>Ga0307379_10010486_pt1 | contig 12257 bp, 9 predicted proteins | sample UN2MG_FD_202237 | JGI IMG/M metagenome (GOLD analysis project Ga0307379, IMG submission 202237) | Soil microbial communities from Risofladan, Vaasa, Finland - UN-2 | ecosystem: Environmental > Terrestrial > Soil > Coastal area > Acid sulfate soil | place: Finland: Risofladan, Vaasa | collected... | reverse complement strand
GGACCTGGGGTTCCACGTATACACGCTGGTCCTGACCCCTGAACCCCGAACCCTGACCACTGGACTCTCGGTTCGGTCTGAGGCCCCGCCTCGCTAGTGGTCTGTCAATCCTCCCCTTGTGAGTTGGCTGCCACTGGCGTCTCGCCAGTGCGTCCACGAAAGCGCGGGCAAGATGCCCGTGCCACCCACAAGCTGCCGGTTGACAAACCACTAGCGGCGGGCGGAACATGGCTTGCGCTCGTTCCCAAGCTCCGGCTCGGGAAACGAGAGGCGCAGCCCGACGCGCAAGACCTCGCTGGGAGGCTTCGTTACGGCGTTCGGACGTTTACTCTTAAGATCGGCCGAAGAATAACTTCCGCATTTGCGGAGTAGTAGGCACACGCCGTGTGCCGTAACCGGCGGACGGCACACGGCGCGTGCCTGCTACTGAAGTCGGGAAGTCATTTTTCGGCCGATCCTTAGGCCCTCCATCCGGCATCCCGTTCGGCGATGGCTCATCGTGCTCTGATCACCGGCGCCCCCGGCTTCGCGGGGAGCTATCTGGCCGAACACCTCCTCGAGTGCGGCGATTCGGTGCTAGGGTGTTCGCCGGACGGGTTGTGGGAGAAGCGGAGCCCGCAGGAGTTGCGCGATCGCGTCGAGCTGGTTGCCTGGGATCTGGGATCTCCGGAAGGGATCTCCGCCGAAGCGCGCCGAAGCATCGAACGCTTCGCGCCCCGCTGGATCTTTCACCTGGCCGCGCTCAGCGTGCCCGTCGACTGCGGATCGGATCAGCCCACGCCGGAAGCCGGCGCCGTCAACGTCGAGGGGACGCGCCGCGTGTTGGAGCTGGCCGGTTCGCTCGGCGGCGTCGTGCGGGTGTTGTTCACGAGCAGCAGCTACGTCTACGGCCCGGTCGATCGGCGGTCGCCCCGGGTGGATGAGACGGCGCCGCTTGCGCCCAGGCGGGGCTACGGTCGCACGAAGCTGGCGGCCGAAGAGGAAGTCCGCCGCGCGATCGACCGCAAGGGATGCGATGCCGTGATCGCCCGGGCGTTTCAGCACACGGGTCCCCGCCAGGGCCCCCCGATGATGTTGCCCGAGTGGGCCGAGCAGTTCGCCCGCGGCGGCCCGGAGCCGATCAAGGTCCACACCCTCAACGCCCGGATCGACCTGTCCGACGTCCGCGACGTGGTCCGCGCCTATCGCCTGCTGGCCGAGCGAGGGGGGCGGGGCGAGGTGTACAACGTGGGCTCGGGCACGAGCCGCCGCACCGGCGACATTCTCGACCTGCTGCGAAGCATGGCCGACCCGGACCGCCCGGTCGTCGAGACCCGTCCCGGCTCGAAGCAGGACCCCATCGCCGACACGACCCGGCTGGTCCGCGCCACCGGATGGCGTGCTACGATTCCTCTGGAGCAAACCGTTGCCGACACGCTGGCCTGGTGGCGCCGGCAGGTGTCGCAAGGCGGCAAGCAGCGGCCCCCCGGCGAGGAGATAGAATCGTGAAAATCACTATGGTCGGCACCGGCTACGTGGGGCTGGTGACCGGGACCTGCCTGGCCGAAACCGGCAACGACGTCACCTGCGTCGACTGCGATCGAGCGAAGATCGACCTGCTTCGACAGGGTGCGATCCCGATCTACGAGCCCGGGCTTGCAGAGCTGGTCGGGCGGAGCTCGGCGGCCGGACGCCTCCACTTCACCCGCGATCTGGCCGGGGCCACGCGCGGCGCGAAGCTCGTGTTCCTGGCCGTGGGCACGCCCCCTCGGGACGACGGATCGGTCGATCTCGAGGCGCTTCGGTCCGCGGTCGACGAGGTCGCACCTCATCTCGACCCGAGTGCGATCGTCATCCTCAAGAGCACGGTCCCGGTGGGAACCAACGCCGGGGTCGCTGCCCGGCTCCGCGAGATTACCGGACGAGAGTGCGACGTGGCCAGCAATCCCGAGTTCCTCAAGGAGGGGACGGCGGTCGACGACTTCATGAAGCCCGATCGCGTCGTGGTCGGCGTCCGGCGCGAGGAGGTCCTCGACGTGCTCCGCGACCTCTACGCGCCGTACCTGCGGACCGACAAGCCGCTTCTGGCGATGTCGCCCGAAAGCGCCGAGATGACCAAGTACGTGGCCAATGCGCTTCTGGCCACGAAGATCAGCTTCATCAACGAGGTCGCCAACCTCTGCGAGCGGACCGGGGCCGACATCAACGAGGTCCGCCGCGGCATCGGCCACGACAGCCGGATCGGCTTCGCGTTCCTGTTTCCCGGGGCCGGCTACGGCGGGAGCTGTTTGCCCAAGGACGTCCGCGCCCTGGCCGCCGTGGCCCGGGCTCACGGCGTCGAGCCGCGCATGCTCGACGCGGTGCACGAAGTGAACCAGCGTCAGAAGAGCGTGCTGTTCGAGAAGATCATGGAGCACTTCGACGGGCAGCTTTCGGACAAGACGATCGCCGTCTGGGGCCTGGCGTTCAAGCCGGGCACCGACGACATTCGAGAAGCCCCGTCGCGTGTGCTCATCGACAGGCTGCTCGCTGCCGGCGCGAGACTCCGCGTGCACGACCCCGAGGCGATCGAGAACGTCCGGCTCCTCTATGGGGACCGGCTCGTCTACTGCGACCGGCCCGACAAGGCCATCGAGGGGGCCGACGCGCTGGCCATCGTCACCGAGTGGAAAGAGTTCGTGCATCCCGATTTCGACCGGATCCGGGCGCGAATGCGCGGTCCGGTCATCTTCGACGGCCGGAATCTCTACCAACCGGCGCGGATGCGGGCGGCCGGCTTCACCTACTACAGCATCGGACGACCGACCGCGCGGCCGGAGGAGTAGCTGGGAGTCGCGTGGGGGGGCGTGTTGGCTCGCCGTGACGGCACTCGGCTCGCCGTGACCTCAATGGGTCGGTCAGTCCGGGTTTGCGGCAATCGCGATCAGATGGCTTCGGGTGGCGATGTAGAGGACGTTGTCGACGGCCACGGGGGCGCCGTAGAGGGAGTCTTCCATGGGGTTCTCGGCCAGGAGGTTCTGCTTGGCGGCGAGCGCGAACACGGCGACGTCGCCGTCCTCGTCGCCCAGGTAGATCTTGCCGTCGGCGATCAAGGGCGAGCCCCAGATGGCGGCCAGCGTGTCGTAGGTCCAATGGAGCTTGCCGGTCTTGGCGTCGAGGCAGTGGACCAGCCCGGCGTAGTCGCCGATCACCAAGAGGTCGTCTCGAATGGCGACCATTCCGATGGTGCGGTGCATGGTCTCCTCGAAGTCGAACTTGCCGTCGCCGTTGGCGTCGTGCCCGCGGTAGTGCCAGACGGCGGCCGAGTTGGGGTTGGGCCGGACCGTCTCGCCCGCTTGCGCGTCGACGGCGGTGGTGCGTCGGGGCGGGACCGGTTTGGCGTCGACGTCGACGACCAGCTCCGCGCTCACGTCCCCGCGGCGTGTCGGGTCGATACACCATAGATCGCCTTGGTCCTCGCCATCTTGAGGGTCCCGGCCCGTGCCGATGTACACCCGGCCCTCGTAGATGACCGGGGTGCCGATGACGTGGTTCCGGTCGCCCCGATCCCACTCGGACTCTTTCGGATTGCAGTCGAACTTCCACAGCAGCCGGGCCTTGCGGTCCTCGGTCGGCTCGGCCAGGAAGCTGTAGACCCAGCCGTCGCCGGCGGGGAAGATCGCCTGGGGGACCCCGCCGAGCACCGCAAACGCAGGCGAGGCCCACTGGCCGTCGAGGATGTTCTCGCCGGGCGAGGCGTCGGCCCAGACCAGCTTGCCGGAGTGCTTGTCCAGGGCGATGAAGCTGGGGGCCTCGGGCGCGGGGACCCGCTCGCCGGAGGCGTCCACGCCGTTCGACGTGGCGACCAGGAGCAGGTCGCCGGCGGCCGTGACCGAGCAACTGCACATGTACCGGGGCACGACGCCCAGGGTCCGCATCATGTCGAAGCTCCAGATGACGTCCGACTCGTTCTCCGCCCGCACCGGCTCGGCGTCGAACGGTCCGTCGTTTTCGCCGTCGCGAAAGCCCTCCGTGTCGAGGCAAATGACCTCGGCGCGGTTGGTGACCACCCAGAGCCGATCGCCCTCGACCAGCGGGGAGCAGCAGATTCCCACGCCGGGCCAATCGACGTTGCGGCCCGCCTTGAGCTTCTCGGCCGAGTGCTGCCAGAGGAACGAGCCGTCGGACTGGCGGAAGGCCAGCAGGCATCCCAGGTCGACCTTGGCCGGGTAGCGGTCCAGGTAGCCCGCCTCGTTGTTGGTCGCGCAGAAGACCTTTCCGCCCGCGACCACGGGGCTCCCGTAGCTCTCGCTCCCCAGCCTGGCGACCCACCGGACGTTCTTGACCGATCCGCCCAACCACTTGCCGGTGCGGTGGTCGAACTCGCCGAGGTCCCATTCCACCGGGAGGTTCCTTGCCTGGGGCGTGTTGTTTCGCGAGGGCGAGCCGCCCCATTGGGCCCACTCGCCGGCGGAAAGGCTCGCCAACCGGTGCATCTCTGCCGGACCGACGGGCAATAGGAGGCCAAAACTCGCGGCGAGGGTAGCGGCGAGGAATCGACGGTATTCAGTCATCGTGGGTATCTCGCATTGGGGACCGAACGGTGGGGAATCAGTCGGCGACGAGCCACTCCAGACAGTGCGAACGACATGAACGGCGCGGCTTGGCTTGCCAACGGGAATGCAAGTCCGGCGAGCAGAGGGCCTCCGTCGATCACTCGTCGACGAGGACCTCGTCGGCGGGGTCGAACTTGGGGAAGACGATGTTCAGGATGGTCATCCGTCCTACCGCCCGGTGGACGACGCCGGGTGGGATCAGCACGCAGGTGCCCGGCCGGATGGGGACCAGCTCGCCGTCGAGCTCCATTTTCGCGCCCGGTCCGCAGTCGAGGATGTAATAGGTCTCGGTCATCCGACGGTGGTAGTGGGGCTTGGCGTCCTCGGTGATCTCCGTGCGGTGGACGGTGCCGGGGGCCTCAGGCGCCTCGGCAAACGCCCGACGTGAGGTCCCGCACGGACAGCCCACCTCGGGGATCCGGTCGAAATCGACAATGTGGTAGCGTCGATCGGGCTGATTCATGGCCAGGCGGCTCAACGGGGGCTGGTTGTGCCAACGACACGCGCGGGATGGAGGCCACCCTGAGAACGGGCGGCCGGATTCCACTCACCCAAGGGGGGTGCGCTTGTCCGCTCCCAGACGGTAGCCCACACCAGCATTCTATCAAAGCCTTTTCCAAGGGGCCACCAAGAGACCGGACGGGCCGCCAACTAGCTCGACCAGAAAGAACGGGCACGTACGGAAACTGGCGAAATAGACGACGAGTTTGCCGGTCAAGGAAGGAGGGCAACGGGCCGAGACGCCGTTTTCGGTCCAGAGAACCGTCAAACTCTGGCTGCCTTGCCTGCTTGTCAAGGTTTGCGCAACAAGAGCGGTAAATCATTTGGTGAAAATTACTTCGGCGCACTCAAGGGTCGTTCGCGGGGCAACCGATATCGAAATCTGACCCTTGATGAAAACGACGTGCGGAGGTGGCACGTTCAAGGGTGCGTCAGGCAGCCGAATCGGGGTTTTTCGAGTCAAGGATTGGCTCGACGGCCCTGGCGCAATAGACCGTGCGAGCCGAGGGTAGAGACCCACCTTGCCCGTCCCCGACCGCCAACCGTCCCCGAGTCGGTTCTATCCCATGGGAGAACCCGCTTAAGGAAGTCCTGACGCATCGTGCTTCGGCCGCGTGCGGTGCCCCAGGTTGAGGTCGTAGGATCGGGACACGAGCTACCGCGGCTCATTGTAAAGGAGAGTGTGCTCAATGAAAGGTAAGTTGTTCTTAGGAGCGCTCCTGATGAGCGCGGTCCTATGCAGCCAGGGCCTCGGTGCCGGCCTGTTGGCTACTTTGGGCCAAAACTGCGGCGGCTGCGGGGCCTGCGGGGCCTGCGACCCGGCCTGCTCCGAGCCTGCGGCTTGCGCGCCGGACTGCTGCCAGCCCTGCTGCCGACCGGTGTGTGACCTGTTCTCGGGCCTGAAAGGCTTGTTCGCGTGCAACCCGTGCGGCCAGCCCGCTTGCTGTGGGCCGGTCGAGTGCTGCACGCCCGAGCCCCAGTGCTGCGAGCCGGCCTGCAAGAAGGCCTGCTGCGACCCTCCGGCCTGCGAGCCGGCCACTTGCGAGCCCGCCTGCGGCGCTTCCTGCTGCCAGCCGGGCTGCGGGCCGATCGGCCAACTGGTCGACAAGATGCGTTGCTGCTTGAAGTCGTGCGGCTGCGGCCAGGCCGGCTGCGGCCAGGCTGGTTGCTGCGAGCCCGCCGCTTGCGAGCCCGCTTGCAACCCGTGCTGCCGCACGCCGTTGCTCGACATGCTGGACAACCTGCTCGGCTGCTGCCGCCAGCGTTGCGGCCAAGCCGGGTGCTGCGAGCCCGCCGCTTGCGAGCCCGCCTGCGGCCCGAAGCTGCGTTGCCGTAAGCGCTGCTGTGGCCAGCCGAGCTGCTGCGGGGTTACGGGCGCTGCGGAGCTCGCCCCGGCCGCTGCCCCGCCGGAAGAAGCCGCCCCGTTGCCGGTTCCGCCGAAGGCCGACTCCTCGGCCGCGCTGATGCGCTCCGGCGGCATGTACCAGGTCAGCCGCAGGATCGTTCGTTACTAGGGTAACTTTCCATCCTGCCAAGCCAGCCAAAGTGCGCAGGTCTGCCCGGGACTGCTCGGGCAGACCTGTTTTTTTCTTGGGCGATGCCGAGAGAGCAGGTTCGCCAATCCTGCCGCCTTCCCTTCCTTGTGGGGCTTGCGTGCGGTAGCATGCACCGAACGCGTCACCCGGCTGGTTGAGCATCCGCTGGTCCGATGTCCACCGACTCCGTCTCCCAACGCCCTGCCTGGCACGACGGCCCGCTGTTGAAGGCGGCTCGACGCGAGCCCGCTCCTCGCGTGCCGGTCTGGCTGATGCGGCAGGCCGGACGCTACATGGCCGAGTATCGGGCCATCCGCCGCAAGATTGGCTTTTTGGAGCTGTGCAAGAGCCCGGCCTTGTGTGCCGAGGTGATGATCACGGCCGTCGAGAAGCTCGGCGTCGACGCGGCCATCCTCTTCTCCGACTTGCTCTTGATCCTCGAGCCGATGGGCCTCGTGCTCGAATTCACGCCCGACGGAGGGCCGGCGATTCGCAATCCGATCCGCCACGCCGACGACGTCGATCGGCTCGTGGAGCTCCAGAGCATGGAGCGGCTCGACTTCGTGATGGACGCCGTGCGCGCGACCCGGGAGGGCCTGGCCGACGAGCTGCCGCTGATCGGCTTCGCCGGGGCCCCGTTCACGCTGGCCAGCTACGCGATCGAAGGCGGCGCCAGCCGCAACCACCGGCTCACCAAGACCCTGATGTACCGCGACCCGGGCGCGTGGGACGCCATGCTGGGCACCTTGGCCCGGTCCGTCGCCCGATACCTCAACGCCCAGATCGAGGCGGGCGTCCAGGCGGTCCAGCTCTTCGACAGTTGGGCCGGCTGCCTCGGCGCCGACGACTACCGCCGCTTCGTCTTGCCCCACACCCGCTCGGTCATCGAGCAGCTCTCGCCCGGCGTGCCGGTGATCAACTTTGCCACGGGCAACCCGGCCTTGCTGCCGCTGTTGAGCGAGGCGGGCGGGTCGGTGATCGGCGTCGATTGGCGGATCCGGCTCGACGACGCCTGGCGCACGGTGGGCTATGACAAGGCCGTCCAGGGCAACCTCGACCCCGTCGTCCTCCTCACCGATCCGCCCACCATCCGCCGCCACGTCCAACAGGTCCTCGACCAGGCCGGCGGCCGCCCAGGCCACATCTTCAACCTCGGCCACGGCGTGCTGCCGCAAACGCCGGTCGAGAACGCCCAGGCGCTGGTCGAGGCGGTGCATGAGTTGGGGAGTGGGGAGTAGTGGTGACGGGAGTCCGCAGAGCGGCCATCGACAAAGGCTGGGCCCGGGTGCCACTGCTGGCTTGTCCAGCAGTGTGTGTGGCCGCCATGTGTAGGAGGCCGCGAAGGTGTCCGTCGTGCGCGAATTCCCGACCGTTTGAGGAGTACCTTGCGGCCGTGGCGTTGGGTACCGGACAAGGCACTGCTGGGCAAGCCAGCAGTGGCACCCGGCGCTCCCATCGGCACAAAGCCTCGTCGCGCGTGACGGGCCCTGTGGCGGCAAGCGTCAGAGCCCGTGCGGCTGGAATGCCCAGCACCGCGCGCCCCGTGATCCGGTGGTTTGATGGCGTGTCCGAGAATAGGTATGAGCTCATGAGACAGCAGAGGCGATGGCGTCACCGATCACCCGGCCGCCGCGGATCATCTTCCGTTGGCGAACGCGCCACCGGCGGCTCGGCGTGCATCGGCTTGTTGCGCGATTTCTGTAGTGCTGCGTACCGTTTCAAACCTTCCAGTCTTGAGAATGTCAATTCGTGATGTGACGCCAAGGATGCAAAAAGCCGATCCGCAAGATCAGGAGCAAATTGTACGACGTTCCAGTTGGGTGGTGGCCAACATTCGCGTGACGCAAGATCAATCATGAACTGAATGTCGTCATCCTGGATTAACGCAGCAACTGACCCATCTTCTGAAGTAATTACTGTGAACGGAGTCTCTGGCACCCGTTCTGGACCGATTCCAACAAATCTGTAGCGTGGTACAACGACTTTGCCGTCGTCAAGTACTTCGATCGAAAGGTATCCCGGCGGTTCGTAATGGAATGGACATTCGGCAAAGATCTTAGCCGTAAGTGAACGAGACAGCTGCAATTTCGAGATTTCTTCGGGCTGGGAGTAGAAGATTACGCCCGAACAGCACAAGAGAACCGAACCGAAAATCAAAGCAACAAATACTGCCGCAATCTTTGCTTGCGCTTTGGCTGAAATCTCGGGTTCGCGTCTCGGCTTAGTCCAGACGATTCGACGTGCCAGATGGATAGAACACGATCGTAGCGTTGCGAGAAGAGCGACTGTCAACGCGACGGACGCAAGTGTTGCAAGCAAGACAAATAGCAGGGGATGGTCGCAGTAAAATGGGGCAAGCCAGGGAAAGGCAATTGGTCGATTTTGACTCTCACGTGCCGCGTCAACGGCAGGGATCAAAAGGGTCGTGAGCCCCGTCATCATTCCGATGACGGCCCCCGACTCGACGATTGAAATCTGAATGCGTGGCGCTTTGCGCATTTCTCATCACCACGAATCATTCGCGTACCGCTACCTCCAACATCGCTCTGCAAAGAACCCCGAGCATTAGAGGCGTTCAGCAAGGGACGGTCAAGCATCGGCATTCGGACGCAGGTATGACTCGCAGAAATCGTTCCATACTTCGGACGAGCCAGGCAGGCCACTACGAGCGCGGCTTCCGACGGTCTGCGATTCCCAATAAGGCGTCCGATAAATCAAGGTCCCATTCATCCGTCGTCGGCGAGGTAGATGACACACGATTCCGGCCGCGTTTCGCAGAAGCCCCCCGCAGACGGGATATCGGCTTAGGAGACCTTCGGCTTCAGACGTGGAACAACACCCTCCGGCGCGGGACGTGGTTGCAGGCGGAGGGGGCTGTCGGTGGCGGCGCGCGGCGGAGCCAATCGCGGGATTTCGTCGACGCCCGGGCAGCGAGGCGATGATCTCTCGAACGCCCCGATCGCCAACCACTCACGACTTCAAGCGCACCACTCACCACTCTTCACTCACCCCTCTTCACTCGCCCGATTCACGCAGTCGATCAACTGCCGCAGCCGGCCGTGGTCTTGGCGGTTGAAGTCGAAGAGGAGGCGGGGGAGGTGGGCCAGATCGGGCTCGTCCTTTTCGTCGGGCAGGGGGCCGCCCTGGGTGAAACGGCCGCTGGCGAGAACGTCGGCGAACTCGGCGTTGATCCGATCGAGGAGTCCCGGAGCGAGCGGGTGGTTGAGCCGCAGGACGAGCGTGCCGCGGACGTAGCGCATGCTGTGGTAGACGCGGAAGAACTGGAGGATTTCCGCTACCGCCTCGCCGACGTCGTCGGTCCGCTTGTAGAGCGAGAGATCGGCGCGATCGAGCATCCCGCGGGCGAGCAGGTTCTTCTCCACGAATCGCTCGAACTCGCACCAGTAGTCCCCGCCGGGCTCGTCGAGCATGACGACGGGCACCATGTCGCGCTTGCCGGTCTGCAAGAGCGTGAGCACTTCCAGCCCCTCGTCGAGCGTGCCGAACCCACCCGGCAACAGACAGATGGCGTGGCTTTCCTTGACGAACATCAGCTTCCGCGTGAAGAAGTACTTCATGTAGACGAGCTTGTCGTCGCCGGCGATCACGGAGTTGGCCGCGTGCTCGAAGGGGAGCATGATGTTCAGGCCCATCGAGTGCTCCCGGCCGGCGCCGACGTGGCCCGCCTCCATGATCCCGCTCGACGCTCCGGTCACCACCAGCCACCCCTCGTCGGCCATCGCCCGGCCGAACTCGACGGCCTGCCCGTAGGCCGGCTCGTGGGGCGGGGTCCGGGCCGAGCCGAACACGGTCACCTTGCGGCAGGAGCGATAGGGGGCGAACACCTTAAATGCGTATCGCAGCTCCTGGAGCACGCGACTGAGGATCTTCAGGTCACCCCGGCTGGTCTGATCGCTGGCCAGCTTGTCGGCCGTCTCCTTGATCTTGGCGATCAGGTCGGCCGTGTGCCCCGGGCCGACCCCGCCCGCACTCCCGCCGGGACGATCCGCCATGGCGGTCCTTCCCTTGCTCCGAGCGTTGTTCCCGCCGGACTGGCCGATCGGGGCCGAAGAGCCCGCGGGCTGGGGGGAGAACGATTTGTGGGGACCACCACTCACGAGTGACCTCGTCGGGCTGAGAGATGAGGAGGTTGATGAGACAATACCTATTATACCCAGCCTTCAGAGGGTCGTTTCCATTTGCCTTGAGACCGTGCGCAGCATGCGAGGATAAGCCCCCTCCACGGGGGGGCTACTCACAGCGGTCTTCGCACACCCGATGGTGCTACCGCCACGACCATTCCCTTGCTGGTCGGGGGGTGCGCCGGGGGCAACGAGCGGGGGACGCCGCTTGATCGCAAAAAAAATAGCCCGACGGATCTCGCCGGGCTCTCTCGAAGTCGTTGTGGCCGCGAGCGCCCCTATCAGGCCGACGGACGGCGATAATGCTGGTAAGCCAGGATGACTTCGTAGAGGTCCATGGAGATCGTGATGTCGTCGTCCTGGAAATCACGCAGCCATGTACGCTCCGATTGGATGGCGTCGGCCAGGAGGGGAACGATCTCTCCCAAGGGCACCGTAATCGTTTCCCGGGCCTGGGTTTCCGTGCTCGCCGGAGCCGTGTCGTCCGAAGGGCCGTAATAGACGCGAAGTGAGTTTGTCCTCATGAACATGTCCTTCCTTGGCTCTGACAACGTTCCCCCCACATCGAGAATTGCCATTGGCGTCGGACCGCAAGAGGCAAGGCGGGTCGACTCGGAAGGGGTCCACCTTGTCTGCTTCTTCCTGTATCGGCAGCAAGCGTCTTGTGGTTTTGAACTATTTGTTGGAAAATGCGGCTTTTTCCCGACGAGGACATTGGCACGGTCATGCCCGGCGAACCGATGTGATGTACTGTGCCGGTTTTTCGGGTAGTCTGGAGAAGAAAGGGGCGAGTTGGGAAGCTTGACATCTCCACTCGAATGCGGTACCGTCTCGGCTTAAGAACTCCGTAGCACCACATACTCTGCGTCAACCCAGTCTTGACGCCTGCAAACTGTTATGGGCGATCCCGTAACCATCAACCTGCGTCACGTGGCCCGCGGGCTCGGCGTCCCGCTCGGGCAAGTCCAAGCGGTCCTCGAACTGTTGGATGAGGGAAACACGGTTCCCTTCATCACGCGCTATCGCAAGGACCAGACGGGCGGACTCGACGAGCAGCAGATCCGGCAGATCCAGGCTCGACTCAACAAACTCCGGCTGCTGGCCGAACGCAAGCAGACCATTCTCCGCTCGATCGAGTCCCAGGGCAAACTGACGGAGAAACTCTCCAAGCAGATCCGCAACGCCAACACGGCCAAGCGCTTGGAGGATCTGTACCTTCCGTACAAGCCCAAGAAGCAAACCCTGGCCACGGTCGCCCGATCCCGGGGACTCGAGCCGTTGGCCAGCGAGATCTTGGCCGCGGAGAAGGGCTGCGCGGATCTCGACTCCCGGGCGGCCGATTTTGTCAACCCCGACCGCCAAGTCCCCACGGCTGCCGACGCCTTGCTGGGGGCCGGACACATCATCGCGGAGCAGTTCAGCGAGCGGGCCGACCTCCGGCAACGGCTTCGCGAGGTCCTCAGCCGCAGCGGCAAGCTCCGCAGCACGCAGGTCGGCGGCGAAAC
>Ga0307379_10010484_pt1 | contig 12258 bp, 17 predicted proteins | sample UN2MG_FD_202237 | JGI IMG/M metagenome (GOLD analysis project Ga0307379, IMG submission 202237) | Soil microbial communities from Risofladan, Vaasa, Finland - UN-2 | ecosystem: Environmental > Terrestrial > Soil > Coastal area > Acid sulfate soil | place: Finland: Risofladan, Vaasa | collected... | reverse complement strand
TCCAGCCAGCCGCATCGCGTCAGGTTGGGAGACGCAACCGATCACAGCCTCGTCCGGCTTGTGGTAGAAGGTGATGATCCGCCCCATCCAATCGTCAGGTTTCATCATCGTAAGATTCGTGAGGCGCGAATTGATCGATCAGTGACTTGAGCGTTTTCCCAAGGAGGTATCCATAGACCGCTTCAAGATGGGAACACCTTGCCGCTTTTGTGCGTCGTCTCGCAGTCTTGTCCCGGACGACAGGCCAGACGTTGCATTCCCAATTCTTGCAGGAGCATTGTCCGTATCCCTTATGTGATGAAATATCAACGGTGTGGTAGACATCCGGAGTGCTCTTAGACTCCACCTTGAACACGATGCACGATTCAAATTCCCCCTCTATTACTTTCAGTCGTTTCATCAGAATGGTCCCTCAAAGTCTTCCTGTCCCTCTTGTTCGGGGATTGATTCAACCAGAGGATGATAGGATTCACCCTCACGCTCTAAGCGATACGACTTCCCCTCTTCATCGAACCACAGCTTGACCCGTGGGAGTTTGCCGCTCTCTCGGTTCTTCCAGAATGACATCACCCCATCGTGCATCGCATGTGCCTTGTTGAGTTTCGCCATGTCGTTGTCCTCTTCAGCTTTCAGGATTGCCTCAGCCTTCTTAATGTTCCGCCAGATCGTCACCCCGTTATCAATCGGTTTGGTAATCCCGCCTGATCCCTCGACCATGCCCATTCCCGGAATGATCTCTTCACCTTTCTTCACAACCGAGTGACAGACCAGACAGCAGTGAACGTCTCGACTCTTGGCGAAGTTCGTCACCTGTAGCGCAACGTTGTCTTGCGCCTCGTAGTCTTCTTTCCGGGCGAGGAAGTGAAGCGAGTCGATTGCCAACCGGGTGCAGCCGAATCGCTGAACAGCATAATCCAGATCAGCAAGGATCTCCATCAGGTTCGCTTTCTCGCGCTTGTTGCGCCGGTAGAAGAACAGCTTGCCAGTGAGCCAGTCCATCACCTCATCGAGTTCCTTCGCATCGGGTTCCTTGCCAAGCAGGATGTGGGCGAGTTCGACGATCATTGCCTCGGGCTCGATTTCGAAGGAGCACAGGAAAGCAATCTCCCCAATCCACATTTCATGCGCGTGTGTTTGATACAACCATGCACTTTTCCCGCCTCCCGGATACCCGCTGACAACAGTAGCTTCACCGTTGCGAAACTGGAAGGGGACTCTCGCCCAAATAAATTTGTTCTCTGCTTTGTTGAACCGTTGCCGGGACAGCCGCGAATGAGCCGCTTCCCTGAAATCTTCCACCCCTCCGATCGTTGGTGGATCAAAGGTATAGGCGTGCCCGGCCCAAGCATCTTCCCAATTCAGAACGTGTTCATCCCCGGATTGCCATGCCTCGTTGACATCGTTGAATCCAAGCGCGATCGGGACTCGCCGACATCTGGCCGGGCCAAGCCGCTTCGTGATCTCTTTGGCACATTGTTCCCCCGGACGAACTCCGGACTGCGGGTGGGGTTCGTCGTTGTCGGTGACGATCCAGATCCGCTCCATCATTTGAAGCCGCTCCCAATCATTGTCGATCCACTCCATATTCGAGACGCCGTTTGGGAGAGAGAGAACAGGCAGGTTCGTTCCGATCGCATCCAAACTCATCGCATCGATCTCCCCCTCGCAAATGACTATCTCCCGATCGTTGTCCCCCACCAACCACCACCCCCACAGGGTATAATACGGATCAGAGGTCCAGATGTCCTTACCCCCTTCAGCTTTCTTATCGATCCCCGTGCTCTTGATCATGACCGGTTCACCTTCCGAGTCGATGAAGGGAACCAGCCAGAACTGATCGTTGAATGGTGACGTTCTCTTGTGGGATCGGACCTTGTATTTCTTCAGGGTTGCTGGAGGGATTTTCCGCGTCTCAACCAAGTAATCCCGAACGTCTTTGGTCATCCTCGCAATCCCATCCTTGGGCACTACGGGTTTCGGTTTCCTTTGGACCGGCTCAACGTGGGAGAACCCGACGTAAACCTTCATCTCAGGGTAAGCCTCTTTGAAACTCAACCCCCGACACTTGGCCCACAGGCTCATAATGTCTCCCCTCTGATCCTTGTCCCCAGCGTAGGCGTAATCCTGCCAACTACCCCGAGGCTTCCCCCGTAGTTGGACCGCGAGGGAACCCCCGTTGTTGGCTTTCTTACCCGGTTCTCCGTTTACTGATCCGACTCGGAACTCATGCCCCACGGTCCGACCGTTGGGGAAGAGATGGACGAGCACAGATTCGAGATTAGAGAGTAAGCGTTCCTTGATCTGTGACGGCGTTACTTGCATCGGCTGAGTCTACGATTTCTCCATCCTCGATTACGATCGAAACGAAATCATCTCGTTCAATTCGTTCCATAATGATCTGGAGACCACGTTCCTCAGCCAGTTCGGCGATCAGTTTCATCGAATCCGCATCGAGCAAACTGCCATCCTTTACGATCATTACCGGGAGCGCCGGATTCATCGCAGCACTCACCGCCACGGCAACCCTAATCTGTTCAGCCCCGCTCGCCTGCGAGAGAGGCATCCCCTGATAGGTCACGCCCTCCCCTGTGAAAGCCAGCCCATCGATCGGGAAGTTCGCTTCCTTCAGAGCCTCAGCCTTTGATCGTTCCATCTTTTCAATCTTGGATGTCAGGGTTTGACTCTTCCGCCTGAGTTCATCCCGCCGCTCGGCCAGATCGTTCCGCCTCTCGGTTTGGGTGACGTTGGCATTGTGCAACTGGATCGCATCCAGCTTTTCCAGCAGTTCGGATTGATCCGGAACCGCCTTCTCAATCTCTGCGACATTGACCTTTGCCTGTTCGATCTCAGTCGCCAACTTGTCGGTTTCCTTGACAGCCTGTTCGAACGCATCCTTCGCCTGAACCAAACGTTCCGTCAGGTTGGCAACAAGTGTCTCACGTTCCTTTCGCTCAACTAACCCGTGTTCGAGTTTGGATTCCGCATGGTCGAGTGTCCTTCGGGACTCAGCCGCACCTGCACGTTTGTAATCCATGCTTTTCAGTTCTTCCCGAACCGGGGCCGGGTCTTGCTTCTTGGTGGCAGAGGCATCGTATTCCATCCCTTCAACCTCAGCCGATAGGGCTTTCCCGCTCCGGTTGATCTCGGTTCGCTCATCGTAAACAGCGGCAATGGTATCATCTATCTCAGTGAAATCCAGCCCGACCAACTCCCGCAACTGGATCGCCTGTGCCTTCGAGGGCAGTCGCATGAACGCCAAAGGATCAAAGCAGCCGCGCCCCGTAATCTCGTCGAGGAAGCCTTGGGGTCCGTTATACGGCCCTGTGCCCTCCTTCGGCTTGATCGTCAGAGTTCCACCCCCTCCAGCCGTTATAGTGCGCTTGAAAATTAGGTCATCAGTCTCCGCTTCGACGAATCCTTTCAGTTCTCCCTCGCGCAGTAGTTTCAGGTCCGGGTGACGCTTGCCCATCATTAGGAACATGAGCGCATCGAGCAGGGATGTCTTCCCCTGTCCGTTGCGCCCGGCGATGACCGTCAGCCCGTCCTTGATGGATAGACTGACAGCTTTCAACTTCTTGATATTCTCAGCCGTAAGCTGGATGATTCGATGTTTCGTTTGTTCTTCCATGATTATTCCTCTTCGCCGTCGCCTAAGTTAAGGGGTTCAGTTGACTTGCCGTCTTTGGGTTCGGCTTGCGGGTCCGTTTCATCCAGAGGCAAGAGAGTCTGTTGACGCTCGCCTGCGGCATACCTCTCGCCCTCTTCGATCACCTCAATCAAGAGATCGGTCTGTTCGGTATTGCACTCGCGTTCGTCGTCCTCTCCATCAGCCGGATTGTCGATCTGGAATGAAGGGGTCTTGTCCTTGTAGGTGCCCCCGGTCGCTTCGAGTTTTCGGGTGAACAGGATCGAGCACGATCGGGTTCCGTGTTTCGTGTAGGAAATCGTGATCCCGTAAGGCTTGATCGTCGCAACGGAAGCGAGTTCCTTGATGTCTTGGCACACGGAGGCCAGTGCTTCCAGCGCCTTATCCATCCCCGGATGTGGCGCTTCGTGTGCGGTGATGTCGAACGATTCGATGTGTCCATCGGCATTCGGTTTGTCATAGATCGTTTGGATCTGTGTGTCCTCTCGGACGAGTTTTCTGAACTGCATAGGTTTACGTTTTACGTGTTGAAAATGCGATCAACGAGGATCGCGAGATAGGTGGAATCAATCGGCTTGTCTCCACGCCCTTGCTTCTCTGACTCCAGAACCCGAAGGAGTTCGTTGAAGTATGCCATATCGACGCCAATTAACTGTTCGCGAAGCGTCACCGCATCCGTGAGATCCAGATCGGAGACTTGGAAAGCCATCTTCAGGATCTCCCCGGCTGAGATGTGCCAGCCCCGATCGATGAACTTGCGCATCCTGAACAGAGAACACAGGGGATACTTGCTCCCGGTGTAGTACAGGGTCCGACTCATCAGAGACAGGAGCGCCTTCGGTGGACAGGTCAGGGAATCGGCGGCGTAATCGTAGGCGACTTTGCAGTGCTCGAAATCGTAATTGACGTGGATCACGTCCGCATCCCCGGTGAATCGAATCACGATTTGAACCTTATCCGAGAGACTGATCGCGTTCTCCGAAAGGTAGGTCGGGCGGAACGGATCTTCGTCCTTGGGTTTCTCCTTCTTCTTCGCCCCCTGAATTGGGAAATCTTGCTTCTCCAACTGATCAAGGAACTCTTCCGCACCCGCGCCGTCTGGATAAGCCTCGAAGTATTCGTAACCCTCATCCCCACCTTCCCCGGCAACGCCAGAGGATTTGATGTAGATCCGAACCCGATCCTTCATCATTTGCACTATAGGTTCGATGTTACATTCGGGATGGAACTTCAGGAATCGCTTCACGTAATGTTCAGCCATTGTGTGAGCCGCCGTCAGGGTTTTGAAGTAGAGATCGAAGTCCTTGATCTCTTCACCAAGCAGCATCGAAGCCGGAGCGCCACCTGTGCAGATGACCTGTGCCCCGATCACCTCGCGCAACTCTTCGGGCAGGCTTTCGAGCCACGCCTCAATCTTCTTTCGGATGACTCTCCGAACTGTCTTCTCTTGGAATCCGTGTTTCATTTTTTATCAGTTGGTTTTGTATCTTCAGCCCGTATTGATCGGGCGATAGTGATAGAAGGCGTTCCGTAATTCTCGGAAGAACCAGCCCATCGTTCATCAGGTATTCGTAAGCGTCCGCGTGCTGGCTGGGGTCACGCCACATCCGATGGAAGTCTTTCCCGCTTCCCTTCTTCTCCCCCACCCCGAGGAACGCAGCAATCGCGCCGAGTTGTCCCTTGGCATACGGTTCCCCCATCCCCCACAGGTGGCGGATGTCGAACAGCCACGGCGGGAGATCCATCCACTTGCCGCCCATCTTGACCAGCCCGGTGGGAATCCCGAGACCGAGTGCCCATGCCCGTTTGATCAACCACGGAATATCGAAGTCCCCGATGTTGAACCCGGCAACCTTGTAGTGTGCTCCCATCCCGCAATTAGAAATGCGGGTGAAGAGTTGGCAGAGCAGAGTATATTCACCGACCTCATCCGCATCGTAGATCGTCACCTCTCCGGCCATATCCACCCACACCGCCGCAAGGATCTGACCCGTCAGGGGAGACAAGGCGGCATCGTCAAGCCACTTCGCTTGCTTCTTCTCTACCTCTGCCTGAATCTTCGTCGGGTCTTTCCACCCGCTCGGTGCGTTGAACTCCGGCATCAGGGGGCGCAGTTTCTCCGTTGGTTGTGGGCAGGTCTCCAGATCGAAGTATTCCAGTTTCAGGGTTTGGCGATATTTGCTCATCAGATTTAATTGCTCCACGGCCAACAAGAAGGATCAACTCTCTGGCTACGCGACCGGGAATGACGTGGAGATCAGAGTCGGCCAGAGCATCGAGGATGTCCCCAGCAATTCGTTTGGTGACACCAGCAATGCTTTTCTTGGGCATCCCCGGCGCAATCAGTCCGGACTCTACCAATTGAAGATAGACTTTCAGACTGATCAGTTTCTCTGCGGTGCGCCTGACAGTGGCCGGACGCCCCGGTTTGCCATCCTTGTCGATGGTCTTGATCGGGTCAGAGGTAGCCATGATCAGAAGGGAATATCGTCTTCGAGTTCTTCCTCACCACCCTGATTCGCTTCCTCTTGAGCCCGGAGTTCCTCTTCGGCCTTGAGTTCAGCCGCAGCCTTTTCCTTGGCTTTGCGCTCCGCTTTAGCCTTTGCCTGTGCTTCAGCTTTCTCAGCCGCTTCCTCTGGATCAACTCCGCCTGCCCGGACACTTGGCAACTTCGCCAGTTTGCCATTCTCCATCGCCTCGTTGAGCCGGAGCACATCACTGGCGATCTCGAACAACAGCTTCGCCCACTCAGGCGTGCCCGGTTCCGGTGCCTTCGGGCCGAGACGAGCAATCGCCCGTTCTGCGGTCTCGATCGATCCACCGACAGCCGGGCCATAGGGAACCCGCCCTTTCTTCCCGTCACCTCCCGTTGCCGCCGCAGCCTTGCCCGGTGCCGGTGCCCCGGACGGTGCCCGGCCAGAGCCGATCACCTGAACCTGTGCGCTTTTGCCCATCTTGATCTCAGGATCTCCCTCGTATTTCGTGGGGTAATCAGTCCCCTTGAGGTATTGCTCCCGACTGATCCCGTTCCCGGAAACCTCTACGAGTTCCCCATCCATGCTCTCAAAATCAACATCAGCGGTTGCCTTGATTGCGATGTGATCGTTCTGCGGATCGTGAAGGAAACAGGTGAAGAAACTCCACCCCGTCCCTTTGACCTGCTTTCCCCTCCGAACGACAGCCTCGAAAGAGCCGCCGATCCATGCTTTATCTTCCTTACTCCGGCTTGGAGCCATGTCCAGAATCTCCGGAATTGTCGTTGGTTCTTCATCTTGTCTTGCCATAAGACGAGCACAATGCACGGAAAATAAAGGGGGAGCAAGCCCTATGCTCGGCCCCTGTGGTTTATTTATTCACAAGTTATCCCCAACAACAAAGAGCCGCCACCCCTAAAGGAAGGTGACGGCCCCTGTGATGAACAACATACGAAACGAACGGAGTCAGTTCTATTCCGGTTTCTCCCAGCCGTAAAGGTCTTTCGGATTAACCAACCAAATATCGTTTCATGGTTTGGTTTCTTCGATGTGGTTCTCGATCTCCGCGAACTCGTCCGAGATCCGTTGCAATTGCTCAAGGCGAGCGCTCATCTGCTTGACTGCCTTGTCCCATGCCCCCGAAACAAGGTGGTAATCCCGTGGATGGAACTCCATGCTCTGAATCAGGTTCATCGCGTTGCCAATGGCGTATCTCGCCTCTTGGTATTGTCGCCAAAGGGTCTCCGCCCCTGTGCCGTTGAGGTGAATGGTCGGTAAGACCAGATCGGTTTTTGTATCAGTCATCGTGCGGATTGGTTTTCTTGGTGAATCGTATGCGCCCTTCGGCCCGGTGTTCTTCGAGCCATGCGCGTTCGTCCCTACGCCCCCCCCGGCGAACCGGAGGGGGTTTCGGTGACTGCTTCGGGCCAGTCGGGTTTGCAATGACATCCCGAAGAGATTGTTTATTGGCCTTGGTGGTCATTTAACTTCGATCCCTTTCTGTAACGTCAATTTCCCTTTCTGTGTCCTTTACCCACCTGACTGTTTCTCCGTCTAGATGTAGGATCGAGTTACGCTTCTTGGCCTCGCCTTCGCTCATATCTCTGAGCCTTTCCGTGGAATCTTCGTCGATGTTGTAGAGCTCATACGTGTAACGTTTTCTTTTTGTCATTGCGTTGTTGGTTGTGATGCAAGGTTGATCCCTGCCCTATGCCACCGAAAGCCCTGTGCCCCGGTGGCAACGGGGAGAGATCATTCCTCCATGTGCGCCACGTCGTAGGCGTAACCCTGCGCGATCGTCGCCAGTGTCGCCATCTCGCTGTTGTCGTATTCGCCTTCAGCCTGCATCTCGTCATCGAACACCGCTTGAATGTCGTCGTGGAACTTGTCGCACAGGCGTTTTAAATGCTTCTCAGCCTTGGTCATTTCTCGACCCCTTCCCAAACCCGAGCGCAAACCGGTGTCAACAGGTCGCCCCGATCAACTGCGATCAGGTCAACGGTATGTTTCGTTCCGTCGTCCTTCTTGAACGTGCTGCGGACCCCGAGCATGATTCCATCCATCCAGTTATTAGAATAGAATACCCCATGAACGTGGTGGACTCCAAAGCCCTCAATCATCGACTTGAGGGCATACCCCTGAGAGAACGGAAGCGCCACCTCTGGAGGAAGCCACTTGTCCCACTCATGGGGCTCGTCGTTGCCCTCGTCTACCAGAGCAACCGCACCAAGGAAAAGTTGCCGCGAGAATTCATCCGGGCAGATAGATTTGCCGACGCTCATCCAGTCGATTCGATTGACGCCAACAGGGAGCCGCACCAATGCCTCAGAAAATAGGTCTTTCTTCACGTCGCCACCTCCTTTTCGCGCTGGAACAGGTCCGGGCGCTTTGCGGTGAACACGTCGCGCCAGTGATTCCACTCCTGATGGATCAGGAAATCAAACAGACCCGTCGTGCCCTTTTGGGTGTCCTCCCACTGTCGCGAAGCATCGACCCCCGTTTTCCCCTGATACCTAGAAGCCACTCGCACCGCGACCGGCTTAATGGTTTGCAGAGCCCGGCGGAGCGTCTCGCATGGCGTGGACGGGTTCCCCCACTGGCGAGCAAGATTCATCATCCGTTTATCCAGCCGCAGAGCAAGCCGCCCGGCGTCGATCGCCTCTTGTGCTTGGAACTCATGGTGCCAGCGAGCATCAATGATCCAATCCCCGTGAGTCGGAAGCCCGAGCGTGTGCCGGTCTTCGAACTTCCAGCAGTAATCGGTTGCCCTCATCTGGAATTGCACCGAATCAGTGTTGCGGGTGCCGTAGGAGACCCACCGCCCCGGCGCGTCTTCATCGGGTTCGAGTTTGTGAACTGTGACGGTGGCTTGCCAGAAGGTGAAGCCCTCATCCAGTGAATTAATGGCGATGTCCGCCCCGTAGGTTATTTTAGGTTTATTTGTCATTACCCCACCATCCGAGCACATTGCACCCTTGAGCGCAAGCCAGTAATTCGAACCCCGTTGCCCCTGTGTCCCTGTGCCGTGGTGGACCCCTATATTATAGGGACGCCCCCCGCCCGGCCCCGGTCGCCCCCCCGGTCGCCGGGTAGGCAAAATCTGCCGGGTAGAATCTGCCGCCCTGACCGCCAACGATTTGCGCCGGACCCGAGCGCCGAGCCCGACCGATCGACGCCGAACCCGACGCCGAACCCGACGCCGTTTTACGTCCTGAGAAATAACAACTTTCCAGAAAGTAAACCGTGCAATCTGCTCGTTTATCTGATCTAATCAGGTCCGGTCGAATCCCGGACAACTCCCCGAAGGGGAACACGGGCAACCAACGACCGACCAAAAGCAATGACACGACAACTCGAAAACAACTCCGCCGCCGTGCTTGAAACGCGCCCGGATGGCAACCTGATGGACGCTTCCCGAGAGTGGAGCACCCGCCCCAACGATCAACGGTTTCAAGACCTCGACGCCTTGAAACTGTCGGTTGATTCCCGCCGCGACCGATCCACCCACGTCGATGTGGATCTATCGCAACTCCTCGCGATTCCCTACGGTGCCGATGACATCCAGCTTCAGGCGAGGGGCGACCCCCTGACCTTGACGAACTGGAGTTTCGGACAACTGGCGCAAACGGTGAAAGCACCCGCCGCATACCTGCGGAGCCTTCCCGCTGATCTGGCAATCCGGAACATCAACCACGGGTTACTGGCTACGAAGGCTGATAGAACTCAGCGCAGCGCGAACAAGCTGCTTATGATCCGCCCCGAAGAAGACGACAGCCGACCCTTGAGCGCCCCTGATCTCCCGAGCCGCCTGCAAGCCGTGACAAGCCCGACCTATGGCCGGATATGGGATTCAGACTGTGTTCAACTGGTGGAGAGATTGCGGGAGAAAAGCGGGGGAAAGTTCACAAACCCGCTCGCCTATCTTCCGGGACACTACGGCAACGCCGCAATGGCCGTGCCTTCCGGGCTTTACGCCTCCGACCATGACATTTTTGTTTTCATGGTGGACGGTGGGAGCCGACTCGACGCCGGACCTCGCGCACAGTTGAACAGAGGGTTTTTCCTGAAGAACAGCGAAACCTGCGCGTGCACCTTTCAACTGTGCTGTTTCATGTTCAATACGGTTTGCGGGAATCATATTATATGGTCGGCGCAAAACGTGAATCAGTTGACGATCCGCCACTCATCGGGCGGACCGTATCGGTTCGACTCTGAGGCATGGCCAGTGCTCAAAGGTTACATTGACCAGAGCGCCGCACCCGAAGAGGCGACGATAAAAGCCGCGCAAGCCGAACTGCTGCCGATCGAAGAAAAAGACCTAACCGCATTCGCAAGCCGGTTCCAGATCACGAAGCCGGAACTGCGTCAGGCAATCAAGTTCGCCAACGCCGAGGAAGGCGAATGCCGCACAACTTGGCAACTCGTTCAAGGTCTCACCGCAAGCGCCCGTGAAATCTCGTTTACGGACAATCGGGTCAACCTCGAAACCCGAGCCGGGAAAATTCTCGACTCGATCAAGGCACCGAGCGCCCCTGTGACTGTGCCAGTGGACGGTTTCCGTAACTGACCCCGAGCACAGAACAAACCCCGAGCCCGGCCCGGTCGAAAGACTGCGCCGGGTTTTCGGGCGAAGGGGTTCGATCTCCGGACCTCACAACCCAACCACAGAAAGACAATGACACAAACCAAAGACACCGCCGCCGCACGCGCCGGAAATCCTGCGAACGTGCTGCACTCAGTAGACAAGGCGCGATTGCACCTGCGCGACATCGAAACCGACCTTTTCGACATCCGGGCAAAGCCGGACGGGATCGCCGGTGACTGGCTTGACCGTTTCACCGCTTCTGCACTCAGCGCCGCCGCCGCCCTGACTCACACCCTCGAAACCCTGCGTTTTTCTGCCGGGTTCGAAATCTTCGACCCGAAGACAGGCCAACGGTTCACGCATGACACCGCGCCGCAACTGTGGGCCCGTATTGAGGCGATGAACGACCCCGAAGCACTGCGGGACATCTCCGCCGCCCTGCTGGCCGCGACAATCGGCGCACCCCTCGCTGACTTCGAACCCGAAGAGGACAGCCACGGGCACCTTGAGGTGATACCCGCCGAACCCGAACCGATCACCGGGCGCGTCGTTTTCCCGCCGTTCGCCGGGTGGGGTGGCGTCGAAGAAGATTGCCGCCCGGTCTTCCGCCCCGACCTCGAAGGGCCGGACGTGCCCGACATCAACTTGCCCCGACTGGTGCCGATGACCGACCGGGACGGGCAAACCGGGTGGGGGGTCGAACTCTTGACGGGACGCTACCGCATCGACGCGCCTGCCCTGATCGGGTTCAAGGACGGGATGCGAATCATCATGCCCTCAAGCCTCAAGAAACCCGCGACCGCGCACCCGATCACATGAGCGCCGCCCCTGTGGTCCGTCCGGCCTTGTGGACTTCTAAGCAATGGGGAACCGCAATTGCCAACAAGCGCGACCGACTACGCCGACGCCTGCGCGACACGCCCCGCGCCGACCGACCGGGCCGGACCCGACTCCGCCAACTACTCGACGACCTCGAAAGATTCTGGCCGGACGATTGACCAGCCGACCAGCACCCGACGCCAACCAGCCCGGACCCGTGAAAAGGTCCGGGCTTTTCTATGGGTGCAAGTTGCTCGCTTTGTTCTCGACATTCCGCCCCGCTCCTGTCTTGCTTGGCCCAAGGTTGCCCCCGACGCAACGCCGGGAGACCTCAAACCAACCACAGAAAGCAATGACGAATAAACTCAGAATCACCAAGACACCCGAGGCCGGGAAATGGTCCGGGAAAGAATCCATCCCCGCAATCGGTCAAACCGTTCAGGTTTCAATGAACGGAATTGGACCGTCAACGGTTCTCGGTTTCTTCACTGAGGACGGATGGCTTGGGCTCTATGTCCAGCCGCACAACCCGCCCGAATGGTATGTCAGGCAAAACGGCGGAGCGTGCTGCTGTCACGTTTTCGGTGCGGAACTCAAGCGCCCCGACCACGCCGCCGCAATCGATGGAAAGGGGGACGCATGAAACCACGCGCCACCGTTTCACCTTGGAAGCACTCCAAGCATCACGCCGTACACGACGGCCTCGAACTCGTCGCCGTATGCGTCAACCATAA
>Ga0307379_10010483_pt1 | contig 12258 bp, 12 predicted proteins | sample UN2MG_FD_202237 | JGI IMG/M metagenome (GOLD analysis project Ga0307379, IMG submission 202237) | Soil microbial communities from Risofladan, Vaasa, Finland - UN-2 | ecosystem: Environmental > Terrestrial > Soil > Coastal area > Acid sulfate soil | place: Finland: Risofladan, Vaasa | collected... | reverse complement strand
TCCGAGAGGATCAAGACATCGTTTCCCTGGCGGAGCTTCGACGAGTCGGGCGCCGTCCTGGCGTTCTCTAGCGACTGGTCCGTCGTGGACATGAACCCGCTGCCTGGTCTGCAGGCCGCAGTGACGAGGAATTGGGCCGCAGGGTCCCCGCGCACGGTCAGTCTGGAGAAGGCGATTGAAGCGTATACTCTCAAGGGAGCGTACGCGTCGTTCGAGGAGGACATCAAAGGCTCCATAGAGGTCGGGAAGCTCGCTGACCTGATCGTTTTATCCGATGATCTGTTCGAGATATCGCAGGACGATATCGGGGACGTGAAGGTACTGTTGACGGTCGTCGGGGGAGAAGAAACTTACAGGGCGGACACTTTCGAGGGATGATGCAGGCCGTACCCACAAGCGTCGACTTTGCCTGGACGTGGTAATCGCGAGTCAATGTTTAAGTATCCAGAGACCGCTTTTACGCCGTTGAGGCCGAGGGTGGCCTCTGACGCTTTGTCCGGAAGGGATGTGGGATATGGCGCCGAGGAAGAGTACGAAGAAATCTTCAGCGCCCAAGCGTGAGCGTGAACCGGTCGAGGAGGACGGATACGACTCTAGCTTGGAGCGGGCCGAGACCCCGAGGGCGCGTAAGGCGGCGATGCTGCAGCTGCGCATCGGGCGATTGGCACACATACTGGGCATCGTCTCGGGCCTCGCGCTCGCGGCGACAGCGGTACTCGCATATCTTCTGGAGAACTGGTCTTATCTCACGGACGCGTCCGAGTACGTGACCGTGCTCAAGTGGGTGCTTCCGCTGGCCGCTGGTGTCCTCGTTGCGGCCATTGCATTGGCTGTCAAATGGGAGCCATACGTCGCCGACAGGACGGACCCGCATTTCATACTGGGCATTTTCGCGCTCGTGGTGCCCGCCGTGTTCATCGTACTCATAGCGCTCGACGAGGCGGGCAAGATGTCGCTCGGGCGGCCCGATTGGCTCTATCCCGCGTCGCTGTTGGGCATCAGCCTCACACTCGCCTCGCTTGCGATGACTTGGGAGGGCAGAGGCCGGAGGAAATGCATCAGCATCATCTCAGCGGCGTTCCCGCCGATACTGCTCACGTTCCCAATGATATTCCGTTTCAACCCGATAGATCTCGCGAGCATACTCCCGATGGCATACCTCGGGAGCGCCGTCGCGATACAGCTCAGCGGCTCGATGCTGCACATAATCGCGAGCGCGACCTCCGTTCAGGAGCGCGAGGTCCTGAAGGCTAGCGATGGGAAGCTCAGGGAGCAGATCAGGGGGCTTGAGCGCAGGCGCGTCGCGCTTGATTACCGGGAAGAGGCGTTCACGACCAAGGAGTCAGACCTCGAGGCCTATGAGAAGCGGCTCACAGAGGAGATCGAGTCTATCGACGAGTGCAAGAAGCAGATGACGGTGCTGGAGGCTGAGACGGAGCAGCGCGTGCAGCAGTCAAGGGTCGACCGCAGAGAGGTCGCGAAGAAGGAGGCGGAGGTCGAGGCCAAGATGGAGACCCTGCGTCTGAAGCAGGGAGACATCGACTCTCAGGCCAAGGATTTCGCCAAGCGCACCAAGAGCCTCGCGGCGAGGGAGGAGAAACTGTCGGCCAAGGAGGCGGAGCTGGACAAGCGCGCGCTCGAGATGCAGTCAAAGGAGCGCGAGGTCAAGGACAGCATCGTGGATGTGGCAGACGAGAAGTCTTCGCTCGAGCTTAGGAGGAAGGAGCTCGACGCCCTCCAGGAGACCCTCGCGGAGACGGAGAAGCAGCTCGCAATGCGCGAGACGACCGCGGATCTGCGGACGATGGAGACCGTCGCCGTCAAGGAGGAGATCGGCAAGTTCACGGAGGAGAAGGGCGCGATAGAGCGGCTGGAGCAGCAGCTGCTGATGAAGCAGGAGTCCATCTCGGAGAGGGCGATCGCCCTGCGGGTCCAGGAGGATGAGTTCCGCAAGAAGGCGCAGAAGGCGGAGAGGATAATCGCCCGCGCGGACAAGCAGATGAACGATCTCGTCGAGAAGGAGGCGGAGCTCCTGGAGCGCAGGAAGCAGTTCGCTCAGGAGGAAGCGACCCACAGGTCCGCTATGTACAGCCTGGAGGCGCAGCAGGAGGAGATCAGACTCTCGAAGGAGGAGTCCGCTGATATCGAGAAGAATCATGCTGACATGTCCGAGGAACTGAGGAAGAGGCTCGACGAGGTCAGCGCCATGAAGGAGGACTTTGGCAACAGACTCCTCTCGCTCGAGCGGCGCGAACGGACGATCAAGGACCTGGAGACACGCCTAAAGACGGAGCACGAGCACTTCAACGCGAAGGCGAGGGACCTCATCGCGAAGGACAAGTCGTTGAAGACGAAGGAGACTGAGCTCGGACTCAAGCACGCGGAGATCAAGTCGATGGAGCGCAAGCTCCTGCGCAGCGTCGACAATTTCGAGGACGCGCGCTCCGAGCTGCCAAGTGGCGACTCGGAGGGGCGGAAGACGATCGATGTGCGCGAGCGGCGGCTGGAGGAGAAGGAGCGCGAGATGAAGTCGCGGTTCTACCAGCGCGAGAAGGAGCTGGAGAGACGTGAGCACGTACTGCAGTCGCAGCTCCGGAAGGACATCGATGAGATGGAGGAGGCGGTCGAGACCGAGTATGTCGAGAAGAAGGTCAAGACCGGCATAGAGCGTCTGGACGACCTCCTTATGGGCGGGATGCCGTTCGCGTCGAACGTGCTCTACGTGGGCCCACCGTTCATCGGCAAGGAGACTGCCATGTTCCTGTTCCTCGCGGACGGGTTGAAGAAGGGCGTACCCGTCGTGATCGTGACAACTTCACATCCGCCGGAGGAGGTCGCGAGGCAGATGGCCCCGATAATGCCCACCTTCATGGAGTTCAGCCAGCTCGGGCTGGTCAGGTGGATAGATGCGTCCGGTTCAGGACAGCCCGGGGACGAGGGCGCTGCCGCGAACGAGATGCGTGTGGCGGGGCCCGACGATTACAGCGGCATATTGAAAGCCCTGGAGAATACGATGGCGTCCCTGACCAAGGAGGGGAATCCATACATGAGGATCGCGTACTTCTCGTTGTCCATGAGCATACCCAAGGCGGAGGACAAGGGCGCCTACAAGTTCATCCAGCAGTTCGTCGGCATGATACGGCAGGCGAACGCCATCGGCGTGTACGCACTCGAGAAGGGCATGCACACGGAGCAGCAGCTGGAGTCGATACAGCATCAGATGACGGGAGCCGTCCAGTTCAAGTCGGATAAGCAGAAGACGCTCCTGAGCGTCCAGGGCATAAGCGAGGCGCAGACCAGGGATTGGGTAGAGTACAGGCACACGAACAAGGCGATCATGGTCGGAGCATTTTCGCTAGAGCGGATAAGATAGTGAACTACCCGAGGACGCGTTCACCATCGCCATGGAGCCGCATCGGCTCGGTGATTTCATTTGGCTCATCCTACATGTGTGATCAGCGATCTCGGGAATGGCGTGGCCATGCGCACGGACGGGTGCATCTATCGGTTCGACCCGGACCGGGCCGTGCACGGCGACATCAACCTCGTTTCGCACGCTCATTCGGACCATGTGCCGAACTACCTCGGACGGGCACCCATCACATGTTCTCGGATAACGCACGACCTCATACGTCTGCGTCGCAAGAAGGTCGAAAGGCGGGACGAGCCTTCGGCGGATAGCATGGAGGCGGGGCACGCCCCGGGTTCGGTCATGTTCTTGGTCGATGGCGCCTCGAAGGTCCTGTACACGGGCGACTTCTGCACGAGGGTCAAGGGGCATCTGAGTCCCGCCAGACCGATCGGGTGTGACGTGCTGGTGATGGAGTGCACGTATGGCAAGCCGGAGTACGAGTTCCCCGATCACAGGGAGACCATGCGTGCCGTGAGGGACTGGGTCGAGGAGACCCTCGGCAGCGGGTCGAATGCGGTGTTGCTCGCATACCCGCTGGGGAAGGCACAGGAGTTGTGCTTCGAGCTGCGCGATCATCCGATCAGGGTCGAGGCGCGGACGGCGGAGAACCATCACGCTCTGAACGATCACGGTTTCCGGCTGCCAGTTGACACAGACACGGGACCTCGGGTCGGACAGCCGTTCGTGTACGTGACCCCGGGGGCCGGGGCAGAGCGCGCCAAGGTCGACTGCATGGCGAAGCACGGCGCGAAGGCCGCTGCGTTCACCGGATGGGCGGTGAGACGGTTCGGAGGGCGCGCGAAGGCACCGTCGACCGAGATGTTCCCACTGTCCGACCACTGCGATTACAACGAGCTGATGGAGTTCGTGAGGCTATGCGGTCCCGGGAAGGTATTCACGACGCACGGTTTCACTGAGGAGTTCGCGCGCTCCGTGAGGCGGGAGCTGGGTATCGATGCGGAGCCGCTCAGAAAGGGCCAGGGGACACTTGACGCCTTCCTGTAACCAATCACTTCTCAGAAGTAGACCAGCCCTTCTCATAGGTCCCGGCCGGCATGAAAACCCTCGTCGTCTTGACGGCGAACCCCTGTGAACTCGCCATCATCTCCTTTGAGCCAATCAACGCCCTTCCGAGGCCCACGCCCTCACCGCTCATCGACAGTATCGCGACGGTGCCGCCTTTCACTATGGAATCGTCCAGGGCAACGATTCCAGGCATGGCCAGGTCTGCCCCGTGGCAGATGGCGTCGACGGCGGAATCCTTGACCTCGACCGTGGGTATGTGTTTCAACAGTATCTCCATCGGACTGAACATGCGCGTCAGGTCCTCGCTGTCACCGTCCGCGTGGTCCGCGAGAGCGTCCTTGAGGTCGTGGAGCGTTACGGCGCGGTCCTCGGTGATCGTCGCTGCCCGGGTCCGCCTGAGGTCCTGGAGGTGTCCCCCGATGCCCATAGCGTCACCCATGTCAACACACAGGCTGCGTACGTAGGTCCCAGCGTCGCACTCGACAGTGAAGAGCACGTTCCTTCCGGAAGTCTCCATGAGCTTGAGAGCGTGTATCTCCCTGGTCCTGGGCGCCCGTTTCACGGCGGACCTGACGGGAGGCGTCTGGATGATGTCGCCGATGAACTCCTGGAAGACCTCCTCCAGCCTCTTGATGTCGAAGTCGCCATGCATCTTCATGACGCCGACATACTCCTTGGTCCCATAGTGCAGCGAGTCCATCGCCCGCACGGCGATGCCGACGCCGACCGGCAGGACTCCGGTGACTCGCGGGTCCAGCGTGCCACCGTGGGCGGCCTTCGTCACCCCGAGCATGTCCCGGACCCAGCTTGTCACCTGGTGCGATGTCGGCCCCATCGGCTTGTCGATGACTACGACGCCGTCCTTCAGGAGCTCGTCGATGCCGCGGTCCTCGGGCATACGGCCGCGTCCCGACACGGCCGGTGACTTAGCCTTTTTGAGCCTCAAGGTCACACCTCTTCTTGGCCTCGGCAACGACCTCCTCCGCGACCTCCTCGGCGGTCCTGGTCGAGGAGTCTATCCAGAGGTCGTAGATCATTCTGTTGGACGGGTCGACGCCGTAGTACGCTAGATAGCGCTTCCTCTCGGAGCGCTCGCGCATCCTCGTCTCCTTCATGATGGCATCATCCTCGTCGCACTCGCGCTTCGCTATCCTGAGGCATCGTACCTCCTCGGAAGCATCGATATGGACTGTGAACGCCTCTATGCCCTTGCGCCTCAGGAGCGCGCCCGTGAGTCTCCCCTCTATGACGATATCGTTGCGGCTTGCGGCCACAGCGACCATCCTGTCGTCGAGCTCGCGGTCTATCGTCTCGTCCTCCTCGGCGAACCTGCCGAAGGTCTCCAGATCGACGCCCCTTTCGGAGGCCATCTGTCTGAATATCTGGCCCACGAGCACGAGCTCGTAACCGAGGCGTTCGGCGACCATCTCGCTGACGGTCGTCTTGCCGCTTCCAGGGGGTCCTGAGATAGCGATCCTCATTTGAGCCATCCACCTGGTCAACCGCTCGCGCCTTTCGCGTCATACTCACGTTCTTCGAGGTCGTGCAGCTTCCTGCTGAAGCTGAAGTACTTCAGAGCCCTCTGCAGTATCTGTCCGAACGGCAGCGTGACCAATGAATAGAGTAAGATCCAGTTGGGGAGGATGTTCGAATTCTTCATGCTCGCGTTGAACTCCCATGGGACCGAGAATATCGTGGACGAGAGGTCGAGGTATACGAAGTTCGCAAGCCATGCGAATATCGGTATGATGACTATCATGGTTATTGGCATCAGCTTGAACTGCGACTGCATCGTCTTCATCTGCTGCGCGGTCATCTGGGGCTGGAGCTCGGTCAGCTTCTTCAGCTTGAAGGTGTTGTTGCTCGTCCTCGCCTCCCTCATCTCCTTCTGGAAGGCTGACATTATGCGCTGGTTCCTGGCCATCGATGTCCAATCGATGAACAGGTGGCGTACCGTGACGCTGAAGAATGTCATTATTAGACCGGTGCACACGAGGGTGAACACTGGGTAGCTCCCGCCGAATCCCACGAGCGGCATGAGACCCACGCCTACGATCTTGCCGAGGCCTTGGCGGATGTTGTTGTCCAGCATGACGAACATCGCGACCATGAACGCCATGAGCATCATGATTTGGCCGCCCATATCCGGCTTGGCCTGTTTGCCGCCTGCGCCTGCCCTGGATCCCGCAGCGGCGCTACTCATGCGATCACTCGCCTCCGAAGAAGCCTCTGAGGACAGGGTGCATCTCCATCATCTGCTCCCGCCCTATCGCGTCGTACAGTTGTATCATGATGCCTACGGCTAGCAGCACCCCTGTGCCAGAGGCGTTGCCCACGGTACCTATGAGGTCCGCGCCGGCGGCGAGTCCGCCGACAACTGCGCCGGATATGACGGTGACGACAGGTATGTACCTCTCCAGCACGCGCTTGAGCACCCTGGGGTCACGCCTGAAGCCAGGTATCTGCATGCCGCTGGATTCTATCTGCGACGCGACGGCCTCAGGCCCCATGTTGGTGGTCTCGATCCAGAACTTGGCGAACAATATCGACCCGAATATCATGACGGTGACGTAGACGATGACGTGGATGCCTATCTGAATTCGCGTTTTAACGTCGCCAATGCCGGCATTGTACGAATTGAGATAGTCGCCACTGAGCAACGGCAGCAGCCAATCACCCACCCCGTTGACCATCGAGAGGTAATAGGCGAGACCTCCGGCTGCGACGGTGTTTCCTTCCGCATAGTAGCCCAGCATCCAGTTGCCGCCGAGGAGGGGCATGTTCATGAACGACGGGTGGCTCGCGAAGAGCATGGAGAACATGCTCACGTTCGCCAGAAGCGCCGCCATGAGTATGACTGGGATGTTGGACGCGTAGATCAGCTTGATCGGGTATCTGCCCCTTGCGCCCCTCGCGCCGCCGTGGGCGAGCGGCAGTTCTATACGGCTCGATTCTGTGTACGCGACGAACAGGAAGATGACTATCGTCCCGATGAGCGCCACCATGGGGTTGGGCTGCGCTAGGAATATCTGCTCGTAGCCGCCGTTCGACAGCTCCGGCGCGGACATATGGTGGAATATGTAGATCGTCTTCGGTATCGTGCCCGCGGGCGGGTTGGCCAGGCTGAGCGCATCGCCTGGTGACGCGGGATGCCAGTTGAGCGACCCTGTGAATATCTGTTGCGAAACGCCCGCGGCGATGAACAGTGATATGCCGCTGCCGATGCCCCACTTGGACACGACCTCGTCCATGAGGAACACCAGATACGACCCTGCGACCAGCTGGACGACTATGAACGAGCGTGCGATGCTCAGGCCGCCGCCTGCCCAGAGCGATTCGGACATGTCGATGAACTTGCCCGAGGGCTCCATGAACCCGTACACCTGGGGCACGGACTCGACGACGATCATCACGATGACGAGGAGCTTCTGCGTGCCCTGGTATATCGCCTTGTCGTCGGCGTTCTTGAGGTCGAGCTTGATTATCTTCGCGCCCGTGAAGAGCTGCATGATGATCGAGCCAGTGACGATCGGACCTATGCCGAGGTGCATCAGGGAGAACTGTGCACCTGCGAGGATGGCCCTGTACTGCGCGAACAGGTCGACTCCCTGTCCGGAGTCGAGACCGTAGATGACGACGTTGGTCATGGCGAAGTACAACACGAGGATCAGTATGATCCACGACATCTTCGTCCGGAAGTGGACGTGCCCCTCAGGCTTCGTGACCGCCGGCAAGCGGTCCGTCACGGGCTTGAGCTTGTAAAGAAAGCTCTTCTTCTCTTCCCCCTCGGCCATCAGACACCCTTCCTATCGTCCGGTCTTCTTCGCTGGGTCCTCACACATATCCTAAGCGGTTCCATGCGGACGTCCCATCAGTCCTCTATCAGCTTGCCCCCGGCGCCTTCGAGCTTTTCCTTCGCCTTGGCGGACGCCTCCGATACGCGAACAGCGACCGGAGTGCCGATTCTGCCGGAGCCAAGCAGTTTGTCTACGCCGAGCTTCGTTAGGTCGACCGTCCACTGCCCATCCTTCTCCGACGCCACGCCGTCCTTGGCAAGTGTCGGCAGGGAAAGCTCCAGGTCGGACAGGTTTATCGTTATCTTGTGGGCTACTACGGACTGTGGCCTCTTGAAGCCGCGGTGGCCAAAATGCTCAGGGAAGTACTTAACCGTAGTCATCCACTTGTGCTTGTGCAGGCCAGCGTTCCCCCTACCGCCCCTCAGACCCGCGCCTCTGCCGGCCTTCTTGCCGCGGCCGTGGGTCCTGCTGCCTCTGAATTTGCTCGTCTTGCTGACCATGTCTACTTCGCCTCCTCCTTGTCGTGGAGCATCCTGACCAGCAGGCGCTCTATCTCTGCGCCCCTGTAGCCGACCGCCCCGCCTACCGAGAACGGCAGCTTCACCCGCTCGTAACCCTTCATCGGCGGGTGCAGTCTCATGACGGGCTTGAGCCCTTTGACATCGATCATCTTTGCCTCCGACTTCTCGATCGCCTTCGCGAGAGCCGGTATCGAGGCGAACTCGGAGTTGGCCTTGACGTGCTTGTCCGTCAGCCTATCGCCGCCCACGACCTCGCCACGCGTCTTGAGCAGTTCGGCGATCGTCTCGTGGTTGACCTCGCCCCATGTGACGTAGTCCTTGACGACCTGCAACATGCCCTTGGTGGTCACGTTCATCGGCAGAAGGACGCAGTGGTTCGGCCGTGTGAGCCTCAGCATCTTCATGGTCTCGACGGCGTCCCACCTTATCCTGGCGTGTCCGCGGACGCGGACGACTGCAATGGCCGCCATCTCAGCCCGCCTCCTTCACGGCGACGGCTGCCTCGGCCTCTGGCTTCGGCGCAGGAGGCTTCTTGGCCGGCGCCTCCGCCGGCTTCTTCTCAACGGCGGGCTTCTCGTCGTCGGCCGATTCCTCGACGACGATCGATGGTGCGATCTGGAGCTTGACAGGCCCGCTCATGATCTTGAGCCTCTCCTTCTGCTCGTCGGTGACCCTCATCTGGGAAGTCGACCTCAGGGCCTCGAACGCGGCGATCGAGTAGTTGATAGTCGTCTTCGTGTGGCCCTTGGTGAATCCCCAGGCGTCATCGACGCCCGCCATCTTGAGGACGCTCTTGGCGATGTCCCCGATCGCGAGCCCAGTGCCTCTCGGCGCGGGCTTGAGTTGGACTACGACGGAGCCAGCGTGCCCCTCGATCTCGAACGGCAGCGAGTGTGGCGTCAAACAGCCGCACTCCCACGAGCCGCAGCCTCTCTTGACCTCTATGATGTTGAGCTTGGCGACGTCTATCGCCGCCCTTATCGCGGGCCCGACCTCCTTGCCCTTGAGCCTTCCCAGACCGACGAACCCGTCCTGGTTGCCGACGACGACGGTTATCGCGAACTTGACCCTTCTTCCGGAGTCCGTCATCCTCTGCACCATGTTCACGTCGAGCACCTCGTCCGCCAGATCCGGCAGGAGTATGTCGACTATCTCGGGTTCCCTGAGCGGCAGCCCCGTCTGGAGCGCCTCGGTCATGGTCGTGATCTTGCCTTCGACGACGAGCTTACCCAGTCTCGTCTTGGGCATCCAGTCTGACATCAATCAGCACCTCCTATCTTGCTCTTCACTTCGTCGAACTGCGCCTCGGCGCCATCCTTCAGGTGCTTGCCCTTGACCCTGTCGTCCGATGGCAGCATAACCGCGTCGTGGGGTATTCGCACACCCGCATCGACCAGGCCCTTCGTCGCAGCGAACACCACGGACCCTTTGATGGGTCTCTTGAGCCCGATGTCCAGGACCGCCTCGTCCACGCCCTTCTCGCGCGCCCTCTTGCCTGCGAGGTATCCCGTGAGATACGCCCCTGGGGTGCTGTTCCCCGAATGCTTCCAGCCGAGCTTCGCCAGCTCTGTCGAGACGGCCATCGCCACTATGAGGTCGCCCTTGTCGTCGTATGACACGAGCTGGATCCTCATGTGCTTGTTCGACTTCCGGACAACCGCCCTGTGCTTGCCGCTCTTTATGAGCGCGAGCCTGCCGCGGTAGTCCGTCCGCCCTTCTCTTCTCCTCCTGAAAGGTACTTTGTATCTTGGTCCCGTAGCCATGACCATCACTCCTTGAGGATCCCCTCGGTCTTGAGATGCGATTCGAGGTGCGGCTTGCTCTTGAACATGCCACCCTTCGCCCGCATGTAGTACTTGCGATATGTCCGTGCGTCTATCACGCCGCCGTCCCGGAGCTCCCTCAGCCTGCCGCGTATCGGGCGTATGGTCTGCATCCAGACCTCCTTCGACGGCTTACGTGCGTGCTTCGTGCCTCGGCGTGACCCCTGGCCACTCCTCCTGCCCTTGCGCTTCTGGGCCTTGAGGTAGTTCGCCCGGCCCCTGGATACGCCCCGCTTCTGCCTGGAGGCTATCGTGCCGGAGTTGATGAGAGTCCTCACATCCGAGCGTGTGATGGCGTCGGCGACATCCTCTTCCCTGTTCGAGTCGATCCACACCCTGGACTCGCCGCACTTGAGAAGCTGCGCCGCCATCCTCCTCTGGTTCTTGAGATCCATCGTCATCCGCTCCTGTTCAGTATCCTGATCTCGAGCTCGTCTGCCTTGTCCTCTATCTGGATCCTCTTCCTCATGCCAACGGTGTGCGCGACCCTCGCGGCCTGCACCTTGGGGTCTATCTTGTCGAGGTCCTTGACGTTGTGGACCATGACCTCCCGGAACCCAGACGGGTGCAGGTTCTTCGCCAGGTTGGGGCTGCCGTAGCCTATCGACACGACGTTGGTCCTGTGGCCCCTGTGCTTCCCCATCTTGGAGTGAAGTCCACGGGGCCTGCGCCAGCCAGTGCTCTGCAGCCGCTTGCGTCTGTGGTACTCCTGTCTGATGAAAGTGGGGCGCTTGGAGTCGATGGTCTTGCGCGTCTTCATCGCCTCGAGGACCTCCTTGGTGAGCTCGGGCTTCAGCTTGACCTTGTAGCCCTCCTCCTCCTCCTCGATCTCGACCTCTTCCTCCTCGTCGCCCTCTTCGGAATCGTCCCCGTCGTCCTCCTCGATCTCGACCTCTTCGTCGTCATCGTCTTCGGACGGCTTCGCCTTGACCTTGCGGACCTTCGCCGCTTCCTTCGGCGCCTTCTCCTCCTCGGGCTCGTCGTCTTCCTCGCCCTCCGAGACGCCGAGGTCCTCCCTCCAGTGCTCGAGGGTTTTAGGGCCCACGCCCTTCAGATGCTCGTGTATCTCGGCCGTGCGGTCCTCATCGGACAGCGCCTCCGCGAGGTCCTCCTCAGTCTCGATGCCGAGAGCCTTCAGCTTGGGAACGTACTCGTCCTTGAAGTTGCGGAGTCCCGCGAACTCCTCCTGGTTATTCGATTTCTCGTCAGCCATAACGTTCACCTCCCGGCCTTCTCCGTGATGTATATCCCGTCCTGGAATATCCTCGGGTCGAAACCCTTGATCTTCGTGGCGCGCTCGATGTTCGCCGCGGTCTGACCGACCTCCTCGATATTGGATCCAGAGACCAACACCTGGTCGCCCTTGACCGTGACCTTCGTCTTGCCCAGTATGTTCGCCTTCCGCGGGGCCTTCCCGCCCAGGAAGTTCTCTACGACGAACACATCGCCCTTCACCGCCACCTTGATCGGGAAGTGCGCGTACACGATCTTCATCGTGCACTCGAAGCCCTCGGACACGCCGTGTATCATGTTCCTTATGTGCGCTCCATACGTGCCCAACAGGGCCCTGTGCCTCGCCCGGCCGGTGTTGTTGACGATGAACACGGAGCTGCCCTCCTTGGTTATGTCCAGGTACGGGCTGGAGAGGATCCTCTTGTGCTCCCCCAGCGGTCCCTTTA
>Ga0307379_10010482_pt1 | contig 12258 bp, 5 predicted proteins | sample UN2MG_FD_202237 | JGI IMG/M metagenome (GOLD analysis project Ga0307379, IMG submission 202237) | Soil microbial communities from Risofladan, Vaasa, Finland - UN-2 | ecosystem: Environmental > Terrestrial > Soil > Coastal area > Acid sulfate soil | place: Finland: Risofladan, Vaasa | collected... | reverse complement strand
TAGAGGCGGTGCGAGCAGCATAGAGGCGAGCATGACGGAGCGGCGTCCCAGGCGGTCGCTTGCGTACCCGGCGATGAGCGCACCGGCTGCGGATGCCAGTTGGACGACGGACAACGAGATGCTCGCAAGCCAGAGATCGACACCTTGGCTGGTCAAGAGAATGGGCAAGAAGGTGAGAGTTGCTGAGAAGGCCATGGCACGCGCCATGATGATGCCCACGACCGGCATCAGAATGGGGCGCATGCTCTCGATTGCGTGGCGCCAGGAGGTAGTCGCAGCTGATGCAGAGGGTTGGAGTGGTATGTGTCTGAGTCGCACATAGAGTATCGCGGAACCGAGCCAGCCGCCGATAGCGAGCCATGGAGTGGCCTGCAACGTCGCTACGTTGACGGTGGAAGCTACCAGGATGGGCCCCACAGCGTAACCCAGATAGCCGCCCACGGTCCAGAATCCGAGACCTCGGCCCAGGCGCCAGCCAGAGAGTCGGCCGGCCATAGCTGGTGCGGCGGCGTGAAAGGCAGCTGAACAGAGACCAGCGATGGTGACCAGGAGGGCCACTACTGCGTAGCGGGGCGCGACACCAAGCATAGTCATGCCTGTAGCGGTCAGCGCGGGCATGAGAATGACGAAGTACCGCAGGCTCGCTCGGTCCGCCAGGTGGCCGATCAGGGGCTGGAGCAGAGAGGGAGCGGATTGCATGAACGCCAGGAGGCCGGCCTGAGTGTTGGACAGCGTTAGTCTGACAATCAGTGCTGGCAACAGGGGAGGGAGGAAGCTGGTGTATATGTCGTTCAGCGCATGGGCGAAGCTTACCGTGATCACGTGACCGGTCTGGAACTCCGGGCTTCGCGTCAAAGCGTCGTCGTGAAGCTGACTGTCAGCATGGGCGTCATCGGTATCCATGGAATCCTTTCCGCATGGGCGGAAATTGCCGCACACGGGAGGGGGCGGCCGTGGCGGTCATCACGCGCTGCCTCGAGGGAGCAGCACGATGAAGGGAAGACCGAGGAGGGGCACGACGGCGCTGACGGTGAAGGCCGCATGCAGACCGAAGAGGTCTGCCGCTGCGCCGAGGGCGACCACTGCCCCCGACCGGATGAGGAAGCTCAGAGCCATGTACAGGCCGTTGGCCAGGGCTCGATTCTCGGGAAAGCTCTCCTGGACCAGAGCCATCATCACAGGGGCCACGGCCAGTGCGGTGAAGCCCATGGGCAGGAGGAGGGCGAATCTTGGCCAGCCCTCTAACGTGAGGAAGATGAACATAAGGAGCGGTGTAGAGAGCATGGTCACGAAAAGCACCAGGCGTCGGCCCACACGGTCACTCAGCGAACCACCCGCCAGGGCGCCTGCCACCCCTGCTGCCTCGAGTATGGTCAGTGAGACGCCAGCCAACCAGAAAGGGGAGCCTTCCTCCATGAGAAAGATAGGCAGGTAGGTGGTCAATGCCGCCAGCATGAAGACGCGCCCCGTCACGATGCCCACGAGGGGGACGAGCAAGGGGCTAAGCAGGCGGAGACCCTGGCGGAAGGAGAGGGGCTGTGCGGCTTCTGGTGGTCGGGCCGGTACGTCCTTGAGCAGAGCGTAGAGCAATATCGAGGCGAGGATCCCGCCTATGAGCAGCCAGGTGGTGCCCTCGAGGGTCAGGAAGCTTACTGCGGTGACGATGACCAGCGGGCCGAGAGTTCGCCCCAATTCTCCTCCGACCATCCACAGACCCATGCCTCGACCCAGGTTGTGTCCAGAGAGTCGGCCCGCCATGACCGGCGCCACGGCGTGAAAGGCGGCGGAGCTGAAGCCGACCACCGTGAGGAGCAAAGCCAGCACCGCATAGCGGGGCGCGATGCCCAGGAGGCTCATCATGACCGCCGTGATACCAGGCGCCACAATAACGAGGTAGCGCAGCGTGATGCGGTCGGCTAGATAGCCGATGTATGGTTGGACCACCGATGGCGCCTGCATGAAGACCGTCAGGGCGCCGGCCTCGGTCTTGGAGAGGGCGAGCTTGGAGATGAAGGCAGGGAGGAGTGGCGCCAGAAATGCGGTATAAGTATCGTGGACCGCGTGGGCGGCGGTGATACTGAGCACGCGGCCGGTTTGGAACGCTCCGGTGTCGGTAGTATCGGGGCGGGAGCTTCCTCCGCTGGAATGCGTCAAAGGTGGTATGATGACCTCGTTTCAGGGTTGGACCCCGCCAGGCGTGGCAAGGCCGCTCGCGAGGGGGAGCGGCGTGTGGTCCAGCATGTTGGTTGGCATTATAGCACAGGTGTCTGGCGAGAACCACACGGCAAGCTACCGGTTCGAGGGCTGGTGCCGTGATGTGTCTGGGGGGGGTGCTTCGCGGACATACCAGCCCATCGGCTGAGGGATCGAGGGTTGCGCGCCCCGCCGCAAGATGCTGGGCAGCAGGGGTGGCCCTCGTGGTCAGCGAAGGGACTGAGTCAGCTGATGTCGCCGGATACGTAGGCGCGGGTCCGCTCGTCGCGGGGCGCACTGAAGACCTCTTCGGCGGGACCGTACTCCACCAATTCGCCGAGGTAGAGGAAGAGGACGTAGTCACCGATTCTCCGCGCCTGGCGAAGGATGTGGGTGACGACCACGATGGTGTACTTCTGTTTGAGGAACGCGAATTGCTGCTCGATCAGCTGTGCGGATATGGGATCCAGGGCTGACGTAGGTTCGTCCGCCAGGATCGCCTCCGGCTCCACAGCGAGCGCCCTCGCCAGAGCGAGGCGTTGTTGTTGTCCGACGGAGAGGCCTGCCGCTGGGTCGTTGAGCCTTTCCTTGACCTCCTGCCACAGGCCTGCCAGGCGTAGATAGCACTCCACCAGCAGATCCATGGCGTCGCTCTTCTTGGTACGAGCGCCCACTCGGGCGATCTCGGGAGCGAGCTGCTCCAAGTCTGGGGATTCCCGGAGTTCGTCTATCTGCTGGAGGATTTGATGCTGGTTCATGCGGTGGATACGGGGCCCATAGGCGATGTTGTCGTATATAGACATGGGCAGCGGGTAGGGCTTCTGTGAGAGAAAGCCTACTTTCTTGCGCAGGGCGAGGACGTCCGCCTTGGGATCGTAGATGTTAACGCCGTCTATGAGTACCTGCCCCTCTACCTTCACTTCCTCGGTGAGGTCTATGAGGCGGTTGAGGCTCTTGAGGAGAGTAGTCTTCCCGCATCCGGAGGGCCCGATGATGGCGGTGATCCGTCCGTCCGGTATGTCGACGGTCACATCTCGGAGTGCGATGTGACGTCCGTAGTAGATGTTGAGTCCGCGCAGGCTGATGTGGGGCATGTCGGTCTCCTATTTGATGATGTGCTTGGAGAAGCGACGACCCAGTAGGCGCGCCGCCAGACTCGCGAGCAGGACAATGATCAGGAGAATCAGGGCTGATGCATAGGCGCGTCGCTGCACCTCCGGGAAGGGCGTACCTAGCTGGAAGAAGACTGCCAGCGGGAGTGAGGCCGTGGGGTCCATGAGGGACCGGGGTATGTGGTCTGTGTAGCCCGCCGTGAAGAGAATGGAAGCCGCATCGCCGATGCCACGTCCGAAGGCAAGGACGAACGCTGTGATAATGCCTGGCAGCGCCTGTCTGAAGACGACGGCCAAGGTCGTCTCCAGCCTGGTAGCGCCGGTGGCGTAGGAGATCTCTTTGAGTTGCAGAGGCACCATTCTCACCGCTTCCTCCATGGCCCTGGCCATGATGGGAAGCATGACCAGGGAAAGGGCGAGAATGCCACCCAGAAGCGATGCGCTGAGCCCGAGGTAGCGCATGATGACGAATCCGAAAGCGCCATAGACGATGGACGGGGTGCCCCACAGCGCGTCGAGGCATAGCCTGGTGAACGTAGCCACGCGCTGCCCGGTATACTCCCTCTGGAGGGCCAGGGCGGTGGGTAGGCTGATCAGTAGGGCCAGGGCTGAACCCCCCAGGGCCAGGTAGAGGGAGCCCACTATGGCGTTCGCGATGCCCCCCTCCTTGCCGAGATAGTAGCCGCCTTTAGGTGTCTGGAAGATCATGGACAGACTGAGGGACGAGGCCCCCCGCGCGACGACGACGGCAATGATCGCGACCAGGACCAGCAGGACGAGCCCCAGCGAGGCGAGCATCAGGCCCTTGAATACCGCTTCTTCCAGTCTCCTGGCGCGCATGGCAGCTAGGATCTCCTCTCGAACCGCAGCAGGAAGAGATGTGCGCCCAGGTTGAAGCCTGCTACCACGAGGAGCAGGACCAGGGCTGCGAGCATGAGGGCGGAATCGTACAGGGGTATGGACATCATCTCACCATAGTTGTTGGCGATCAATGCTGGCAGCGGATACGCTGCGTCGAAGACTGATGTGGGCACTCGGGGGACGTTGCCCACGACCATAAGCACGGCCATCGTCTCTCCGAAGGCGCGGGAGAAACCGAGGACAATGGCGGCCATGATGCCCCGGAGGGCACTCCTCAGCAACACGTGTTTGACGGTTTCCCACCTGGTGGCTCCCAGCGCCAGGGAGGCCTCCGTCGCCTCCGCAGGGACCGATTGCAGCACATCGGTGGACACAGAGATGATGATGGGGAAGACCATAATGGCCAGGATGATGCCTCCGGACAGCAGGCTGTAGCCAGTGGTCGGGCTGCCGACAGCGTGTCCGAGAGAGCGCACCAGTGGGACCACCACGATCACACCCCAGAAGCCATAGATCACCGATGGGATACCTGCCAGGAGATCTATGATGGGGCGAACGACCTCTCTGAGGCGGCGATGGGCATACTCAGAGAGGTAGATGGAGCTCAGGAGGCAGATGGGGATGGCCAGGATCATGGCCATAGCGGTGACCGCTAGGGTGCCGACGATGAACGGGAAGAATCCGAACTCTCCCTTGAGGGGGTGCCAGGATGAGGACAGAAGAAGATCGAGGATCGATGTCCTGTCCAGGATGGGTCTCGCCTTGACGAGTAGTCCCAGGACCAGGAGCACCAGCAGGGAATTGACCACGGCCAGTGCGAGGCGCATGGAGTTCGTGGCCGCAGAATCCTTGATCCGTCTCCAGAGCATGGCAAGGTTCCTTTCGATGCCCAGGCGGCAGGTGTGTGCCCCTCAGGGCCGCTAGCCGCCTAGCTTCTCCAGGGCGCCGTTGATCTGCTCTTCGCTGACGCTGATGTAGCCAACTTCGGCCAGGTACTGCTGGCCGTCGGTGAGAATCCAGCGCACGAATTCTGCGGTGAGCCCTTTGAATTCGGTCTGAGTGACGAGGTACAGGTCTCTGGCCGGTGGTGACGGGTAGACCCCAGTCATGACGGCCTCAAGGGCTTCGTCCTTGGTGGTCAGCTTCTCTTCTCCATCGATCTGGCCGTTCTCGTTCACATCGACGGGAATCACCACCAGGCCCTCTACGGGCAGCCCGGTGTTCATATCATAGGCGTAGTTGAGGTTGTTGAAGCCGATGCCGAGAGGGTCCGTCCTGACCGCTTCGGCGAGACCGGGATCGCCGTAGACGGCGATGTCTTTGAGATCTTCCTGTGTGCCCCCCAGATAGGCGGCCCAGGTCTCGGCGGCTCCACAGGCATCAGAGCGAGTATAGACGTTGACGGCATCTTGGGAGTCGGTGCCGGTCAGGTCGCCCCAGGTGAAAGGGTTGCCGTTGATCCAGAGATCGACCAGAGCCTGTCGCTGGACCCCTCGGGTGGACAGCGCTTCCCAGGATGGGTTGTTGGCGTTCATCGTGGGAAAGACCGCATCCTTGACCACCGGGAGGAAGCAAGCTCCCTGTTCGATCTCCTCAGCCCTGATCTCCCGCGAGACCATGCCGATGTCCACGATGCCAGCCAGGGCGTCGGCCATGCCCTTTCCGGCGCCTCCCGCTGAGACGTCTATCCTGACCTTGGGGTATGTCGCCTGGAACTGCTCTGCCCATGTGACCATCATGGGGTAGAGCGCCCAGGCGCCTGAGATCTTGATGGTACCTTGAAGCTCGGCGCCTACGGGTGCCGGCTCGCTTGCAGGTCCACATGCGGGAAGGACGGAGACGAGGACCAGAGCTACGGTGAGGCTCAGTATGAGCTGCCTGAAGTTACTGTGGCGATATATCATTTCCATTCCTCCTCCTCTTCTTCATAACGCTGGCCGGTGTCACGATGGGAGTGGTCTGTGGCGTCCCGTGCGTCATCTAATAGAGGGGGCCGGGCTGTGTGTCTTATTGACGATGGCTCTGCGAAGACTGGATATACTCTTGCTTTCCGGTTGCGCAGCCGTTGCGAAAAGGCCATTCCGGGTGCGCGATTCTTGGCTCGTCTAGGGCCTTGGTACAGTTTACAGTATCGGGGGCCAGTTTGGAAGGGCCAGAGTGCTCGTCTTCCAGGGGGTATAGTAGGCCATTATACCTAGCGGGCACTAGGCAATTATGCCTAGTGCCGTGGTGGTCGAGCGCCTGTTGGTGACGTTTGCGGCGGCGCGCAGGCAGGGCGTGACGGGGAGGTGAGCAGGAAGAAGTTGGCTGTTACGGGGTTTTGGCAAGCGTTGATGGGGCGGCTAGGTATTCGCTGAGTGAGAGATGGGCGAAAGGTTTGGGAGAAATGGGGGCGGCCCATCGGACCGCCCCCTTGTGAGTATACTAGCCCATCGTGCGACTCAGCTCGCCCTAAAGTGGCGAGTCAGGACCCGGGAAGGACTTGAGCACCAGCGGGTCGTAGTGGCACAGTGGTTCGTTGACCGCGATGTCGGTGTTGTTCTTTTCGCAGGGGTCGATGTCCTCTTCGGGGAGCACCATACTCTGCGGCGGGATTACCTCCACGGTGTTGGTGATAGGCCGGCAGGGCCAGAAGTCCAGCGTGCCGCTCACAGTGTATACGGCTCGCTCCCCTGCTGGCAGGTTGACCTGATCGTAGAGATCAACGTCCGGCAGCGGAGGGCAAGGCTCCTCGGGGCAGCTGGGCGGGAAAGGTACCTGGCATTCACCGTCGCCAGAGGCGCAGCACTCCCAGGAGACTTCCATGATCTCTATCGGTAGCGTGTCCGAGATGATGATCCCGTGGGCGTCGCTGGGGCCCAGATTGGTCACGGTGATGGTGTAGGTGGCCCGCTGTGTGGGCAGCGCTATCTCCGGGTCCAGGGTCTTGACGACCTCCAGGTCGGCCCAGGTGGTCACGACGGCTTCACTGGTGAAGAAGTCGTTGCCGTTGTTGTCGTCGTAGACTTCTCCCCTCGGGATCCGGGCGACGTTCACCAGTTCCGTGCCGTCGGGCAGCGAGGAGGGCACTCGAGCGACGATGGTCACCGTCTCGCTCTGGTCGGGGAGCACCGTGCCCAGGTTGCAGGTGAGCAGGTAATCGGGGGCGCCGAGATAGCCCTCGTCGCAGCTCCCTTGGCTCGGCGTGGCCTCCTCTATCTCCAATACGGAGGGCAACGGCTGGTCTCTCACCACCACGTTCTGCGCTGTGGAGGGTCCGTGGTTGGTGACGGTCAGGGTGTAGGTCAGGGTTCGTCCGGCCGCCACCTCGTTCTCACGCAGCTCCAGCGCGCCGTCACAGCCGAGAGGTACTTCGCCCCAGGCCGCCTTGGTGATCTCCAGATCGGCCACGGCGGTGATGTCGTGCTCGGCGGTGGCCTCGTTGTTTGATGGATCCGGATCGAAGTCCGAGGAGACGACGCGGGCCACGTTGTTGATGCTCTGGGGCTCGTACGCACTGAAGACGAAGGTCAGGATCCAGCTGCCTCCAAAAGGCGGGTGGGACAGGAGATCGAGAGTGTCGGACAACGGGCACGAGATGGAGAGCTGTCCTGTGTAGAAGCCGTCCTCCATGTCGCCTTGCCAGGTACAGCCGGCATCGAGATTCGTGTCCCAGGTCACGACCTCGAAGTGTCCGTTGGAACTGAATTGGTCCCGCAGCATCACATCGTGAGCGTAGCTCGGGCCGAGGTTGTCCACGATGACGGTATAGGTCAGCTCCTCACCAGCTCTCACCGTGCCGTCGGGCTTGCCGTACTTCACTATACTGAGGTCGGCCTTGCCCTTGACCGAGTTGGCGGCCGTGTCGCTGTTGTTGTAGTCGAGCAGATTCCAGAAATCTGTGTCTGTCACCACCTCGGCGTAGTTGCTGATCGCACCTGGCAAGGTGTCCGGCGCCACGCGACCGTAGAACGAGAATTCGAGGGTCTCGCCAGGCATGAGCCCCTCGCCGAACTCCCACGTGCATTCCAGGCTGCCGTTCTGGACGCAGTTTGCCGGCTCCGTGCTCATCTCGAAGTTCACACCTTGCGGTAGCGTATCGACGACCGAGACGGTGTGCGCGAAGCTGGGTCCGTTGTTGACCACCGAGACGTCGTACCTGATCTGCTCGCCGGCATACGCCATCCAGGGCTCGCTAGTCTTGCGAATGGAGAGGTCGGCGGCACTGTAGACGGTGATATCCTCGTGGACGAAGTTATCGTCGGGGAAGGGATCCGGGGCATTTGACGTCGTCGAGGACTTGTGCCAGTATCCATCCCAATATGGCGCTCGTGGATCTACCAGCATGTAAATATTGATCGTCTTCTCCGACCCGGCAGGGATAGTCCCCAACTCGCAGAGCAGCTGGCCCGGAAGACCGTCCGGGTGGCAAGAGGCGCCATCGGCCTGCACAAATGTGAAGAACATACCGACCCACGAAAGGTCGTCCACGACTACATCGAGGGCGTCGCTGGCGCCCTTGTTCTCCACGGTGATCTCGTACCGTATCTGACGCCCTGCCGTCACCTGATCATAGAGCTCTAGGTAGAAGATGCCCTCCACCCCAGCCAGGCTATCCACTGCGTACTCGCCGACAGCCTCTGAGCTGATCTGAAGATCGGACCAATTGTTGACGATGGTGAGGGTATGGGCCTGGTTATCCTCGTTGTAGGGTTCTGGGTTGTCGGAGGTGACGGAGACGTCGTTCTCCAGCACTGTCCAGGCCACGACATTGGTGTCCACTACCACCTGGAAGCTGATGGTGGCCGCGGCGCCAGAGGCGAGGGTGCCCAGGCCGCAGAGCAACTCCTGAGGGGGTACGCCTGGCGTCCCGGTGCTACACGTGCCCTGGTTGAGGGTGAGGCTTTCGGGGTAGATGGTTACCCCTGGAGGCAGCAGGTCGGTCACCCTGACGTTCTGCGCCGCCGAAGGCCCGGCGTTGTTTACGGATAGGGTGTATGAGATGCGCCGCCCTGCGGTGACCTGCGCGGGGGAAGTCGTATAGTTAGGACTTTCCGGGAAGGGGGTACCCGGTGTGGCCATGTTGAAGACGAGACCCTCCTGGCCGTCCACCTGGACCTCCCCGAGGGCGGTCTTGGTGACCTGCAAGTCGGCGCACTCCGGCGTCAACACCAGGTTAGGGGCGGAATCCTCGTCGTTGTAGCTGAGCAGGGTCTCTGCCTCTGTCTCCACCCTGGCCTGGTTGGTGATGGTCCCCGGCGGGGTGTCCGGGAGCACGCGGGCGTAAACGGAGAAGACGCGGCTCTCGCCGGGCAGCAGGGGTTCCTGCCATTCCCAGGTACAAGTCATGGGGCCGCCGAGGACCTGGCTGCAGGAGGCAGGCGACTTGGTGCTGATCTCGTACTCGACCTCCAGGGGCAGGGTATCCGTAACCGAGACGCCGGTGGCGTAGCTGGGCCCGTTGTTGGTCACGGTGACGTCGTACCTGATCTGGTCGCCCTCGTAGACCTTCGAGGGCTCGCTGGTCTTGCTGATGGCCAGGTCCGCCTGGTTGTGGACCGTGATATCATCGCGGACGTAGTTGTCGTCGGGGAAGGGGTCATGGGTTGGTGAGGTCGCTGAACAGAAGTGATGGTAAGAGTCGTCGGCCGGTGCGTGGGGGTACACGAGCATATAGATCTCGAACGTCTTCGACGTACCCGCAGGGACGGTCCCCAGTTGGCACACGAGATTGCCCGGGTCGCCCATGGGCTGGCAGGAGGCGCCATCAGCGCGCTGGAATTCGAAGAACCAGTAGTGATGTGAATAGTCTTCCACGATGACGTCGAGGGCGTCGCTGGGGCCTTTGTTCTCCACGGTGATCTCGTACCGTATCTGGCGACCCGCCGTGACTTCGTCGTCGTGCTCCAGGTAATAGATCGCTGGGATGGGGGAATATGAATCCATAGCGACCTCGCCGCGTGCCCTGGAGCTGATGCTCAGGTCAGCGTAGCTGTCCATCTGGATGATCACGGTGTCGCGGTTGTTGCCGTTGTCCGGGTCGTAGACCTCGCTGTAGACCAGGGCGTCGTTCTCCAGGTAGCCTTCGTACCCCTCGTCGATGAGAACGTGGATCTCCACTGTGGCCTCCATGTCCGGGACCACTTCGCCCAGGGAGCAGGTCAGGGGCGCGTCGGGGTTTCCCGGCAATCCAGAGGTGCAGGCGCCTTGGGAGGGGACCATCTCCACCACGGTCACCACTTCAGGCAGGAGGTCCTCCAACACGACGTTGACGGCCGAATCGGGGCCGTGGTTGGTTACGGTTAGCGTATACGTGATGTGGTGTCCGGCGTAGTAGGGCCCGGGCGAGACGTCTTTGAGAATCTCCAGGTCCGCAGGGCCCACGTGGATGGCGTCCTCGGCCACGTTGTTGGAGGTATCGGGGTCAGGGGTTCCGCCCTCATCGGTGTAGACGGTGGCCACGTTGTCCACGTCCTGTCTCTCGTCGGCCTGGACGCGCAAGAGCACCATCCAGCGACCGTCCCCTCCACCATACCCCTGGGGCTCCAGAGGCTCGTTGAGCTGGCAGTCGACCGTCGTCTCGGCGACGGTGCAGGTGTCGTCGCGGCCGGGGTCGCCCACCCAGTCCAGAATGCTGAGACTCCCTGAAGCGAAGATCTCGTCGTTCAGCCTAACGTCCCGGGCGTAGGAGGGCCCCAGGTTGTCCACGTAGATGGTGTAGGTGAAGACCTCGCCGACGCCGACTCCGTCGTCGGGGGTGCTCATCTTAAGCGCCCTCAGGTCGGCCTCATCCTGGACGAGGGTGGCCACGGGGCTGGTGAGGTTATTGAGGATATTGTAGTCTTCCTGGTCGCCGGTCACGGCGGCCGAGTTGCCGATGCCGATGGCTCCGGTAGGTTCCCAGGCCACAGCGTCGGCCTTGACCCGCGTCTTGATCTGGAAGGGGCGGCTAACACAGCCCTGGAGGTAGTCGATCTGGCACTCCAGTATCTCGCCGCCGGCGGGGCTCATGCCCACCACGCTGCAACTGTCGGTGTCGGACAGGTACTCTAGTTCCGCGGGCAGAGTGTCGCTCAGCACGACGCCGGTGGCGGGCTGGTCGCCCAGGTTCTGGGCAGCGAGATCGTAGATCAGCTCCTCTCCGGCCATGACCGGGTTGGGGCTCCCCGACTTGGTGACGAAGAGGTCCACGAAGCCGGGGGCCTCGTAGGCGCCGATGTCGGTAATGCGAGCGCAGCCGCTCTTGCCGGCCACCGGCCGTGGGAAGCCTCGCTGGTCTGTCGTCAGGCCCACCGAATTGTCGCCCGCATCGATGGCCGGGCTGGTCTCCAACAGCGCGTGCGTCAGGGTGGGACCGCCGTTGTCCTGGAGTGGCCCGATCTTGGGATCGGTGTTGGGCAGGTCCCCAAAGTTGACGAGGTTGCAGGTACCGTCGGTGTCTATGTTGTAGCCGAGGGACTGAACCGTGACGTCGCAGTCTTGGCCAAATGTCCTGTTGGCCACGATGGTGTTCTTGAGGGTGAATATGGGGCTTACGACCAAGCTACTTTCGATTGCAGCCCCCGAAGTGGCCTGGTTCATGGCCACCGTGACGTTGGTCAGATTCACCGGGCCGGCGGACGAGAGGGCAGCGGCGTATGGGGCCGAATTGCCGCTGAGTGTGCAGTTGGAGAGGTTGAGGGGCCGACTGCTCAAGTGTTCGATGGCGCCATTGTAAGACGTGGCGGTGTTTCCACTGAACGTGCATCCGGTCAGGTTTGCAGGAGCCCAGTTATAGAGGCCGCCCCCCCAGCGTGCGGCGTTGCCCCCCACCGTACAATCGGTGAGGGTTAGCGTATCGAGAGAAATATCATTGTAGATCCCACCGCCGATGTCGGCTGAGTTGTCCTCTACGGTGCAGCGGCTTAGCGTGAGGGTGCCGGCGAGGTTGAAGACGCCTCCACCGGCTTCGGTGGCCGTGTTGCCGGTGATTCTGTTATCGGTCAGCGTCAGAGTTCCGTATCGAATGTAGATTCCGCCGCCGTCACCTGCGGACGAGTTGCCGGTGATCGTGGTGTTGGTCAGTGTCACGTTGTCATTGGACCAGATCCCTCCGCCGTCATCGTCTGCCGTG
>Ga0307379_10010479_pt1 | contig 12260 bp, 10 predicted proteins | sample UN2MG_FD_202237 | JGI IMG/M metagenome (GOLD analysis project Ga0307379, IMG submission 202237) | Soil microbial communities from Risofladan, Vaasa, Finland - UN-2 | ecosystem: Environmental > Terrestrial > Soil > Coastal area > Acid sulfate soil | place: Finland: Risofladan, Vaasa | collected... | reverse complement strand
AGCCGCAGATGTCCACATTGAAGACATCAACGACGCGGTCCTGGTCTTTCTGCTTTGTAAGCCGCACGCGGCAATTCAGAATGCGAATGTCAACCGGCGAGGAAGAGTCCGTACCCGGGCCTGATTGCGCATTCGCCGCAATACCGGTTCTTGTCCGGCCGAACGCGCCCGACGACTTGAAGCGGCGCACCAGGCCCCGGAGCTTCAAGAGATATCGTAGCCCTATGCGCTCGATATGATTCACGAATCGCGCAAACTGGTAGCGATCAATCAGGCCGGAGAAAGTCACCGCCGCAGATGCCGCCAGCAAGACCAAAATTGATACCAGGAGTTTGTCCATTCGCACACCCGCGCATCCTGCTACTGGACTTTTGACTTGCCAACCGCGGCCATTTCTTCGTCCTTCTCCTTGACGTCCTGCTTCGAGACTTTGCCGTCCTGGCCCAGCGCCAGGTCAACCTCAAGGATTCGGCCCGATTCGAGGTCCTCGAATTTGCAGTGCATTCTCTGGTTCACGTCATAGCTGTACGTGACTTTGATCGGACATTGGGCGGGCCGGTCCGCAGGAAGCTTGAATTTGTGCGTCGCTATCCTGTTGACGTATTCGACGGCCTTGTCCTCTCCCTGAGTAACGGTGACCGCCACCTCGGACTGGCCCTTGGTCAGCGTGTAAAACATCTGCGACGCTTCGCAGGGCAGCGGCGTATTCTTTTTCAAGATGATGCGATTTTCGACAACGCGCCGGCCCGTTTCCTTGTCGAGCGGAGCGCAAATCGTCCCGTAGCTGTGATTGCAGACGTCGGTCAGGTGGATGTCTTCGAGCCCGTTGGCGATACCGGCAGAGACCGCATCGGGCTTTTCTCTGACCATCGTGAGGCCCGCGTGCAACGCGGCGCCCAGCGCCACACATTCATCGACGTTGACCGCCGTCTCAGGCGGGAACCCGAACAGCTTCTCCAGCCGCTGCTGGACAAGAGGGATGCGCGTGCTGCCGCCGACCAGAAGGACCTTGTCAATGCCCGATGGGTCGATCCCCGCCTCTTCGAGGGCCACTTCGACCAGAATGTCCGCGCGATCCATCAGCTCGCCAATCGCTGCCTCGAACATCTCGCGGGTAATCTCCACTTTCATATTGCCCTTCGGGCCGTAGAGCATCTTTTTCGCAACGTCCCGCCGGGACAGTGTTCTCTTGATGTCCTCTGACTCGTCTTCGTACTTCGCTCTGTCCTCATCGGATGCGATGAGTTCGCCGTTGAATTTCTCCCGGTAGCTCTTTTCGAGCATCTCCAGGATTTTCTGGTCAAAGTCAATGCCGCCGAGCGAGTGATCGCCCTGGGAACAAACGATATCCATTTGATGTCCTTTGACGTCCATGATGGTGACATCGAACGTGCCTCCGCCGAGGTCATAGACCATGACCCTTCCGGAAACCTTGCGTGTGGTCGCATAGTACAGCGCGGCGGCCACGGGTTCGTTGACGATTCCAATCACATTCAAACCTGCCGCGATCCCTGCGTCCATGGTCGCTTTGCGGCGGACTTCGTCGAAGTGGGCGGGAACGGAGATGACAACGTCGCGGATCTCACCATGCTCGACAGAGCAGTCCTGCTTGAGCTTCTTGAGAATCAAAGCAGACAACTCGACGGCTGTCCAGTCCTTTGAGTCGATGGTCTTATGATAACGTGGATCGCCCATGTGCCGCTTGATCCACCGGACTGACCGTTGAGCGTTCAGGTACCGCGAGTTAATCGCTTCAATACCGACGCGGACCATGTCCGGGTTCTCTTCGTCGAAGAAGATCGCAGACGGTGTGAGCCTTTCACCATCGGCATTTGGGATTATCTCCGGCTTGCCAATAGCGTTGAGAATCGCCAACTCCGAGAACGTCGTGCCGAGGTCAATTCCCACAATATTCGTCATATTACACCCCCTATGTCAGTGGCTTCGTCAATCCCGGGTTGCTTCGATCATCAGGCAAACAGTTTCACCTGAGCCGGACGCACCACTTTGGTATTCTCCTCGTTAATGAAGTACTGATAGCCCGGTCTGATCACATCAGCAATCTTGCCCGCCTGCTCCGGCTTATCGCAGGGCTGCTTGTCTTTGACCGCTTCGGCGTATCGTTCCTGGCCCCGATATTCACTGTTGACTTCGGGCCTGAACTGTTCAATACCGCTTGATTCCAGGGCAAAAACCAGCTCATCTTTGACTTCTTCGAGATGCATGGACCTGGCCTCGTCTTCGCCCAATTGACCGATACGATTTTCGAGATTGTCGATGCAGCGGATGACCCGCAGGCAAAACGTCCTGATAATATTCCAATCGTAGCCGTCCTGGAGCTTCTCCAGCCGGTTCTGCTGGTAGGTCGTGTATTCGCGAATGGCTGAGACCTGCTGGCTGAGCTCTTTGAGGGTATTGCTCAGGGGCTTCGACTGATCCCGGCTCTCGGCATGCTTCGGTCCAGACTTGAGCGAAGCCTTCAGATCAATCGATTCTTCATCAGAGAGCAACAGGGCGATCTTCTCGGCCTCGTCGGAAATCCTCTTTATCTGACTCACTTCCGCACGGACCCTCGGATCGCGTTTGACGGCGGGCGCTTTCTGCACCGGCCTCTGCCAATTCACATTCACGAAGTTCGGCCTTGTTTCGGGAGAACCCTGCCCGGGGGTTCTGTCCTTCCACGGCCCTTCGCCGGCGGAAGTTGGGTTCTGTTTTTCGGGCTTCGTCTTCTTGGCCGACGCCTTTTGGGGCGTTGCTTTCACGGCGGCCGCTTTTTCAGGTGGTTCGACTTCTCCGCTGCGCCAGCGTCCGAGGCGAGTGACGCCTCTGCCGATCATCCGGGCGACCCATACTAACAACCACCACGCATAAACCAACCCTCCGAAAGAGGTGCACACGATGGAACCCGTGAGAATATTCGCGTTCATCGCTTTGCGTCTCTTGTATGCGTCCAGCTCGATGCGCCAGTTTTCTCCATAAAGAACGTCCGAGAACTGATGAACGGTCATTTTACCCGTTGCGATCTTGTCAATATCCGCTTTGAGTCTCTCTTGCTGCTCCAGCGCGATCTGCTCCCTTGTCTTGGTTTTGCCATCCTCATCGAGGAACAAGGGCAGCCCCGCACGCTGCTCCGCGGGCAATTGGAGCCACTCGTTGTATTGTTTCAGGTAGTCGTCCTTCTCCGTGCCGTACTTCAATTGGCAGTGAGCTATTTCCGCCTGTTGCTCCCTTTGCTCGGTGAGAACCCACGAAAGCAGAGAACCGCCGCCAAAAAGCAGTACAGAAGCCAGAATAATCGATTTTGTGCGCATGATTCCAGTTTTCAATCATGAATCATTGGTTCTTGCCGCCCGCGCGCCGAACGCCGGACACATTGCCCCGTTCGTCAGTGCTGCTCGCCGGGATTGAGGTTCTCCGTGAAGACCTCGTTCTCATTCTTACCGTACACTTCGGTCACGCGGAGCACCTCCTCGATGGTCGTGAGGCCCTGCTTGACCTTCACAATTCCGTCATCGAACAGACTCCTGCGTCCGCCTTCATGGAAAGCGCGGCGCATGCTGCCCGCCGAGGGGTCTTTGTTTATCATTTCCCTGAACCGTTCTTCGATAACCAGTAGTTCGTAAATTCCCACACGGCCGGCGTAGCCGGAGCCTCGACAATCGTCACAGCCGGCACCGTGGAATACCTGGTCCGCCTGCACCCCGGCCTTTTCCAGGTATTGCCGGATATTGTCCGAGGTTTCGGTGGGCTGCTTGCACTTGGGACAAATCTTCCGGACCAGCCGCTGGGCAAGAACCGCGTTCAGAGAAGCAGCTATCAAGTACGGCTCTATGCCAATATCCACCAATCGCGTAATGCTGCCGGCCGCGTCGTTGGTGTGCAACGTCGATAGAACCAGGTGGCCCGTCAGGGCAGCCTGGACCGCAATGCGAGCCGTCTCGTTGTCGCGAATTTCTCCTATCATGATTACGTCCGGGTCCTGGCGCAGCAGGCTCCGCAGAGAGGTGGCGAAATCAAGGCCGATCTTTTCGATGATCTGGACCTGATTGCAGAAGTCCAGCTCATATTCGACCGGGTCCTCGACCGTCGAGACATTCAATTTGCCATGATCCATCTGACACAGCCCCGCGTACAGGGTCGTGCTCTTGCCGGAGCCCGTCGGACCGGTCACGAGCAGGATCCCATGAGGAAGCACGATCTGCTCGGCGAACGTTGACATCACGTCGGGCTCCATGCCCAACTGCTCCAGGCCGCGCAAGACGGACTGGCTGTCCAGAACACGGATGACCACCTTCTCGCCGTGATTCGTCGGCAGCGTCGAGACGCGCAAATCGATGGCCCTGCCGGCTATGGAGACCTTGATCTTCCCATCCTGGGGCAGCCGCCTTTCCGAAATGTCGAGATTGGCCATGATCTTGATGCGCGAAACGATCGCGGGGTGCATCTTCAGCGGCGATTCCTTCATGTCGAAGAGCACGCCGTCGATACGGTACCTCGTCCGCATCAGCTTTTCCTTGGGCTCGATATGAATATCACTGGCGCCATCACGTACCGCATTGCTGATCAGGTAATTGACGAACTTGATAACGGGCGACTGGCCCGCCATCTTCTCGAGGTCCTCGGACTGCTCCTGCTCGTCCTGAACGACCTCAACATCCGTCATATCGCTGATGATGTCGTCAATGTCGTAATCGACTCTTTCATCGTTGAGAGTACCGCAGACTCTGTCTATATCCTCGTCGAGGCACACGATCGTCTCGGTGTTCATCTGAACCTGTCTTTTGACGTCTTCGATGACGAACAGGTCGGCCGGACGGCTTGTCGCCACGATCAGCGTCTCGCCCCGGACCTCGATGGGCATGATCCGGTTGCTCTTTATGTAGTCAAGACCGAGCTTGCTGAAGGCGTCCCTGTGCACATGGTCCGGCCCCACCCTGCGGAACTCCAGCCCATACAGCCCCGCCCGGGCCATGGACAGGTCGGGCTCGGCCACAAGGTTCATCTCCGCAATGACCTGCCCGATATCACCGCCGGGTTTTGCCTTGACCATCCGCCTGGCTTCGGTGAGCTGCTCCGCGGTAATCTTTCCCAACTCACAGAGCACGTCGGCGACGTCGCGAACCTGAGGGGAGCTTTCCTCTTCCTCGGGACTATACAGTTGCGACAGACCGATGATTTCCTCTTCAGAGCCGTCGTTCAAAAGGCCGACGGCCTGGCTCGCGCCGGTCCATCCCTCTTTGCGTCGAAATCCAAATATCCGTGCCATATTCCAAGATACCCCCAACCTAAAGAGTTTCGTGCCTAAGAATCCAGTGAAACGCTCCTGCAACAGGGGCCAACAAAGGTGTATCCCCAACCGAAGCCGTACACCCCACTGCTGGCACGTGTGTTGAGCCCTCCGTGAAAACCATTACCTAAAATATAAGTAATAACTCTGACCAATCAAATCGGTCGGCGGCGGCAAAAAAAGCACTTTTTCTGGGTCCCATCGGACCTTGTACGGAGCCGCAAGAGCACGGTGAACCTACTCGGTCAATTATCGGAATGATTCGGAAGTGACTTAAAGAGGAACTCGGTTTCCCGGCCTTTTCGCCGCTGAAAACGGATTACACGTTGGCAACACCGCGCGGATTCCCGGACGATGACTGCTTTGTCTGCGCCGGGAAAACATCCTCTGCCAGGTCCTGACCGACCTGCCTGGCGTAGTACTGCCTCATAATCTCCTGCCCCTCGGTTTGGAACGTGTCCATAGAGGAAAAGACGCCGATCTTCATCAGCAATAGTACCGTGACGCAAGCCGCCAAATGGCCGACGGAATGCCCGTACCTGCCGCATCTTTCCACCAGCTTCGGCTCAGGCAGGGTCGTCTTGAGCCTCGCAGCTTGTGGCTCGGCCCGCAAACCATGCTTGAGCACGCCGATGGCCTGCTCATTGGCGCGCATCAAAAGACTAAGGCTGTGCGGCCTGGCTTTCATCAATGACAATGCGAGGTTGACTTTACCCAGCGAGACAAGCCGCCGCTGGCATCTCGGACAACTCGAGATATGGCTCTGCAGCCAGCCCGCCTCGGCTCCCCAATGCCTTGTCATCGCAGTGTACAGCCACGTTCTGAGTCGTCTGCATTGATTGTCTGCTCTTGTGATTGCCATGATTATTCTTCTTTACTCATCCACATTGCCAACAACTGAATTGCTTTGCATCGGTAAACTCTCGCCGTCCCTGGTGATATGCCCAATATCCTGCCTACCTGAGCGTAGGACAACTCGGCAAGGTCGCGTAATGCGAGCACGTTCCTCAGATGTTCGGGAAGCTTGGCGATCCGCCTGCGCAGGGCCTCCTGGAGATATTCGGAATCAACTTCTATCGCGGGCGAGGCGGTTGCCTCGGTCCTCGCTATGGGCCCGGACAGCCTGTTCCTTTCGGCCATCCTGCGTCTCAACATTGAAACCGCTATGTTGTTCGCGGTACGGAAGACGTACGCCTTCACATGGTCGGGTTTTCGCCCCCCTTCAAAATGCGCCAGTTGCAGAAAAGTATCCTGATAGGCGTCGCACACGTCCTGCTCGTTGCCCAGGATGCGCCAGAGCATCGTAACCAGCTCGGGGCCGTACTTCTGCATCGTGGACAGAATCCACCGTTGTCTCCCGACAACGACCCCGGAGACGGCAGCGTCCCAAAGCAATTCACAACTCAAGGCCTTGCTGAACATAAGCGCCCGTTCACCCTACGTTACCTTGTTCCACCAACTAAGACGCAGCAACAAATGATATGTTATCATAAATCTTGCCAATTCAAGGGAAAAAAACGTCTTTTTCAGATAACGTCGCGGGGTATCAAAGCGTCTTATATTCGGTTGCACAGCGTCGGAAATGCAGAATTGGTCAGGATCGGACCGCAGCGATATGGATACGAATCACCGCGAAAAAAACTTATGCGAGCCGAAGCAGAATGCGAAGGACGTAGTCTCTTTAGTGGACGATTTGCTCAACAGGGCCGTGAAGTGCGGCGCTAGCGATGTCCACTTCGAGCCAAGAAGCACGCAATTGGACGTCAGGTTCCGGCTTGACGGCGTGCTGAACACCGTGGAGAAACTGCCCAGATCTCTTTCCGATAACGTAGTCGCCCGGCTCAAGGTTCTGGGGGGGCTTCTGACCTATCGCAACGACATACCCCAGGAAGGCCGGATAGAGACCAAGATGGGCCAAAACAACCAGGTCATGGACCAGCGGCTGGCGATTTTCCCCACGATACACGGCCAGCGGGCCGTCGTGCGCTTGTTCTACAACAACACCGAGTTGATGGAGTTGGAGCAGTTGGGCTTCTCTGAACGCACGTACTCCGCACTCAAAAACATCGCCGCCCAGAACCAGGGGGTTCTGCTGCTGACCGGCCCGGCGGGCAGCGGAAAAAGCACGACGCTCGCCGCCCTTTTGCGGCATATTCTCAGGGTCTTGCCGGGCAGGAGCGTTGTCACGTTGGAGGACCCGGTGGAGATAAGAATTGAGGAGGCTACCCAGGTCCAGATTACGCCGCACGGACAGATGACCTTCCCCACGGCGCTGCGGTCGTTGCTCAGGCAGGACCCCCAGGTCCTGATGATCGGAGAAATCCGCGACGCCGAGACAGCAAGGATTGCCGTCGAGGCGGGACTGACGGGGCATTTGCTGATGAGCACGATGCACAGCGGCTCACCCGCCGGGGCGCTGCTGCGCCTGTTGGAGATGGGGATCGAGCCTTACCAGGTCACCTCAAGCATCTCGGCCGTCCTGAACCAGAGGCTGATCAGAAGGCTCTGCACAAAATGCAGGCAGCAGGTCGCAAAGACGGGCTCGTTCACAGCCCAAGGATGCGATGACTGTTTCAACACGGGCTATAAAGGGCGAGTCTTGATGGCCGAAATGGTTCAACTCGAAAGCCAGTTACGAAAGGCCATTTTGGCCAAAGCCGACCTGGACGAGCTTGACGCCATCCTCAAAGACAAAGGCCACACAACTATGCTCGCCGACGGCCAACGCCTGGTCCACGAGGGCGTCACAACCGAGGAAGAGTTGAATAAAGTCTGTGGAATCGTCTCAGACAACTCATAAGCTTGGGAGAACGTTTGATGAAACGCACGGTTGTCAGTCTTGTCATTCTTTCGTTGGCCCTGGTGCCGGCGAATGCGCGCCGCTTTGCTGAGGGTCCGGTTAGGCTGACGGTCTGGCCGGTCAAGGCCCCTGAATCCGCGGACAAAGTTCGGCTCCTGCCGAAAGCCGACGACCTGACCGACGCCGATGCGGTGCCTCTGTATGAAGAAGCGGTCCAAGCCATGCCCAGAGGCATCAAGCAGGATCAGATACGCGAATGGCTTAAGCTGCCGCCGGAGCAGTTGCCCCAGCAGCAGGCCGAAGAGATGGTGCAGAAATACCTGGAAAGTCTGAAGCTCGTCGTTCAGGCGACCAAGTGCAAACAGTGCAACTGGCCTGACTGGAAACCCGGGGCCGAGGTGGCGAATTTGAACGAGTATCGGGAACTGGCGTTTGTCCTTCAATTGTGGGCGAGGCTGGAAATCAGCCGGGGAGGGTACGATGGCGCCTTGCTTGCCATGCAGGCGGGATTTGCGATGGCCAGGCAGTTGGGAGAGGGGCCGACGATAATGCAAGGTCTGGTGGGGATAGCGGTGGCTGCGATGATGTGCCGGGAGGTCGAGTACTTTGTGCAGGCAAAGGATGCGCCAAATCTGAACGCAGCGCTGGCAAATCTGCCTGAGCCATTTGTCGATATGGAGAAGGCAATCGAGAAAGAAAGAGCAAATCTCAAAGATTACAACTTTCTGATCCGAGGGCAACTTGAAGAACAATTGGACCCGGCTCATGATCGGACGCGGCTGATTTCAAAACGTCTCACAAACAACTTGAACGGCCTGCAATGTGTGGAGGCGATACGGCATTACGCCGCCACGCATGATGGGCAATTGCCGGAAGCCCTGAGTGACATAAGCGACGTCGAGGTCCCGAACGACCTGATGAGTGGTAAGCCGTTTCAGTATCGCCGGACCGCTGACGGAGCGGAGGTGCAATCGACCATACCCGAGGGTGGCGGCCCGGAAGACACGATCCATTATGCGATAGTGGTCAAGAAATAGACTGATGACCGCAGAGGACCAAACATGGCAACATTCGAATATAACGCACTGACATCGGCGGGCAGGCTCATGAAAGGCACGATTGAAGCCGGCTCGCGCCAGGAGGCGGACGAACTGCTCAAGCAGATGCAGCTCGCCGTCAATTCCATCGAAACGGCCAAGCCCGAAAGGCCCAAGACGGCTATCGGCAGAAACGAGTTCGTGCTCTTCAACCAGCAGTTGGCCTCCATCACCAAAGCCGGGATCCCGCTGGAACGAGGCTTGCGGGAGCTTGCTCACGACGTGCATTCAAAGTCTATGCGAAAGCTCGTCGATGCCATTGCCGGGGACCTGGAAAAGGGCGTGAGCATCGAGCGGGCCTTTGAGAACAGACAAAAGCATTTTCCTCCGCTGTACGGCCGGATTCTCAAGGCAGGCGTGGAGACGGGCCGACTGAGCGAAATGCTCACCAGCCTCAACAGGCATCTGGAGATGGCCAACCAGACCCGAAGAATCATCTTCGAGGCAATCAGCTACCCGGCGGTCATTCTGGTCCTGGCGGCCGTCATCATCACGGGCGTATTCACGTTCATCATCCCGCAGTTCGGACCGATATTGACCGAAATGACCGAGGGCAGAAACCTGCCAGCCCTGACCAGAGCGCTTCTCAGTATGGCTGAGAACGTGGGGCCATTCTGGCTCGCGGTAGGAATTATCATTGCTGCGGTACTGGTTCTGTACGGCATGCTTTCAACGTCTGCAGCGGGACGGCGGTTCAAGGAATCCGTGCTTCTGAACATACCGGTTATCGGCCGGGTCTATCACAGCAGCGTGCTCAGCCGGATGGCCGAGGCGATGGCCATCATGGTGGCCTCCGGCTCCGATATGCCCGTGTCGTTGAAATTAAGCTCCGGCGCCACGGGAAGCGAGAAGCTCATCCTCGAAAGCGAAGCCCTTGCGAGCCAAGTCGAGCAGGGAGCGAATATCTTAGAGGCGGGGCAATTCTGTCGGATGATACCCAGGCTGTTCCTCTATTCCATTCAATTAGGCACCCAGCGCAACGAGCTCCAGGACAATCTCTATAGCCTGGGCCAGATGTACGCAGAGCAGGCCCGGTGCGGTCAGGCGAGACTCCAGGCGGTTCTATTGCCTCTGATGATAATAGGCGTGGGCGTCTTTATCGCACTGACCGTCATTGCGATGTTCGCGCCGATGATACAAATCATAACGTCGTTATCTGCGAGTTAGGATATGCTCATTACTACAACACTTTTGGTGGTGGCCGTTTACATATACCTCGGATTGAAACGGCCGGGCATTGCGCTAGTTACTTCGCCCTTTATTGCAGGCACATTGATCATGGTTGCAGCCACGGAGGAAGATATTGTGGCGGTCAGCGTCGCACCTTTTGTTTTCGTTGCAACGCTCATCGCCGTGCTGCTGTCCAGACGCGAACCCGACTCCGAACAGTGGCCCCAAGCATGTGCCAAATGGATTCTCATACTCCTGACGTCCTTGCTTGCCCTGGTCACAATGGTCGTTGTGTTTGGGCCTCTGGGTGTAATTGGGATTGTCTTTATCATTCTGTTCTTTGGCTCGATCATCGCCTACGGTCTGACCTCCCGGCACGCAACGGCGGCGTATGTGATCTCGACGATCGGATCGAGCATGAGACAGAATCTTCCCCTGCCTATGGCGTTGGAGTCCGGCGCAGAGGGGATGTCCAACGGCCGCTCAAGGGCGCTGCATGGCATAAGAAAATGGCTCGTTCAGGGCTACTCGCTAAGCGAGTCCATCAAACGAGGATACCCGAAGTGTCCCGGCTATGCGGTTGGAATGATCGCCGCGGCTGAACGCATCGACCAGCTTCCATACGCCATCAAGGCCATTGAGGACGATATGGTGGCCAAGGCCGACGAACGCAGAAAAATCCGCCCCGTGCATCCGCTGTACCCCGCGATACTGATGACCTTTACGCTTCTCGTGCTGTTGAGCATGATGATGTTCGTCATCCCACAGTTTGAGAGCGCATTGACAGAAATGACTGAAAAGCAGTCACTTCCGGCACCCACTCGATGGCTCCTCGGGATCACGGACACCGTTGTGTTTGACTATGCGTGGCTGGTCTGGCCATTTCTTGCATTGAATGCCCTCGTGGTCTTTCCTGTTTCGATATACGTCCGGTTCAGGCCTCGGCGGGCGGAGAAGCCTTATCTATTTTCGCGAATGGGGGACTTTATAAGATGGCATCTGCCGATTCTTCACCGCTTCGAGAAAGACTACTCGACGGTTCAGGTCGTCGAGCTTCTGCGGTTGTCACTGAAAGCCGGCTGCCCCATCAATGAAGCCGTCAGAAATGCACTCGGGCTGGACGTGAACAACTGTTTTAAGAAGCGGCTGCGGAGGTGGCTCGGAAAAGTTGAGCGTGGCGACAATATTTCCGCAGCGGCCAGGGAAAGTAAACTGGGCTCGCCCCTGGCATGGGCGTTCGATGACAAAGTGAATCAGGGCAATACACTCTCGATATTGGAGACGCTCGAGTCGTTCTATCGCTCGAACTACAGCTACTGTGTTAATCTCGCCCGATTCATCCTGTGGCCCTGTGTTGTCCTGGTCATGGGCGCCGTCGTGGGATTTGTGGTCCTGGCGTTCTTCTCGCCGCTGATTGCAATTATCACTCAATTAACGAGCCAGGTGAATCCGTAACAGACGTAAATGGAGCCAACTTATGTCCTGTGGAAACGCAAAATACCGCGGGTTCTTGATGACCGAGATCATCGTTGCATTGACCGTCCTGGGAATGCTGCTGGCCGGGCTGGGAGTGTCACTGGCCGGCTTTGCAAGGTTCAATCGTTACCAGTTGACCCGCCAGCGGTGTATTGCGGCGGCCCAGGCGCAGCTCGAGAGCATCGCTGCGACGGGCCAGCCGATTCCCGATCAGGATTTCACCCGGCTCTGGCCCGGATTGACCGTTTCGGTCCGGGAAACGCCGGGCGAGGATCAATGGCAGGGACTGGTGTTGGTTGAGGTTGCAGCGAGCGGGATGACCCATCGCAAGAACGTGGAGATTCAACTGTCCAGGTACATCCGAAGGGACAACCCCTCGGCCGAAGGGAAGTGACAGAATGCGCAAGGGCTTCACCTTAGTGGAAATGAT
>Ga0307379_10010478_pt1 | contig 12261 bp, 10 predicted proteins | sample UN2MG_FD_202237 | JGI IMG/M metagenome (GOLD analysis project Ga0307379, IMG submission 202237) | Soil microbial communities from Risofladan, Vaasa, Finland - UN-2 | ecosystem: Environmental > Terrestrial > Soil > Coastal area > Acid sulfate soil | place: Finland: Risofladan, Vaasa | collected... | reverse complement strand
ACGACGCCAAGGAGGCCACACCGCGGCTTCTGGAGTGCCTCGCCCTCGTACTGGCCGACCAGCCCGACGAGCTATACGGGACCCGCTACGACCTCTGGCAGAGCGTTCGGCGGCTCTCGGGTTTCAAGCACGTCTCCAAGCTGGAATTGACGGCCGGTCTGGTGGGGGTGATCAATGAGTAAGTGGTCGAATCCGCCGCCCGTGACGGTTATCGCGGGAACCCAAGACTTTTTCCGTCGTCGGGAGCTACAGGCAGCGGCCACCGCGGCCGACCGTGCTGGACGGCGCGTCGAGCGGATGGTGGGATCGGATCGAGACGCTCTCTCTCGTCTCTTGTCGGCCACAGGCGTGTTTTTCAGCGACAAGGTGCTCGTGATCGTCCACCAACCCGATGGGTGTGATGCGGAGATGCTCATTCCCCACGGAACGCAGACGGACAACGACGTGGCCGTGCTCCTTCACTACGAGGGGGATTTGGAGAAGGCGCGCAAGAAAAGCACGATGGCCCAGGTAGCCGCGAAGATCGACAAACGCTTCACGGCCAACTTCCTCGCGCCGAAGCCGTGGGAGGCCCAAGAGTACGCCGAGAAATTCGTTCAGAAGGAGGCGCGTCGGCTGAAGCTGTCGATCGATGCCCCTTTGGTCACGAACCTTGTCACCATCGTCGGGTCCGATCTTGGCGTTCTGGCCTACGAGCTTCGCAAAGCGCACGCGGTGTGCAGGGGCAACAACACGATGGAGGTGACAGGGCCTCTCCTCCGCCAGTCTATCGCGGCGATCTCGGAGGCAGGGGCGCAGCCAGTGGTCGAGCATCTTGGCGCGAGGAACGTCGGCCGGTTGGCCCGTGCGCTGACCGCGATGCGGAGAACTCACGCGAGCGATCCGACGATGAAGGGAATTGCTTTCGTCGGAAGAAATATTCTTCAGTGGCTTCAGGCCGCTTCTCTAATTTCCGCTGGAATTTCCCCAGAGGAAATTTCACGCGAGATGGAGGTCAACCCGTGGATCTTCCGCAACAAAATTTCCCCAATCGCTAAAAAATGGGGCGAGAAAAACTTGGCAAACCTGCTTTCGGACCTCGCAGATATTGAAAGGGGAATTAAGTCGGGTCACGTAAACCCTTGGGTGGAATTTGAGAGTGCGCTGATCAAGGCCGTGACAGGGGGTCGGCGTGGGTAGAGTCCTTCACCTCCCCGTTAGGTCGTCTATAGCGAGACCTAACATGCTGGCTGCTGAGCATCTTTCGCTCCGCGGCCCTACAACCTGTCGCTGAAAGAATCGGGTCGAGGCTTCTGATGTTCCAACAACCGTCCGTAGAGGGTATCCACGCGAAAGCGTCCACGCCAACCACAAGCCTTGCACCGGACAAAGGACCGACGGCGATGGTGATGAAGCTGACGGTCTCAACCCCTCCGACGTACACATTCGACCAAGCCTCAGAGGCCGCCCTGGCCTACTTCGACGGCGACTCGCTCGCTGCGAATGTTTGGGTGACGAAATACGCCCTTCAAGACCAAGACGGTTGCTACCTTGAAAAGACGCCTGTGGACATGCACAGGCGTCTTGCTCGTCAATTCGCCCGCATCGAGGCCAAGTATCCGAATCCGATGAGTGAGTCCGAGATCTTCGCTCTCCTCGACGGCTTCAAACGGATCGTTCCCCAAGGTTCGCCCATGAGCGGCATCGGGAACGACAACAAGATCCAAAGCATCTCCAACTGCTTCGTGATCGCATCGCCGCATGACTCCTACGGTGGCATCCTGTGGACGGATCAGGAGCAGGTGCAGATTATGAAGCGTCGGGGAGGCGTGGGGATGGACATTTCCACGATCCGGCCGCAAGGGCTTCCGACAGCGAACGCAGCCAGCACGACAGATGGCATCGGCGTCTTCATGGAGCGCTTCTCCAACTCATGCCGTGAGGTCGCCCAAGGAGGTCGGCGCGGCGCTCTGATGATCACGTTGGACGTGCACCATCCCGATGTTCGGACCTTCATTACGATCAAGCGGGATCGGAAGCGCGTGACCGGGGCGAACATCAGCCTGCGTCTGTCCGACGAATTCATGGACGCGGTGAAGAACAAGGAGAAGGTGCACCTTCGCTACCCTTGCGATCCGAACGTGCCCCACGACGTTGAAGAGTGGGTCGATGCGAATGAGCTTTGGACCGAGATCATCGAGTCCGCCCATGACTGTGCCGAGCCCGGCCTTCTGTTCTGGGACAACGCGAAGAAGAACACTCCCGCAGACATTTACGAGGCCGAGGGATTCGGATCGACCAGCACGAACCCGTGCGGGGAGATCATCCTGAGCCCGAACGACTCCTGCCGACTGATGGTCGTGAACCTCGCCGGCTTCGTGAAGAAGGCATTCACTTCTGCTCCTGTTTTCGATTGGGATGCCTACGGGGATACCGTCCAGAAGGCACAACGCCTCATGGACGACATGATCGATCTGGAGATCGAGCAAGTGGACAAGATCCTCGCCAAGATCGATGCCGACCCTGAGCCCGAGGAGGTTAAGGCCATCGAGCGCAACCTCTGGACGAAGATCCGAGCCGCCGCCACGAAGGGTCGTCGCACGGGCCTTGGCGTCACTGCCGTTGGCGATGTGACCGCGATGATGGGGTTGACCTACGGGTCGCCCGAGGCCATCGCTTTGATCGAGCGTATGTACCGCGAGCTTGCGCGCAACTCCTACACCTCCTCGATCACAATGGCGGTCGAACGCGGCGCCTTCCCGGTCTGCGATGTGAGCCGGGAGACGGACCACCCTTTCGTCTCTCGCGTGATCGATTCGCTGGACGACGCGACCAAAGCCCTCTACGCGAAGCACGGCCGGCGGAACATCGCCAACACCACTACGGCCCCTTGCGGGTCGGTTTCTCTTCTGACGCAGACGACCAGCGGCATCGAGCCGGCGTACATGCTTTCGTACACGCGCCGTAAGAAGATCAACCCCAACGACACGGACGCCAAGATTGATCACGTTGACGACATGGGCGATACGTGGACTCACTACAAGGTGCTCCACCACGCCTTCGCCGAGTGGTGCGAGGTGTCGGGCCGGGACATTGACGATGTGATCGGTCGGCTCAGTCGAACCAAGCGCCTCAACGGCAAGGATGTGCCCGATCCAGATCTGTCCGACGTGGAGGCCAGCCCCTACTGGAAGGCCACCTCCCACGATATCGACTGGGAGAACAAGGTGGCAACGCAAGGCGCGGCCCAACGCTGGATCTGCCATGCGATCTCAAACACGACCAATTTGCCCGAGGACGTTGACGTGGAAACCGTCAAGCGGGTCTACGAGAAGGGCCACGAGGTCGGCTGTAAAGGCGTCACCATCTATCGCCAGGGGAGCCGCGACGGTGTGCTTGTGTCCGAGGCGCAGGAGCAATCGACCTTCGGCTACCACAGTGCCCCCAAGCGCCCCGAGACGTTGGAGTGCGAGCTTCACCGGAGCAAGGTCAAGGTTGGCGAGGGCGAGTACGAGGAGTGGATGATCCTCGTCGGCAAGCTGAACGATCAGCCTTACGAGGTGTTCGCCGGCCGGAGCAGCGATGCTCTACGGATCCCGAAGAAGGTCACGACAGGCTGGATCGTCAAGCGTGCTTTCAAAGAGGGCGGCAAGTACGACCTCCTTTTTGGGGACGAGGACGATCCGATGGTTATCGCCGATTTTCCAGCCGTGTTCGATAACAGCAACCATGCCTTGTTCACCCGGCTCCTGAGCTATGGTCTTCGCCACGGTGGCGCGCCTCAGTACGCCGTCGAGCAGCTACGCCGCGAGACTGACACCGACTTTATGACCTTCGCCAAGGTCGTCAGTCGTGTGCTCAAGAAGCACATCCCCGATGGCGCGAAAGCGAACGTCCACGTCTGCCAAGACTGCGGGGCCGAGGATTCGATCATTTACTACGATGGCTGCCACAAGTGCTCGATCTGCGAAGCGAGCAAGTGCGGGTAGCTCAGACGTAAAAATCGACCTTCGGATCGAAAGGTTCGGGTTTAGGCTCGGGCCTTTTGCGTTCCATCGGAGGCCGCATCGGGAGAGGGAGAAGCAGCGGCACCTGTGCCGGTAGCTCCTCTCTCTTCTTCCGGTTTTCGCGGAGTCTCATATCTTGATCGTAAGTCCGTGCCCTGGGCGCCGCAAGGTCTAAGGCGTTTCCTTGGCCTGTTGGGCGGCTAATTCGGCCTCTTCTTCGCGGAGGTCCGCGAGCACGCTCTCCAGCGACGCGATGCGACGGCGTAGCGACACGAGCTTGGTCGAGGGCAGTTCGTTGTACTCGATCTCTTTCAACTCCTTGCTGCCCTTCTCAACGGTGCGGATCAGGGAGCTTTGTAAGCTCGCGGCGATCTGGTGTTCAGTTTCGATGATCTTCGCTTTGCGAAGCTCGGCATAGGGGTCGCCGGGCTCGGCCATGCTGCGCATGATCGTGCCCCCTATGTACGCGATCACTTTGCCTTCGTACACAGCCATGACGGACACCTTCGTCTCTTGGGGCCGACCTGCACGAGCCTTGCCGCGGTGGAAGGTCACTTTGTCCAGATCCAAGTCCGCCTTGACCTTGGCGGGCTGGTCGTGAATCCAGTCCTCGCCCTTGTGCTCCTCGGGCGTCGCAGCCTTCACGGAGGAAGGAAGGGAGTGCCTGGGTTTCCAAGCGGCACGGACGGCTGTGGGGAGTGGGGGTAGGCGTTTCATGCTTTGTGCGTCCTCCGAAGAGGTCGTCCTCGTCATGTTTAACGACACGAGGCCACTCAACGAAACCTGGGACGGGGTATGGTAATTTGTGACCGAGAAGGCCACTGTGACGCTCCTAGAGGGGGTTTTCTACGAGGGGCCTGATGGCACCTTGATGGTTGCTGACGGCCCCAGGGGCGCAGCCAGCGTGACCGACGCCCTTTTGGAGCTTGAGGGGACCAAGGTGATCCTCCTCGCACACCATCTACCACCCGATCCCCCCGATCCGGCGAGGTGGGGCGGTGGCTGTTGCATGTACGAACCCTCGGGTGAGTGCCCCGTCGGGCACCACGAGCGAAAAGGCTACCTCTACACTTTCAAACACGCGGGTACTCTGGAGTGTCGCGGATCCAAATGGGGCGTGACGACTGACCAGGGGAGACACGAGCCGTGGCTTGAGTCTTTAGTCGGGCATCGATCCCAGATCGTGATCTCGGCCATCCCCGACGTAGAGGATCTGAAAGCCAAGCTCAATCTCGATGAGCAGCCCAAGACGTTGGAAGACTTAGAAGCACGCATCACCGCGATGCGAGACCTGTTCGTACAGGTCAACGATTTGAAGGAAAAGTTGTAAGGTGGCCGAGAATTTCACAGGGCGTGTGTCGTCCGTAGTATTTGCGAACGAGGCATCCTCGTTCTACGTCCTCCGCGTCAAGCTCGACACGGCGGACGAAGGCGAGTGGATCAATACGGCACGGTTTGAAACCTCAACCGTCGTTGTGCGCGGAACGATCCCAGGCATGACAATCGGCCAGGGCTCGTGGTTCGGGTTTGAAGCCAAATGGGTGACGCACCCTGAGTATGGCCGTCAGCTTGAGATCCTGCGTGCCCCGGTCCTGGCAGGTCCGTGGACGCCAGACACCGCGATCAAGATGCTGTCCTCGCACGGCGTCGGACAATTCACCTGCAAGCGTATCCACGATCACTTTGGCGAAGGCATTGTCGAAGCCTTGTCCGACCCGAAGAGGCTCGCGGAGGTCAAGGGGCTCACCGAATTCGATGCGATCCATATCTCGTCGCGGTGGGTCTCGATCAAAGCGATGTTCCAGACCCTCACTTTCCTTTCGGATCTTGGACTCCCCAAGACGAAGGTGGATCAAGTGTGGGCACGGTTCGGGGACGACGCCGAGAAGATTCTCGCTGAGAACCCGTGGCGGCTGACCGAGATCGATGGCATCCCCTTCAAGGCGGCCGATGAAGTGGCTTCCAAGATGGGCCTCGACCCTGCGAGTCTCGCTCGTGTCAAAGGGGCCTTGCTCGCGTCGATCAAAACCCAACGCGGCATGGGCCACCTGTTTATGACCTCCGGCGAGGTGTTCGGTGCAACACAGCAGCTTGTCGGGGAGGCGGGGGTCGAAACGATCGCCCAAGCAATCAAAGAGTGTAGCGACGAGAATTCGTTGACCTTGGATCGGACGACCCGGCCGGGGACCACGGCGATCTATGAACCCTGGCTGTACCGGGTCGAGGAGGACTCTGCTGTTCTCGTTGCTGAGCGTGCAGATCGTGCGCAGCTTTCGGAGGATCAGACCCTCCAGCTTGTGAAGATGCTCGGGAATGTCGGAGTGGCAACGAAAGCCCTCGCCGACGAGAACCCGATGGCCCTTGATCTGGTCGCTCGTTCGGCGGTGGAGGAGCGGTCCAAGGGGAGTCGGATCCAGTTGTCCCAGGATCAGATGGAGGGCGTGATCAATTCGCTCGTCAATCCCGTCTCCATCGTGACGGGCCTCCCGGGTACAGGCAAGACCACGTTGCTCAAGACGCTCGTGAAAGTGCTTCAGGACGCCGAGGTCCCGTTCTTGCTCGTCGCCCCCACGGGAATCGCTGCCAAGCGGGTCATGTCCGTGACGGGCGCTGAGGCGTCCACCATCCACAGGGCCTTCAAGGCGGCGGGGATGGACATGGACGAGGACCGCGAGTCCACCTACGCAGGCATCGTCGGCTATTCCGCGGGTGACGTGGGGGCGGATGGGTCGAGTGAGGTGTGGGGCTACGGGCCAAACAACCACCACCCGGCGGAGATCGTGATCTGCGACGAGTCCTCGATGGTGGATCAGCACGTCCTGTTTCGACTGCTGACCTGCACGTCCGCCAAATGCCGGCTCGTGTTCGTCGGCGACGCGGCGCAGCTTCCCAGTGTCGGACCCGGCAATGTACTCCGTGACCTGATCCAGTGCGGCCAGTTCCCTGTCACCGACCTGCACGAAATCTTCCGGCAGGAGGATACGAGCGACATTGTGACGGCCGCCCACGCGATCCATGCGGGCAAGGTGCCTGAAATCGGGGACCGCACATCCGATTTTGCGCTGATCGAGATGCGCAGCGAGGACGACATTCTCACGACGCTCGTGCGAGCGGTCGAACGTCTGTACGAGAAGCACACCAACTTCCAAGTGCTGTCGCCTCGACACGGGGGCACTCTCGGCGTCACGAACCTCAACAGTCGGATCCGAGAGGTGTTGAATCCGAAATCTCCCGGCGCTCAGGAGATGCGCCTGGGCAATGAGACGATCCGCGAGGGCGACCGCGTAATGGTGGTCAAGAACAACTACCAGTACGAGATCTTCAATGGAGACGTGGGCAAGGTGTTGGAGCTTGACCGCCGGACCAAGGAGGTGCGGGTGAAGATCCACGGGCCGCCTCCCATGACGGTACGCCTCCCTTTCAAGGTTGCGCCGACGCACCTGCGACTCGCGTACGCCATGACGGTGCACAAGAGCCAGGGACAGGAATACGACACGATCCTGATGCCGTGGGTCATGGGGTTCAACCGACAGCTTCAGCGGAACCTCATCTACACCGCGATCACCCGTGCGAAGCGGAAGGTCATCTTGTTCGGTGCGGGCCGGGCGCTGGCGAAAGCTGTCGCCAACAACCGCGTGGATGCCCGCAACACCCTCTTTCCCGACCGCCTCGTGCGACTTATCGCCGAGGGAACCAAGAGCGCCTGACCCGCAGGCATTTTTCTCTCACGGAGGCGCTCACTCGGTGCGCGTCGGGAGTACATACAAGGGACGGCATGGCAGACTATCCGATCGAGACGAAACCCTCTGCGGAGGACGAGGCCCACGCGGCTGAGATCAAGAGGCGGCTGAAGGAGCTTGAAGGCAAGCTGCGCTTCACGAAGATCGTGGCGAGCCGTTCGGTTAAAGGCAAGACCGGGGACGTGTTCACGTGCTTCTCGGTCATGGCCGAGGACTTCCAAGACCAGTCCGGTGTGGCGGTTTCCGATCCCGAGATTGCCTCCCAAGGCATGTCCTTGGACGAGGCCCGCATCGCCCACCTCCTTGTCGCGCAGATGGCTGACATTGGGGCGCATGAGCAAGCACTGGCTACCGGCAATATCTCCCCGCAGTTTTTTAGGGACCGCGTGAGTGGGATCAAACGCAACTACGGAAAACTGATCGCATGGGCCATGAAGGTCCGTCCCGAGGCCGACAATGGGTGATCTGAATTTACAGCCACAGGAGCCCGTCGTTGACGAGGAGCGGATTCGCCGAATCCACGAGGAGCTTTCCGATCTCCACGAGGAGCTTGACCCCGATCCCCTGTCGCTCGGTCCGAAACGGATCAACAACAAGGTCGCCAAGGTGCGAAACATGCTCCGCCGCTGTGTCGGGGTAGAGCTACAGCTTGCTGAGGATCTGCACTGGTTCAAGCGCTCGTTGAACCGACAGCAGGGTCACTACGAGCTTGAGTTTCAAGACCTGATCGCCCACGACCCCCATGTCCGCGCGGGTCGAAACATTCAGGACCGCGAGGCCGTGGCCAAGATCCGACTCAAGGAACGGTACATGGCGATCCGAGCGTTGGAGGAGAGCGTGTCCGATCTGGAGGCCCTCCTGATCGTGGTGCGAATCAAATCCCGCGACATTCGGGACACCCAGAGCCGTCTGAAGGACCAACTCAAGATCTGCGAGCACGAGCTTGCCCTCGGTGCGCGGTGGGGCGACTTTCGGTCGCCCTTGTTCCCCGACTCCCCCCGCGCCACTGGGGCGGACACGAAGGACATTGACGACCTGATCGCCGAGACCGACGCGAACGAGGATGAGACGACGAACCCTTCTTGGAACGACGGAGATGCCGTTGAGACGGTGAAAGAGCCTGCGCCCGAGGCGCTCGCCGGTTCCGCTTCCAGCGACGAGACCGACAATTTTCTGGACGCCCTGGGCGGCCTAGATGCCGGAGAAAAAGATGAGACACCGACACTCAAAACGGACGCAGCCGACGTAAACATTGACGGACTGCTCGACTCTCTCTAGCCAGAGACCGGGTAGGATCTGAAACGCAAACCCAAGCCGGGCGCGCAAACCACAACCCAAACAAGCGGCCGTTCATCCCGTCTAGCCGACATGAGTCACCGGGCCGCAGAGGAAAAAAGGAGCACACATCATGTCTGATGATGGTTTTGAAGAATTCAGTTTTGATACGGGCGATGAAGTCGTCCAAACCCGCGCCAAGAAGTTCAAGGGCGAGGAGGGCCGCATCTATCGGCTCTCGTTCGTCTGGTACGACGGTCTGGACGATGGGGCCAAGGGGCTTCTCGCAGCCATGTCTCGTGAGAACGACGAGGCGAAGGCGCCCGCACCGAAGTTTGTCGGGGCCAAGCGTCACTACGTGCCGAGTGTGGGGTACTTCCTCCATAAAGGCCCTGAGTACAGCAAACTTGCTGGGGGTGCCGCTCCGAAAATGCAGATCGCCACGATCATCGTGTCGTGGCCTTGCGACAAGAACGGCAACGTCACGACGCTCGATCAGGCCCCTGGTGTCATGCCGTGGATCTTCTCGGCGGAGAAGTACGACACGATCAAGGGTGCCCACGCCCAGTGGCCCTTTGGCGAGCACGACCTGATCGCCAAGTGTACGCGAGGTCAGTTCCAAAACTTCACCTTCCAATCCGCAAAGAACAACGCGGTGCGGAAGCTGATCGAGTCGGATAAGGCTCCCAAGATCATCGACGGGATCATTGATTCCGCCATTGGGATCCGCGGCAACCTCAAGAACGAGATTGCCCGCGACATGAGCCTCGACCAGATTCGGGAGAAACTGGGGGCCGATGGCGGGTCTCCGGTCGGGGACATTCAGCCGCAAAACAGCGCGGCCATCGACAGCGCCCTCGACGGCATCCTCGACTAGAGGAGGAAGGGAGGGGCCATGATCGTACTTGGTCTGGACCCCTCCCTTACCAATTTTGGCTGGGTTCTGCTTGACACTGAAGGTGAGGGTCGTGAAGCGGTACTCAACCGAGGTCGATGGCAGACCCCAGCCAAAATGGAGTTCATCGATCGCAACGTGTTTATGCGGGAGCGGTTGGAGAACGCAATCTTGACGGACGACCCTGATTTCATCGGGATCGAGTACCCCGTTTTCAACGACCTGTGGTCCGAAGGCATGTACGGTTTGTTTCTTTACTCGTGTGAGGCGATCAAAAACCAGAGGAGGAACGTCGCGTTCTTCTCTCCGGGGCAGGTCAAGGCGCATGCGTCCCTGTTCCTCCGCCGCCCGCGAGGGTGGAAGATGGACAAACCGGACATGGTGGAGGCAGCCAAGAAGGCTTCAGGCGGCGGCCGTTGGAATCATAATGAGGCTGATGCCTTTTGGGTCGCACGCACGGCAGGGCGCTTTTGGAGTCTGTACTCGGGAGAGATCACCGAGGACGACCTGACCCCACCGGAGACCAAGCAATTCACCGAGATCTGGAAACCCACGAAAGGGAAGCGAGCCGGCCAAACGGTCAAGCGGGGAATCATCCACCGCGAAAGCGAGCGCTTCTTCATGTGGTCAAGGCAAAACAATGGCTAACACGAATAAAAAGAGCACGAAGAAGACCCCGAAGAAGAAGGTCACATCGACCAAAACCATGGGCTCCCCGCTGCTTGCGGCGGGCGACGTGCTCGATAAGACCCTCAAGACGAAGGACTGGAAGGCTGACCTCGACCCCCAGTCGCTCCGCCAGTCTCTCGCCCACCTTCCCACGGGCTCGCTCACGATCGATTTCCTGATCGGCGGCAAGCCCAACTCGTTCGGTGTGGCCCCTTGCCCTGGGATGCCCCGTGGTCGGATCATGCAGCTTTACGGCCACGAGGGGTCGGGCAAGACCACCCTCGCGCTCACCCTGGCTGCCGAGACGTGCGCCGCGGGCGGGACGGTCTGCTACATCGACTGGGAGAACGAGATTGTCCCGTACTACGCCAAAGCTCTTGGCGTTCCGATCGAGGATAGCTCCAAATTCCTGTTGGCTCAGCCTGATACGCTGGAGGCCGGCATTGTCATCGCGTACACGATGGCAAAGCACGGCGTCGATCTGATCGTGTTCGACTCGGTTGGCGCAGGTGTCCCCAAGAAGCTCTTGGAGGGCAAGCTGGAGGAATTGGCGGACCTCGGCCGCATTGGTCTGAACGCGGCCATCTGGTCGGCCTCCCTGCCCAAGATCAAGGCCGTGTCGATGCGGACGGGCACTGCCATCATCGGCATCTCGCAGCTTCGGTCTTCGATCAACACGACTGGCTTCGGCGGCGACGGGTCCAACGCACAAGGTGGCAAGGCATGGCGCTTCTACTCGTCGTTGCGTATGAAGCTCGCGCGGATCAAGACCGAGAAGATCAAGGTTCAAAACAACCTGACGAACAAGATCGAGGACAAGGTTGTCGGCGCGCAGATCAAGGTCAAGCTCGACAAATGTAAGGTCTCGGCCCAGCAGGGCAACGAAGAGATCATGTACATCCGTCAGGGCGAAGGCATTGATGACTACCGCACGATCATCGAGGTTGGTATCGCCTACCAGATCGTCAAGAAGGGAGGGGCCTGGATCGAATGGACCTCGCCGGATGGTAGTAGCAACGTCAAGTGTCAGGGCATGGAGAAGTTCAGGCGGGAGATGATCGATGAGCCCGGTGCCTTCCAGGTCCTCTACGAGCAGATCCTTCCGTACCTCGGGGCGACCACTACGCCTGTCGAGGAGGAGGAGAGCGACCTGGATGACCCGATGGACGGGGAGATTGAGGACCTCCTCAAGTGATCAAGGTCCGCGTCGAGAATTTCCAGAGCATCGGGAATCAGACTGTCGAAATCGACGGGTTCACCGTAGTCACTGGGACGAATAACACCGGCAAATCGGCGCTCATGCGTGCGATCCACGCCGTGTTTACCAACCCTGCGCCGGGCTCCATCGTCCGGCACGGGGCCTCGCACGCGGAGGTCGAGATCACGTTCAACGACGGTCGCAACGTCGTCTGGAAAAAAGGGGCGAAGATCAACGAGTATTGGATCGACGGCGCGAAGCTCGGAGAGTCCGCAGGGCGCGGCGTTCCTGCTGAGGTACTGGACCTCGGCTACCGCCCCATAGAGGCAGGCGGCAAGAAATTGTGGCCGCAGTTTGCGAAGCAGAAGAGTGGCGACCTGTTCCTTCTCGATCTCCCCGGCTCAGCCATCGCTGACGCGGTGGCGAACGTTGAGCGTATCCGCGTCCTCAACCACGCGCTCAAATCCTGCGAGTCGGAGCGGCGCAGCGTAAATAGCG
>Ga0307379_10010475_pt1 | contig 12262 bp, 10 predicted proteins | sample UN2MG_FD_202237 | JGI IMG/M metagenome (GOLD analysis project Ga0307379, IMG submission 202237) | Soil microbial communities from Risofladan, Vaasa, Finland - UN-2 | ecosystem: Environmental > Terrestrial > Soil > Coastal area > Acid sulfate soil | place: Finland: Risofladan, Vaasa | collected... | reverse complement strand
CGTATAGCTTTGCGGTTACTGGTGTTATTTCAGACATAGAGACAGACTTTGACCACGGTAGCTCTGATCAGTCTGGTGATGGGATATTTATTGACAAGATCGACCTAACTGAATTTACGTATTACGCAGATCCAACGGATAATGATAGGTGGGGAACTCCTGCGGCAAATCTGGTTGAGATGACCGATAACATCGACACGAAGAAGGATCACATTGCATATTTCAGCGGGCGCAGCCCCGACATGTCCGCAGCATTCGAGGGGTATGTAGAGCTTTCTAGGCATGGCATTGGCATAGATTTCTCCTATGGCTTGCTCGGATGGTTCAACAAAGCACAGTCGATACAGAACCACCAAGACAACACGTGGCCCTGTCTTTCCATCGGACTCAGAACGATGGGAGACGCAAGTCTTTCACGTTTCCGCATCCAGTCCTGTGACGGCTCTACCTTTACGGACGAGTATGCTGATGCGGAGAACCAATTCGAGCCAGCTATCGGATATAAGTATTTTTTCCGCTGGGCATACGTGCCAGGAGAGGGCGCACACGGTAGGTTGTATTTGTATTGTTGTGTTGGTCATCCTGAGGCAACTGTAATCACATGGAATCTCCTCATTGGCTACGACACTTATGATCTGCCAGTAAGCCTTAGTGGGATTAATGCGCCATACGTAACGATGTTCAACGCCGATGGGGATACCGCTGGTACAAACTCTCTAGCCCACTGGGATTTCAGAAATTTTGTGCATAAGGATCTCTTATTAGCACCATCATCCTTACGTAGGAAAATGAGCAATCTAATTAACTATTAAGCACCCAGAGGGACATTATGGCAATATACTACCCAGGCGATCAACACGAAATAAGCTTCACCAATCCAGATGCAGCTGGAGATAACGTTACGGGGCTAACCTGGACGCTAAAGGTGTTCATAAAAGATAATGTAAAGGTGACCTCTGGAACAGAATATAGTTCCATCACCTGTGTTGCTGTTGGCAATGACTTCTATCGTGTTAGATTTACGCCCGATGATGACAGCACATCTGTATACGTTATAGCATTTGTGAGTGACGCTGTCGTCCCTGATTACTTTGAGGAGATCTACGAGCCCGATTGGGAGAAGATTTATCTTGAAGCAGACATGGAACACGACACGACATCACCAGAAACTGTTACATATCTTCTTCCCGGTGGAGCCACCCTTAGTGAGTTCCAACTTAGCAGAACGGGCACCGTGCTTAGTCGAGAGAAGCAGTAATGCCAAACGACGAGTATGTTGATTATTATGGCGACGAGGTAGACACCACAGACCCTCTGCATCCAAACCAGAACACGTTTGGTTACGAGATGAAGGTGGCTGAGGAGCTACGTGATCAGATAGATCGATACGGACATTGGCTGGCTGTGCGACAAGTCATTCCAAGCCAGAGTTGTCCATGTATGAGAAACGTATCAGAAGGGCCTGAGCCAAACTGTCGCATCTGTCATGGAGACGGTAAACTATTCGTAGACCATATAGTCCGTGGCAGAGTATATACACCAAAGCCACAGATCGGCGCAGAGACACATGTCCCTATTGGGCAGATGTATATTCACTCTCCAATGTTCATGCTAGAGCCGGGTGTTGTAACTCCTAAGTTAGCCGACTTTATCTTAGAGCTTGTAATCGACTATGACACTAATGAGCCCATGAGACCATACCAGATCCGCAATGTATTCAAGATTGTCAACGTTGCAGAGATGAGAGACCTAAAGGGCAAGATTGCTTTCTTCCAGATCAAGTGCGAGAAGGAAGCATGGGAGCACCCAGAGTAATGAGTAGACTAGATGACCTAAGAGTACTCAACCTAGACGACTTCGACGAGATGTATCATGAGTATTATGACCCTCGTCGGAACATGACCCGTCTACGACTATTAGCGGGGTATCCATCTGCGTCAATTGAAGATGCTGTAGATATGATAGAATTACTCCTTGACAAACACCAGAACCACTTTATACTACACAATGACAACCCGTGGGTCGTCCAGTTTCCTAATATGCTGAACGAGCCAGAGGTTGGCATGGAGGTTTATAACGAAGACCAAGATGTCTTCTACACAGTTGAACATGTCCAACGTGACCCTGGAACTAGATCGTGGAACAGGTGGCTTAGGCTAACTGGTCCAACTAACACAGCGCCGCTAAGAACGGACAACCTCATCTGGTCGCAGAAGAAAAAGCTCTTTGTTAGGTTTGTGTTGGCTTTCCCTGTATCGGATGCCAAGCCACCAGAGGCAACAGAAGGCGTGATCGGCAGTAGGCACTATGGACCATGGATGCCTACCATTACTGCCAGGATCACAAAACGGGAGCCATGGGGACTTGACTACCCCTTCAGTGATAGGAAGCAGCTCAAGCCAATGATGTTTGAGGTGTTTAGAGATGCAAGAGATCGGACGAGATACTCGATTGAGATCTGGAGACAGGCTTACGACAATCTCGTAACATTTGACTGCTGGGCTCAAGACCCGCTGGAAGCAGCACGTCTTGTAGTCTGGTTTGAGGACTTTATCATGCAGTATGTAGGAGTTCTGAAATTCAACGGGGTCAGTGAGATCCTAGAGTGGGGCCGCAAGGATATCCAGGCCGACGAACGTTGGCGGGACGACCTGGTTGGTCAGCGCACCACTTTCTATTTCAGAACCGAAAGACTGCGTGCGGTGAGGAAGAGAAATCTCACCAATCTTGTATTTAGGATGCGAGTAGCTAAGCATCCTGCGGGGTATGTTCCTGGCGGGAACCCTGCAACCGGTGATCAGCTTGCGTACTGGCGGGTACATGGCGATACTGGGAATTATTTGTACGGTACGTTTGAAGTGGAAGATCATGCATGGGCGACACCCACGCATCTTCCCGCTGACGGATCTTTCAGTAGATCCGCAGGAATTAGTTATAACCCAGGAATAAAAGAGTACGAATAAGTACTCAGGAGTAACAGCATGGCTTTACCTGGAATTGCTGCTGTGATTGCTGATGGGCGACTTAGGATCTCTCCAGAGCTTTCGGGGAACAAGGTAACCATCCTTGGAACCTCGACCGCCACTGGTCTGACCCTACTGGAGCCTTATAGCGTCACGAATGGTAAGCTGGCCATTGCTGCCCTAGAGCATGTCTCTGGCGACCCGTCAGAACTGTCCCTTGCAGTCGAAGAGTGTCTCATGTCCGGATGTCAAAACCTAGAGGTTGTTCAGATCGCTCGCACAAGTGGCGAACTGGCAGCCTTTACGGCAAACTCCCGCTGGGATGCCCTTCTGGGTGCATACAGTGCACTACGGGCTCACGAAGTAGAGATTGTCCATCCAGCTGCCACCTATATCGACGAGACCGGTCTGACCGGAACCGACGCAGATAGTGGCACTCGTGACAACTTCGCCAAGCAGCTAGCCGACTTCTGTCACCGTTCTACGGTGGGAGATGCCAACACATGCATCGGCGTCATCGGGACCAAGCCAATCAACTTTATTGCTGCGGCTGAATCCTGGACAGATGCATATTCCGATACTGGCGATCTCTTGTTTGAGATTCCAAGCAGAGCACATCTAAACGAGTGGGTATATCACCTAACTGGTTCCGCCAGCGGTGAAGACCACTCGGCTGAGGTTCTCACGTCTAGTGGGTTCCTTGCGGGCTCTGACGAGGAAAGCACTGGTATCGTATCGGTTAGCTATGACTTCTGGGCACGCGATGACGCCGAGACCATCGACACCGACCAGTTCGGCACGAAGGTTGACGGTGGTGGCTACATTAGTGTAGTCGCTGGTGCCTGCCGCAGGGCTGGACCGAGCGTCACTAAACTCGCCGCAAAATATGGTGAGACTTCGTTCGTGACTATGAATACGAACGCAGCCGCAGCCTATGCAGGGTTCATCTCGACACTTGCAACCATGGATGGTACGACTAACAAGTCTATCCCAGGGATTTTTCGTGCTCGTGAGCTAACTCGCGCACAGGCTGTCAGTATTCTCGACGACAGATTTGTGACGTTCCTAACACGTCCAAAGGGCTATGTGGTTGTGAAGGGCGTAACGGGTGCATACAATGCGTCCGATTTCACCAGATCTGACTTTGTCATGCTTTCGACACGTCGGATCACTAACGCCTGCCTCGATCTCGTGGCACGGGCGGCAGAACCGTTTATCGGACTGCCAAACGATGAAGTACACCGGAACGCAATGACCTCTGCGGTTGATACCGCACTGAACCGCTACCTAAAGGAAGGTGGCATTCAGAGATATTCGTTCAAACTAGAGTCTACACCTGATATGCAGGTGCTAGGCAACGTCAACATTTATCTGACCATCGTCCCGGCTTTCGAAATCACAAACATAACAGTGTACATCACACTGGCAAGGGAGTAATGAGCTATGGCTAATAGTCTATATACTCGTTCGTACAGCTCCTTCTGCGGTGTAGATATTCGCGCCACCTTCGCTAACAGTCACATCGGGGAGCTTCAGGGCTGCTCGTATACGGTTACGCGTGAGAAAGCGCCATTGTACACTATGGGCTCTCCTGACCCTCGTAGCTTCTCTCGGGGTAAGAGAGGTATTGCTGGCTCTCTCATTTTCCTTACGTTTGATCGTGAGGCACTACTAGAGGGTCTTAGGTATCTTCGCTACATCGCCAATGCTGACGATGTGGCAAGTCTGTGGAATGCTGATGCTCTTCCCATTCAAGGTCTCAGTGCAGCCGATAGGCTCACCGTGGATGGAAATGGGACTGAGATCATCGAGACAGGCAAAGATACAGCATATCTCGCAGCTTCATTCGAGAAGGTGCTAGCTAGGCCAATGTATTATGATCAGATTCCTCCGTTCAACATCGTTCTATCTGCTGCCAACGAATATGGTCATACCATGATCATGGAAATTCGTGGAGTAGAGATAATGAACGCCGGATCTGGAACATCCATTGACGACATTACAATCGACACCACTTGCACTTTTGTTGCGACCCAGGTACTGCCTTGGTCGAAGCAGGGTCATGTGGATCCCGAAGGTACATGGCATGCAATGGGGAACAACGATATGTTCCCGTACACTAAGCCTGGCGCTCAGTAATTAGTAATCCTAGGGGGAGGGTATTTCGCCCTCCCCCGACTTACTGGAGATAGCCATGGCAACAACACCCAGCCTTCCCTTCCATCTTAGTCCAGCCCACGACGGAACATCTCTCTTCAATTCGTTCTCTGGTGTGGACATCAAAGTTGGTATGTATATGGGTCAACAGGATCCCCCCATGGGGTATGATGACCCCAATCAAATACCATTCATGGTATTCGGCGAACTACAGACGCTGGCTATTTCTTCGTTTAGATCAACAGGTCCAGTTCGTTGTCTAGGAGAGAGTGCGCCAAGGGCTATCCTCAGAGGGGCACGTACCATAGGTGGTTCTATGGTGTTCGCTCAATTCAATCTCAATGCCTTTCATCGCATGATGAGGATTTCTCAGCAATACGAAGTTTACAATGCGGACGAGCCATTTTTCATTGACCAAATCCCTCCGTTTGATATACTCTGTCTTGGTTCAAATGAATATGGAAGCACGGCTGGTCTATCTGTTGGCGGCGTTACGATTGGACAAACAGGAACAACCCTGTCTGTACACGACATCTTCACCGAGGCTACCTACACATTCACTGCGCGATACTATATACCATGGTCGCCACTTGGTTCTATGAGAGAACTAATGAAACACGAGTGGTTCGAGAGTAATCAGGCAGCTTCTGCGAAGAGTGCGCAATTTGCACAACAGCTCGCCGGTGGGTCACAGGGTGGTCTGGAAGTTCCAGGTAACGAAGCACACCAGATATGGATAGAAACTCAAGAAAATGCATTTAGGAACTAGGAAGGATAATCTCTAATGCGCAAAGGTGACTACCCAACTCCAGCTCAGGTGTCAATGTATCTGGAAGAGGTGTGGCTGGACGATGCCTACCGAGTAGAGTTCCGCAAACAAAACCCCAAGACTCCACTATACGGGTTTGATGAGAAGTATTTCTCAAATGTTGCAGAAGGACAAGTAATCGTCACAGGCAATCTAATCATCAACTATCGATATCCTGGATATTTATGGACTGTGATCGCAGATAGAATGAGGAGACTGAACCCAGAGATGGGAGCCTATACAGCATTCGCTGCCGATGTACTCAGGGCAACTCCTAGTCAGAGAATCGAAATGATTCGTCAGGCACGTCAAGCCGGTTATCTGGAAATGACAACAAGTGTGATGACTAGGCTCATTGGGAACAAGAGTTGGGGCACTACTGTTGAAGCCCCCGACCTTGTCAATTCGCTCCTAAAGGATTCTCGGGGACATTATAGTCCGATTAATATCAAGATTTACTTTGACAAGCCAAACCTGGCTTGGTATCATTCTAATATCATAGACGTCCATTTCACTGGCTCGTCTATGACTATCAGTGCCTCAGGATCGTATGGCGGCGATAGTTCAGCATCAGGTCAGCCGATTTTTGAGGTATATAGTTTCTTTGCCAAGGACATTAAGCCAGTGTTCCAACGGGAGCCAGCAAGAAGTGCCATTGGCAGAGACTCTAGCGAGGTGGGTAACCCAGAGGGTGACCACATCACGGAAAGTTATGAGAAAGTGAGTGACAGATGGACGTAGAACCAGTAGTGGAAACACCAATCCCTGAACCAGAAGCAACCGAGCCAGAGGCAACTACGCCAGAAGCTCCCAAGGAGCCCACTGAGGCTGATGTACGGGAGCAGGCGATGAAGGACATGCCACCGGGGCAGGTTGTACTTGTCAAGGCAGCAATCGATGGAGGGGCAAGGCTTCATGCCATTCCTCTCTTTGAGAGCGTGCTTGGCGATGAGAAGCGCTGGTATGCATATCGCACAATCAAGCGCCGAGAATGGCACAAGATTCAGTTCGAGCATAGACAGCGCCTACAGGGAGCAAAGGAAGAACTCACACAGAGTGAAGCCGAGTCCATGTTTGAGGACGCAGTCGTAGCATTGTGCTCCGTTGCACCAAAGATCAGCTTCGAGACCATCGGCGCTTATGATGCTGGTGCTATCTCCACCCTAGCCGACGCAATCATGTTCTCCAGTGGATTCAACCAAAACTCAGTCCCAGTCAGGCTCTAACCTAGACTACGACACCTATAGGGCTATCCAAAGCCTACGGGCTCGTTTCGACCACACGTATAGTGTGGAGCGTGAGGGTGTGGAGTTTATCTTCCGTCCGCTTACGTGGGACGAGCATCGCATTCTTGTAGAGCGGGGCGGGGAGGATCCAGAACAGGCTGATACGATAGTACGGACTGTGCTTCTGTATCCAGCCTACAAGGACGTTGTAGACACGGTAGACGCTGGAGTGATCGAGTCCCTTGCAACAGAGATAGTAGGGGTATCGGGATTCTCCAGCGTTGAGGCATTCAACCAGGGTCTTGAGTGGGCTAGGGAAGAAGTAAACAAGGTTGAGTTCGAGGTGGTGGGTGCAATTTGCAAGGCGTTTCCTGCATACAAGCCAGAAGATGTATACGCAATGAGTTTCTTAGATCTTATGGTTAGACTTGCTATGGCAGAAAAGGTTCTTGGGTTGGCACCAGAACATGGACAGGATCTCCCAGTGACTCCAGGAATGCGGGCATATGGTAGACCACCACCTGGTGGGGTGGACACAGAAGAGTTGATGACTCTTCATGCGTCAGACCCAAGGCTTGAACGGGAAATGCGTGGCGGTGCACCAGCACCGAACTTTGAAAAGGACAATGCTGAACTCACAAGGCCCAGGTAATGGCAGACGAGAGAGATCGCGCCGACCGAGACCGGCGAGATATTCTAAGAAGATATGAATACGTCCGTGAACAACGGGGATATCCCAACTTACGCGACAACGTTCCCAGAGAAGACGCACTAGCCCGCCTACAACAAGCAAACACATCCACCGAATCAGGTCTTATCGAGCAGGTATTTAAGTTCGGCTTGGTAGTCGCTGGTGCTGTAGCCTTCCACAAGTTTATGTTCCGGACACGCTCCGGACTTGAACTGCTTGGCAAAGTCGGATCACTAGGCAAGCAGTTCTCACACCACTTCAAGAGGTTCGTCACCTATGCCGCAGAGGAGTCTGGGCATTGGTCTGGTAAAAGCCCAGATGAACTCCTAAATATAGCACGGGTTCGTCAGGGCATCCAGCGTCCATCTGCTGTATTCGAACAGGGCAGAATTAGGGACATAGATGATGCACTTAGCATAATCAGGGCTTCTGGAGATGCTAGTGTCCAGCAGAACATTCTAAGGGGAGAATCTGGAACCCATGTGCGCCGCCTGCTCAAGGGCAGAGGTAAGCGAGATGGTGGGGTATTCGGGTGGCTTGGTCGTTGGGCAGATACTCGAAAGTCCGATCTTGTTAGTGGTTTAGACCATATCAGGATGGAGGACGTCCTAAAGACCAACCAGAGTATAGTTGGTTCCAGAAGTGCCAACATAGTCCGTCAAGGTATCGAACTCGGACTTGTCCACAAGAAAACAATACTAGCCAAGGGTGCGATGATCAATCGTGGCTCTGGGCAGGTAATCGATGCCAGTTGGGCTACTGGTAAAAATCTCTGGGGTGGTTTTCAGGCAGCCATGGATCAGATCAGAATCCCAATCGTGGGATTCCGCCTTGGTCAGTTCTTCAGAGCCCCCGCACACTTTGTTGGTCGTAGCCTTTACGGACAGGGTGGGATTACCAGTATCCGTATGGGCACTCGTATCCCTGGTGTTGCAAAACTCAACATGGGGGGTTTCGCGGTTGGTGATGCTGTATTTGGGTATGGTGAGGGTAGAAGTGTAGTCAAGATTGGCACCGGATTTCGTTGGTTTGACCCCAAGGTAGAGAAGAGTATAGCCCGTGTGGCTGGTGCCAATCTAGGACACTATACCGAACCAAGGGCGTTTGATGATACAGATACTTGGTGGAAGAAGATACAAAAGGCTATTGGAATTGGGCCTCAGTATTCTACGGAGAGATCCTTCTTCTCTAAGTTTGTTGCTGATCCGTGGCGAAGAGTCACCCGTGGGGAACCTGGACTCAAAGAAAAAATATCCAGCGATACTCAACCTTTCACCAAGAGATTGATTGAGCAAGTTGAGGGACTGGAAAGACGTAAAATCGCGAACACGGCACGCAAGGTTGGATTTTGGGATAAGCTGCGTGCTGCTTTCGGCAAGGGCAAGCATACGGAATATACCTCTCGTGGTCGGGGTGCTGGTCAAGTAGCCGGAATTAGACGACCAGACGCCGGTGGTGGTTTCTTGGGCGAAGACATCGCCATTTACCACAAGTCCAGATCCACCGGGATCTTCACGAACTACCTCGCAACCAGACCATCAGAGATGGCTTCGTGGCTAACCGGCATAGGGTTCAGACCCGGCATGGGTCGTTTCGGTGCCGTAAAATCAGTGGCTAAGACTGCCGCTCTTTACCACGGAGCCACGATGGGCATAGAGGCGGTCAAATATGCTGACTACGCCCTAGAAGACACCATCGGCGTATCTCCAATCAAGCTTGGGGCGGGTGCCTATACTCGTATCCGTTTAGGTCAGAAGTGGATCCAAGACCAGATTGGTATCACCAAGGCTGCCAGGTGGATGGAGGACAGGTTCCCGAAGTCTATCAACTCTCCAGCGTCGGGGCTGCTCAGGGCTGCTCTTCCAATCCTAGGGGGTGCAGCCAGGGGTAAGAAGGGAGCAATCGCAGGGCTTATTGGTTCTGTAGCCCTAGGTGGACTACCACACTCTATCTTCATGCCAGAAGACCTACTCAAGTCCCGTGAAGAACTTGACCAAGAGTATAAGGGACTGAGGCGAGTTCCTGTTCGTCAAAATAGGTGGTGGGAGCTAAACTCCGAAGAATACACTGGTGGGAAGATCAAGTTCTTCAAGAAGTCCTGGTATGCTCAACTCAAGTCGGGGTATGAGTATACCGATGTCAAGTATGGCAGCAAGAGCAACTACTGGAAATATCAAAGCGACCTTCCCACCCCGTCTAACTGGTTAGGGCTACGCAAGATATTCAACCCCAACTGGTTAGCTGATGCACAAGCGGTTCGCCGCCCATACCCACATAGTGGTGGAGCCATTGGCGGCTTCGGGGCTAGACAGACAGCCGCTCCTGATGTCACCGGTGGGGGTCTCGGTGGTGGGCAAGTGGCAAGTCCAACTAGTTTTGGACAGCGGTTCTCTGGTGCCTGGGAGAGCGTTACTGAGCACTTAGGTGCATACAAGTTCCTGGGTGAGACCATGCTGGGAGTGGAGTCTCCATTTGAAGCAGACATGGAGCTGGCATCTGCTTCGGAGATGTCTAGTATTCACCGAAAGTATTGGGATCAGGATCTTGGCGGTCTCATGGGCGCGACAGAATTAGTCCGTCGTTATATCCTTCCAAGAAACGCGATGGCTAAGAGTTATAATCCGTTGCCAAACGTTGCTCCCGATTGGCTACCTGGTATCCGTGCCCAGTTTGACGAGGACTCTAGATACTTCCTTGACTTCCACCGAGGAGATCCATACACCAAGGTTCAACAGGGTGAAACCAGAGTACCTGGACCTGGGTACGAAGCCATTCAAAGGCTGCACTCTGGTGTCCCTGGTGTGTACGATGCCTATGACCGATACAAGATTTTAGCAGACATTGCGCCCTATTCAAAGGGGTTCAGACACTACAAGACAATCGTCCGCTCTTGGCTCAAGGCTGGAGTTCTAGACAAGACCTGGGCTGAGGACTTTGAGCAAACAGAACAGGAGTTTGCAGCCGTTCGTGAGGGCGGGCAGTTCGTGGATCGAAAGTTTACTTCCCACCAGGAGGGTATTTCGGCTATCAACCAGGAGCTGAAATACGGACCCGTAGAGAGCACCATGGGGGCTATATGGGAAACATTCACACACGACATAGTTCCCACCATTCCATTCGGAAGGAAGATGTTGAAGACGGAGTCTCCATATGAGTCTTACCTAGAGAATGAGATTTATGGCGAGACATACAAGGACTGGCGCAGACCAATGAAGGGTTTCATTGCTCCCCACTTCAACAGGGCAGCCTCAAAGGGTCCATTCATGGGTGCGGCATTGGGAGCCACTATTGGCATCATGGGTGGATCTCCTGTTTCTAAGATTACATTCGCAGCGCTCGGTGCCGTTATTGGTGGTGTAGGTGGAACCATTCATGGCAAGGGGTGGGTGCCAACAGAGCGCCGCACTGAATTCGCCGCCATGGAATACTTTGACAAACTTAAGTATGTGAGGGCAAAGAGGTTACAGGGTATAGCAATCCAAGAGGGAGATTTCTCTACAGCCCGCCAGTACAAGGCAGAGGCAGAACGAACGATAGTCGGACTACCAAAGGACGCCAGCATAGGACAGATGCAGGCGGCTATGCCTAAGACACTAAAGCCGTACTTTAGAAAGCTTCTACAGATCGCCCCAGCTGACAGAATGAATGTTATGAAGACCGTTCCATCATATGTCAGACCAGCGTTTGAACAGATGTGGGGCATGGGCACTATGAACAATGTGGCACCCGCTGAGCAGGTAACCAACTACTTCAGTAAGAACAAGTTGCCAGATTCAAGTTGGATGGGTTGGCAACCACAGGTTCCATTCGATATGTCAAAGCTTAAGTTTATCAAGAACAACGCCCTAGATGCTCACCACCTCCACGAATGGGAAGATGAAAGTCTTGTAAATCCTGCGGTTTATGCGAACATGGAGACACCTTCTGGATTCCTTGGAGATCAAACAGACCCAACAGAACTTGAAAATCTCCGCCGTCAATTAGCATCAGTACATATCTTGGATGGTTCAGTTCATGAAGCACCTCGTTCACTTTTTGAGCTTCATCGCAAAGACACTTCTTTATTCGATCAGGCTCTAGCTAGGTTTAGATAATGGCACTTACACCAGATCAGAACAGAGTAGTATCAGACGCCATGATGGGGAACTTCATAGAGGAAGGTCCAGAGGGTTTCGTTAAATCTGCTGGACGAAGCGGTGGGATGATTTGGGGGAGAGAGGAAAGAAGATTAGGTCCAGGTCCAGAGTCAAAATTTAAGTCCCCGCACCCAAGTAACTTCTGGGCTGCCATAAGCGAGAACAAGAAGAATAAGCTTCGGTTTGCTGGCTGGACTGGTGGTATTGGCAATAAGATTGTCCCGAATGTTCTTTCCCAAGCTGGCAATTCTCCTCTCCGTTTCCTGGGAGAGAAAGAGTTC
>Ga0307379_10010474_pt1 | contig 12263 bp, 12 predicted proteins | sample UN2MG_FD_202237 | JGI IMG/M metagenome (GOLD analysis project Ga0307379, IMG submission 202237) | Soil microbial communities from Risofladan, Vaasa, Finland - UN-2 | ecosystem: Environmental > Terrestrial > Soil > Coastal area > Acid sulfate soil | place: Finland: Risofladan, Vaasa | collected... | reverse complement strand
GTAATTGATTTGTTGAATTTATCCTGGGAATAGGCAACAAGAATTAATAAATAAAAATTGATTATTATAATTATTATTTTTTTCATTTTTTTGTTTACACCTTTCGTTTCTGTCTTTTTACACTTGGCGGTAATGGCCCGGCAATAGGGCCGAGCGTTTAAAAATGATTCTGTGGATCATTTTAGCGAAGAGCCTGCCCCGCATAGCGGGGAGCCAGCATGCCGCGGGGGCGTGTTACCTGACGCCTTCCGGCCGACCACATGTCCTGTTTTTTGGTAGAATATTTCTTTCGGCCGGAAAAGGAAGGTACGGCGCGCCTGCCCTCGCCGATGGCGGGGTGTTTTTGCAGTCTTTGTCCTACGTAGCCTTTGGCGAAGTAGGGCCGGGTACAAATTGCCGGGAGTATACGAGTGTCGCGGTACAAAGTTGCTTAGTAATTGAGAATTAGTCTTTTTATTGTTAATTTATTAACAGTAGATGCGCGGTCCGGATTTGTCTGGTTTTACTTTGTTATCTAAAAAGCAGGAGCGAAGCAAAAACCGTGACAACTTGTCCCGCCCAGCGGGAAACCTATTAATTTTATTGTCCGTGTTAGCGGAAGCTTTTATTTTGTTTTAGGGTTAACTGTCCTCTTATTTGACATTTTTTGCGCATCTAAAACCTACTGCAAAATCAATCCAACTAGATGAAAGACCATTTCGGTAGTAGGTTTGAACGCACATCGCTCCAGAATGCCAACTCCCTCCTCGAATTACTTTAAACCTTCCCGTAGAAGGCCCAGTAGGGTTCTGACTTGGAGACCTTGAATAAAAGTCATCACTATAATTGTCTGATGTCCATTCCCATACATTTCCACCCATGTCAAATAAACCATAACCATTTGGTTTAAAGGAACCAACCTTTAATGTTGTCTTATATTTTTTACCATAATTCACTAAAGTTGAGTCTATTTGGTTACCCCATGGAAAGTTGGAATTAGGTAAACCTCCTCTGGCTGCATATTCCCATTCTGCTTCTGTAGGAAGTCTTTTTCCAGCCCAATGTGCATATCTAACTGCATCAATGAAGCTAACTCCGATTACAGGGTGATCGGGATATTCGAGACTGCATTTAAACTGTGAAGATTCCCAAAATTCTGGCAGAGGTGTATTCGTCTTTGTGCAGTATTCATAATATTGTTTGTTTGTCACTTCGTATTTATCTAAGTAGAAAGCATCAATGGTAACTTTATGCTCTGGCTGCCAATCTGTAGGACTGGAAGAGTTTTTACCCATTATGAATTCTCCGGCAGGAATCAGAACCATGTTTTGATCCTCTACCTGAGAATAGATTGAGTTACAAGTCAAAAATGCAAGTAGGATTAGTCGTGATTTCATATTCTATCATGTTAGTAGGATGCTGATAAAGTTACTGCTAACGGCCCGGCAATATGGGGAGGTTGTGTTACCCGACGCAAGCACCAGGCAGAGTCCTGATACTTTAGCCAGAAAGCTGTCACGGTGCAAGGAGGGTATGGCGCACTTTTTGCCGTCATGGTACAAATTTTATTGAGCATTACGCGTGTCGCGGTACAAGTTTGATCGGAGTTGCGAGTTTATCCCCGGTTACAAAGTTGGTTGCGGGCACTGGCGCAGTGTCGCGGTACATATTTGATCGAAGGCAGAAAATTGTCAAGGTGAAGAATTTTTATTGTGGGTAGTTGCGCGTGTCCGGGTGCCGGTTTAAGTACTGGTCCCGGTAAGTGGCTCATTGTCATGCAAAAAGCATGAAAAACAACTTACCTTTATTGTCCGTGTTATAAGCAGGCTTAATTTTTTTCTTCACTCAGCATATTTATCAAAATTAGTGTTAAATAATCGCTAACTCTTTTTATACGGCAGATTCATCTTCCTTGCAATCTCCTGAAAGCGGGGTTCCTCCCGGAGGGTATCGTGAATAGGGAATAATAGATAGGGTAAATTGGGATCACGAACCTCATAAGCCTTTTCCATACACTTCAAAGCCTGCTCTTTGTTTCTGGCCATAATATATAAAAGAGTAATTTCAAACGGATTAATATAGATTTCCCTTGATAGTTTTAAAAGTTTATCTGCACCCAGGTTCAATGCATTAGCGTAACCTTCTTTGATATAATTCTGGTCTAATGCTTGCTCAAACTCTGAATATCCTAACAAATTCCATATCTTTTTCAAGGGTTCCAATGATTCCTCGTATTTTTCAGTCAGGTAGAGAGCTATTGCAAGCATAGTAAGAGCAACGAGTGCAGTAGGGTCCATTTTAAGTGCCTCACGAGCAGCTATTATGGCGTCGTCAAAGTGACTTATAAAAATTAAATCTGCGCTATACAGGCCCTTTAAAAGGGGATTATGAGGATCCAACTTAAGTGCCAGTTCAATTTGTTCCATTGCTTCTTTTGGTCGTCCTACCATGTTTAACAAATGCGAATAAAATGCACGTGCTTGAGCATGGTTTGGATTAAGTTCTATAGTTTTCTCAAACTCTGACTTGCTACTCTGCCAATCCCACATTACAGCACTCTTTATAAGTGCTAAAGTATAATGAACTTCTGCAATTTCGCTATCTAATTCAAGAGCTTTCATGACAGCTTCCATTCCTTTTGGACCTGCCACATCTGGTTCTGCAAATCCCATTTGCTGACGCCCAATCCAGACGTCACACATGCCTGCATATGCAAGAGCATACTTTGGATCTTTTTCTTTTGCCAATTCAAAGTAATGCATCGCTGTATCAAGATCATTTGGAGTGAGTTTTCTCCAGTAAAATTGTCCTTTAAGACAAGCATCGTGCGCTTCAAGTTCTGTTGTAGGTATTTTTTCAATGAGTCCTTTTTCCTGAGGAGTAATAACAGCTTTTAATTCTTTTGCTATCGATTCAGCAATTTGGCTTTGTATCCCAAAAATATCTTCAACCTCAGTTATTTTCTGCTGAAAGGATTCTCCCCAGATATGACTTTCTTTTGCTGCCATAATTAACTGCGTCCTTAGACGAAAAGAATTGCCATATTTTTGTCCGCTGCCTTCAACAATGTAATTTACCCCGAGTTCCGTTGCAATTTCAGGGATTGGTTTAGTTTGATTTCTATATTGTTCAACAGAAGTACGGGAAATTACTCTCAGGTCTCTAATTTTCTGAAGATTATTCAGAATCTCCTCCATTAAACCATTTATGAAATAAGTATTTTCTTCATCAGAACTGTCATTTTTGAATGGCAAAATCGCTATAGATTTCTCTAGTCTGGTTATGTCTTTAGCTTGTTTTTTTTTGCCGATACTCTCATCTATTTCTTCTTCTACAATTGTTTTTTCTGGACGCTTAATCCCTTTATAACTAATATACCACTTGATTATTATTGTCAGATTATTAAGAACCGGCTTTACTTGTTCAGGATCAAAATCTTTTGGATGAGTACCATAGGTTGATAAACTGTTCAATCCGTCCATTGAGGTTATAATATATGGAGGTACTTTTTCTTCCTTGTTCAGTTTATCAATGATTCCTTTCAATGGTTCTGTCTTACGAGGCCTTTTTAATTCAATTTCGCACAAATCAGTAATAATAACTTCAAGACATCTCCTTGAATATAGCATTAGCACGTTTGGATCTTCAGACTTAATCAATTGTACCAACTCCTTCTCCAGATCAGTTAATTGGTCTTTGAAGGAATCTTGAAGCCTGTTTACTTCTTTTATTTCACTGGACCAGATTGTCATTTTATTATTCTTTGATTAAACTCAAATACGAACAGTGCTTGTATTTATTTAATAAATATACTGTATATGATAGGTTTAGATATGTAAAATTAGTCAATTAACAATAATAAGGCAAGTTTATATTAATTACAGGACTTCGGCTTGCTTATAACGGCCCGGCAATAGGGCCGAGCGTTTAAAAATGATCCTGTGGATCATTTTAGCGAAGAGCCTGCCCCGCATAGCGGGGAGCCAGCATTCCGCGGGGGCGTGTTACCTGACGCAGCACCGGGCAGAATTTTGGTTCTTTAGTCAGAATATTGTCACGGTACAAGTTGTCTCGGAGCCAGAAATTTGTCATGTTGCAGGATTTTAATTGCTTGCAGATGAGCGTGTCCGGGTGCAACGGCCATTACGAATTTGTCTTGGGGGCAGAAGCAAAAGCAAAAACCGTGACAAACAACTTACCTTTATTGTCCGTATTATGCGTTCGTGCTGTTAATTTTCTTGTCTAGGCAGCAGGCTCTTGAATTTTCTTAATCCTTTTTAAGTCACTACCCTTGATTTTCTTCTCTTCTTCAAGGTCATAGTCGTTCTGTAGTCCCAGCCAGAATTTAGCGGAGTTACCGAAATAGTAGCTTAACCTCAAAGCGGTATCTGCGGTTATACTTCTGTTGCCTTTTATTATTTCAGAAGTTCTGGTTTGCGGTATACCAATGTCTTTTGAAAGCCTGTATGCTGAAATATTTAAGGGCTTAAGGAATTCTTCAAGCAGAATCTCCCCTGGATGAATATTTGATAATTTTTCCATATTCGTTATTTATGATAATCAATAATTGTTACTTCACTTGCGTTGTTATCTTCCCATTTAAATACTATTCTCCATTGTTCATTGATCCTAATGCTGTAAAAGTCACTCATTTTACCTGAGAGTTTCTCCAACTTATTGGAAGGAGGGATTCTTAAGTCTAACAGATTCTGAGAGTTATTCAGCATTCTTAATTTCCTTCTTCCAACTTGTTGTATGTCATTTGGCAGATTTTTTACTCTGTCACCATTCCAAATCTTTTCAGTCTCCTTAGATCCAAAAGAAATAATCATATTACGTATTGCGTTACTAACGGCAAAGATAAGTATTATAAATTAAACTGCCAAATATTTGTTGAGAGTTGCCCCGCATGACGCATAACGGCCCGGCAAAAAAGGGAGTTTGTGTTACCCGACGCAAGCACCGGGCACTTGTCCAGGTACTTTAGCCGGGAAATTGTCACGGTGCAAGGAGGGTATGGCACGCGTTTTTGCAGTCAAGGCACAAGTTTTGTTGAGCTTTACGAGTGTCGCGGTACAGAGTTGATAGGTGGCCGGGAATGTATCCCGATGCACAGATGATTTAAACTGGTACTGGCGCGATCGCGATGTAAGCATTACAAATCTGTCTTGGGTGCAGGAGCAAAAGCAAAAACCGTGACAAACAAATTACCTTTATTGTCCGTGTTAGTGGCTTTTTATTAATATTTTAAAACATATTCATAAGGTAGTAAATCACCAACTCGCTGGGCTGCCATCTGCCCCTCCCAACTTATTCCAGAAGCGTCAAAATACCCTGTACCATCAAAAAATACACGGTTTTTAAGGAAGACAATATAACTTTTATTAACCTTTGAATAGTAAGTAATTATTAAGTTTTCTTTGTACGAAAGATATTTTTTATGATCACTCTCTTCTACTACTATTTGTTTATATGGCAGGTTTACTTCTGACTGATTTTGAACAACAAATCCTGTGGCCTTAAGATTATCTGCCCAGAGTTCTCTGAAAAAGTGCATTCTTGATCCTGTGTAGGCATTTTTTCTTTTTTGTTCAAAAGATTTTTTTTGAGATTCTTCAGTTGTCATGTCTTCATTGTAAATAATATTTCCTTTGAAAAGGAATGTTTTATTTTCTCTATCATATTCAAATTTGTCAAGAAAATAAGTGATTTTATACCCGAGCGCTTTGTTTTCAATTTGAAGTGGTTTAATTGCATACGCTCTCAAAGTGTCCTTGTCAGATTCATAATTAAAAGTAATATCATTTTCATTCAGTATTTCGCATTTTTCTGCATTAGACGTAGTCCCAAGAAATACATTTTTAAAAAGTATAAGATTCGCTCTTCTTTCACGGGCGAGAGATTTAGCATTAATAACTACCTCATTCAGATTATAAACTTTCGGTGTTAGATAGATTGTAAGAGGCTTTGTAAATGAAAAATTGTTTAAAGTGACTGAGTTATAACCTATAGCACTAACTGAAAGCGGCATTGAAGTATTTTTAGAAAGATCTAGTTGGAAGTTTCCATTTTTATCTGAATAGGTTCCAAAAAATGTTCCACTTAAATATATGGCTGCATAATCAATTTTATTTCCTGTTTCTTTATCCAAAATAGTCCCTTTTATCATTTGGCCAGATGCTACTATAATATGGTTAAAAAGTAGGATAAGTATTACTAACTTTTTCATTATGATTTACTTAATAAAGGAATCTTTACTGTTTTAGTTGTGAATAGATCAAATTGTCTTGAGTATGCAAAATTGCCACTAACGGCCCGGCGGTATAATTTAGTAAGCGTTACTCGACGAAGCATCCGGGCAGGGTCCAGGTACTTTAGCCAGAAATCTGTCACGGTGCGAGGAGAGTACGGCGTGGTTTTTGCCGTCCAGGTACAAATTGTCTGGCGTATACGAGTGTCGCGGTACAAGGTTTATGATGAACAGGTTGTAAGTCAAGGTACACTGAATTTTATTAAAAGCACTGGTGCGGTCCAGATTTATCTTGTTTACTTTATTGTCTGGAAAGCAGGAACGGTTTGCAAAAACCGTGACAACTTCCCGTTTCACGGGACAAGTTGTCCCGCACAGCGGGAAACCTATTAATTTTATTGTCCGTGTTAGCATTTGTGCCAATTATTATTTGTCTTGGTTTACTTGATTATGTTGCCTATGTTCCGGAACTTTGCAGTAGTAAATTCAGTTGTTTTGTGTGAAGTAACTGCCGCTCCAAGGTAAACTTTTTCAGGAAGATCGAGAGTGAAAGTTGCATATTCCTTCCATGATTTGCCATCTATGCTGGTATATCCAGTAAATTTGTTTCCGACCCTTTTGAGTCGTATCCATGTATTCGGAAATGTAACCGGGAAATCTGGTGTACCTTCAAACCTGACAGGATATATTGCTTTCATCTCACCACCTGTAATCTGACGGTACTGATATTCAAATCCACCATTGTTTTTATTCCGTGGATTATTATTTGGGAAAATCTGAAAATAAATATGCCTGCTTCCGGGTATCAGATATTCTCGAGCCATTAATCCTGCTTTGGTATACTGATGTGTAGCAGTAAGGCTTTCAACCCGGGCTGCGAAATCAAAATCCCCTGTTTTTTCAATATAAACAAAATTGAATTCATCCTTTACACCCCACACATCTGCTCCACCTGCAGTAATGTCAAATCCTCCGTCAGAGACAATCACTGTGCCTGCAATTGCCGGATTTCCAACATCAGTATGTTTAAAATCTTCGGTTTTAAGGAGTTTTATTTTACTGGTTTTTTGTACGGGTATCTGACTATTATCCTGAGCTGACAGAGTTCCTGTCAAGAGAATCAGGAATGAAATGGTAGCGGTTAAAGCGTTTTTTCTTAGCATATCAAATCTTGTTAATTGGCATTCCCAAATCTATAAAAAAATGTGCAAAGTATCCGGTTTACTGAAGTGGAGAAAATAAGTTCATTGGGTCCTGCTTTCTAATATTGGTTAGCATTCGTGCCAATTTCAATCATTACATATTTGTCTCATTATATCTTAATTATCACCCCAAATGGATCTTATGCATGAATGCTAACGGCCCGGCAATAAAGGGAGGTTGTGTTACCCGACGCAAGCACCGGGCAGGGTCCTGGTTCTTTAGCCGAGAAGCTGTCACGGTACAAGGAAGGCATGGCGCGTGTTTTTGCAGTCCGGGTACAAATTTTATTGAGCATTACGAGTGTCGCGGTACAATTTTGCTAGATGATTAATTATTAGTCCCGATATTGTTATTTTATTAACAGCACTGGCGCGGTCCGGATTTGTCTGGTTTTACTTTGCTATCTAGAAAGCAGAAACGGTTTTGCAAAAACCATGACAACTTGTCCCGCGCAGCGGGAAACCTATTAATTTTATTGTCCGTGTTATGTGTATGGCGGTTTTATTAATATAGATCTAAATCACACAATCGGCTTCTATTTCAATCAACCAGTCATCTTTAACAAAACCTTTAACTTCAACAATAGTACATGCTGGAAGTATCTCTGAAAAATATTCTGAGTGAGCTTTAGCTGCTTTCTTCCAGTCAGAAACATCTTTAAGGAAAATTCTTGTTCTTATAACATTTTCTAATTGTCCACCAGCATCAATTATAGCTTTTTTTATTATCTCCAGGCACCTTGTAGTCTGATTATATAAATCATTTGGGTGAGCAGTTGACCCATCTTGTGCTATCGGAGCTGTTCCAGAAACCGAAATTATATTACCAATTCTTACTGCTCTTGAAAAACCAATTGGTTTCTCTAATGCTGAACCTGATGATACATTTATCCTATTCATTGTAGATTATTTTTCAATAAATACTTTATGTCCTTCGTTTTCTAAGGCAGTTATAGCTTTATGTAAGTTCTCATTTTTTATCAGAATATAATCAGTATCATAAGTAGCAATCGGGAAAATTGAAATATTATTTTTTTTGAACAGATCTGAAATATGAGCAATAATTCCAACTTGAGATAAATCCATCGGCCCATTTATTTTAAAGATTCGCCAATGTTTGTCAATCATTATATTATCAAATAATTTAATATCAACATGTTTACAAACAATAGACAATTCATCATTAGTTCTTGTTATTGAATAAAAACCTGAAACATTTAACCAACTAGGGATCTTAGTATCCTTTTCAAATCGATAGATGGAATAAAAGTCTTTTAATATTGTAAACTCAAGATTCATAATCAGTCTTTCTTAGGGGCTGTCCGCTTACACATAACGGCCCGGCAATAAAATTAGTAGGTGTTACCTGACGCCTTCCGGCCGACCACATGTCCTGTTTTTTGGTAGAATATTTTTTCGGCCGGAAAAGGAAGGTATGGCACGTGTTTTTGCCGTCTTTGCCCTCCGTAGCTTTAGCGAAGGAGGGCAAGGTACAAAGTTGGTTGAGCATAACGCGTGTCGCGGTACAAAGCTGAATGCGAGCCATATATTTATCCCCGGTTAAAAAATTTAATGTGGTGCACTGGCGTGGTCCGGATTTGTCTGGTTTTACTAAGTTGTCTAGAAAGCAGGAGCGGTTTGCAAAAACCGTGACAACTTCCCGTTTCACGGGACAAGTTGTCCCGCGCAGCGGGAAACCTATTAATTTTATTGTCCGTGTTAGGTGTTCGGGCTTATTTAAATGTCAGAGTGTTAGGATCTTGTCTAGTGTCATAGATCCTTAGAATTTCAATATTCAATTTTCCGTCTCTGTAGAAAAGCGTATTGTGCTTAGTGAGCACACATTTTCTAACCTTTTTTCTTTTAAAGATGATTGGAAATTGTTTTGGATTAATTGAAATCTGATTTAAAATGGTTTCTGTGAGGTCAATAAAATTTGACGCAACCTTTTCTCCCCAATTTTTATAGAGGTATTTTAATATATTCGAAAAGTCATTTTCTGATAATGTGGACCAGATAATCGGTTTATGCATTGGAGTATTTCTTGCGGAACTTATCTAAGACAGCTTTATTTGCAATTCCTTTACCAGAGTCAACATCATCAATTGCATCTAGGATTCCTTGTTTCTGGTTGGCTGTTAGTTTATTCCAATCAGAGATATCTTTCTGTCCGTTGATATAATTCAGCAATAGTCCGTAGAATTCCTCAAGCCTATTCTTTTCCAGGGCATCTATCTGGCGGAAAATCTTGAGTTTAAGATCAGAGACTGTCATTGCATCAAATTTTCTCAAAGATAACTAAATTTTCTTTAAAGAGACTATAAAGACCACTATCGATCCTGCCTGACACCTAACGGCCCGGCAATAAAATTAGTAGGTGTTACCTGACGCCTTCCGGCCGACCACATGTCCTGTTTTTTGGTAGAATATTTCTTTCGGCCGGAAAAGGAAGGTATGGCACGTGTTTTTGCCGTCTTTGCCCTCCGTAGCTTTAGCGAAGGAGGGCCAGGTACAAAGTTGGTTGAGCATAACGAGTGTCGCGGTACAAATTTACTAAGTGGTTGATAATAAGTCTTGTTATTGTTATTTTATTAACAGTACTTGCGCGGTCCGGATTTGTCTGGTTTTACTTTGTTATCTAAAAAGCAGGAACGGTTTGCAAAAACCGTGACAACTTCCCGTTTCACGGGACAAGTTGTCCCGCGCAGCGGGAAACCTATTAATTTTATTGTCCGTGTTATAAGGCGTTTATTATTAAATTATAGATGTCTCCCAAATACTGTTTCTTATTTTAATATGTAAAATAAACAATGTGCGCTAAATCTCTTTTGCATATTATTGTGTCTATGATTTCATTTCTCTTTTTGTTTCTAACTAATTCCCAGTGTATTTTAGTTATTTTGTCTGCAAAAACTCTGGTTTTAACAGTTGAATTAATACTTCCACCAATCCATCTTAATCCAAAACTAGGTATTAATCCAAAGGAGTTGTCTGTTATTCCATAGTTATCTATTTGATAGGGATACAGAGTTCTAAAGTCAACTTTATTTGATTCCCACGATAGATAGAGAGTATCACGATAAGGTGTTTTACTTTTTTTCTGTATTTTAATTGTAAGGTCTACTAATTTACTTAATGAAAAGAATAGATATTTTGCATTTTCTTCAAGTTGGAAGAGACTTAGTTTATTTGTGATTGCCGCATAGTCTGAATCCCCCACAATACAGAAATTATAGTAACGGGCATCTTTGACTTTTTTCAATGAATATATGAAGCACCCAGCACTGTCAGTTGAGAACTGACCAGCATCAATTGGTACTAATTCATTATTGCTTTCTAATAATCCCTGAACAATTATTTCTCTACCGGGAATTTGCACTTTTGTGAATTCATCAATAACCTTTCCCTCTATTTTAAGGGTGCCTTCAGTTTTATAACATCCTAATAAAAGTACTCCGATCCCGAATGTAATGTAGATAATACTCTTCATTAGGCCATAAAGTTCTCGATCTTACAGATGATTTTGGAGGGTGAATATGCCTTATAACGGCCCGGCAATAAAATTTAGTAGGTGTTGCCTGACGAAGTACCGGCCTCCAAAGTTCCTTCTTTAGCCAGGTCATAGTCCCGGTGCAAGGAAGGTATGGCACGAGTTTTTGCCGTCCAGGTACAAATTTTCTGAGTTATGCGAGTGTCGCGATACAAGGTTTATGATGAGCAGGTGTAAGTCAAGGTACACTGAATTTTATTGAAAGCACTGGAGCGGTCCGGATTTGTCCCGATTTACAAAGTTGTCAGGGACGCAGGAAGCCATGCAAAAAGCGTGACAACTTGTCCCGCACAGCGGGAAACCTATTAATTTTATTGTCCGTGTTATTGGCTGGTGTTAATTTTTGTCCTTTATCAGGGATTCTATTTTTTCAATAAGGGTTTCAACAGGTTTGAAAAGAGGCATTGTTTTTTCCTTATCAAAGTCATAGAAGTCGCCGTAGTCTCCCTTTTATCTCCAATCAAAAAGTTCAACAAATACTCTGCCTAATTCCTTGTCAATCACTTCTGTTTTAATAAAATGCAGAGTAAATTGATGTTTCAGACCAGAATGGGAGTTGGCATTAATGTCACATTTATAGAGAAGTGCGGATATCGCATAGAAACATGAGTAATAAAGTCTATTGATCGCAGAATTCCAATGTTCATTTTTTGCAAGGAGTCTTGCAGCTTCAAGAGTCTCTTTTGAATTTTTTAAGCGATAGCTAATGTAATCCTGTTTTATTGACTTGGTCATATCTTGACGCCTTCTCTTTTAATATTTCTATAAAGTGGTGTCACTTTGTGTTTTGTGTTCCAGATATGTTTCTGATAAACGAAAGTCGAAAAAACCTCGCCAGTCTCTATCTCAAGATCAAAAAGATTATTCCGGAATGATCTTTCGATTTCAGTAGAAACGGGATAATCAATTAAAATTAAAATATCCCAATCAGACTCTTTTTTTGCATCCCCTCTGGCTCGTGAACCAAAAATTATAACCTGAGCTTTGGGATCAATTGTCTTAATGCTGGTCTTGATTCGTTTAATTATATCGTTGTCTTTCTGGGTCATGATGCAAAGCTACAAAAAAATTGGATTGGCTGAAAGGGATGCCACCACTTGCCAATAACGGCCCAGCGGTTGAGGGAGTAAACGTTGGTGGCGCCGTTCGCCGATACGAGTCCCGGTACTTTAGCCAGAAAATAGTCCCGGCGGGCAAGCCACCATGGCGCAATTTTTGCAAGTCCCGGCGAAAGATAAAGTTGTCTCGGTTGCAGGATTTGTCCAGAGCCGAAGTCAGGGAT
>Ga0307379_10010473_pt1 | contig 12263 bp, 10 predicted proteins | sample UN2MG_FD_202237 | JGI IMG/M metagenome (GOLD analysis project Ga0307379, IMG submission 202237) | Soil microbial communities from Risofladan, Vaasa, Finland - UN-2 | ecosystem: Environmental > Terrestrial > Soil > Coastal area > Acid sulfate soil | place: Finland: Risofladan, Vaasa | collected... | reverse complement strand
AGGCTTGATAGTGCGCCGTCTCCTTGTGACGGGCGGGGTCATCAGGCATGCGGTAGACCTCGACCAGGATGAAGCGGGTGGGGTCGTCCTGTTGCTGGAGCACGTCGAAGCGGGCGATGCCGGGCTCCTGCACGCTGTGGCGGGCATTCTCGATCGTCGCCTGCCGAAAGGCTTCGACGAACTCGGGTTTGACGTGGGTGTGTACGTGAACGATCAACATGGGAGACACTCCTTCCTTTGGTTGCCAGAAGGCAAGCAGGGCCGTTCGGTGGGCCTGTACGACTAACAACGACGCTGTCGCTATGAGTATTTTACTCGAAGTGGCGAGGTTGCCAAGTGCGGGGCTTGCGCGGGGCTCTACTGGGTGGCGCGTCCTGGGGCCAGGCCCATTCATGGAACTCGTTGCGGCACGGCGCACCCAGGCAGTAGGCGACCCGGCGCGCGGTCAGGTCGGCGACCAGCGACCACAGCGTGGCCTGGTTCGGACGGTGGTGGCACACGGGGACTGTGTGGTCGCGCAGCAACCGCTCGGCCCAGGCCCAGCCACCGGCGGCGTCGTGCAGCGCGTCCTCGGCCATGCGCGCCTCGATCCAGTGCACGCGCTCGATCTGCTTCGTCAGGTCGCGGCGGCCCTGCAGCGGGCGCATGTCGGGCGACTCGTAGTAGTTGGTGACGACCAGCCCGTCGCCCGCCATCCGGCGGACGCGCACGCGCCCGGGATAGACCTCCACGGCGAACACGTCGTGCGGGTCGGCGACCAGGTAGTTGAAGGGGAACAGGTGCGGCATCTCCTCGAGCCGGGCCACCGCCTCCTGCGCCGTGCAGCACGTCTCCAGCAGGATACGGGGTACCAGGTGAAACGGCACCCCCGGTCCCACCCGCTCGGCGATGTGGGCCTGGATCAGGTGCAGCGCGGCGAACAGCCCGTGGCTGTTCACGCCGTCGTAGCAACTGCCGATCAGCCCTGCCTGCGTGCCCAGCGTGGCCGGGTAGCCGGGTGGCGACAGCCGCCGCAGGTAGCGTTGTCGCTGGGTGTAGAGGAAGTCATAGTTGCGGGCGACCAGCAGGTGACCATCCGGCAGGCGGCGGGCGAGCGTGGTGCAGCCGCTGAGCGTGCCCTCCGGAAGATTGAGCGAGAAATGGGGCAGCACCTCCTCCCAGGGATGGCCCTGCGCTTGCGCGTAGCCCCGAAACTCGTCCAATAGAGGGGGATGGAAGCGGCCTACCACTTGAGCGCTGGCGCTGGCGAAGGCCACTTCCGTCGCGGGGTCGCGCCAGTGCTCCACCGGCCGCAGCGTCGTCGCCAGCCCCATCTGGTAGCCGACCGTCGCGTGGTCGCCCGCCAGTTCGAACGTGCGATAGTCAGCCTCACGCTCCTGCTGCAGGTCTGCCTCAGTCCCGGTCGTCATACGTGAAACGTCAAGCGTCAAGTGTCAAGCGGAGGATAAGCGCGTAAATGTAGCCCAGCTCGTTCCAGGCCAACAGAAAGTCACCGATGGGAACAGGAATCGGGGTGGCTTCCGCTGCCGGGTCCAGAACGTGCACAGCGTGCCCATCTATACCCACGACGACGACCGCGTGTTGTGAAACGTGGCCGTGCCAATGGGGAAACTCGCTGGCCTGGACAAAGACGATGGGAGGGTTGCCGCGCACCACGTGAGATTGCAGATCGTCGAGGCCGCCGGAGGTGAAAGTTACGTCCAGAGTGTTCGAGCGGAGGCGAGTTACGTTAGAGGCTGGTGCGCCAAGGGGAGGACACACGTCCAATTCCCGAGCCAGACGGTCCTGTGTACGGGAGACGCCCAGATAGGTCAACACCATCTGGACACACGCTGCAAGGCAATAGCCGTCATCCGCCTGTGGACAGTACGGAACGCTGAGGAGTTTACTGGAGGGAGACGCCATGCTGCTTCATCTCTTCCACGACACGTGCGGTGGCAAGAACTTCACCGGTGGTGGCGTCCACGTCTACATATCCGATGGGACCGCGAGGTGGGTGGGAGAGGGAGGTTACGAAAGCATCAAAACGCCAAACAGGTCGGTTTTCGGACTGGACCAGGCGCGGTTGATCAGCCATCACCATATTGCCCACGCGCTCGACCAGCCAGCGGTTGGCCTTGCGCCGGGCCGTGTGTTCATCTACTGCCAGGTGTACGTGCTTGCGAAAGAGATAGTCGGCAAAATCAGCCACCTCTTCGATGACCGAAGGAGGCAGCATGCGGAGCAACTGCACAATTGATTCGACTTCAGTACTCATAGCCTTACCTCTGCGACCAAACTGCGAGTATGATGAGCCTCACTGTCGGAAACCGTGCTCTTCCTTATTGCTGCGGCCGTTTTTAGGGGCTGTCTGATCCTATTATAACCCGGAACGATAAATCCATCAACCTGCGACCTATCTTACCCGGATGAATGTCTAGCTCCTGCACGATCATCCTCCCAATCGTTCTTGATGGCGGTGCATTTGTGCCTGATCTCGGCCGCCATCACCCTCATGGTGCCCAAGGAGCAGTACGGGCGCGCCAACGGCATGATGTCGCTGGTCGAATCCGGGCCGGGTGTGTTTGCGCCGCTCCTGGCGGGGGCGCTGTTGCCCCTGATCCGCCTGACCGGCATCATGCTGGTAGACGTGGTGACCTTTGTCCTGGCCATCGGCGCCCTGCTCGTGGTGCGCATTCCGCAGCCCCCGGTGACGGAAGAGGGGCGCCAGGGGCAGGGGAATCTGCTACGGGAGGCGGCCTATGGGTTCCAGTACATCTTTAAGCGGCCCAGCCTGTTGGGCCTGCAACTGGTGTTCCTGGGTGGGAACCTGATGGCCGGGCTGGGCTTTGTGGTCATGGCCCCCATGGTCCTGGCGCGCACAGGCAACGACGAAAGGACATTCGGCCTCGTGCAATCGGTGGGTGCCCTGGGCGGGTGGTGGGGGGCATTGTGATCAGCGCCTGGGGCGGCCCCAAACGCCGGGTGCACGGCGTCCTGATGGGCTGGATACTATCCTGCCTGCTGGGACAGGCGCTATTGGGGTACGGACGCGGCCTGCCACTGTGGATACCGGCAGCGTTGCTGGGGAGCCTGTTCAACCCTCTCATCAACAGTTCGAACCAGGCGATCTGGCAGGCCAAGGTCGCGCCGGACGTGCAGGGGAGGGTGTTTACAGCGCGCGGCCTGATCGCCTGGATCACCCAGCCGATCAGCCCCTTGATTGCCGGGCCGCTGGCCGACCTGGTGCTGGAGCCCGCCATGCGGCAGGGGGGCGGACTGGCCGGTACCTTCGGCCGGCTGGTGGGCACCGGCCCGGGTGCCGGCATGGCGCTATGATTGATGCTCACCGGCATCCTGGGCGCGCTGGTCGGGTTAGGGGGCTATGCCTTCCCGGTCGTGCGCAACGCCGAGGACATCCTGCCGGACCACCAGGCCGCCCCGGCGGGGGAATAAGTACTCGTCATTCGGCATAACTGCACGTCGTTTTCCTTGATCGAGACTTGCATATTGCGCAAGTCGAAGTATAATATGCATTGTGCTCAGCAAAAAACGCAGCCTGTAGTTTCACTCTTCTGAACACCCCAGTTCTTTGAAAGCATCTGTTAAAATACTCTCTTTGAGCCAGGAGGAGGATCCATGCTTTATGAGATCAAGGCCACCAGCAGAACGCCGGCGCTCATCATCTACTTGCTGGACGTGAGCGCCTCGATGAGCCAACCGTTGGGAGACCGACGGCGCATAGACGTCGTGACAGATGCACTTCAAACCGCTTTACGGCAGATGGTCTTCCGTTCCACCAAAGGAAGTCGCATTGCGCCTCGTTACCGCATCGCCATGTTCGCCTACAGCGACCACGTCTACGATCTGGTGGAAGGCATCAAGACAATAGACCAGATAGCGCAACTGGGGGCACCGGTGCTTAGCCCCATGCGCACGACCGAGACGGCCAAGGCGTTTGCCCAGGCTCACAAGCTCTTACAGACTGAACTCCCCAAACTGCAAGACTGCCCGGCCCCCCTGATCTGCCACATGACAGACGGCGAAAATACGGGCGACGACCCCGAGCCTGTTGCCCGGCGTATCATGCAGATGTCTGTTCCCGACGGCCCTGTCCTGGTGGAGAACATCTTTATTTCCGACAAGGTCCTGGCCAAACCGGTGACCGATCCCCACAAATGGCCTGGCATCCTACCCGACACGAAACTCGCCAGTGATTACGCCCGCAAGTTGCAGATGCTCTCCTCGCCTGTCCCACGAAGTTACCGGGAGATGATGCTGGAGATGGGCTATGGCCAGGATCCCAGGGCGTTGATGCTTCTGCCCGGGACCAACCCTGAGTTGGTGGCGATGGGATTCCAGATGTCTGCTGCCACGCCTTACCGGTGAAAAGCCAAGTTCCCCAAACTTGGGAGGCCTTGTGACAGGAGGAACCGATGGCAGAGAGTAGCCGGACTCTGAGGGTATCGCAAGACCGGGAATTGCCAGTGCAGGTTGTGCGGGGGCAGGCGTTGGCCTATCGGTTTGCCTACGCGCGCTCGGCCGACAGCCGCGCCGCTGGCGACGTAGGCCAGGACTACCTGGCAGCGCGTGAAAGGGAACGGACGTTCGCCTTTGCTCTATGCGACGGTGTAAGCCAGTCTTTCTACGGCGATCTGGCCGCTCGTTACCTGGGTGACGCGCTGGTGGATTGGCTTCTGGAGCGTTTGCCACCGGCGGGAGACCCGGGAACCATCCGTACGGCCCTGACCGCGCACTTGCGCGATCTGACTGGCCCGGCCACGGAATTGGTGCAGCGCCAGCCCCTACCCCCAGACGTCCCGCCGATGCTCCGTGATGTCCTGAACGAGAAGCGGGCGTTGGGTAGTGAGAGCACCTTTGTGTGCGGCCGTATAGACCTGCCTGACCATGATTCTCCCAGCGGGCGTATCGTCCTGGCCTGGATGGGTGACTCACGCTTGCGATTGTGGAGAGGTGATAGCGCACTCCCTGTTGCCCTAGGTGGTGTGTTTGAGACTGCCCAGCGCTGGTCCAGCCGTCGTGGGCTCGTCGGCGGCACGCTCAACGTCCATGTCGCTCCCCTGCAACAGGCGGGTCAGCCTGTCACACGGCTGATGGCCTATTCCGATGGTCTGTCCGCCCTGGATGGCCGGGGCCAGGACCTGGCCGATCAGGCTATACAGGCACTGATCGCTCGCGCTGGTGAGGCGGCTACCAGCGACGACATCTCCTTCCTGGAGGTCTGGGTGGGGCCGGTGCCACTGCACATCGAGAAAGTCCCATTCCCCGCCGTCGTTTTGCTGGACGTCGGGTTGTATGTCAGACGCATACGGGCGGCCTGGCGGCCTGTGGCCGGGGCTCGCCAATATGAAGTGGAGGTCCGCGATGGCAAGGCTCGTCGTTGGCAGGTCTCCGAGACAACCTGGGAATCGCCGGAGATGTCGTCCGGCGACTACAGGCTGCGGGTACGTGCGTGGCGCGATGAAGTCCCCGGGGAGTGGAGTGAGGAACGCCAGGTGAGCGTGCCATCTCTGGTGAAGCCCGTCAAACGTCGGCTGTTTGCGGTGCCACGCGAGTGGCGAATCCCGCTAAGGGTGGGTTGTGTTACAGCGGCGTTGGGCTTTGTTGTGCTGGCAATCCTGACCGGGCTGGCGCTGCCAGAGACTGGGCCACTCCACGGGCTCATTTTTGGCCCGGCACGGACTCTCACGCCCACCATTACGGTGAAGCCTGCTAAGACGACAATGCCCTCGAGCACTCCAATGCCGGCCTGGGTGCCTACCCCAACTGAAACGCCAAGAAGCACAGAGTCGCCCACTATAGTACCTACTTCACAGCCAACCAGGACGCCAGGCGGTGCAAAATCGCCCCGTCCGACGCCCACCCCAGAGCCGACCGAGCCACCGATCGATACATCGTCACCTCTTCCCTCTCCTCCACCAGGCGGACCAACACCGGCCGAGACACCTAAGCCTTGGCCCTAGATACTACAGATAATGCCCTGCATTCGAGTGGGCCCTCGCAGGTATGAAGGGGGTAAGTATGCAACGAGCGATTGTGACCGTCAAACGCCAGCAAGAGTCGCGGGTGCGCGACCTGGAAGTACCGACCGACGTGGAGGCCAAACGACTGGCACAAATGATTGCCCAGGCCCTGCACTGGGAGAGTGACGCAGCCGGGCAGCCGGTCGAGTATGAGATCAGGGCCGAGCCGCCGGGCCGGGTACTGAACCCCCAGGAAAGCCTTTCAGACGCTAGTGTGTGGGATGGAGCGTGGCTAGTGCTTGAGCCGGTTGGCAGCCTTCCAGCACCACCTCCTCCTCCCCCACCACCTCCCCCTCCCGGTCCGCCAGTGAAGGGCACCGGTCCGATAGAGGGATGGCGATCGCTGGGTCTTGATCTGCCATCTGGGTCAGAGCAGAAGGAGACGGCCCCAGAGGAAGGCGGCTTTGTGTGGAAGCAATTGGATTGAGGAGATGAGACATGCCGTTCCAGCCCCAGGTCAACCAGGAACTGACCATTGACGACGTGACTTACCGCATCGCCGAGCATCCTTCGGCGCCGGGGATACCCTACGGGCAGGAGGGCCGCCAGGCCATCGTCTACCAACTGGTTTCCCCCTCCCCCTCAGAGGGGGAGGGCCGGGGAGAGGGTGGGGCCGCCGACCGCCGCGCACTCAAAGTCTTCAAGCCGCGTTACCGCCTACCGGAACTGGTCTCCCTTGCCGGGCGCATCGCGCCCCTGTCTGGCCTGTCTGGCCTGCATGTCTGCCAGCGCACCGTGCTCACTCCGCAGCCGCACGCGGCGCTTCTGCGCCAGTACCCCGATCTGACCTACTCCGTGCTGATGCCGTGGGTGGAGGGACCAACCTGGATGGAAGTACTGGTGGAGCGACGTACGCTCATGCCCGAGGAAGGCCTGGCGCTGGCGCGCTCGCTGGCCGGAATCCTGGCAACGATGGAGCAGCGTCGCCTGGCCCACTGCGACCTCTCGGGCCCGAACGTGCTCCTGCCGGCCCTGCTCCCCTCTCCCTTCCAGAGAGAGGGGCTGGGGGGTGAGGGTGGAGTCGCGCTGGTAGACGTCGAACAACTCTACGGCCCCGGGCTGGAACGGCCAGAACTGCTGCCCGGCGGCTCGCCTGGTTACGCCCACAAGACCGCGCCCGACGGCCTGTGGGGCTCTACGGCCGATCGGTTTGCGGGAGCGGTGCTCCTGGGGGAGATGTTGGGCTGGTGCGACGAACGGGTACGGGAGGCCTCCTGGGGGGACAACTACTTCGATCCCGACGAGATGCAGCGGGAGGGCGAGCGCTTCCAGATGCTGGTCACCGTTCTGCAGGAGCGCTGGGGGGCAGGGGTGGCGGGGCTGTTCGAGCGCGCCTGGCGCAGCGAGGTGCTGGCCGACTGCGCGACGTTTGGCGAGTGGCTGGTGATGCTGCCGGAGGAAGTGCCTACTCAGGAAGCACCTTCAGTGAGCATCGCGACCGAGGAGCCCGGGCCTGGGCAGCGGGGAGCCGCCGAGGATGCCCTGCGGGTGCTGATGGACCTCGGGCGACAGTTCGAGGAGCAGGGACAACTGGAGAGCGCGCTGCAGACCTACCGGCGGGCCTGTGAGTTGGCCCCGACGGGGAGCGGGCTGGCGGGGGAGTTGGCGCTCATCGTGCAGGACCTGGAGAGGAAACAGAGGGAAGCAACTGTGCCTGAGCCGCCGCCACTACCGGTGGAAGTGGTCGTGGGAAGCGGTACCCCTGTTCGTCCACCGGCGGAGGAAGCGGAGGCGGAAGTTGTACCCGCAGAGCCACAGCCTTTGCCAGAAGAAGGGATGGCAGCAGAAGCAGAAACTGCTGCCCCACCCCCGAAGTTGCCGTCGGAAGAAGCAGCAGTAGAACCCGTGGCTCCTACACCAGGGTCGGCACTGGAGAAGGAATTGGCACTGATCGCGGAAGGGGCGGAGTCGAAGCCACAAGAGGAAGCGCCCCCCTTTGAGTTGCAGCCATCGGCGGTAGAAGCGGAGGCCGAGGTTACCGTCCCGCCAGCAGGCGAGGGGGCCGACCTAGATCGGCTATTTGACGACGGATTGGCTGCGTATGGGCGGGGGGAGTGGGCAAAGGCGAAGGAATTGCTGCGTGAAGTGGTACGGCGACAGCCGGTTTATGAGCGGGATGGGTATGAAGCAGCAAGAACATTGCTGGCGGAGGCAGAGCGGCGGTTGGCTCCAGCACGGCGGAAGCGTGTTTCTGGGTGGGCATGGGCCCTGCTTGGGTTAGTACTCGTGATAGCAAATATCATCTACTCAAACTATCAGGCTGAACGACGGGCTTTGATAGAAGCGCTGAAAGCAACCGCCTCAGCCCAGTATCAGGCCACGGTTACCGTGCAAGCCCAAGCCACAGCCACAACCCGAGCCCAGGCCACAGCGCAGGCGCGAGCCTCAGTTGCAGATTCCTGCAACCCCAATGCTGACCAGGTGGCCCTGTTTGTGGATTCAGAGTACAGTGGCCAATGTGTGGTGAAGGGCATTGGGCAGTATTCCAATCCGGGTGCCATCGGTCTGCCTAACGATTCCATCTCCTCAATTATGATTGGTGGTAATGTCCAGGCCACCCTTTACGAGCACGATGATTTCCAGGGACGTTCTGAGGTTTTCACGAGCGCGGATTCTAGCCTGCGAAGCAATATCATTGACGACAATGCAGTGTCCTCGGTGAAGGTCCAATGGCGCACCAGCGCAGTGGAAACCGCTGCCACAGCACAAGCCCAAGACCGGGCCACAGCACAAGCCCGAGCCGCGGCTACAGTTCAGGCCCGAGCTACGGCCACAGTGCAGGCCCAACTGGGTGTCATCACATTGGAAAATGTCTCCAGAGTGCAACGCCTGCGCACACTGGTCGGGCATTATGGCCGTGTGACCAGTGTTGCTTTCTCACCCGATGGTACGCTCTTGGCTTCAGGATCAGATGACTACACAGTGCGGTTGTGGCGATCGAGTGATGGCACCTTTCTACGCAGCCTGCAAGGGCACACTGGTTATGTGAAGAGCGTGGCATTTTCTCCAGATGGCACAATATTGGCCTCAGGGTCAGATGACAACACGGTGCGACTGTGGCAGGTCTCAGATGGTGCCCTCTTGCGTACACTGAAAGAACACACAAACTGGGTAGAGGAAGTAGTGTTCTCGCCAGACGGTAGGTTGCTGGCCTCTGGATCTTGTGCAAAACTAGACCAGGCAGGATGGTGTATGGCGGGCGAAATCCGGCTTTGGTTGGTCCCAGACGGGAGCGTATTGCAAACGTTGAAAGGGCACACAGACCGGGTCACAGGTGTGGCTTTCTCCCCTGATGGAGAGACGTTGGCCTCAGGCTCTGGAGGCGGTACACCGCAGCTATGGCAGGTTGCCAATGGAACGCCCTTGCGCTCTCTCGGATCGCAGGTGTGGGGTGTATCGGAAGTATCTTTCTCACCCGACGGACAGGCTCTGGCGGCAGTATCGCTAGATGAGACTGTGCGCTTATGGCAGATTGAAGACGGCTCCCTCCTCCAAACGCTGCCAACGCCAGGTGGAGCGACCGATGTCGCTTTCAGTCCTGAAGGCACACTGTTAGTAGCTGTGGGAGGACCGGAGAATAGCCCCAAGATATGGTTCTGGCGGATTCCTGATGGAACCTTGCTTAGCGAGATAGATGTTGGGGAGGGAGAAGTCGTGCGGGGAGTCGCTTTCAACCCACTTGGGAATCTCATAGCCGCTGCATTCCATGATGGTGCAGTACGACTGTATGGAATCAAGTGACAACGAGCCCAATAGAAACGGCAGTGCTATTCACGTTGATATGATGACCAGTTCTGTGAGGGTTTTAGATCCTCATATTGGGAACAATGCCAATCTGCCGCAGCGCATGCGCACTGAAGAGAGATGTTACAAAGGGGTAGCCAATGCCATTTCAGCCCGAAGTTGGTCAAGAACTGGTCATTGAGAACGTGTCCTACTGCATCGCCGAACACCCGGCGGCGCCGGGGATGCCCTACGGCCAGGAGGGCCGCCAGGCCATCGTCTACCAACTGGTTTCCCCCTCCCCCTCTCAGGGGGAGGGCCAGGGAGAGGGTCGGGCCGCCGACCGCCGCGCACTCAAAGTCTTCAAGCCGCGTTACCGCCTGCCGGCGCTGGTGGGGCAGGCGGACAGAATTTCCTCGCTGGCCGGGCTACCTGGCCTGCAGGTCTGCCAGCGCGCTGTGCTCACCCCGCAGCGGCACGCGGCGCTGCTGCGCCAGTACCCCGACCTGACCTACGCGGTGCTGATGTTGTGGGTGGAAGGGCCGACCTGGATGGAAGTGCTACTGCAAAGACAGGCCCTGGCGCCTGAGCAAAGCCTGGTGCTGGCCCGCTCGCTGGCCGAAATCCTGGCAACGATGGAGCAGAATGACCTGGCCCACTGCGACCTATCCGGCCCGAACGTGCTTCTACCGGCCCTCCTCCCCTCTCCCAGCCTTGGGAGAGGGGTTGGGGGTGAGGGTGGAGTTGCGTTAGTAGACGTCGAACAACTCTACGGCCCCGACCTGCGGCGACCGGAACTGTTGCCCGGCGGCTCTCCTGGTTACGCCCACAAGACCGCGCCCGACGGCCTGTGGGGCTCTACGGCCGACCGGTTTGCGGGGGCAGTGCTCCTGGGAGAGATGCTGGGCTGGTGCGACGAACGGGTACGTGAGACCTCGTGGGGGGAGAACTATTTCGACCCGCAGGAGATGCAGCGAGAGAGCGAGCGTTTCCAGACGCTGGTCGGAGTCCTGGAACAGCGTTGGGGCACAGAGGTGGCGGGGCTGTTCGAGCGGGCCTGGTCCAGCGAGGTATTGGCAGACTGCGCGACCTTCGGCGAGTGGCTGGTGATGTTGCCGGAGGAGGTGTCCACTCGGGAAGCGCCTTCGGCGAGCGTCGCCGCCGAGGAGCCTGGGCTTGGGCAGCGGGGAGTCGCTGAGGATGCTCTGCGGCTGCTGATGGACCTGGGGCGGCAGTTCGAGGAACAGGGGAATCTGGAGAGTGCACTGCAGACCTACCGGCGGGCCTGTGAGGTGGCCCCGACAGGGAGCGAGCTGGCGCAGGAATTGGCACTCATCGTGCAAGACCTGGAGGCACGACGGAAGGGGACGACCATCCCTGAGCCGCAACTGGTGCCGGTAGAGGCGGGTGTGGAGACTGCTGCTCCCGTTCAACCACCGATGAAAGAGGTAGAGGGAGAGGCCATTACTCCAACCCTGGAGCCGCTGCTGGAGCAAGCAGCAGCGGAACTTGTGATTCCTGCGCCAAGGTCAGCGCTGGAGGAGGAGTTGGCGCTGATCGCACAGGGTGTAGAGGAGAAGCCAGAAGAGGAGGCGGCCGCGTTTGAGTTGCAGTCACCAGCGGCAATAGAGGAAGAAGCCGAGATTAGCACCCCCCTGGCCGACGAGAAGGCTGACCTGGATCGGCTATTCGACGATGGGCTGGCTGCGTACGAGCGACGGGAATGGGCAAGGGCGAAGGAATTGCTGGGTGAAGTGACGCGGCGGCAATCGGGCTACGCGCGGGGTGGATATGAAGCATGGGCGTTGTTGACAGAGACGGAGCGGAAGTTGGCTCCACCTCGGAGAAGGATGCCAGGATGGACCTGGGCCTTGGGTGGGCTGGCGCTGTTGATAGGCGGTATCATCTGTTTGAACTATCAGGCTGAACGAAGGGCTATGACAGAGGCGATGAAAGCGACAGCCGCAGCACAGGATCAGGCCACAACTACCGCGCAAGCCCATGCTACAGATACTGCTGCTTTAGCTGCCCTAGATGTGTTCGTGTCAGATCGTGATAGCAAGCGCGAGATATATCTTCTGACCAGTACCGGGGAAGTGGTGCAGTTCACCCACACACCTGGTGATGCTGAGAGTTGGGCACCGGTTCTGGGGATGAACGGTAGCATACTGTTCACCTCAGACCGCGATGGCAAGCGCGAGATATATCTCCTGACCAGTACGGGGGAAGTGGTGCAGTTCACCCACACACCCGGTGATGGTGAGAGTTGGGCACCGGTTCTGGGGGTGAGTGGTAGCATACTGTTCACCTCAGATCGCGATGGCAAGCGCGAGATATATCTCCTGACCAGTACGGGGGAAGTGGTGCAGTTCACCCACACACCCGGTGATGGTGAGAGTTGGGCACCGGCTCTGGGGGTCAATGGCAGCATACTGTTCACCTCAGACCGCGATGGCAAGCGCGAGATATATCTCCTGACCAGTACGGGGGAAGTGGTGCAGTTCACCCACACACCCG
>Ga0307379_10010471_pt1 | contig 12266 bp, 12 predicted proteins | sample UN2MG_FD_202237 | JGI IMG/M metagenome (GOLD analysis project Ga0307379, IMG submission 202237) | Soil microbial communities from Risofladan, Vaasa, Finland - UN-2 | ecosystem: Environmental > Terrestrial > Soil > Coastal area > Acid sulfate soil | place: Finland: Risofladan, Vaasa | collected... | reverse complement strand
ACCCGTCAAGACCAGGAGTTTCATTGTCCCAGTAGCCCCAGCTGTTTTCCACTTGCCAAGAGATAGGCTTTCCGTATTGATCAACGTTGACTCCTGTCAGAGCCATCGCATGATTCCCTTCAACGTTACGAAATGTGATTCTCTCACCCTTTTGAAACTTGTACGGCTTACCGAAAACGAGTTCGCTATCGTCCAATTCATCGTCCAAAGCCGAGTGCATGTAGTTGAAATGTTTTCGTACATCCGCTACAAACCATACTGGCGCGCCTGCTACAATAGATTCCTTTGCATAACGAGCCAAGTCGTCAGTATGAACATTTAAGATCGTACAATCCTCTCCGTCCGATACGTTCCTGGTCCACTTGATTCGGTACCGCTCATTAAACTTCAGTTTCTTAGTCGGTACATGAGAGATAGCAACAAACTCGTGCATGTCGAGACCCGGAGCAACCATATTCCTAAACTTGTGCGGTGTAAGTTGCCCAATAATGTTGGATTCATCTTCCTCGTTCCAAAACGACCAGTCGAAGGTTTTAGGAGGTTCTCCCAAAAACTTTACTAGAATGTTGTAGATTTGACTCATCGTTTCAAGTCTGATCTTGTGCAGCGTTTCCTTCTTTCGTCCTCTCTTTTGAAGATTGCAGATACGGTTAACGCAACTATCGAGGTGATCTTTAATGATCTCGTTCATATCGTCTGAATCTCCGCTTTGAAACGTTTCTTTCATCGCATCCTTCGGTACAAGACCGTATTTGTTAACCAGGTTAGCGAAGGTATTAAACCAGCCGCCATCGCTAAGAAACATAGTAACCATATAGTCGAAAGCTCGACTATCGGCGTCGTGTTCCGGATGATCAATAAACCAGTTAATGTAAGTGTTAGACCTCTCTAACTTGTCCCAAAAGAACAGGTACACCTCCGAGAACTCAAAGTTCTCAAGATTAAGAGCCTGAATCATCATGTGGCGAAATGTGTTGAGGGCTGCGAACATCCAGCACCGACCAGACGATCCCTGATTTGTAGCCTTGAGATTCTTTTTCTTCAACGTGTTGAGAAACACGTGGTTAATCTTGTTAATCCTGTTAGAGTTCATCGTTGTGTAAAACGACCCAACCGATACAATAGCGTTACGAGCAATCTTATTGGCCGGTTCGCTATCAAATTTTTCCTCACAGTCATCAAGGAATTCTTCAGTAATATCTCTACCTCTTTTCATTTTATTCTTTATTTCATACCTTTAAGCGGTATGAAATAAACCCATATGTAATCCATGCTTAAATCCTCGCAAAAACTTACGCGTAACTGAAAGTGTACCATACGTTACTAGATTTTACCGAATCGTGAAGAACACAAATATGTGACTCGGCCTGTTTGTTCTGGAACGTTAAATTACCGTAATAATGGAGAATAGGAGGCTGGTGCCACACTCTGGGTGAGATACTGAATCCACAACTGCCGTCAAACACAAACGCCTTGAGTTTATCGGTCTGTGTTCCCAACACGAGAATAAATGGACTTTTCTCTACCGGAAAAACTACCTGACTAGTTTCAGGGTGATAATTAACCTCGCGAATATAAAATTTATACAAATCTTTTTCGTCTACTTTTGCAACGGTGTACAACCCACTACCGACGGCGTGATTTTCAGCATACGAATAACCGTCCTTTTGCCATACTTCAAAATTACCAACCGCTTCTTTACGCGGAATTATTAACGGGAGTCCGTTCACAGAGTCTGTCATGTCTTTGAACATAACAGGACAGTCCTCAAAATTCTTAACTATATGTCCCAAACCTTTTAGCGTCTCTGGAGTTGCGTCGATGCACGGGATCTCGATTAAGGTTCCCGTTGTATGAAAGTTATCGAAACTTGCGTATCCACTCATTTATCTGTTTATTCTAATTTTTTATACCGGATTAACTGGTCCCAATCGAGGAGTTTCTTGTTGGAGACACGAATCGACTATCTCGTTGGTTAAAATTAAAGGAAACTTTACCTTACTCATGTTAAAAGATACATCGAAATCGAGACGTCCTCGTTTGTCCTGATGACTCTTAAGGAACGCTAACTTGTTCACAATGGAATTGATAGCCTTCTCGATAGATCGGACTCCTTTCTCCTCGGGAGAAGACACGAGATCAACGAGGTATTCGGCAACGCTTGTAGACAGAGTAACACTTTTCTTATCCATCTTAACGTTCTTGAGAGCATCTCGCAACATATAGTCGCGGATAATACGAACCTTGTCGTCCCGATCGTAACCCTGTGCTTGTACGATAAATAGGCGATCTGTCATTGCATCATCTTCGGGTACTTTATTCATCGTAGGGACGAACCAGACATAAGACAGGTCGATAGTCAGACCGCTCAAAAACGTGTCCATAAATTCGGAGTTTTGAGACGAATCTGTGATGTGTAGGAGAGCAGACCGAACATCCGGATTCTCAACCTTTTCGTATTCATCCATAAGTACCAATCCGTTCTTGTATTTCATTCTAACCAAACATTTGACTATTTCTCCCGGCTGTGAACCAATGTACAGGGAACGATTTCCCTTCAAAAAAGTTGAGTCGACAACCCCGCCCATACTAATCTGTTCGAATGGAAACCCGATGACATCTGCTAACACGCGTCCAATTCTAGTTTTCCCTGTCCCGGGCGCTCCCACAAGAGCGAGACAACATTTCTTCATGTGTGGATTCCGTATTTTAGCGTTTAAGAACACCAAGATCTGTTCCTTTACGCTTTTCATTCCGTATAGTTCTTCGTCGAGTCTTTTGGATACCTTTTGAAGAAAGGCGGTAAGTTCTTTTTTATTGAACGGAAACGTCTTATAATTATCATGTGGAAGAGCAATAGCCCATTTCAACCAGTGTTCAAGTTTGTAATGCTCCTCGCTATCACTGGGGAGAGATAAAAGTCGTTGATAATTACTGTAGATAACACTCTTATTTCGTGTGCTGGTGTTAAGTTCCAGGATTGAATACTTTAGTTCCTGACCCTTATTGTATTTATCTAGCTCTTCAATCTCTTTTTCAAACTTCTGGTGCTCTCTTTTCGAATACTCTTGGTGTTGCCGGTATCTACTCTGTGCTTGGCTAAACTTTTCGTAGATTCTCTTTTTAAGGGCAATACTCTCCTCGGAAAAAGCCATAGTTTTATACAACTCAAAAAGTTGTAAGAGTTCTGCCTTGTCCGGTAAGAGAAGATCAGCGTGAAGGATTTTCATAATATCTGGCTCAGTTTTCTTGATCTCTCTCCTAACCTCGATAAACTTACTGTAAGTCGCGTCATCGACCTCTTGAAGATCGAAGAGATCTTTGCTCTCATCTTCCTCTTCGTATTTTTCAGAAAGTCCGGGGACCCAATCTGTGTCCTCTTCTGGCGAGACGTCGTCTAAAACAAAGTCTTCTAAATCATCGTCACTTTCGGTTCTGCGTTTTTTACGGTGACGTGTATCCATTTTTAGTAAAGTGGATATGTCTTTAAAAGTCGAAATTACCATTCTGCGTATGTAAAAATTTCGTTTTCCTCATGTTCTACCAACTCTTTTACGGTAGAAAAAGTTCTTTTCCAAAACAAGGTGTCGTTTTGGGCATCTTCAACGGTCAGTTCGGATATGTAGCAACTATTTCCCAGATCTATTATACGTACATCTTTCGTAGAGGGATTCATCACAATATTATTCTGGTGAAGGTCGCCGTGTAGTATCCCTAGTTCGTGAAGTTTTTTCACCTTTTCCGAAACCTTTTTGAAGATTTTTGTATCTTTTGTATTTTCTAAATACTCGTAAAGGGTGCCAGGATACAGCTCCGAAGTCATTATGTAATATTGAGTGGGGTCCAAGACTTTGTGTTCGTTATCTACGTGTATAATACCGTCAACTTTTCTGTAATACCATGATTTACCCTCGTATTTTTCGACAGATACGATCCTAGGGCAGATATCCTGTTTTTCAGCCATCCTATTAAATTCAAGCTCTTGTAAAGAGACCTTTTTGGTATACGTATTCGTAGACGGATCGGGACCGTCCATAAAGTAAGTACACATTTTTTTATAAGGAATAATACCTTCTAAAATTCATTTTTATACATTCAATCAATATTTACTTTCATTTCCGGAAGTTCTACCTCTCCTCCTTTCTCCAAATCCTTTCGTGACATCGTGGTCACTCGTCGGGCGATCTGGTCCTTTCCTACTTCGCTAGGATCGTGTCCATTCAGCATAAGTGTCATCTCTTCCAACAATCGACGGATACGGATCACATACGGTGAGACGATCAGATCCTCGGTCTTGTCCAAACCGTACAAAAGACGAGTCGTGGTATCTTGTTCCATCTTCAGAGTTTCTACACGATCATTGCGGTAGTCCATATCCGACGCATCTCGTCGAAGGATATCGTACTCGTTATCGTGATCGTTGTAATTCCAGTACAACCACACGATTGCTACCACTAACACACAGAAGCCGAGAACCGATGGGACGACGATTACCCAAGCCGGGATCTTGGTTCCGGTAGCACCAGTAACACCCTCAATCTTACCGAACCATTTCTTCTCCAGGGCGGTGATTCTGACATTATCGTTGTTCAGAGCGATAACGGCACGTCGGAGAGTCTCGAAGTACGGATTGCCAGGTTTGGTAGCGATACCGTAAAACTCTTTGTTAAACACTGGACCGACGATAGCAGCGTTGGCCGATCCGGTTTCTTCCTCTCGTTTCACGATAGCATCTTGTAGAGCGGGAAAGTCGTATACCGCAGCGTCACAAGTACGAAGCCAAAAAGAGTCGAACATCTCACTCACCGATGCCGAGCGATGGATTCCGAATCCGACATTGTTTTGTGTAAGATACGTTTCCGATGTCGAACCAGTTACAGTACACACGACGTGATCACGAAGACCTGCGTAGTTGTTAATAGATGTTGCGCTCGAAGAAACGGTAAACACTGCTGCGAACGTAGCTGTACCAACCATGATCATAAGAACGGCAACTCCTTTCAACGTCCCGTGAAGAACTCGTGTGACCATTCCATTAGGATAACCTGTAAGGGTTCCGAAAATGGTGAAAATGGTCCATTGAAGAGAGACCCAAAAGTCGGCCCACATCATTTTCAACCGCTTGGTGGAAAGTTTACAGCATTTTAGGTCAAGCTCTCTGTCTGGAACATCTTTCAGTTTTTGACGAGCCTGCCAGTCGATAAAAACTGGAACTGTGCTTTTGTCCGGAAACTGAGTCTCCGCCAACCAGGCCGTTGGAGCCAACACCGATACGAAGAAGATCAGAGCACCGAACAAGATCGAAAGCGCGATGAAGAAGTTACCAATGATCATGTTCATCTTTTCTCCAAAATCGTTGTTCGAGTGAGTCAACACCTTTAGGCCGGATGAGAAGAACGATGGCAGAAAGTCGAGGATCTCTTCGCGTGATTTTGTGATCGAGATGCCCGCCGTTCCGACAGAGAACGTATCTACTGTGTCGGTCACGTTAAGAACCTTGTCGAAGATCTGAGTATTTCCTGGCAAAACCTCGATTGTGGTCACCGCGGCTTGTCCGAAAATATCCGATATTACTTCGTTCATAAAGTCTATTGAGTATCCCTTTCCTTCGAAGGAAAATGGGGAGAAATTTTTCGTGTAAATAGTTACGTTAACGCTCTGTACGTTCGTAACGCACACAATGAGCATAATTAGTATAAATGTATGTTTTATCATATTTTTTGTAAATATGGTAAAGTTAATGAAATTTTCAATTTTATCCGTGTAGCTTTACATTGGTTATTTGGAGATAGTCCGCAAGAAAATTCTTTACCGTCTCCCGTTGGTCTCCGGACATCTTAATGATCATCCCATATTCCTCGCTCTTTTCGACGTTTCCATTACAGGAAAACTTCTTTTTCATCGCCTTTAAAATTTTCTTCAAATCCAGATCGTCATCTAGCCCCTCTACAGTGGTGATTCTTTTCCTAGCGTTCCGTTGTTGTATACGAATGTGTACCTGTGCGGTACCAGATTCTTTGCCGAGTAGTTCCGACTCGATTTCGTTAAGTATATCATTGTTCATTTTATTACTTACGATGTGGATAAAAAATTATTTCAATTCGCGAAATTTATTTGGAATCCAAATAAATATTACCGATCACCCCACATTCCTAACGCTTGTTGATCCGTAATCCCGTCGAACAATTGTTTCGCCACAGTCATCGACTCCTCATCGCTCTCCTTTTCGTTCTTAAGACGGCGTTGCTGAAGTCGGTCATCCCCTCTGAGGTTACACTTATCTATCTCGGTCGGTTGAACCGTCGCGTTTTCGATCACAAACTGTTTCATCGTATCTCGAAATGAGACTGGGTACGACATAGCCGAAATGTTTTGAAGAAGCTGTTCACAGTCTTCATGCATGATTTGGCAGTGTTGAGCGAAATCTTCCCTGTATTCATTGTCCCCGAAAATATCGAAATAAATTTTTCTAAACAGGAAAACACAGTAACTTCGAACCCCGTTAACGAAGTCGACACAAAAGTCCTCAAGGCGTCCTTCCATCTTCCAAAGCCGCATCCCCTTATCGTCGATCTTTAGCAACGTGTAAAAACTAAAGGGATCTTCACCAGTAGATTTTCTTAGCGGAAAATAAATTAGATTGTGAAAATCGTACCGATTTATCAAAACCCTTTTCAAGCATTCTTTCAAAGGGAATAGCGCGATACTGTAATTCCTTAACTGATTATAGGTATCTTCTTTACTAAACGGTCGATACTCTTTGGGATGAACTGTTGTCACATCTAGAGCGAGTTTTAAACGTTCACAATCGTCCAATGTGACCGATGAGTTGTAATATCCGTTATAGAATATGAGTCTAGCGTCCAAAGGCGTGAGTGTTTTAGTTAAGGTACTTTTCAGCTTTTTCCCTCTTATCTGCTTCGATGTAAAAATTTCTTCAAGTCGCTCTTTGTGTGTTTTGAGGAGCTCAGTATACTCCTCGAGGTTTAGAATCCCGAGAAGTTGTGAGCGTACAGAACATATAGCCTTGAGGTTCTTTTTATATATTCGCGAGGTCTCTACAGCGGAGAGTAACCCATCAATTTCCGATATAATCGTGTCTCGCGACACGTCGAAATTTTCGTGAACGATTTCTTCCAAGGTTTCGTCAACCTGTTTTACCTTTTCTTCTCTGTCTTCTTCCACGACAAGTTCCGCCTGGTTTTTAACCGTGCGGTAAATTTGTTTCTTCGGCTTTTTGGAAATGGGGATTGTGTACTTTTTACACTTTCCCTTCTTTCCTTTAATGGTTTGGTGAACAACAATGGGTAAATTCCCATCTTTATAATTATAAATATGGATGCCGTCGTTGGCCGACTCGATTATGTCATCTATGGGGATATCCGTGTTTGTACGAATAAGTTGAGCGTAAATATTGGATTGCAGTCTCAACCACTTCATTTCTGCCATCAACGAGTATATATGCGTGTTTTGTTTCTCTATTTTTTCTTCCAATTCTCGACAGCGGGTTTTTTGTGTGTTGTTTTCTTGAGCAACCTCGAACATTTTAACTTTCCAGTCGTCGCTATCGTCATCACCTTCTAGGGGACCTTTACATGTATCTGAGTGTGTATCCAGATCCTTTAACGATATTGCCGATTTACACATCCGGCAAAAGACTATTATGTTACGAGAGTTACGACAGTACTTAGCATTCCTAAGGTGTCTTTTCAGGTACTTCTCACTTTTTAATGTTTTATTACAGTGTTCACATATCACCATTTTCTTATCTAATTTTGAAATTTATAAAAAGGTTTCATTTTTATAAAAGGATATGTGTGACAATTTATACTCTCTTTCTCAGGAATTGGACCGTGTGATACACCCGTACTGTCTTGAAAGTGCTATACCGGTAGTTAAAACGTACAACGGATCCGATTGGAAATCTTTCTGTGTAGAGGACAGCCGACGCTACAAGAAAATCAAGGTTCCAATAATGGAGACTGGACAAGATTTTGAAATTTTTATCATTACATGGAAACCCGGTCAACAATCCCCTATTCATGATCATGCAACTTTCGGGTGTATACTTAAGGTTTTACAAGGTGAACTTGTCGAGAGTTTGTTCACAGAAGCGCTAACTCTTAAAAAACAGACGCGACTGTTTACAGGATCTATAGGTTTTATGAAAAACGAGATAGGGGTTCACAGAGTACAGAACAATAGCGATATAACTGCCGTTTCCCTTCATGTTTACGCCCCTTCTAACCATAAGATGAAAATATTCACGTCTTAAAAATATATTTCAAGAAATAAATGACTACAGATTTGCGCGTCTATCCACTAAGGCTAACAAAAAGAAAGTGGCGAATCCCTATACACGTTCACCATACCTGTTCTGAGCGATGCGCACGGCGATTCATAAAAGACACGGATGATCCTTACCGATACATTCTGATGAGAAATCCAGATTACGTGGATGGAAAATGTTCTCGACACGACAAGATTGAGAACGGAGCGGTTCGTATAAGTTCATTCGACCCAGATAATCCACGAGGGACCGTTGGGGATCTTTACAATCCGGATGAGGTAGTTATCCCGGATCAAAAAATCAATATCGATATAGATTACCCGTTAACCAATTGTGTAAACGTTACGATAGATTTTGGACACCCGAGGATAACCAGATGCGAGTTACTTTTCATGATTTCAACTCTTTACCGCCAAATCTACGAAGAAGAGGAACGTACATCTCCCCCTATTGAATATATAGTGTCTACAACGTGTGAAAGTTGTGAAGACAAAAGATTTTCCGATTATATTACAACTTTTACTCCACCCCAGAAAGAAGAGTGTTCAATTTGTTATAGCGATTACAAAGAGAAAGAAGGTTGTAAACTACCATGCGATCATGTTTTTCACGAGGAGTGTGCTACTAGGTGGTTAGAACAAGACGAAGACACCAATAATTGTCCTCTTTGCAGACGTACAGTATTGGCATGTAACGAATGCGATGGTAAAAGGATCACGCATGAATATCATGAATCGGTTGTTATACCTTTAGAACACCGAGGAATGGTGTTAAATCGTAATCGTACTCGTGGAATCTTCGGAATCTACGGCCACGATCTTGACGATCTCGGTATAGAGAAATTCGACTACGATAGAGTCAACAAGAAACTACATTTATACATTTACACTTGACGAGTAAAATGAAAACTATTTTACACGTTGGATCCCACATCATGTCGGAAATTTGCGGAGGATACTATACACCAAAATACAAGGAGGGATACTTTATAGAGGCTATGCCCGATATATTTCCCATTTTGGAAAATAACCTGAAATACTGTAACCAAACACATGGTACGAACTACAAACCTATTAATGCACTTGTAACCAATGAAGACGACGAAACGTACAGATTTAATATCTTTCGGAACGGCGCTGAGACCCACAGTGGTTCTTCTTCCATCTACGAAGAGAGAGAAGATATCTGGGACCACGACATCGGTGCACATGTCAGGAAAACGATGTCTATAGAGCTTAAATCCACCAAGATGAGTACCTTGATTGAAAAATACAATATGAACTTTGATGGAGGGGCCGATATGATAATGGATGTACAAGGGGCCGAACTAGATGTGTTGAAAAGTTTTGGGAAATACTTGGATAAATTTGATTCTCTTCTTATAGAAGTTAGTACAAAAGATTATTACTCGGGTTCTCCTCTTTTTGATGAAATCCATACGTACCTTCGTTCTAGAGGATTTAAATTATGGTCAGAAAAGATTCCATCTCACGGAGATGTTTATTTTGTACGAGAATCTACTCCAGATTTACCTGTAGAGTCTCCTGTTCCTCTTAAAAAGATAAAAAATTACGTTATAACACCTGATGGGTTCGATATAGAGGTCTACAGTAAGAGCCCTGGTCTCCTTAAGGTGTTTGTAAAACATGAAAAATCCTGGGATAGCGATCTATCATTTACTCTTATCGGAGAAAACGGGGTTGTTTACACTATCACAGTCGGTAAATCCGGTAATCCAGAAAAAACCGTTGTACATTCCACAGATGCTAAACTAATTTTCTAAAACTCGATTTAAAATAACAAAGGGTAAATAAAAATGAACGATACTGCCTTATTAACTTTTAAGGCTATCTCTAACTTTGTGAATGAACTTGCGGAGGTGTACGGGAAGAATCATAAGCCTCTTAAACTTTATCGTCACCTGATTAACAAAACACAGATTTCTCACGATAAGGTTATACTAAAGCACATTGAATGCTTCAGAAAGTTTTGCGTCGCCAATAGAGATGCTATTCACTATAAGGACGCATCAAAGTTTACCAAAGACGTTGTAAAATACTCGTCTCGTGTGCACGTAAACGTTTCACTCATGATTGAGTTATCGGACAATGAGACAGCCGATGCTATATGGAATCATGTTTTATGCATCAGTGCATTTGTAGATCCGGCCGGAAAAGCCAAGGAGATCCTTCGGAAAAACATGGAATTGGGTAAGAGTGGTGCTAACGAGACCGACTTCATCACAAACATTATCTCCAAGGTTGAAGAGAATGTGAAGTCTGATGCAGACCCTATGGCTGCAGTCTCCTCTATTCTGAGCTCTGGTATATTTACCGACCTGATCGGTGGAATGCAAGGTGGTTTATCATCCGGCCAATTAGACATTGGAAAACTTCTAGGAGCTGTCCAAGGAATGGTTTCCTCTCTTGGAAATCAAGTAGGAGATGCTCCTGAAGCCGCTGGTGCCATGAATATGCTCAGCAGTATGACCAGCATGATGGGAAACATGGCCGGAAAAGACGGTCAAATGAATCCTCCAGACATGAGTAAGATGATGGAGGGCATGCAGGGTATGATGAAAAACATGGTACCTCCACCGCAACCAAAAGAAACAAAGGTAGAAGAAGTTCAAGATGATGAAAAATGAAAATAATTTTTAAGATGGTAACAATCTTAAAATGAAAGGCTTTATTTACCATACTATCAAGGCCCAATTTGGGTGGGGTCATCAGCTCCGAAAACTAGACGTGATGAGAGTGACTCATATTAATTACCGCAAACGTTGGTTCCGTCTTTTTCAACGTGATTTACCTTATACGTTACATATAACGTACGACGATCCACACGACACTACAGATATAGCTCCTGTCTTTGGTGGGAGATTAGGATTTGCCGTGGTTGACTCGATGGACCGGTATCGCTACATCACATTTCGTCTCCCTACGTTTACAGACTGCGAACACGAAGTTCTGAAAATAAGCAACAGACAGGACCAGGTTAAGAAAATCCGGGAGAAAATCTTACGTGAGTATAGCGATTAATTCTATGTTATAAACCGTTCTCGTGGGATACGGTGCTCTGAGTTCTCCACGCACTCACTGGAACAGAACAGTGTCCTATCTATTCGGTCCTCATAAGTTACGGTATTAAGACAGAAATTACATCTGGGAAATCCCCATAGTAAACAGTGTTGACACTTCTTTGAACACACTTTATATTTTTCGTCCCCCTCCGGTCGGTTTGCTATTCTAAGTTTCACCGTTATAGGATGCATGCCAAACTTTTTACAGTGATGACAGTTTATTATTTTTGTGTAATACATCCATCCGATTTGAGTACACTCTTGGACCAAGGAGTGGTGACTCTTACACGTAAGACCGAAATTTTCGACGTCCTTTGTCTGGACGAAACCTAGAATGATTTCTATCAACTCAGGAGATAGATTGTCCATGATCTTTTTATTATAGGGGTATAATAAAAATTTAGTAACCTAACCGCTTCTCGTTCGCATTGTACTCTTTCTTCAACCGTGCGTACTTCTTGGGATTATTTTTTTGAAGACTATAATCTAATTGCCACACCAAATCCATTTGGCGCTTCTCAAGGGCTGATGGATTATAGATCCGGTGTGATTTCTTGCCTGCGAGAGGGGATCTCTTGCGTCCGCTTCTACGTCGTCGACGGGACTTACGACGGGACTTTTTTCCTCTCTTCGGGGTGCTTCGTCTCCGTTTCGCGGTCTTACTTTTACGTCGAGGGGACTTCCGACGTTTTCGGCTCCGTTTCGCTGTGCGGGACTTCTTCTTAAATCTCATGGGTGCACCACGTACACGCTCGCCACAGGCGGGCATTTTCAGAAGTTGGGAAATATGTTGACAAAGTTCGAGACAATATCCTTTACCCTCGTAATTGATACACCCAGACGAGAGCATACCCCGTAGAGTCTCTCGGACTTCCCTTAGGAGGTTCACAGCGT
>Ga0307379_10010469_pt1 | contig 12267 bp, 30 predicted proteins | sample UN2MG_FD_202237 | JGI IMG/M metagenome (GOLD analysis project Ga0307379, IMG submission 202237) | Soil microbial communities from Risofladan, Vaasa, Finland - UN-2 | ecosystem: Environmental > Terrestrial > Soil > Coastal area > Acid sulfate soil | place: Finland: Risofladan, Vaasa | collected... | reverse complement strand
AGAAACTGCTTGCTTGCACCACATTTACATTTCCCGAAGTTGTTCTTATCGAGAATCCAGAAGTGCTTATGCTTTATCTTTGAGTTTTCCATCTAGCTTTTCTCCGTAGAATCGCCCACCTAAAAACATGTTCTTTTCTGTATAGGTTTTGCAGCACTCTTCTAAGAAGCACTGGTCGCATAAACGAGAGCCACAATCGTATGTTGGCCTTCCGCATTTTTCACATAGGCATGGCATTTTAGTATGTCCCCTCAGCTAACTCTTTCATCCTCTCACAAAACCGTTCTAATCCATCATTCTCCAAATCAATTCGCTTCCACTTCATTTGCTCAGCAAGGAAATAGCCCTGAGTAAGCAAATCAGCCAAGCCTATCTTTGCTTCAGCTAGATACGCTCTTTCTTCATTTTTCTTTCCCCAAGCAGATTTATGGCTTGCTTTTACTAAAGCCCGAATTAAACTGCCGAGTTCATAAGTCATTATGGTTGTTGTCCAAATAGGATCTTCAGGCTTTGCTAAAGGTGGTGCTTTTTCTACTAACATATTCCCTCCTTGACTACCTTTTGGTGCCTTTTTTGGCGGTAATTGCGCCTCTTTTTCCATGCACTAAACCCCTCTTTTTTCCGCCTCCATCCCTTGATGTAGAGCAGTGCCAATTTAGCCTCATAGTCTAAGGTGTTAAACTCCCTGCCTGCCTCGACTTGGGCGATCAATAACTTGCCATGTATGCCAGTTCTCTTCAGCCTGGTCTCTACTTCAGCAAGTATGAGTATTGCCTTCACAAAAGACGCCTCGGTTTTAATTCTCCTTTGTCCTAAATTGTCATCTACCCTATCGGGGTCTTGTGGCCAGCGCCCATCTCGAAGTGTCGCTGCGTGAGCTAGAATCCACACGATTTGATAAGGACAGAAGCGTATTTGGCCATAATGAAACCAATCTCTATCCTTTTTGTCCTCAGAATGGTCAATCACAGAGTAGTAGGGACAATCCCGATAATCCTTGCACTTTAGGCATTTGTCCCTAGACTCGTTCACCCTTCCCTCCCTTGAACATCAACAGAGTAATTCGGCGCCGCCTTCATCAGCTTGTCTATCTCTTCCAAGCTCTCGATTTTAGCTTCGCATTTAATTGCCCGCTTGCCGCTCTTTGGCGGTGTCCACTTCTTGCCCATGAACTGCTTGTAAATCTCAGCCCAGTTCGCCTTGCCTTTCTCTGATAAGAAATCTACAAATGTAGCCATCGTTATTAAACTTCCGTTTAGTAAACCTTCCTCTTATTAAACAAACCGACCATTTTCTTTAATAAAAAAGAGGCGAATCTTGAGGTCACAAAATTGAACCTCAAACTCGCCTCGGTTTTTCCGTCAAGCGTTAGTTAGCTTTTAATCATCTTGCTCACAATAATCTCTTTCCTCTCTACTCTGATAATTTTACCACGTTGGTAATAGACATTGAAAGTTATGTGGCCATATTCTAAGGGCTCGGCCTGAATAACCTTAATTACCTCCCATTCTTGGGGAGTGAGTTTGCAGTCTATCAGCTTTACACCTTCAGGCATACTACTTCCAAGAACGAATTGTGGTATGTTGTTTGCGTATTAGGATTACCCCCTACCGTGATTACACGTGTGCAAGACTTATCACGACTATGTCCTATCACGATGAATATCTTGCCTTTTGCCCAAGCTCGATACCATGTTCGCTCATCTGGATAAATATGGTTGAGAGCATCTTGATTTAACCTAACTTTATCTCCTTTTTGAAATATCATTTATCCCTCCTTATTTACTCCAAAGTCCATTACTTCTCTTGTCTTTCCAACATAATATATTGAGGTCTGTTTTCCCCCTTACTCCAGAAACCATCTCTAGATGCTTGAATTCCCCATACATCGTTGTGCATTTCCACAATGACTTCATAACCCTCACCATCAGAAGCAAATAACGGTTCCCTTTCATCGTCCCATGCTGTGGTCGCCTTTCCAGTAGGCACTCTTAAAGCATTATCAATAGTTTGTTTTAAGGATTCTAATCCTTCTCGATTACCAATAATACGAGCTTCAGTATGCCATGCCTCTTGCCCATAGATATTTAAGATTTTCAATTCTCCTCCTTTAAGGCTTATTCAATCAACGCTCCTAAGTCCATTACTTCAACAGGTTATCCTTATCATGTTGGAGTTGAGCTAAAAGAACCTTACCAACTGAAAATGTTAAGACAGAACTTCCATCGGAACAGGGATAGGTAGCTTCAGAATCTAAATCAAGGTTATCTCCTATTTCCTCTCCTTTTATCACTTCCAATTTCTCCACTTCCTCTTCAATGATGGCGAGAACTTGGTCAGGAAGTCCAGCCTTCCAATTCATCAGCATAACTTTCCCCAATTCCCAATCACACAAATCAATATGAGGTTCTTTTAATACTTCAGTTATCTTCCCTCTTAATTCATTCATTTTTATCCTCCTTTAAGGCTTATTCAATCCTATTTACTCCAAAGTCCATTACTTCACCATTGCTCAATGTAAATATCATGTCCTTGTTTTTGCCAACCCGTTTTTTGATTATCGCTCATAGCTTCTTTGAACATTAGAGCAGACTCTTTACGAGAGTTTCCCCTTCGTTGAAGTTTCGGCTCAAACCAAGTGTTCATAATCATCCACCATAGTGGAGTGATTATCCAAGAGTATTTGTCAGGTTCATATAATTCACTTCTTGCCTGCCCATTATAAGAACAATGTCCAATGATTAAATCGTAACCTTTCTTGCCGAATAGTTTACCCGCCACCTTCGCACCTAATTCGGCGTGATGTGTCTTTTCTTCATAGTTATCGAGATAATTCTTCCCCCAATGCCCTATATCATGCAGAAATATACAACAAGCCTGCCAGAGCTTCGGTGGTTTTCTATATAATTTGCACCAAGCTATAAGCACCATTATTGAATGAAGAGGCGAATGGCAACCCAGTAAAACGCTCACTGTTCCTTGTGCCACTCTCTTCTCCTTTCTTGATAAGGCTTATTCAATCAACGCTCCTGCTGTCTCCTGCTTTAATAAAGGCAAATATCTCTTATTATCAGGATGCTGCAAAAATTGCTCCCATGTCATACCACGATATAGATGATGTTGGTTTACCCAACGAGCCAAGGCAATCAGTTCAATTTCAGGTCGTTCAATTTTGGGTTTTTGTTTACCCTTAAAGCGTTGCACATAGGCAATTTGATTGCGATCCCTCAGATAGTTTAAGCGGAATAGATCATCTTCTAATGTGCTATCAAAACCTATTAGTACATACCAATTACAACGATTTATCCCCTTACTTTGCAATAAGGTTATTGATTTATCTACTGAATTGATAAGAGAGCGATGGTCAAAGGCAAACCGCAATTCGTGATGCCTAACAGATTGAATAAGATCTAGGCTTTCTGGTGTTAAGCAACGATGGTCAAGCCCTTGATTCCAGTCCAACCTTAAATTATATTGACGAGCCTGTCCACAATTCATAGCGAAATGTTCCATTAAACCTAATGGATTGTTATCTAATAAAACAATGTCTGGTGATTTGCCATCCCAAAGCATGAGAATATCTCCTACGGCATAAATATAACCCTCTTTTAGACGGACTACGCAGAATGGGCAATTACGAAAACACCCTCTAGTTGTATATCCAAAATTCAAGTGTGGCTCTGTTGCCTCAATCTCAGGGGGTAATTTGGTTATTAGGTCAAATCCAGTCCCACCGCAAATTGCAGTAGGTGGAATCAATCCATCCCTTTTAGTGAAGTCAAAAATACTGGAGCAATACACTAGGTCGCAGTCAGCTATAAAACAATCATTAACTATGTCACCCTTATTAGTGTGATATAGCCGACATTTCTCTAAGGCTAGATTTTTATACTTGGGTTCAAGATTCAGTATACCGATCTTCTTCATAGTCATTTCTCTTGATAAGCTGTCTCCTGCTTTAATAGCTCCTTCAAAGATAACTCAATCAGCTTATAATCAATCGGCGAGGATTTGGTAGTCATTTCGGCCAGGACATACAATCTATCGTATTCTTCTTCGCCAAGTAACTCTTTAGCAAATTCCGCTTTAGCATCAATATGGCTATCCAGGTATTGATGGCATCCCCCACAACCTCCAAAGGCGTTTCGTGGGTCCCATCGGGTAGTGCGCTTTCTGCAAGAGTGAATATGGCAGGTCTGCAAGTCCTTGTAACTTCGCTTTGGCGTGTGGCATCTTTCACAACCACCAACTCGATTCATCGCTCGGCGTCTAATATATTCTCGGTAAAGCTCATCCAATAAGGCTTCTTGCTTTTGCCTGTCTGTTTTCTTTCGCCTGGTTTTAAGCTTTATCATTTCTCAGCCTCAATAAGAACATAGCGTACAGCAGGAAACCCATCTACTCGTCGGATAAGATGCTTTTGATATAAACTGGTAACAGTGGCATGGCTTACTCTCTGGGTTTGTCCACCTCTCCCTAGTCCACCCTTCTGTAAGTTACAGCCACTATTAATGTAGCATCCTAATTCCCAGCCATCATTCATCTTGTCAAGGACATCCTGTTGTACTTTAGTAAGCTTGGTAATCATTTCTCAGCCTTCTTGAAGGAATAGACAAATACGAATGGGTTACTTTCCCAGGGATACTTGGGATTAGAGAGGAACATGAGTCCACCTTCTTCCATGAACAATACTTGCCACAGTTTTTGAGTTAATTCCAAAATCATGCCCAATTTCACATATCCGCCTGCCTTGCTTGTATGCAGTTCTGAGTAAAATTATAGTGTGTTCAGTAAGTATGGCACGTGGATGCTTGCTACCTTTAAGTCCACCATACCGAACAGTATCTTGTGCATTATCTTGCCGAGTGCCATAGGCTAAATTGGAAAGTTCATTATTCTTTCTATCACCATCGAGGTGCCGAACTTCTTGGCCCGCAGGGCAAGCACCTATAAAGGCATCAGCCAAGAGGGTATGAATAGGAATAGAACGCTGTCCTCTAGCGGTTGATATAGTTACAAAGACATAACCGCCCTGACCTTCATACAGTTTCAATTTCCTGCTATATGTAGAATCAATCAAAACACCACTCCCTTTGCCTTTCCCCTTCCCAAATCGTTTTCTATGTGTGAAAACATCACCGTCTGCACTAATTGAATACCCAGGATAATTAGGACAATCTTTTATAATCATGGTTTACTCACCTTCACAAAGCATATTCTCCAAACCCACGGGTTGGTATCCCATTTTACATTTGGGTTGATGGAGTCCCAAACATCGTGATACCACTCATAGGCGTTTGCCTTAGTCTCATAACCTGACATCGGGTCAGTAAATATCGTTGCTGCTTCAAGTGGGCATCCCTCTGCATAAATATCTGCTAGGCTTATCTCCTGCAATCTCTCTACCCTTATATCTGTTATCTTGATAAAGTAGCGGGCTGCCCATGCAGGCATGAAGCGAGGGGAGAATGATTTGCCGTAGCCATATTTTTTTAGCCATGCATCAATTTCTATGCCATGTTCTAGATATAACGATACAAATTGAGACTTCTCTTTTCCATAAACCACGCCAGAAGGGACTACCATAAATGCCTCTTTGATATATACCTCGCCGACTTGGTAGCGGGGCTTATAATGAATAGGCGTGTTATGGTGTTCATAGAAGAAATTAACAGAACCATCCTTGAATCGAGTGATATGTTTTTGCTCACAATTACAAGTTGGCTGTGGCTTAATCACCCTCCGTGTCTGCCATTCTCTATCATCCTCTGCAATAGCCTTAATCTTCCAGTCCTTAAAAAGTATTCCTTTCATGCTGCCTCCTTTAGCCATTTATCTTTGAGGGATTGAATACCAGCTCGACATTTCTCGCCAGCTTCAACTTTTGAAGATTGCCAGCCATGACTAATAGCCAAACCCATCAGTGAGTCAATTTCTTCCCCTAGAAGTTCAATATAGGCATCATAAGCCTCAAATATCTCCCTGATGTCAACAGGGCACATTACCATTCCTTTCAGAACACCCCTTGCTAATCTATAATCCCCTTTGGGCTTCTCTTTCATTTAATCCTCCTTCTCATTTTTATAACGAAGTTTACCTTTGGACCATGTGTCCGTATTTGCCCTTGATGTATTTGTCAGGATCGCTCTTGCCCGGGACATAGTTTTTCCCGAATCGCTTCCAGTTCTTTAAGATGCCGGTCACATAGTGCCAGGTTCGATTTTTCCGACTTACTGCTTCCTGAATAGCATCAATCACCCAGGCGGCCGAGAATATGTTGATAGTAGCTTCTATATCCCTCTCGATAATCTCACTAAGAGATTCCTCTTCATAGAGTCCGGCGATCTCTTTTTTATAAACCTCAATAACATCTTCTTTAGATAAACTACTACTTGCAGGATTAGGATTAGGATTAGGATTAGGATTAGGATTAGGATTAGGGCGGTCATTTGCTGGCATTTGACGGCAAGTGCTGTCAGAAGATGAAATAGCTTCAATACGAGTTATAACTTCGTCAGGTGGAACAGGGGTTTTCCTTTGATGTAAAGACCGGATGCGTTGATGCTTGTCAAAACTAGGGAAGATTGCATATTGCCTACTACCACTGTTCCAGCGAATAATTAAACCGTTATCCTCTAATTCCTGTTGCCAAGTATCTATATTTTCTATTGAAATATCGGATTTAAGCGGGTAGCACCGCCCCTTGACGACAAGTGGCGTCAATTCACAGCAACCAAAATCATCTGGTAAAAGCAGGATGCGATAGAAGTGTCTCTCAGCTAAATCTGATAGCTGATTTAAGTTTGGTGATGTCCAGATAGATTCCTTAATTATTCTATTTGGCATATCACCAATTCCTCGTTTCAGGTTTTTTAATCCAGTTCCAACAAATGCCACAGAAATAATGCAGTGCAGCCTCAGGATCTTTCGGCTTAGTAGAACATGCCAAGTCCATCGCCTCTTCGACTTTTACACTTGGCAAAAGACTGACGAATTTCTTGATTGTGCCGTTGACAAATCTAGTGGTTGGTAATTGGTCTGGGAAGCTCCGGCGAAAAGTTGTCACGACGCCAGCCATCATATAATCAAGGTCCTCTTCTTGTTTCTCAATCAGCCGATTGAAAGCTCTTAATTGCAACCGCTTTTCCTTCAGGAGTTCTAAGTTATTACCAACGCCAGGGGGGATACTATCTAGTTTGTGCTTGCCCTTACCGCGATTACAGTCGAAGCAAGCAGTAATATAGTTGTCTATCCTATCAGGACCGCCTTTAATTTTAGGAATTACATGGTCTAATTCGAGAACAACAGCCGGAGGGGTTCGACCACAGTACTGACAGGTAAAACCATCTCGCTTGAATACATCAAATCTTATCTTCTTACTAGCCATCTAATACCCCCTTAGAATCACAATTATTGTTGGTGACGGGCTTTTTAATGGTTCTCTACTTTCAACTTCTAAAAAGCGAGTCCGCCCAGCAGGGCGTAATTCAGCCCCAGCTTCGAGAAGTAAATTAATATAAGATTGGGCGGGTATTAATAATACAGTAGACTTGCCTTTCGCCTGCTCAGCTATGGCTTTTCTGACAAACGCCGTTGGTCCATGGATATTCCCATCTTTCTTACGAAAAGGCGGGTTGCAATAGTTCATGTGTCCCCAAGGTAAATTGAGACTATTGTAATCATCGGATCTAGGATATGGGCATGGGTCAAAATCAAAATGAAATTCATCATCAAGTTTTTTATATAATTCGGGCGGAGTTATCCAAAATCTAGCCATCTATTCTCCCAAAAAGGGGGAGACCAGCTTGGGCCAGTCTCCCCAAATCAAAAAGAAGGAATGAAAAGAAGGTAATAGTCATTTAGGCATTTCCTGTCTGTAAAATCCCTCTGTGCACCAAGAGCAATAATTCATAATCCCAACTCTACTTGCTGAGTTTATCTAGGATTTGTTGCCAAGAACGCTTCTTTATCGGAATGATTAACCTATCTGGCACTTCACCTACAGGGAAATCAGTTATAAAATAAACATCAGCATCCTTCGCAGCATAGGCATTTTCCTTTAGCCATTTTCTTACTTCATCTGTTATTTTCATTTTCCCTCCTTTATAATCCCCATTCCTTGAGCTGCTTTTGCCATGCTCGCCAAAAATTCTGTGGTAATGGAACACACTTACGTACTCTTAATCTCTCAAAGGTTTCCACCACTTCCTTTCTTCCCTTATCAATTCCCTGCTTCTCACCCTTTGGGAAGGAGATTTCAGCTTGGGTTAGAAGCAAACACTTCTCAACCTCAAATATTGGATGAGGTTTATGTGTCCACTGCTCTTTCTTAGCCTTGACTAAAAGTTTGCCTAGTTCCTCGTCATTCATTACAGTATCTATTGCTTCTAACACGTTTTAAGTACCTCCTAATTGCCTCTCTTCGGCACAATCTACATTCTCTTCCAGGTCTATCAGTACGAAAGTAGATATTCGTTTCATCGTATGGATGTCCTTTAGGACAATGAGTTTTGCTTTCTTGATATTGCCTACCAGTATTCGGGGCTAACCCTCGCCTTACATTTTCGCTATGGGTTACAAGTTCCAAATGGTCAGGATTGACACACTTACTATTCCTACAAAGATGGTCTATTTCTAAACCATCAGGAATAATACCTACTAGAACTTCATAGGCAAATCGATGTGCCTTAACTCTCTTTCCGTTAAGATAAAAACTTCCATAACCATTGCCAGCAAAGCCAGCCATCCATTCCCAGCACCCATTAGGAATCTTATTTACTTTTGCCCAGAATCTAGTGATTGCTTCCATTTTCACCTTCCTTTAGGAATTACTTTTCTCCAAACTTTTCCTTCTGAGTCGGGGGTGAGCATATACTTCTGTGCATACCCCTCACCAATATCACGATAGGCATTATTGAAGTCCTTGCTATCATTTACAACTAATGGCAAGTCTTGATTCTCTGCCCTTATCTCTATGCCATCAGTACAGAGGATTTGGTCTGCTAATGTCCTGCACCCATCCCAAGGTCTGTAGCCGTTTGCGTAAAGTCTTTCTACTATCTGCTCTCTTATCCGTTTTTCTTCTTCTGTCATTCTTCACCTTCCTTTACTTGATAGGGTTATGTCTTGGGCAATAACCATAAACGATGTCGTCACAAAGCCCTTCATCTTCGGGGATTTCCCAGCCTTTAGGGAAGTCCGTATCCTTCCACGAAAATATCCTGTCATCGTCAGTTTCTACATCCTTCATAAGTGTTACACGGAATGGCACACTTAATTCAGGACACTCCTTGCATTGGATTTTAACTATTTTGCTTCCTGCTAATTTCATTTATTCACCTTCCTTTAGGAATTACTTTTCTCCAAACTTTTCCTTCTGAGTCGGGGGTGAGCATATCCTCTTGTCCTAGCATATAATCGTTATAGCTTTTATTGACAGCATTTCTGACTGAAGGCAAGCTCTGGTCTTTACTTCTTATCTCTATGCCATCAGTTTTAAGGGCTGCGTCTGCCATCTTTAGATACCTTGTTTTGCTGGCTAACTTTTCCCACCTTTTCCAAGGGTGATTGGGGTATTCCGTATCATGTATGGCTTGTGCTACTTCTTCTCTTATCCGTTCATACATTCTTCACCTTCCTTATTTCTCGGTCTCGCCTGGCAATGGACGGGGTACGCAGGTATAGCCTTTAGCTGGAGCCCCAGAAAGTGCTTTCAGGGCTTCGATGCCTAGCCCGATTGATTCGGCTTCATGGGTTTTTCCAAGCCGTCTTTTAACCTCACGCTGAATTGATAAATCTGTCATAGCTTCTTCTAGTGTCATTCTTCACCTGCCTTTAATCTCTCCTATTCTGAACGGGGGACAATGCCCCCCCGAGGTTGATGTCTTATTCATCTTCCGGGAATAACCCACTTGAGGCTGTCTCTAAGCGCTTTTGAACTTCCTTTACGAACTCCTCTTGATGTTCCCGGGTTAGACTTGCGACTCTGTCCTTTACTGAAGTTCCCATAGCTTCAGGGTAATGCTGTTTTAGCCACTTGCCAGCATCAGCCCAATTCAGTTCCTCTAGGGATTCCTTGAGCCAGGCCATATCTATCTTGGATTCTGATGGCGCTGGGGTTTTACCTTCAGACGGTGCCGATTCTTTGGATTCCAGCTTGAGCTCAGGCGCTTTGGGAGCATCTCTATATTTAGCACCATCCCACAAGCCTGCATAAACATCAGCAGCAATGCCTAGCATCTTCATAGCAGTTGATAGTGCATCGGTTATTGCCATCTTGTAGCCTTCATCGCTGGAGTGTAATCCCGCCTTTTCCTTTTCTACCAACATTGACCCACCATAGCCGGGGATAGGATCGCTCCACTTTTCCCCTTGACGAATAAATACATCGACTTCCGCAAAGGCAAAGATTTGCCCCTCGTTGGCAGGTTCACTCCATACCCTTACTATTTCATATTTCCAGCCTATACCACAGGCCCCGAATTGTTCGGTCATGGCCTTATATCGCCATTGTGGGTTTATATCTGTCTTACCTGATAACCTGCCACCCTCAATTCTTCTTAGAGCCTCTTTAGGTGGTTGTTTGAGTGCATTATAAATTTCTAGGTTCTCCATTTACTTAACCTCCTTTTGTGTCGCCTTCACTAAGATTTTGGGAGTATAGTCCTGGCATCCGCTAGTAACTGGCGATGCTGTCTCACTCCACTTGTTTCTTTTTGAAGGGTGTTTTCCACAGTTCCCCTTCCATTGGACTTGGGGTATAGAAAACCAGTGCTCACAATTTCGGCATTTAAGTATCTCGTTCATCGTTCCCCCCTACTAGACATTCATAGCCTCCGCCAAGTCTTTTAATTCTGGATACACATCTTCGTAGATGCAATTCACATCGCTTAGCGAAGCCACGATATTTCCCTTTGGTTTGCAATAAATACATTCCATACATTGTTCTATCGTTGCTGTCCTGTTCATTGGGCAGTCCTTTTTATCGAACCAAGATTCATCTTCTTTGTTCATCGTTCCCCCCAAATCCAGTCATATTGTTCTCCAAACTACTGGCGGACTTTCAACCACACCATAACTAGTAGATGCCAATATGTAAGCCCTCTTGCCTTGATTCCCAGGCAACCCCAATAATCTCTCGGCCTCTAATCTGGCTTCATTAAGGACTAAGTGCATCTTTGTCGGCCCCATTTTCCCATCAATCCACACCATCCAGAAATGATTGTTGTTTTCGTGCAATTCATTAGTTGCCATCGTTCTCCTTTCCTTCGGCTTTGGCTTTGAATTTCCTTGCTAGGTCTTTTATTTCAAGACAATCATCCATATCATCAAAATTGGCTTCCAGAACTGCTGTGGCAAGTTCATCACCGATTGGTGCTGCTGCGATTAGGTGGGCATTGGCTAAAACCTCATTGTCTTTTGGTGCTAAACTATTTACTCCAAAGCCCGCCTTCGAGTGAAATAAACGGGCAATCCAATTTTCACCATTGCCTATGACATAACTATTACCACTCGGAGTAACTTTCCAATCTCCTTTTGTGAAATTCATTTAACCTCCTTTAGGAATCTATCTTTGAGGGATTGCCATTCTCGGCTAAGTATAAAAAGTCCCATGCGATTATCAGCATTGCGAAATGCCTCTTCAAGTATCTCAAATATCTCCCTTGCTACCTCAGCCTTTGCTTGCTGGATTTTTACTTCATAGAGAGCATCACACACCACCATAATTCGTTCCGCCTGTCCCCCTGGTATCATTCCCTCAGTTTCGGCTAAGGTATGCACGATATTGCGATATAAATTGTTTTCCCAATCATCACTTAATTCTAGTGGCTTCTCTTTCATTTCACTCCTTCCTTATCTCTGAGATTTTCCTAATTAAGCTCCGCACTCCTTACTACTATGTCCCAGGCAAAGGTTTTGCTCAGAAGGTCAAATGCCTTGCACTCTGCACCAGTAAGACATCTTCTATCCAAGCAATCTTGGCAGATTTCCCTTCTTGTCTTTTCCTGAGCCAGGGGCATCACCCCCTCTAATGCCTTCTGCTCTATTAGCTCAGTGGTTAATAGAGTCTTGCTCTTCCTTTTTACGCGGTGTATAATGAACTTAATCAATTACTACTCCCCGGAGCTAGAAGCGATGAGGTCGCCCCTGGCTCCTTCTTCTATTTGCTTATGACCATTCGACCCATGGCGCAACAAGTTAGCTGCGTATCTTAAACCACCTTCTCTGCCCCATTCGGCTAGAAGGTCATGATGTTTCCGAGCCGTTG
>Ga0307379_10010467_pt1 | contig 12268 bp, 11 predicted proteins | sample UN2MG_FD_202237 | JGI IMG/M metagenome (GOLD analysis project Ga0307379, IMG submission 202237) | Soil microbial communities from Risofladan, Vaasa, Finland - UN-2 | ecosystem: Environmental > Terrestrial > Soil > Coastal area > Acid sulfate soil | place: Finland: Risofladan, Vaasa | collected... | reverse complement strand
GCACACTTCTCCTTCAAACACCCTCATTGTCGACAAATTCTTGAGTGGACCAATCGCACTTTTTAAAGATTCCTCTATCCAGTTCTTCAATTGACATTGCTGCAAGATCCCGCATTTCCTTCTCGAAGAACTTGTGTGCCAACACGGCACAATTAATCAATCCCTGAGACTGCGCCAAATCGTCAATACAATCCTCAAGTTGGGAAAGTTGAATGCTATAATACAGTATATCATCGCTGCTTGTAAAGTCAGTAGATTCTGGTGGTCCAAGTAATTAGCAATTCTCTTGATCTCGTTTTATAGTTTGTCATGGTAATTTTCATCTTCGTCGTCATCAAAGGGGAGTGCATCATTGATATTCATCACACGAACAGATTGTTCCTCATCCATATTTGACAAATAGCGAATGCTTCAATGCCCTTTTAGAATTCAATTACTTCTTTGGGTGCCTCTAATGAGATTGGCAAATGGTTGATTTGGTAGTGCCTCTTTAGGCTAAGCCTTGATTGTCCTCTCGTAAGAATCTTAGTATTATTTCGCGTAGGGCTCCGAGATCCAATGATTTGTTCTTTATTTTCGGATGCACGTTTTCTTCGCTGCCATTATCTGCTTTGGCTACAAGAACGTTGTAGTATCTTTTCCATTCTCCACTCTGCGCCAGCACTTCAACAATGGACACATCACCTTATTGGATAGCCTACCTTTCCTCCATGTTCCATGCTTCTGCTTGCTTGTGGGCGTCCTGACTGCGGTACCGAGCAATATGGCATACATAGCTAGCCTTTTCGCAGTCGCCCAAACGTTCGTAATTGTGTGCGAGATCATGTAACTTGTATGACTCTATTACCAGATTGTTTAACTCCTTCGCGATGGACTGGTGACGTTCAACATACACATTAGATTTGTCGCAGTCATTCAATCTGGCGTAATATGGTCCACGAAGCCGTAGGTATGCTTCACTTTGCATTACTTTGTCCCCAGAGTTTTCAAGAATATGTATACACTATTGTCTACTCTTGGACGATGTCAAGTGTATCGTGAACATGTCAGTAAACCGAAGCATTGAGCGGTGGGCCAATACGCTTGCATCCAATTTCAAGACCAGTATTGATGTAAAGGTCCTTGCTTCTTCATATCTTTCCGTCTAGTCTCTAAACAGCAATCAACAATTGGTGTTATGACGTTGAGGGGTTATACCGTACCAGATACCATACGGGATTCTAGATTTCAGTTTTTAACGGCTGTTGACATAAAACGGACGTTGAGAGAGAGAGACAGAAGAGAACATTCAAAGAACGACTCAATAAAAACGCCACAAGCTCGTCTTGTAGCAGAACGACAAGCCTCCTCGCACGCTCGCCAGAGACGTTGAGACCACAAGCCGAGTTTGCTCACAGCTTCAGGAAGATAAGCGACGACGCACCCTCTCTACTAGCAAGCGCTGTATAGATTCTTACGAGCCTGAGAATTCAGTCAATTCCAATCTATAGGAAGTCTGACATTTCCTTCTGACATAACGGTACGGTACAGTCAGTCCTGAGTGAACCGACATACTCGTAGAACTACTGTACTCTACTACGATACTAATACACTCCAATGCTGGAGGCACCACCAATTACCGTGGTTCATGTGCCGCAATGGGTAATCGATCTTCACAACTTCCGGACATCTCTTTTCCTCAAAACGGTTGAACCCATAATCGTTTACTTCGTCGGCCCCCTCGAACAAGAACAAACAATCAACACCATGTACGAACGAAGAAGACTAGGCTTCCTCCCAAATTACGTCGAGGACGTCTCTGCATTCCGAGAAACATCCATGTCATTCGCTACGCTAGCCATGCTCTTCACCATTATGACTTGTGTACTTATTGTATTTTTGAGTTGCTTTTATCATAATCAGAAGACGAGTCCGTTGTTTGCATCGCCGAGGAGGCATCGGTTGCCGAAGCTTGTTCCGCCGCCTTTGCCTGTGGATGGAACTTTTAGTTGGATTAAAGTTTGTTTTTATATGTCGGATGAAGAGGTAAGTGCGTGCGCATGTTGTATGCTACGGCTGCGGCCGATGCTAGTTCCTTGTTTCCTTCTCATCTATGTCACCTCACCTAACCTCACACAATTGCATCCATCCGCCTTTTCGTAGATTATCAACCGGGTCGGATACGATTCCCTCATTTTCATTCGTTTCCACCGCCTTTCACTGCGGTGTATCGTCAAAATGTCGATATTCTCATTCTTCATCCTCCTCCCAATCAACTTTACTGGTGGAGGACATGCTAATGCAAGTGATTTAAAGGGTTACGTCGGAAGTTTACTCTTTACCGACTTTTTACGGTTTTCAATGGCCAATGTTACCGGTGGATCACCGCGTCTCTGGGTGCACTGCGTTGCCGCCTATCTCCTTTCTGGAATTGTCATGAGGGAATTGGTTGTGGAATACAATGCGTTTAATAATATTCGCCATAGGTACATGTTATCCAAGGAACCGCATTTGCGGACAGTGTTGGTGACGAATATTCCAAGACATTTGCGCTCACCGAAGAAGATTCGGAATTACTTCAAGCATGTTTATCCTAATGCGGTGAAGAATGTTACCATGTGTCAGAATCTGATTCGGTTGGAAAAGTTGGTTGCTGCGAGGAATAAGATTTTGAACAAGATTGAAAAGGAGGTTTTGATACTTTGCCGTAGTGAGAAACGCAAGTTGGTTGGAACTTCCAAGTTGCACAATGCGACAAGGGTGCCCTTTCGTTGTTTTGTGGATATGGGTCTCGTGGAAGGTGCATCAGAAAGGTTGACTGTAATGTACAGTAGGTTAGAAGCAATGAATGGAATGATTCAGACGGAACATCAGAGGAGAGCGAGAGTTATGAAAAGACTTGACAAGATGGAGGCAAAGATTGGAAGTAATGATATTGACTACATCCTCGCCACACCATTTCTAGATCAAGAATCGCAAAGAAAAAAGGGTTGGTCACGAATCGATGGATCTGCTGTGAAAAGAGCTGTTGCAAATAATAACATCAATTTTGTGGAAGATACTGACACGAAGAAAAAGAAGCGTCCCCCTTTTGCCGAAGCGAAGCAAGCCATCAAGCGGTATTCGACATCTGTCTTTGATGCCACGCTGATTGGCAAACCTGTGCGAAGAGAAGATGAGGAGTTTGATTTGGATTTCGGTAGTGAGGACTGTAATGAGGCAATTGAAAATCACATAAACGAGGTGACTGATAAAGCATTTGTGGAGATGAAAACGTTCACCGCGTCTACTATTGCCATCCAGTCGATGCATTCTTCCAAACCAGGTGCTATGGATGTGAAGACAGCCCCTGAGCCGAGAGATGTGCTATGGAATAATATTTATGTGTCAAAAGGAGCAAAGAAAACTAGGGGGTACATTGGAGACACTATCATCATCCTTCTCATCTCTTTCTACGTTGTACCCGTTGCCTTAATCTCGCTCTTAGTGAGCGAGTCAGCTTTGATTTCAACATCGCCGAGACTTGCGCAGTTGGACCAGGCGTCTGCCTTTTTTTCCACTGCCCTGGCATTGGTGCAACCAATTTGTCTGATTATGATCCAGCAGGTACTCCCGCCTCTATTCATGCAGATTTCGAAAGCGGAGGGATTGGTTTCGTTCAGCGAAGTGCAAATGAGGGCATTTTCTCGTTATTTCTCGTTCCAGGTGCTAAATGTGTTTTTGGTAACGGCGGTTGCCGGTTCAATTTTCGATACGCTCGCGATTATCATTGAGAATCCAGAGGCAGCTTTTGAGATGCTCGGTAACTCGCTTCCACGCATGTCATCATTTTTCATCACGCTTGTCACAATGAAAACGTTTCTTGGTCTTGGAGTTGAATTAGTGCGCGCTTTGAGCATTGTCCAGTCTATACTACGCTACTTCATTGTCCCCAACGGAACTCTCCGTATGAAGAAGAATGTAATCCTTGGTATGCGTGCAATCGATGATCCAGGTTGGTTTCCATTCCACAAAATCTTGGCCCAGGATATGCTTGTCGTCGTTATCAGCGTTGTCTTTGCAGTTGTCGCCCCCATCGTGCTTCTACCCTGCGCGATGTTTTGCCTCTTTAGCCGAATTATTTGGACCCACCACCATCTATACGTATACGAGAGTGTCTTTGAATCTGGAGGACAGTTCTGGCCAAAGATTTTTAGGCGATTTGTGTTTGGTTTGATTATTGCGCAAGCGACGATTACGGGACAGTTTATATTGAAGGAAGCAAGACATGAAGCATATGCCACAATTGCTCTCATGTTTATTACTTACGTTTTCCTGCGATCTACAAGAGCTCGCTACGATGCTTCAAGTTCCACTCTGCCTTTGGAAGTCGCGACTATAATGGATATCACCGTCGCGCAAGAGAGAGAGAAAAAGAAGCAGCGCGAGGGAGGGCAAGGAAATAAAGAGGACAAGGCAGATGATGACGAGTACCTTCTCAGTGACTTTGATCCCTACGAACATGCTTACTGTCAACCAGCCCTTCGAGCAAACCCAGTGGCTCGGCCGGAGCAACCATTTCCTCCAGCTCAACTTGGTAATGAGGACGTTTTTGCGAAAGATACAGTAAATACAAACATGAACGTTGAAGAGCCATTTACTGGCGACGAGAAGGCAAGTGTGCGACTGAAATCATTGAACCAAAGAGATCGTACTATTTTGAATCATTGGTGGAGTCAACAGATACAAGCTGCTGGGAAGCAAGATTTCCTATCTATACTCGTGGGTGAACAAAGCGGCACGCTTAGACTAGGAAGGAAGTACAATAGTGACTCGTAAAGTAGCGCTTGAATTAAGTAAGATGATGTTTCTACCTGTTTTGTAGATATGATGATGGCGGTGGCACTGAAGCTGTGGCTTACGAAGGGATCAGATGGTCGTGTAAATTCACCGCATACTTAGATAGATAACTAAGACCTGTGATGGAACAGCGAGTGATTCCGATGCCGGAGATAGTGTATTGCCAAAGGAGATCCCATTACCATATCATATCTCCATGATAACTTATTAGAAATGGAGCAACGCTCCCGCGTACTAAGATCCAATATAACGCATGGTGACGCATTCGCGGGGCTGCCTTTGTGTGGTTGCATCAAGGTTGGCTAGTGATACAAGGCGCAAGACCCTTGCCTCTGACAGACATCAATTACTTCAAGAGTCGCTACCACGGATTTGACGGAAAAGATTCTAGTGCTCATGGCGAAGTAAGGGTTCTATCTTTCTCTGCTTGGTGTTACAGCCTTTATGCGCTGATTTCAAAACCGCTTCAGAACATTGTCGCCACCTTCTAATCCGGATCAGCTGAATCGCGCAGCGTTTCCACAAGGAGGAAGAGTACGAATGCATCATCTTCGGCTAGGCTGAAAAAATCGGGTACGATAGTTTCGGCCTTCAACTAAATACAGGAAGATTGGGGTTCTCCTTGGATCGCAACATTAGAGATGCACCCATCGCAGTAAAGCTTGAAAATATAGTGCCTGAGTGATGTTTCGCCCTTTCAAGCTCCATCTTCTGTTCTGTTGTACCAGGTACAGGTTGCATCTATTGTGATATACTAAATATGGAACAACATTGGTAGAAAAGCAACCAGTTATTTTGCTTATACATATTACCTGTAGTAAAGCCAATCCAAATCGTGTGCATGGATTATTCGCCTTGCAGTGTATTAATATCAGGAGCTTCAAGCCCTTGAATACAGAAGACTGTTCACGAATCAGCCTTATGCGCATAAGAACGACAGTATGAATGCATTTGAGATAAGTCCTACCATACAAATTATACAGCGTTGCGCGACAAGTGGGGTCTCAATGCACGTTCAAGAAACCTGTTGTAACTAAACCGCATAAGGCATTACACTTGTGTGATTTAAAGAAAGAATCAATTCCCTTCTGCCCCATGTCAGTTCTTCCTGTAGTATATTATATATTTGTACAGTTTGTCTTAGCTCAACACACGCCAAGAAAATATGATTCCAGCCAATAGATCAATATAATAACTTACCATACTGTCCTGCTTTTTTCGGCTTCCGAGCGTTATGATAATGGACGACGGGATCAGTAAAACAAAATAGATTCTTCGATGCATCGTATACGCCTTGCAAATCGCAAATCAGCATGTTCTCTCTTGTCCAGTGGTGGCTAAAATGAGAGAAGGCCTGGGCAACTTCATTCTTCGTTACAAATAAATGTTCCTGGTTCGTATCAGTTATGTCGATGACGCTGTCATCTGAGTCGTCGTCATCTTCTAGAATTGTCACCATATTACGACCACCTACATCTGAAGTTGATTCCCTTCGCCACTGTTCAAGTGAAATACACGACAATCAAGATGGTTAGAACATGCTGCTATAGTGAGTTGATGTCAAGAACAATCCTTTTACTTGCCCCATTGTTGTTATTCCATTTCCCAAAGTGACCCTCGAGTTTAGGTTCTACAATGACAGAGAACTGTCCGCGTTTTTCATCGGTGAGATCGGTGAGATAGTATACACAGCAGTCAATGAATGAAACTCGTGGAGTATCGGGGTCAAGAGTCGTGATGGAATCCAGCTTCTCATTAAAGGCGCGAGCAACACTCTTGGCCTGACTTTGGATTTTACAGAATCTTTCAGCAAACTTGTCTCTAGCCTTCCAGTCAAGGTTGACGCCCTCGTAATCGTCAAGAAATCTACTCTCTTTTGCAACCAGAGGTTCTCCAACGACAGTATAGCCGTCTTCGGCAATCTCGAAGCATTGGAATGCTAGTCGCTCTTGACCTTCTCCAAAAGCAAATTTCTTCATGGCGAGCCCTTTAGCTTCGGGGCACTGGAGACTCACCGGGGCAAAGCCCCGTTTCGATTTGGCACCGTTATCGTCTTCTGTAGTTTCATTACTCTCGTCGGGTAACATTAGATACCTATTCATAGTAAATTCCGTGTGAGGGTGCATTCATAACAGCAGATATCATACAAATTTGATCATGACAATTGACTTACTCGCAACGTTCAACACATTCATTCATGTAGATGTGGAAACTCGTTTCATCTACCAACTCTGTCCATACAGGAAGCAGGCGACTATTCTCGCGTAAACAAGAACGAACACGTCTCTGTTTCTTCTGTTGATTACCACCATTCATCGAAACCAACTCCGTCTGACAAGCAGTCAACGACGTCGCAGCAATAGATACGGCAGCACCAATCTCAGCACACGACATACCAGGGACCTGCAAATTAGAAGTACCGCCAAAGTCTTGACAGGAACCAACCATCGCTTTTAGGCAATCATAATCCTGCATGTTCCCCATACCGATCGCAGCAAAGTTGAAACGTCTACCATATTCACTTGCCATCTGTTCAACGGATGCCTTGAGTGTATTCTCAATATTCTCAACCTTCAAAAAAGATCCATCTGATGGTCTACCATCGGATAAAAGGAGCACCTGAAGTGCCGATGCAGCATCATCATATTCGGCCAATATCGCTTGTGCTTTGGCAAGTGCCGGCCCATAGCATCCATGCCCAAAAGGCCGAATAAGCCCATCACGAACCCTCTTCCTCTTCTGGTGGTACTGCACATCTGCCTCCTCCTACACGTGTATAAAGAAAAAAGTGTGTCAGTCACCTTCGATTGAAATAGAACAATAATCACAAAAATGACGTGGGAAACTAACTTACCGAATCATGAAAGTATTTGACGATTTGATTGTACAAAACATAATCTGTTGGCCATCGGTCAACAACAACCTGAGCATCTTCGCCCATCAAGATGACACTGACAACGTCCAAGGCACCAGCCATTCCAGTTTTCATCCGATGATCGACGAAATCTTGTGCAATGCTGAGCCATACAGCTCCGAGCCTCGTTCGGCATCCGTTGACGTCTGAATTACGCATGGATCCAGATCTATCAACGATTAAGATACTGTGGCTCTCCCATGGAATTTTCGTCTGATTGTGGATAATATTCACGGATCGCCGATGGTTCACAAGGTCCTGTTCCGATATTGGTTCTGGACGAAGATCGACAGTTGTGACCATTGTTGTGACGAGCAGGCGTTCTGCCTTTGTGACGATGTGCTTCTTGCCTTTATGTGTATAGATCATCAAGTTAGGATCGGACTGGTGTGGGGTTGCCTTTCCATATTTGATGGCCGCTTGAACGTGCCGTTGGGGAATTGCTCGTTCCATTCTTCGCTGTCTGCCGTGGTTGGTGTCAAAGAGTGTAATTGCCGAGGTTCGCATGTTGGTGGAAGAGGACGACGAGGAAGTTTGAGTATTCATAGCAGAAGCTGATGAACATTGACGCTCAGGTTGGGGCGGCATGGTGATTGAAGAAGACGAACACGGATGAGGATTCATAGCAGAAGCCGACGAAGTTTGACACTGAGGTTGGGGATTATAATCGAGAGTAAAGGCAACGTTTGTTGTTCTGTTGCGAAGAGGAGGTGGAAGTGGAGGTGGAGGACGACGAGAAGGCGGCGGAGGCATGGTTACCTTGATGTCCTCAGCAGGTGGAATCCATTCCTGCTTTACGGTACTATCATTGGTCAAGCTCATGGTGTTAGATGCGTTTAGTTCTATGTTCAAACACAGGATGTGCAAGTTTGAAAGTAGTGTGGAGATGCGTGTTACTTTATTTAGTGCGTGTCTAAATGTTTTTCTTTGCAAGAATTGAAGGATGTGATGAAGAAAATCTGTTTTGTCGCTTTTATGCATTTGAAACACGTTTTTCCTTCCCCCCTCCCCTTCTTTGCTTTTGTTTTTAATGAGCCCCTCCCTCCTCCCCCCTCCTCCTTCACGTAATCTTCGCGGAAAAAACGTCGAAGCGTCATGCGAGCATGGGTTATCGCATGCACAGCAAACGAGGGGCCCCGCATGCACTGACCGAAGGGAGATGTCGTCTAACATATTCCTACTCAAGGGGATTGGTCTATATGGGTTCTAAAGCAACTCGCTAAGTTGCATTGTTTTTAATAAGTAACCCACCAGTTAAACTTGAGCACGATGAGAATTATTGAAATTACAGCTGATTGTGCCATGAGAATTATTGAAATTACAGCTGATTGTGCCATTAGTCCTTGTTTCTGTATATCGAGTTCCTCTCCTTCTTTCGTACCGCTATTTGCTCCTGTTTGCATCGTCTTTTTGTGAGGGGATGTTTCGCATTCACAATACATTTGATGAAACTAAATCGTACAGATGAGAATAGTAAGACTCAATCAATGCTTACTAGCCCTGGTCAATTGCGGTTGACAAATATTGGAAACCAGGTGTGGTCATGGTTCGCCATCATGGTTGCGGTTGTCGTCAACACTACGTAAGAAATGCATGTAGTTCTAGTTGCGGTTGTCGTTCGTCAAACTCACAACCTGTTATGAAATCTTGTTATCCAAGATGACACGGTTTGGGGCAGCAGTAAAATATGAGTTTACTTTTGTTTACTTGCTTGCTTGTCAAAGTGAAAATTGTCCATTGTTTTTTTATTGGTCAGCAAGATTCGATGTTTTTAGAATGAAGAGGACTCCGGACACCTTTTCAGCACGCGTAGAGGAGACTTTGACCTGAATACGCATGCACGGGACTGATGAGGAAGCAAGATTGATAGGACACCGAAGGATTACCCAGTTGAACCAGAGTGAAGGCGCCAAGGATGGAATTATAAACCAGAACCAGAAGCCAAGGAGGGTTCGCCTGAGGGCTGCCTATTCAGGTCATAGTAACAACAACTCACCACAACACCCTCATTCTATCGGCGGGACCTCTTCACAAAACTACAAGCCCTCAACAAATATCGCCATGCCAACAGCATATGACTACAGAACGTTCGTGCACGAATGTTTTGCTGGAGTAGGCTTAGGTGTCGGTCACGTGAAGTGGCAACTACGGAATATGTTCTCGTCGATAGTATCAAGCCTTGGTGATAAGACACCATTCGATCAAATTGGAAAGGACGACCAGACTGGCACCTTGCATGTTGTTGGAGTGGGTTTCGGACGGACGGGAACTGTGAGTTGCAATCCTGTTTGATTTTCATTCACTGTTAAATGGATTGTTGATTGGTTTCTAACGGATGCTTTGCTTCTCCTTTCGTCCTTACACACAGTATTCTCTAGGGCTAGCACTAGACCAATTAGGCTATCCTACTCTACACACTCAGCACCTGCACGAAACCCCCGATATCTTGGATATGTGGGCGGACAGGGTTTTCCAGTTTGCTATAGATTCCGAAGAATTGTCAATGGGAGATCCAGACTTTGATTTAATTACATCGCATGGTTTCACTGGTACTGTGGACCTACCCACGGCATTGTATTACAAAGAGTTGAATGTGAAATATCCGAGTTGTAAGTTTATTTTGACTACGAGAGAAAATAGTGAGATTTGGTTCAAATCGTTCGAGACGATGCTGATTGGTGTTGCACAGGTGACAAATGTCGGCGGGGTCTTAGTGAGACATGTGCACCAACTGGCCGTATACATGAGGTACGTGATTGTGTGAACATATCCGAAAGACTTGCATGGGTTCATAGCAGAGTGTCTAATAATACTCATATCGTACTCACTCATGAATTTTCAGGTGGCTGAGTGCAACGGTGAATAAAAACAAAAACATTCTCACGATACCAGTAGGAATGCCCATTCCTAATCCAAATAAAGAGCTCGCGATTGCAACTTATGAAGAACACAATCGCCTTGTGAGAGAAGTTATACCTGCTGCTAGGTTGTTGGAATATAATGTGAATCAGGGATGGGTTCCGTTGTGCGAGTTCTTAAATGTCCGAGACGCAGATTGTCCAACGGTTCCATTCCCAAAGACAAATTCTGCAGTTACTATGAAAGTGCAAACGAACTCTTGTGTGATCGCTGTGGCCGCTTGCTTCTTGATGCTAGCCATGCTGTTCGCGAAGGTGCTTCATCGGTGTGGTCCAAAATGCCGCAAAACAAATATGGCGGTGAAGCTATTGTCGATTTCGAGAACCATGATATACCGAAGAAAAAGAAATTGAATTCTCTTGCTCGCTTGCAGCCCCGACTGACTCCGAGCGATTGCGAAAAACCCGGACGAGAAAATGAATACAATACTCAAATTGGGGTTTATAATACACCAAATGAGAGAACCCGGACAGTGAAATCTAATACATAAATAGAAATACAGTACATATTTTCAAAAAGCATACAAATATGCCTGTTGTAGGCCACCGTGCACACAAACAAACGGACTGTCCGGGTTTTTCTCTCGCGATAGTACACCTCCTCAGTAGTCACTCAAGCACAGTGCAAGGTCAGTAGAACTGTGGTTCCTAAAGCGTGGATGAAGATTTGAGGCTGTGGTATCCGAGTGTGTCGCTTGTTTTTAGTCGAAAGCGCGGAGTACAAGGTGTGACTGAGGAGGTTTAACTATTGTTATTAGAAGCGCAAGGTTAAAACTTGAAACCAAACAATGTAAGTTTTGATTTGGCAGCAGATTATTTTAAGGTTTCTTGGTGACGCCCACTTCGGCAGGTCTTATTACTCTATCATTGAGCGTGAAACCAGCCTTCATAACTTGTCCAACAGCACCAGCAGCCATCTTTTCATCGGGATACTCAAATAGAGCTTCATGTTTGTTAGGATCAAACATATCCCCAGCCACACCGAACTTCTTAAGGCCATTCTTTGAAAACGCTTTAGAAAGTCCATCATCTGTCATTTGTATTCCCTCATACAAAGTTGCAAGAACCGGGTGATTCTCAGTATCTTTACGCAATTCCTCTGGAACGGCATCCATCGCACGGGAAAGATTGTCCGAAGTGTCAAGAAGCGATTTGGCAAATGATGAGACGGCGAAGTTTCGGGCATTCTCTACGTCTCTCTTTGCGATACGACGAATGTTTTCTTGCTCGGCTAGTGAACGCAAGAGTTGATCTTTCATTTCTTTTAGCTGTGCTTCTAGCTTTTCAACCTCGGATTCTCCTTCTTCTTCTTCGGAAGTTTCTTCATTGTCCTCGGTGGCATCATCTGCTTCTTTTTTCACTTCCTCTTGCGATGTCTTTTCACTGAAAGCTCTGATGCTTGACTGGACGTCGCCAAAGTTGGCATTCAATGCAGAGATACTCGACCTATTATTAACAAATTGATGGTAACTGCGAAGCTGAAGATTTGCGACGTTGGAGCATCCAGCAGAGGCAAGTCGGGCATTCTTCCTCACTAAATCTTGAATTAGCTTACGGGCAACTGATGTAGACATTATTGTTAGCGAGCACTGAGTGAGTGTGGTAAATGTGTAGTGCA
>Ga0307379_10010465_pt1 | contig 12268 bp, 12 predicted proteins | sample UN2MG_FD_202237 | JGI IMG/M metagenome (GOLD analysis project Ga0307379, IMG submission 202237) | Soil microbial communities from Risofladan, Vaasa, Finland - UN-2 | ecosystem: Environmental > Terrestrial > Soil > Coastal area > Acid sulfate soil | place: Finland: Risofladan, Vaasa | collected... | reverse complement strand
AAACACTATCCGGGCGTTCTGAGAGCGTGCCATATCACAAATCGTCTGCGGCTGCGTGCAGTGGTCAGTTGCCCGTGAGAACGCCGTGAGGGCGCTCTGGCGAGCGGATGAGTTTCTGGACAGGACGGGTGTCCCAAACCCACTTAACAGGGGCAGGGCAGCCCTCTAGGCTACGCGTCCAGCACTTCGTCGATCCACGCGTCCACAACCGACATCGACCCGGGAAGCCACTGACCGTCTGGATCGATGATCGTGTGCTGTCCTACATAGGCGAAAGGGCCTTTCCAACTGAGCAGGCTCCAACCCGTCAGTTCACTTGTGGCCAGGAGGAAGGGCGTGTGGTTGGCATCCTCAACCGTGAAAAGTCGCTCGAATCTTCCACCTTCCGGGTCGGGAAGCATGTCGGTTTCGAGTCGCCCGCGACCCTCGAGCAGAATGTCCGTGTCCTGTCTCAGCCAGCGGCCTGCAGCAAGTGATCGCTCGTAGCCACTCCAGTATCCCGCGAAAAGAAACCGCCCATGCGGCCGCAGGTAAAGCACCAGAAAGCCATCCGGATTCAGGGGCTCTGCGAACCGAACCACTTTCAGGTACGTACCCACGCCCTTCTCGAAGTCCTCGAACAGGTGCACGTGCTCACTCCCTAAAAGGTCTGCCCAACGACAATTAGACTGATCTGCGGCTGTCAAATGCCAGTGAGACACCTCTGACAGCCCTCCCAGCTTGCCTGTGAGTCGCGGACATTCTACCATAGCGGAGCAGGCGCTGGACATCGCGATCCTGAAGGAGGCGAGTTCGGGAAACTCCTGAGCCCGGCCAAGCGCCGGGCGGCGGCGTGGAGGGGGGAAGCGGGTTAGCCGCAGAACTCATCCCCGACGGCCTTGCGCAACGGCGCTTCTGCTGTCGGCCCCGAGCCGCCCGTCCCACCAGGCACGGAGCCACCGGGGCCGATTCCGCCGGGACCGGGGCCAACGCCCGAGAAGCAGACGACAGTCCGGATCAGCTTCTCGGCGAACCGCCAACAGCTCTTTGCCGCGTGGAACGGCCTCGCCAACCTGGCCGACGACGCTGGTACCGTCAACGTGACGGTCGAAGCGCGCAAGGATGAGGGTTTCGATCAGGTGTGGCTGCGGAATGCGGTCATTGAGCCGGTGGAGGAATCAGGGGCTTCGGTTACCCTTGTCAGCCGCTTGTGAAGCCAACCTGAGGTCATGCTGCCAAGGACCGTAGGCGGATGGCCATGAAGCAGAAACTGTTAGGAGGGAAGGTACATCGGATGGAACTACGTGCGGGTGCAATGATGCCTTCGCGCGGCCGGGTGCTGCGAAGAGAACGAGTCTACCGGTTGAACATCGACATGGAGTTCATCCCTCACCGCAGGGTTGTTGAGAGCGTCCTGCCGGCGATGCTGCCCACGGAGATAAGGGTTTTCGCACCGGATGAGTCCATCGGCAATTGCCTGAAAGGTGATGAGGAGGTCGTATGCGAGGGCAGCCGGACTGTCGTTGCGAAGGACTGGCTCCCACTCGCGTGCCAGTCCATTGCCAGGGGGCAGCTCAAGGACGGCCTGTTGGGCCAGTACTCCCACAACCTGATCCGCGCTCTCCTCGGTGGGTCGTACGGCGAGCGGGCGCCGCTAGGGCCCGCTGCGATGACCGGTGAGATCGTCATCTCTCACTGCATGAGCTTCAACGACGAACGCACGACAGCAGCCTTCTGCTTTGTGCTCGCACACGAGCTCGTGCACGCAGTCCGGTACCTGCCCGTCATCGTGCCTGCCTACACGGGCTGGCGGGCATTCCGTCGATCCTTCGAGGTCGGCACCAACGCCCAGGACATCGTCTGCGATTGGATAGACACGCGAAATCGTTTCGTTGACCAGTACGGCGGCAAGATGGAAAGGCAGGAGGTGGCCGAGTTCTGGCCGGCAACCTTGGTGGAGGAGTGGTGGGCTGCGCTCCATAGTCGGCAGAACCGAAAGGGCCGCCGTGCTGATCGGCCAAGGCCACCGCGCAAGTGAGGGGATGATGGGCCTCCGGCTCATGTCGTCCAGCGAAAGCCTGCGCATGTCAAATAACGATGGGACACCTTGCGGGTGTCGAGGCCTTGTGAGACCGCAATCTGGGCAGGGTCCTGGTCATCGACGCCGCTCAGGCAGCCAACTCATAGAGGGTGATCCGCGGCTCACGGAAGTGCCGCACCCGGATTCGGCGTGGAAGCGTCTTCGCCGAGCGGTCGGGCTTCTGCCAGCTGCCTCCTTCGTAGATCATCGAGGGTGTCGCACCGCCCAGCCGTCGATGGCACCGGTACTGGTTGTAGTACACCTCGAAGTCCGCTAGGAGTTCGCCCAGGTGATCCAACCCTCGGATGAGCGGCACCCGCGCTAGCCATTCCCGCTTGAGGGTCCAGATGAGACGTTCCGTCACCGCGATGGAACCGTGCTTGCCCACTGCCCCGAGGCGGTGCTTGATGTCCCAATCCCGCAGCAGCCCGGCGAATACCTCTCCCGTGAAGATACCCTCTTGGTCGCTGATCAGATGCTTGGGGGGTCCGTGACGCAGGAAGGCACCCTCCAGCACCTCCACCACCCAGGCGGCATTGGGGCCTTCCAGGGGGGCGATGGCCATCACCGCCCGCGAGAAGTGATCGATCGCCACCAGTACCCAAGTGGGCCAGACTCCCCAGCGCCATACCCGGGTCCGGTCCACCGACCATACATGGTTGGGATGGCGGGCGATGATCTGTCGCGGCTTCCCCGCCTCCTTTGCCTGGGCGGGCACTGGAGTCAATGCCTGCGGTCTCGGGCGCAGCAGAATGTCCCGCACGGTGGTGGCGGAGATGAACACTCCCAGCGCCCACAGCGTCATCGCCATGCGATGCCGGCCCCACATGGGGTTGCGCATGAAGATGTCCCAGATCAGCTCGGCGATCTCCCTGGGAGTCTTGTTGACGGGCTCGGCAGCCGGTCGGCGACCTCCCGCCTTGCCTTGTTGGAAGGCCTTGAGCCAGCGGTGAACACTTGAGCGCGCTACCCCGAAGGTATCCTTGACTCTCCGCTTCGGGATCTGGTAGTACTCGATGAGCCAGAGCAGGCGAAGCCGGTCCAGCAGCGGATAGGGCCGTCGCGGCCTTTCTTCCCCCAGCCGCTTCGCCATCACCTCCAGACGTGCATCTCGAAACGCCACGGCATCCTCCAGCACCATGATGCGTGCCTCCAGCCGCGCCACTCGTCCCGCCTCCCCGCGGGCGCAGGCCCGTTCCAGGCTGAGACCCCGGCTGCGGGCCGCCCACCGGGCGCTGACGACCAGGGCCCGGACCATCAGTGACACCGATGCTTCGTAGATCTCCATCGTGCTGACTCCCAAAGAGAGGCGGCGCCCGAAGGCGCCGCCTATCGGTCCCAGATCATACTGGAGGGAAGTCAGCCCAGACAAGCCCAAGGCCCGCTCAGCGCGGTCCTACAGGCCCCCGACACCCGCAGGTGGTCTCAGGATCGCCTGGCAAGGACCGGCGGGTTCATCCTCCAAGGGAATGGCGTGCCCACGACACACCATACACGGCCTGTGAGCAAGGCTAGGGCGGTTTCAGGAGGGAATGACCGCGGCACGCGGTCTGACGCAGCAGGCCTTGGGTCAGTAGTTCCTGGGGGAGAAGTCAGACGCGGGGGCCTCGGCCCTTACTCGGTGAACGCTGCCGCCGGCGGCCAGGACAAGCACCCAACCTTGGCCATTCTCGCCCCAGGAAGGGCTGTCGAGGTCTTTGAGCCATCTTCGCCCGCCGGCCCAGTGCCAATGGCACATGGCCAGCGGGGTAGCATCCCCCCACTTCCCTTCTCCATAGCGGGGAGGAGGGCTCCACCAGCGAAGCTGTCGCGCGTACTTCCAGTTCGGGATATAGGTGTAGCTGACGCCAGATGGCAGGTAGAGGTTTCCCTCCAGGTAATCGCCGCCGTCATGCTGGCCCTGAGCAGGATCGTCCTTGCAGAGAAAGACTCCTGCATCTGTGAGACAGCTCGGATGAATTGACGAAATGTGAGGCGGCAACTGCTCAAAGTCACTCTTGTACATTGCTATGGCCATGCCTATCTGACGCAGGTTGTTGATGCAGAAGGCCTCGCGCGCGGCGGCCCTTACTTTGAACATGGCAGGCAAGAGCAGGGCCAGCAGAATGAAGATGATCGTCACCACGACGAGGATCTCGATCAGCGTGAAGGCCTTGACTTTCTCGCTCCTCGAGCCCATGTGCTCACTATACCGCAGGGCCATGGGTCGGACAAGCTGGGGCCGGGTGCCCTTGTCAACCGCCCGTGAAGCCGGCCGGAGAGCCCTGAGGGCAACGGCGCCCGGAGGCGCCGCGGAATCGTCCCATGTGGTAGAATGACCCTCGCCCGCGCATAAGCTCAGGAACCGCCCAGGGGCGTCCCATCGCTACCTGACACCGACAGAGTGTGCCGGATATGGATGATCGGAAGGCTGACAACTCCAGGCAGAGCAAGCGTCGTCGGGCGAACGCCCTTGACGGCAAGACCTGGACGCGCTACTCGATCAGCGTCTGGAGCGACATCAAGAAGACGTCTGAGGAAGTGGCGCTGAAACACCCGGCGATATTCCCCATCGCTCTGGCTCAGCGCGTGATCCAGTGCTTCATGTCGCCGGATGACGAGGTGGTGCTGGACCCCTTCGTCGGCGTGGGATCAACGGTCCTGGCCGCTGAGATCGAGGACAAGACAGGCATCGGCATCGAGCTCTCATCCGAGTTTGCCGCCGTTGCCAGAAGCAGGCTACACGATCAACCCTCGCTCTTCCGCGACGAAGTCCGTGCCAAGATCATCGAGGATGACGCCCGCAACCTGCTGCAGCATGTCGGCAAGTGCAGTGTTGACCTCATAGTCACCTCGCCCGTAGGGTCCCAGAACTCATCCCAGCCCCCGTGCCGGCATGGTCCAGGACGGGCAGTTGACTTCTGGGGCTGTCAGCGGTCATCCTGTCGGCATGTTCTACTACCTACTCTTGCTGTTCCTCTCTCCCCTCTATGCGCTCCTCGGCCGTCTGTTGCTGTACGACCGTGACCGTGAGATCGTCGCCCTCCGCCAACAGCTGAGCATCATGCAGCGCCGGCTGGGCAAACGGCCTTCGCTGGTGCCAGCCGAGCGACTGGCGCTCGTGCTCTCCAGCCTCCATCTTGCCCGACATCGCCTCCTAGGTGCCATGATGATCGTAACGCCAGCCACTGTGGTTGGCTGGCACCGCAAGATCGTGGCTCGGCACTGGACGCTGCTCTCCGGGCGCAAGCCAGGACGACCACGCAGCATCACTCCGGAGATGAAGCAACTCGTACTGCGCATCGCCAGGGAGAACCGGCGGTGGGGCTACACCAAGATCGCGGGTGAGATGCGGAAGCTGGGCTTCTCTCGGTTTGGTCGATCCACGGTGGCACGCATCCTCAAGCGGCACGGGCTGACACCGGCCCGGCGCCGGGGAGTGGGCCTTAGCTGGGTCAAGTTCTTCGCTCACTACGGCCGGTTCATCTGGGCCAGCGACTACCTAACGGTTACCACAGCCACTTTGAGGACCTACTACGTCATCTTCTTCCTGTTCTTCCTGGACATCGCCACCCGGCGGATCGTCTTCTGGAATGTTTCCATCTCCCCCGATGAGGCCTGGGTGGCCCAGCAGTTCCGAAACCTGTCTGTGGTGAACGATGAGCTGCCCCGCTATCTCATCCAGGATCGGGACAGCAAGTACACGCTACACGCAGACTCCCTGCTGGAGGGCGCGGGCACGAAGGTGATCCGGCTGCCAGTGCGCTCCCCCGATCTGAATGCCTATGCCGAACGCTGGATTCGAAGCCTCCGGGAGGAGTGCCTGGATCGCATCATCGTGCTCAACGAAGCGCATCTGCGCTGGGCGTTGAGAGAATACACCAGCTACTACAATGCTCGGCGGCCTCATCGGTCGCTGCGCCTGCTGCCACCAGAGGCCCATGACCAGTACCCCTCTGAAGGACCGATCCTGCGGCAGTCCATCCTCGGTGGGCTGATCAACGACTACTGTCGGCAGGCGGCATAGGGGCTCCCTGGGACGCCCAGGCAGCCTCTTCAGGAGTCGTCGTCACTCGATCCGAACCAGCTCATCGGATCCAGCGAGGCGTGCTCGACCTGATCCTCCGGCCGCCCCTCCCGGAAGGCGTCCAGCGCCTCCTGCCAGGGAAAGGCCCTCTCCTCCCACAGCCCCCGCTCGTGTAGCTTCTCCAGGATCTTCCGGTCGGCCGGGTCCTGATACTCCGCGAGATCGATCCCCAGCACCGCGGGGATCGGCTCTCCCTTCAGCAGACACCGGGTCGCCACATCCCGGCCGATGAGCTTCACCTGCTCGGCGAGCTCTGGATGGAGTAGCGACATGCCGACCAGTCCCGTGTAGACTACAGACCGCATCACTGAGTCCTGCGAGGAGTCCTCCACGAACTCGCGCAACTCCATCATCGCCTCCGGTCCCAGATGCGCCAACACTCCGGGCATGTCCTCGGTGATGATGTCCGAGTCCTCGTTGCGCCGCAGCGGCCCCAGCAGCGCCGAAGCCGCGGAGGGATCCCCTATCGCGCCCAGGAGGTGCATGGCGTGGAGCGCAAGTTCGCCGTCCTCTTCCTGCCACCATCGCCCCTCCGACACAAGTTGGCAAAGCCGAGGAAGTGCTTCTGCACCTCGGGATATGATCGCCTCTGCCAACGGGCGGGGTACATCACCGCCGCAGGCGGCCAGCAGTTCGATCAGTTGCTCGGCCGAGAACTTGCCGAAGTCCAACACTTGCCACCAGGCACGTCCGGATGCTCCCGTGTTCGGCACAAGGCCCGCCCTGCCCTGTCTTGGACGGAAGGGATCAGTTCTGGGACCTTACGGTCTGACGTTCGGCGACTACTTCCCGGCCTACGGGCAGGCGTGGCCATACTAGTAGCCACAGCAACACATGACTGAGGGAACGAATGAGCGCCGTACGAGTAGAGCTGGAGCCCGCACAGATAGTACGTTACCGCTACCAGGTCGCTGGGTATTGGTTCCTCGCGGCATTTGTTCTCCACCTGTGTTCTGTCGGGCTGGTTGTGGCGGGAGTCCTGCTTGCCTGCTATCCAGTGGTGCTCAGTTGGCTCAGCTCACTCGCTGGGGTGGCAGCAGTGCTCAGCTACGTGGGTTTCTGGTGGCACGACCGGAACAAGAACGAAGCGGAGCTGCTGCAGCAGAGGCTGCTACTCGCCGATAGCCTTGGAGGCGCATGGGCCTTCAGCGAACGCGAGCGACACAGCATGCACGCCAGCCTGGGTGCAAATGCCCGGAAGGAAGCAGCGCAGCTGAAGACGGCGGACGAATACTACGACAGTCAGTCCGTAACCGGGCCACAGCGGCTGTTAGACAACGCCCAGGAATCCGTCTTCTTCACGCAACACATTGCCCACCACGCGCGCAATCAGTACCTGCTGTGGGTCTGCCTACTGGTGGTGGTCGCCGTGTCCAGTATCTATGTCTCTGCTTGCACCCTAGCAGGTGGCGCCCTGAACGCGCTTGTCCGCATCGCGGTGCTGTTCCTCTTTGCCGCGCTAACTGGAGGCGTACTGAAGCGCGGCGTCGGGTTCAGTGCGCTGGCGCAGACATGCGCCGACATTGACTCAGCTATGGACGAGTTACGGAAGGCGGGAACCGTCGAACTGGAGAGAGTGCTCCCACTGGTGCACGCGTATCAGTGCGCTCTGATCCTTGCACCGCTCCTTCCCTCCAGCATCTACAACCGCGAGCACGACATGCTTACTGAGCAGTGGCTAGCCCGTGCTTCAAGGTAACATGCGGGCTCATAGCGTTCCATACCACCTGAGTGCATCGGGCAACGCAGGAGAGACGGTGATGGCGATGCCGCCGCCGCACCGTCACGGCAGTTGGCTCGTCTCAGTCACAACGTCGTAGTCGACGCGGAGAGCGTCTCGGAAGTGCCGCACTCCGCACTCGATCTTTCGCCGCTCGTCGGGGCGGAGCTTTGACCGGTCAGTTGTATCCTTCGTCTCGCGGACTAAATACAGGAGAGGCCGACCGCGCGCTTCGCCGTGCTCGTCACGATCTTCCATCACGATCGCCCAGTCGGGGTTGTATTCGCCCACCTGAAGTGGTCACCTCGCCGTAGAACCGTCCCAGCCTTGCTCTGGGGGCACTGCTGCTGTATCGTGGAGCCTCTATCTCGCGGGAGGATGAACCCACGTGGAGGCAGCTGGGACCTCTGTCTGTCTGGTGATGAAGGCCGTGCTGCTGAGTGCCCGCTGGGTGTCAATCGGCATCGGAAACTGACCCACCATCGGCGTCCAAGACTGACCCACCCTGCCCTGGTGGAATCAGCGCACACTGGTCTCTGGATTCCCCATATTGGTCCTCCAGCCCTCGTTTCCAGTGGGTCAGGTTTCGACGCCGATTCCGCCTCTGGGCGGGTCACTCCTGCACGCCGACTAACAGGATGAGCATCGGGGTGCGCCCGATCGCGGCCACCGTCAACAGGAAGCCCTTCTTGCGTGGCCGGTGCATGATCCGGGCTGCGCCCACAAGCTGCGGCAGCGTCCAGCCGACTCCGGGCAGCACGCAGAGCAAGGCGATGAGGAGCTTGGAGCTCGTGAGCGTGCTGACGAAGACCGGTAGCACCGCGGCCATATCCATGCATGCGATGCCGGCCATCCAGAAGGCGACATCGAACACGATGGCGCAGAAGTTCCAGGCGACGAAGCGGTACGGGACCGCGCTCGGCCCGGCTGTGTCAGCGGCGGGGGGCACCGCGGAAGCGCTCATGCCTTCTTCACGGGCTACTGATCTGGTGTGCAGTGGGGACTTCGCCGTGGAAGCGCTCGAGCCTTGCTCGGAGGTACTCCTGCCGCGCCGTCTGCGATCCCGCCCTGCCGGAGAACCGACCGGTCGTTGTCGGGCGACGCTGCGACCGCCGCCGTGGGCTCGTATCGCTCCTTCTGATGCCAATCCCAACGGCCTCAGGACGGCCCGATGACGACCGGCGGTCTCATGGCCGGTTGACACCCGCAATCTGTCCAAAGAACTAGAAGACTCTCATTCCGCGTGGTACAGAAAGGGGAGCACCCCACGGCGCGGCACGAGTGGGTGAAGCACAATGAGCAGATTCCGTACGATGTCTGCCAGCGTTACTTCGAGCAGTTCGATCCTAAGGCACGGAGGGGACGATGACTGCTGACCGAGGGGAAGACGAGAGCACGCAGGACTCCTCCCTGGAGGAGCGCGTAAGACTCCTGGAGCAGGAGCTGGCAGAGCTGCGACGCTCGGCGCACCGGCGCAACTGGGCGATCGAGGCTCTGCTTCTACTTATCCTCCTCATGGGAGCGACGGCCTGGATGCTGTGGAAGGGCTGAGACATCTGCGGGTGTCGGGCGACTCTGAGACCGTTCGGATTGGCATCAGAAGGAGCGCTATGAGCCCAGCGCTGTGGCGTCACGAACGCTTGACGGAGACAGTGGGCCTAAGATCGCCGGACGGCATTCATCGGGGGTACACGGGGGCGCGCTGTGCGTCGCGCTGACAGGAACAGTTCGTCGGGGCGGCAAAGAACTGGATAAGCAGGAGGCGAGGAAAGGAGCGAGGGACATGCGGTACCCGGGGATGAGTGTTGTCGTTCTGCTGGCGCTGCTGGCCTTTGGGCAGCCGGTCCACGGCGCGGGGATCAGAGAATTGATGTCCGGTCAGACCTATTCCCTCAGTATGCAACTGAAGGAGCTGGACAGTGAGTGGCGGCGGTTCACGCCGGGCGGCGGCTCCGAAGCGGGTGGTTTGATGGCGATGTACGCGGGAATGTTCGGGGGTGCGGGAAATGTGTACTATAGCAGGGGCGAGACGGTCACCATCGGAAGTGAAACCTACCTCATCGCCTACGGACGCAGAACGCGAGCAATTGACATGCTCTCGGCAATGGAGCGCGGGCCGCGATCGGTACGGCCGAAGCCGCTTACTGGAGAAACGGCTCTCAGTCTGTCGCTGCTGAACCTGAGAACCGTCGGCAGCTTGACCGACATCAGGGCCTTCAACCTGGAAGAGGAACTTGCCAGTTATGAGGATGTGTTCGGCGAAGCAGTCAGCCAGGAATCCCTTAGCAACCTTAAGAATCTGGGGCTGGCGGTGCAGATGTTCCTGGCCGACAATGATGGCGTGATGCCGGACATGACGGACCCGGTGGCGGTGCTGGATGACTACGTGGGGAGCGACGAGGTGTTCGTCCATCCGGAGACGGGGCAGCCATATGGGGTGAACCGTTCGCTGTCGGAGAGGCGACTCGTGGAAGTCGAGGATCCCTGCGGCACTGCGGTGTTCTACGAGGATGAGCCGGCCGACGATGGCACGCGCGGGGTGGCCTTTCTCGACGGTCATGCCGCGCGCGTGACAGAGGCGCAGTGGGAGGAGATCAAGGGGAAGTCGAGCGTGGAGTAGCGGGCCCGCTAAGGCTTGGTAAACAGCTGACTCCGCGGGTCATTGTCAGGGGCCTCTGAGACCGCTGGGATTGGCATCAGAAGGAGCGATAGAGGCCCAGGGGTGCCGGTCTCACAGGCCGTTGACACCTACAACTGGATGCTGCCGAACCATGTGGCCGCGTCGCCATTGGTGAGCAGCGAATGCGTGCCGCCCGGCAGACGATGGCCGGCCGCTGTCTGCCCACTGGCTGCACAGTGAGTGCTGTGCAGACGCTCAGCGCGTTGGAACAGAGCCCAGCAACGGGGCAACACTCTCTATAGCGCGCGGCCACTGATGCTTCCCGTCAACTCCCGAGAAGGAGGACCGAACGAGATGGAGCCAGCCGAGCAGCACGTCCTGTGCGAGCTTGTTGAGGCGAGGTTCGTGGATCTGTCGGGCCGGGTAAAGGCGATGGTAATTCCCCTCAAACGTCCTTCCGCCGACGTGCAGGAGATTGCGGGCGACGCCGCTGTTGCCGAGGGAGTCAGTGTAGACGGCTCGAGTATCCAAGGCTACGCGACGATCGAGAACTCCGACATGCATCTCACACCTGACCGCCACACCGTCTGCCGGCTTCCCTACCATCCGACGCGCGCGGCCGCCTACTGTGATGTTTATCAGCGCGGGCCCACGGGCGAACTCACACCCTCCCCGGCCGACCCTCGCGGGCGGCTGAAGGCCACGCTGGAGGAATGCACGGCGCCGGGACAGCGGGTGGAGATCAAGCCAGAGCTGGAGTTCTTCTTCACGCGCGGCGGCAGCCCCGCTGACGCTGGCGCCTACATCGACGTCTACCCGCGCGACGAGCTCTCGCAGCTCATGGATGAGGTGTTCCGCACGCTCGCCCAGATGGGCATTGCCGCCGAGCGCGTGCACCACGAATGTGCTCCAGGCCAGGTTGAGGTGGAGATAGACTACGCGCCCATACTCGCACAGGCCGATCACCTTGTCTCCGCTAAGACAGCGATTCAGGCGCTGGGCCATCGCGCGCATCTGCGCGCGACCTTCATGCCTAAGCCTTTTGCGGGCGTCGCTGGCAGCGGCATGCACGTCCACTTTCGGCTGTTCCAAGGTGATGAGAATCTCTTCGGGGCCGACGCCGGACAGCTCTCGGAAACCGGGCGGCACTTCGCGGGCGGACTGCTCAGCCACGCTCCGGCTTTGACCGCGGTGTGCAATCCCACAGTGAACTCCTACAAACGCCTGGTGCCGGGCCATGAGGCCCCTGTCCATATCTGCTGGGGCTACCGCAATCGGTCAGTGCTGGTCAGGATTCCTCTCTTTACCAGTCCCGCAAGAGCCTCTGTCGAGTTCCGTTCCCCAGATGCCACCGCGAACTTCTACCTTGCACTCGCCGCCATGGTGGCCGCCGGGACGGACGGCATCCAACGCAAGATCGAGCCGCCCGAACCCAGCGCCGACAATGTGTACCTGCTGTCGCCTGCCCAGCGCCGACGTCGACAGGTGAAGTCACTGCCCGGAACGCTGGGGGAGGCCCTTGACGCCCTGGAGCGGGACGACGTGGTGCTCGCTGCACTGGGGGACGCGCTGGCGCCGAGATTCGTCGAGATCCACCGCGCCCTCTGGGACCACTATCTCCACGGCGTAGTGACCGACTGGGAGCGAGACACTTACTTCGACGCCTGATGCCGCAGGTCGTTGCCGGGCGACCGTGAGACCGTCGGGATTGGCGCCAGAAGGAGCGATACCGGCCCAGGGCAACGGTCTCACCGGGAAGACAGGCAGGACCGACACAAGATCACGTGTCCGCGGCAGAGACGA
>Ga0307379_10010464_pt1 | contig 12269 bp, 23 predicted proteins | sample UN2MG_FD_202237 | JGI IMG/M metagenome (GOLD analysis project Ga0307379, IMG submission 202237) | Soil microbial communities from Risofladan, Vaasa, Finland - UN-2 | ecosystem: Environmental > Terrestrial > Soil > Coastal area > Acid sulfate soil | place: Finland: Risofladan, Vaasa | collected... | reverse complement strand
TGTCGTGATGCCGAGAGCACTTTTATGATCAAGCAAAAATGGCCTATCGCGTTCGAGCGTGTTCGCGCGAATTATGGGTGGCGTTTGCACTTTGCACCAGGCATCGAAGAATTGGTAGAAAACTTTGACAAAGCCTAAACCCATCCCAGATTTTCGTCTTACCTGCAAGTGTTTCCTACAGGTTCAACAAGGCGTTCACGCACAAGGGATGGAGATACGTGGCCTTTCGCTTTCCGTTGACAGGGGAGGGAACGGGACGTTGGTCGTTCCGGTAGTGAAGCACAAATTGATAGCGGATCAGTTTATCGTGACGGGGTGGATTTCATTTAACTTCTGTCCCTTTTGCGGGAAACAGATTGCCCTGAAACTTGCGAAGGTGGAGAGTGATGAAGAAAAGTCAAAACCCGACAAAGCTCCGTAGTGTCTTGCTTAGACTTTTATCCATATTTCAAAATCCGGGCCCTAAACGGGCAGGGATATTGAATTATTGGGATCACATTATCACTGGCAAGCTTGGGGATCGTTCGCGTTGGGGATTCGATGTTCATAAGTATCATTTGAAAAATCATAAATATGCTCGCCGTAGGTGAGTGAAAATCACAGGAGGAAAGGCATGATCGATAATTATCTTGATTGGGTGAAACGGCGGCGGAAATGGTACGTGCAAAGTGCTGTCCGCCATGAACGGGAGTTTCGTGATGCAGGCGATGATTGGACCTTGGGCTTCAATAAAGGACTTGCCATGGCCTACGATTGTGCGGGTCTGGACTTCAAACGGCTACAGAAGGACATCGAGGCGCGAAACGATGCCGGTAGCTGTGTTGCAGAAGTGAATCGTTATTGTGGTCCTGAGTATATAAAATTATCATAACGAGGGGGCAAGAATGGGTGATGGAAAAGTTAGTGATCCGCACGTAGCGGGAAAGCAGCACTGTCACGTTTGCGGATCAAAAGAGGTTCGGTACTTGCGCAAAACAAAGAGCATTTACTGTCGCGTTTGCGGTGCTGAATGGCCTGCTCACTGGGTGGACAACCCGCCACTAAAACGGGTGAAACGAGAGGAGAAAGGAGGATGACTGAAATTGAGTTGCGAAGGAGAATCGTAAGACTTTACGATTGGATTTGTAGTGAGAGGATTTATTATCTTGATATGTGGGAGCACACTAAAGACATAGAAATGAATACCTACTATGGAGAGAAAACCTCGACCTACACGTCGATCAAGTTGTACATGTTGAAATACATGGGCAGCGTGGTCAGTGCTGGAAAAAGACAGGAGAAACATTAGTATGGATTATGACAAGATGTATGAGGATGTGAAAGCATCCGGAAAAGCGCGTCACATGGCACCCCGGCAGATTAAGTTTAAGAAAGGCGATGTGATCTGTGGCAAGTTTCTCGAGCGCGAACTGCTAAAGAGCAAAGACTCAAAGATGCCCGATTTCTACGTCTACACCTTCGAGCGGAACGAGGAAACGGTACGCTTCCCGATCTCAGGTGCCTACGATAAGTCCGATGGCGCGAACTTGAAGGAAGGCGGCGTCTATGCCCTTGAGTATCTCGGTATGCTGGACCTCGGCAAAGGCAAACAGTTCAAAGAGGTCGACACGATCATCATAAGCGAGCCGGGTGAGGTGATAAAAGGCGTTGTAACCGAAAGCGCGTAGCGGAGGGGAACGATTATGATATGGGAAATTGTAGGATTTGCAGCCGGAGCGTTGATACTTGTTATGCTGATAGCCTTTTGTGCTCACGTGTATCGTTTCATGTATAAGGTTCCAAAAGCACTCGAAACGATTGCAGAAATATTGGAGAATCGCAATGCCAAAGACGATACGAAAAGTACTTCTTGAAAAGGCTGAATCCGCCCTTAACTGCATCGACCGGCTCGACGAGTATCTGTTTGAAATGGATCAGCTACACAAAGGCCGTCAGGTGGCGATCACCAAGATGGCTCCGACCTTGATTGAAGGCCATGAAGTGCTGCGCTCGTTGTGGCGGCAATTAAAAAGTCAACTGTGAAAATAGCCGGATGGTCCTTGTCGTGAGGGGCCGTCCGGCTTATACTATTCTTAGGGGGAAAATATGGATCAAAGATACGTAGGATTAGAAGGCTGTGAGGATTTATGGGAACTGCTGCGAAGCGTGAATCAGACTAAAGATTTATTGAAAGGTTGGCAGCGGCACTTTGAAAGCGTTAACCCTGGCATTACCGATATAGGTGTTCAGTGTGCTAATGCCGTTGATTCGTGCGAAGAGCTTTTTGGGTGCGTAAAGTTTCTTTACTCTCAAGCCTTTAACGCTTTACAATAAAATGACCGAAACTCGCAGAGGGTTGGCCTGGCCGTTGTTGTCAGGCCTTCCCCTTCAATTTCCATCGATCAACAAAGCCGTTAAATGGTTGCAGTCACAAGATGTCGGCTACCATTATCAGACCATGTGGCGGGACGTTTCAACGGTTTTCCAGAAAGAGGCGAAGCTTCCCTTTCAACGTACCCTTGGCCCTTTTGATTATCTTGAACAGAAGATGTTCGTGGAGAAGGATTGGCGGCGTCCTGAAAGCTACTATTATTATGGAAACGCTTATTTTAGAGATAAGGAGACAGGTGAAACTTATTTTAGATCGTATTCAATTTACGAAGATACCTCTTTGACGGACGCTGAGTTAGCCGAAATTGTATACGCAGCAGAAGAAGAAAAAGAAGAAGGCACTGATCCGTATGGAATTGTGATTGGCTTTGAATCCCTGGAACGTTCTCATAAATGGGGTGCGGGCCGTTCTCAAGGATACCAGATCGCAGAGATTTGACGCCGTGCAGGATTTTTCAAACTTTGCCAGGAATTTGCGGAAAAATCACAGCACGAACTATCCGACACGCTTGCTCATACTTGACACAGAAACGGCGGCCGCCGTCGATAATGGTTATCAAAGACACACCTTCCGCTTAGGGTGGACGTTGTACGTCCGCTTCCGCGCTGAGCGTAACTCAAAGACCCTTGAATGGCGGTACTGGACGGATCGAGATAAACTGCTTGCCTATATTGAGTCGCTGATACAGAACAAGAAAACTCTGTGGTTGATCGGCCATAACATTTACTTCGACATCCAGGCGCTTGGATTCTACGATCATTTCGGCTATCTTCCCTACACGGAGGATTTCTACTACGATACGGGGCTTGTGTTTTTGCACTTCCTGTCACGCGGCTCTGCCCACCTGAAGATCGTATCTTCGACTAACTACTTTGACTTTTCCTTGAAAAAGTTGGGTGAAGCTATCGGGCTGCCAAAACTTGAAATTGATTTTAAGGAGGCTACGAATGACCAACTCTGTATCTATTGCTTTAGGGACGTCGAGATTGTCTATGAGGCTTTGCTTCAGTACATGGCATTTAACAAAACCCATGATACCGGCAAGTTCGGCTACACGAAAGCTTCTCAGGCCTTTAATGCTTATCGCCATCGTTTTATGCAAAGGCCCATCTCAATCCACCAGGAGAAAAAGGTCGTTGATCTGGAAAGGTCTGCTTATTTCGGTGGACGTGTCGAGTGTTGGCAACTGGGTGAAATTGGAGGTGAAGAGAAAACCTTTCTCGATGTCAACTCTATGTATCCGGATGTGATGAAAAAACATCGATACCCGACGAAACTGCGATTTTACTTTGAAGGCTCGGAGTGCGAAAACGGCCTGAAATACCTTGACACAGGATGTTGTATAGCCGAGGTGTCCTTGAACGCCTCCGAGCCTGTTTACGCCCTTCGCCGGGGAGGGAAACTGATTTTTCCCGTAGGCACGTTCCGCACTTTCTTGTGCACCGCAGGATTAAAGAGAGCGCAGATGAGAAACGAGATAAAAACCATCCATAGGATGGCTGTATATGAAAATGACTATATATTCGGAGAGTACGTCGATTACTGGTACCCGTTGAAGGCGAAGTACCGGAGTGAGGGAAACGAATTGTATGCAAAGATAGTCAAGCTTTTCCTCAACTCGCTTTATGGGAAGTTTGGACAGAAAAAGCCGATCATGGAAACTTATCTCGACCCGGAAGCAGGACCGCCTCGATCCGTTACCTGTATCTCAGGGGTTACGGGAGAGCGTTGGATCGAGCGCTCGGCTTTTGGTAAAATACATCGACAAATAGGGGAAGAAAATGGAGATAAAAGCTTCGTCGCAATTGCGGCGCACGTTACTGAATATAGCAGAATTGCACTTTGGGATTTGTGTGCTCGTATTGGTCTTGAACGCGTCTATTATATGGATACTGATTCAATTTGCCTACTCTCCTCAGATGTTCATCGCCTTGGCGATTCAATTCACTCTGACAGGATTGGGTCTTTGTCTGTTGATAAGGTTTGTCAGAGCCTTGTACTTCACGGCTGCAAACACTATAGCGCAGACGAAACGCGAGTGTGCAAAGGAGTACCGAAAGAAGCTCGACAGACAGGTGAGTTTACTTACGAGTACGACCAATTCTTGGGATCGCGTTCGCACATGGGACTCGGAGAAACAAAGGGATTTATCGTTCGGCAAGCACATAAAGACGTAACGCCGGTATATGACAAAGGGGAAGTCTTAAAAGATGGCAGGGTGGTACCCTGGCGGCTCTCTGAGAGCGTTTAATCGCTCTTCCGTGCCTCTTTACTGATTTCGTGGATCGCGGTCATGTTTTTGACCATTTTTTCAGTACTTTGCTTAAGCTTTTGAGCTTTAACGAAGCTTTCCGTTTCTTTCTGTACCAATTCTTTAATCGTAGCCATATCACTCCACTGTGCCTCCGTATTCTAAGTATCTCCAATAAAGGTTTATGTAGTATTCTGAGTATCCGAGCTTTCCCATTTCAAGAAAGTAACCATCGTGATCTATCACCTTCGACCGGACGAACTTGTCCAGGTCGGTTTTAGAAGGGAGTTTTGCGTTCTTTATGAGCAGCACTTGCCAGCGGTCGATTAGTTCGTTGATACGTACTATCTCGACGCCGTATGAGACAAGCAAGTTCCTCGCCTTCGAGACGTCAATCAGGTTCGACAGTAATTTTTCTTTTGTTAGGTCGATCCTTTCCAACCGGGTTGCTCTCTGTTTCTCTAATTCGATCCGCGAGATATAAAAATCGGCTAATGCTTCGTCGTACCCGATTGAAGCAAGAGCACCCACGGCGGATGCGTACGATAAATCTCCATCCTCGTAGGCTTTCTCGATGTCTGTACGGGATAGTTCTTTTGCAGATCCCGCATTATACCTTTTATAAAACTCCGCCATCTTCTCCGCATGTTCCTGGTCATACCCTATATCCTTCATCGCCTGGACAAGAGCATCATCCCCAATTACACCAGCCGCGTGCATCCTGCGGACGTCAACCCGCGTGTACGGGGAATATGCAATCTTAGTCAGGAGGTCACGCCAATATGGGGGTATCTCGACAAGCCGGTACCAATCATAGACTGACTTCTCGTCGATATAGCCGCGGTGGAGCATTTCCATCACCTGGCCGTAAGAGGGGTGTTGCCAGTGAGAGCTCCAATACCTCTGTGCCCAGATGTCATCCATCCCCTGTTTGCGGGTCCACTCGTAGATGTCGGTCGGTTCCTCTGCCCCAAGGCCGTACTTCGATATCAAATCAGGCTCGAAGGCTTCTTTCGCCTGCATCATAATCAAGTCTTGTATGCCGGGGAGTACCTTCCACCCTTGTTTTAGCTCTTCGATCCGATCCGGTGTGTAGCCTAACTCTGAAAGGCGGTTGTTAGCCTGCTCTATTGTCAAAGCTCCACGGAAATAAAGCGCTCGGACATACTGCTCGGTGTAAAGTGTGTAGTTGTTGACAAATAGCAGGTCGATGTCCTCTTGAGACAACCCGTTCTGCTGCATTACCTTGATCACCTGCTCATATCGGCTCGGATCGATGAACGCCGCCTTGATCACCTCACCCGGTGAAGGGGTGTTTGGGTGGAACCGCCGCAACAAATCTTTCGCAGGCTCACCTGAAACGATAGCCGCGATCCGTCCAAACAATCCGACGGCCATCATAATAGTGGGAAGCGTACGCATCCATACAGGTCCGGTCTGTAGCTCGGCCATCGTCCCCGTCATAAGGTCGATTGTCTTTTGGGGAAAACCAAATTGTACCATCACGTCTTTCCACCAGGAATCATCGCGCTTGATTTCTACTTTTAGCGGTTCACCTGTAGCGACGGCTTTAACCCCATCTGTTACGGCTGTGCCCATATTGTTAAGAGTAGCAAGCACCGGAATGAGAACTATCTTGAGAATCTTTAGGCCTACCCGATACAGACCCCTTAAGGCAAAGGGAACATCACCCGCTTCAGCCTCACGAGCTTCGATTTCCGCGAGAAGCCGGTCACGTTCCGCGATGTAGGTGTCGCTCAATCGGATGGGTTGCTTGACGCCGTTTGACATAGTTTAATCCTCACCCCTGTACCAGGATGGAAACGCGTTTGTCGGAGAAATACTTGGAAACTCCAAAGACAGCGCCGGGCGCGGCGGCTGTACGACGGTCAAGTCCTCAAACAAATAGCTCTCGGTAGCTGCAATCATCGCAACAGCTACACCGTCAAGCCCACCGGCTGATTCGTCCAATTCTCTTGATAGCGATTGATTTGCCAGCTTTGCTACATAATCCTCGAAAGCCTGCCGATCCTTTTCACCGTACAATTCACCTTGAGCCAGCATGGCGTACGGATCGGCCAGCTTTGATAGAACCTCTTTGTTTATCTCATACTGGTACTTATCGCGCACCTCTAACGCATCAGACAAGCCGGTAAGCATAGGAAGAATCGTAACTTGAATATCATCGTGCAGACCGGATATCAACTCGGCGAAGGGGCCCAACCGCTCGGTTATGACTTTACTCATCGCATCCGGCTGGATCGCTATGAAATGCTCCAAGGCTCCGTCAAGCGCTCCTAATGAAATATTGAAATCGGAGATCATCGCTTTCGATGCTTCGATTTCCGCTAACGTACCCTGTTGATATCCGCTTATTTCAGTTGCATAGGGAATGTAGATTTCTTCTATAATATCTCTGACGATTTTACTCGGATCGTGAGCATATTCCCTGAAGCGGTCGTGAATGCGGCGCAACTGTTTATCGGTATCCTCGAAAGCTCGTAACTCCGCTGCTTCAACGGGAAAGCCCGTAAAAGAACTGCCAACCATGGCAAGACCGTGCACTACCGAAAAATAGGCGTGGATGTATGCGGTCCCCTGTCCCAATTCCTCTGACATGGCGCTTATCGCATCGTTGATCCGGTTTGACGCTTCTCTCCATTCAGGCCAAACCACTCTCAACACCTTGTTTATCGCATCCAGGTCTACCAGATGAATAAGCTCACTCACCTTGGCTATTCCTGTTTTGATTGATTCGATAATTCCTTTGTAAGCCGCCGAAATAGCACTGCCAGAGATAAAGGCCTTGATCTTGGGAAAGAGAATAGCAAGCCCGATTGTAAGCCCGACGGCTAAAAGCCAACCTAAATCCTCTCCCAGCCAATCGGCAAGTACCTCGAAAAATCTCATTTTCCAATATCTCAGTTCCGCTACAGCATTTTCGATAGCCGTGGCTATCAGCTCGGCGGCTGATTTCATTACCTCTTCTACCAGCCATGCAAGAAAATGCTCGGTGTCGATATCTTCTATGTCTACGGGCAGAGGACCGACCCCGTATACGAAAAGAACCCAATCAGTAAAGGCCATCGGTTTTTTGTTACGCTTTTCCCTCGACCAGCTTGATCATTCCATCGACGATGTCAATCACGCCGTCAAGCTCGGATGTATCTTCTCCGGTTGCCTTGATCGCGTCCCTTGCAACCTTAAATTGTCCGAGTTTTCCCGATTGCTCTTTTAAAGTAGCCCGTAATGCCTTACGGGCCTTTGTTTGCGCCTCATCCATGATCACGCCTCCGGTGGAATATCGAGATTGAGAATCCTGAAAACGAACTCCATGAACAAGTCGTCAATCGGATTCTCTGTCGCTCGAGCCTTTTGCATCAGCTTGATCATGCCATCTTCTAAGGCTTCTTTGATTATCGGAGAGATCGCCTTAAGAAGCGGTCCCAGGATAATTGCGATGATGCGTAGAATAGCTCCCCATGTTCTTGCGCTTGCCATAATTTAACTCTCCTTAGATTTCCCGCCCGTAGTACCAGGAAAAACCTATGTGAATGTGATCAAGATGCCCTACGTCACCGTAAAGCACCTTGTATTTTGAGCTCAACGAGCCCAATACTTTTTCCAACCCTTGAGCAAAGCCCCTGGCATCCGGAAGGCCTTTAGTACGGAGGTCTATAGCATACCCTTCGGCGTGGACTTTGTTCAAGGGATAATCCTCAAATGCGGCTCCCGTGATAACAGGCTGTACTCCTTGGACTTTCCCGCAAGCAAGTATGGCGTCGAAGGCGACAACCATTTCGTAAGGGATGTACTTGAACCGGACGTTTCTTTCAACCTGTATTAAGCTTTTCAATCTCACTCTCCAATTCTTTTACCCTTCTCACTGCCTTCTCTTTACCGACAACCTTGACTTTCGTAGCCACCGCGAACAGAACAGAGCCAATCGTAATCGACATAAACCCGATGTCCGCGCCGTAGCTGATCTCAATTATAACACCAGCACTCAACGCGCAGAACGCCGCCCACTGGCCGATGACTCCTAAAATGTAGTAAATCACAATATGCCTCACAATATTAAAGACACCAGCAGAGCACCGGTCACGTTGAAAGCTCCGCCACTGTTGTTTATAACACTAATTTCTATCGAAGTATGGAAAGTAAAGTCAGGCCAAAAGACAACATGGTATTCATCATCAGCTTCCCTATATTCACTCAGGGAAACAAAATAATTAGGCTGATCAACCATGTTGCGTTCCAAAAGATCAGCCAAGGAATAAGTGTTATAAATTACTCCGTCAATATTCAAGGCAAGCTGAACGAAACCCGGAGAATCATTAGTTGACCAAAAGTGAAGCCCTCCATCGTAGGTACGCCCCGACCCTGTAATAGCAAAAACACTCGTGGTAAGAAGATTCGGACAGTTAAGCATAACCGCCGCATCCGTTGTCGGAGTTCCGTACCGGGGGAAAATCCTTTGTCCGTAAAAATCAGGATATCCTCGCGCCATCTACTCGTACCACCCGAAGGCAGAAACTGCACCCGTCAATCCAACACCCGTAGCTGAAGCATAAAGCTTCCACCCAACGGTACATTCTAAGGGAGGGTTAAAACAAGTAGAAAGAGCAGGTATCGCTCCGTCAAGTGTCATAACTACAATCGGACCGCATATATATTGATCGACTCCTCCTAAATCAAGAGAAAACCATACCTGGCCCACCGCCGCCACGAAAACACCTACCGACACTGAACAAAGATAATAAACGGTACCGGCTAAAACCGTGTGCATAACAACCGTTCCCGTTATTGGAAGTGCTTTAATAGCAAATTGCGTACCATCATGCCCCGGCCTTGTACCTTGCCATTTTACCTGATTCGGCTCACGATACGTCATTAAAGCCATTAGTCGCTTCCCTCCTCAATAGTCACTTCTTCTCCTGTGGCAAAATAATCCTCGATAGCTTTCATCCTCAATTCCTTATCCGCCTCTTGACCCGCCGCCATTTCAGCCAACACTTCCTCAATCGGTTTCTGATCAAAGGTCGGCAAGAAGCTCTGTATGAAAAGCTTGTTCGATACCTGGCCTATCCGGATCGTAAACTTGTGAGCATAGGTGTCATCGAGATTGTAGTACCAGACTTTGAAATTGTGATTCGGAGAGGCTATGTAGTACCTGTCCGGAAAACTCACCAGGGTGTTGTCGCCATAGAACCATTCGCCGGGTTCACTCGGCCAAACCGGAAACCCGCCGTCTGCTACTCTGACTGACAACAACCCCGACGAGCCAGGAGGAAAATACAATTCGAATTGATAGATAAGACCATCCGTTACAGGCAGATCCGCCTCCAAAGGGGATGCAACCGCTCCACCTGCTAACGCCGATATAGTCTTACAATAGATCACGCTACATTACCGGCTGAAGCAAATAGTGAATACAGATATGCTCCAGGTCACCCCCAAATGCCAAATACAACCCTTGACTAAAATATCTGGGCCAAGTGTAATTTTGGGTTAAAGTCGATGATTTGGTTACCTCTATGTCCATGCGTAGGGGCGCAGCCGGCGAAGTACCGTCATAAAACTTCAGCACACCCGTACCGTTCACCTTGGCCGTAATTTCCCAATCAAGTAAAAAGAGCGGACGTTGCGACACGATACCATCAGCATCAACATGCTCCGTCCGCCCCTTTTTTAGCTCTTGAAGGGAAAGCGATTCAAACGTCACTTTCTCAGTCATGTTTTTCACGCTCTCCTGTCACTTAATACGTCCGTACCTGCTGAACGTATACGTGTTGGTACTTGGTCAGCTGCGCTGCAAGTCCGGCTACCGCGTGAATCTCAAGCCGACCGCTGCCTGTATAGGCTATCTGCCAGCAATCCTCGATCTTGTCGCCGCCGAATGTTTTCAAGAACATCGCGCCGAATGGACAGTGACCCATCACAATACCTTTCAGGATTTCCGCTCCGGTAGCATTACGTACGTTCTGGGTACAACCCGCTGCACTTTGATTGGCAACGGCTCTCGCTAAAACCGTGGCGAGCAAGTGAGACTGCCTTTCGAAGTGAGGGGTGATGAAAATACCGAGGTCGGTATCCGCTCCGGCTGTCTTTGCATACACGATCTCATTCCAGGGATCGTAATATGCACTCGTCTGGTACATGTAACGGTGCATTTCACTGTCGATCAGGATGTGCTTTCCTTGATTCTCGGTTAGCTTGAACTCATCGAATATGAAATTCGGGCCGTCTGTTGCGTTCTCCGCACCCCACATTAATGCTCGTACCGGATAATCGGTGGGAATGTCGATGTAATACCAGGAACCTGCTACCGGCAGGAATGTATAGATTTCCTTGTTGTAAAGAAATCCTTGAGGCTCGATCACCTTTTCATCGAAACAGTGAGCGTAGATGCTTAAGTTCGCCACAGCTCCGGTTGACCCGCCTAATATAAGGTCATGCTCAACCTTGATCTGTAGGTTGTTGTAACGTTTTGGATCGAGTGCCAACAGTTCGTCATACAACCAACGGCCAAACTTGATCTCGGCGCACTGTACAGAACATTCTCCTGTCACGTAGTTTATGATCGAAGCCGGTTGGATGTTGTCGGTGTAGTAGGCCATGCTCTGTGCGTGAGACCCATTCATCGAAAACAGGACATCCGCGCCGTCACATACCAGGATATTCTTGACGATGTTTCCAGGGTGAGCGAGAGGCGTCGAGTTCGTATTGAACTTTTTCCATATCACCGAAATCTTTGATATGGGATCGGTGATATTTAGGTCAACCGTTCGGGTGCCGAGTGTCGCTATGCTTTCGGACCGTAATACTTCAACTTCTCTGTAGTACATAGCTTAAGCCTCCTTACTTGGTTTTGTCGAACTCTGCCATACCGAATAGCCACGCATTAGCACGTGACGCGGAATCCTGCAAAGTCACATTGGGCATACCAGCAATCTTTTTCTGAAGCGAAGCTTCGAAAGGAAAAAGCTTGTCGTAAAACTTTCCCATTTTTCCTTCGGCTGCGGCTGCCCCGCTTGGAATCCTTTGAGCACCGATGTTAGCGGCCTTGTCTTTCCACTCTTCGAGTGACACGTTCAACAAAGCCCTTTTGCGCTTTCCGCTCGTATGTGCTCGTTGAATGTTTGCAAACCACTTATCCTCTGCAGCCGCGCTCTTGACCATCGGGCTTTCTTGTACCCTGTTGATACCATCGATAACCTCTTGCACGGCTCCGCCTAATCGGTCTTTCCATTTCTTAGCGCCCTCGGCGCTTGTTAGTTTAGGCATCTTTTTATCTCCTTCATCATTTTTTACGGCGAATAGAAAGGCCTGCGGCTATATTCGCTCAGTTCTATATAGAGAATATCATAACTGGATGGGGTCTGTCAAGTGTTTTATGAAAAAGTTATACCAAAAGTTATACCCCTGGGAAAGGTATTTTCGAGGGGGAGTAAACTCAAAACAGGGGATTGCTTATCACCGCACACTGGGAATCACACCCAACCGGCGAATAACAACCAATCCCCAAACATTAAAATGGTTTGCCAGGTTATTATCAATATTACACCGGCTACCAAGTGAAAGTCAACCGTAGGGAAAGAAAACGCACGCACCCGGAGCACGGCTACGGCCTACGGTTGTGAAAAA
>Ga0307379_10010463_pt1 | contig 12269 bp, 10 predicted proteins | sample UN2MG_FD_202237 | JGI IMG/M metagenome (GOLD analysis project Ga0307379, IMG submission 202237) | Soil microbial communities from Risofladan, Vaasa, Finland - UN-2 | ecosystem: Environmental > Terrestrial > Soil > Coastal area > Acid sulfate soil | place: Finland: Risofladan, Vaasa | collected... | reverse complement strand
TTCCGGGAAATAGTGAGGCCGTATGGCCATCATCGCCCATTCCTAGCAAAACCAGATCGAAAATCGGCCATAACCTTTCACCCATTCCCAATTCTTGCAGCTGCCAGCGATAGTCAGCCGCAGCCTCCATAGGGGGCAATTCACCCTTTATGCGGTGGATATGGAGCTGCTGTACCGGTACTTTGTCCAACAACAATTTATGGGCCTGCCCATAATTGCTGCCAGGGTCCTCGGCTGGCACATTCCGTTCGTCGCCCCAATAGACATGCGTTTGGGACCAGGGGAAGCGCTCCTGGTAGTCAGGTTGACTCATCAAATCGTAAACAGGAGATGGTGTACCGCCACCGGAGAGAACCAGGTGAAAAACGCCTCTTTCGGCCACTGCTTCTCGGGCTATCGAGGTAATCATATTAACCGTAAACCGGTCAAGACTGCCGTCGTCATCCAGAATATGGATTTCCGCTGAGAGGGCGTTCAATTTTGATTCCCTCCATGATCAACCTGAAAACTTGACTCTTCGACCATCGTAAGACAATGATTCGCTGCCCCAAATAAGGCTGCGCTTGGATTCGTTATGACATCGACTGAAACTCGGGAAAGTAAATCTGTTAATCGTCCTTTTCGTGTGAAAGCTTCCAGAAAAGTTCTACCTTGGAGTTGGGGGACGATTCGCGGTGGTATGCCTCCGCCCAGATAAACGCCGCCCGTCGCCAGCACCTGCAAAACCAGGTTCCCTGCTTCGCTACCCAAGATGCCGATGAACAAATCTAAAGTCGCTACGCAAATTTCTGAAGAGTTCTCCAGGGCCGAGCGGATAATAACCGGCGTCGCATCTTCTCTCGAAACCAACGCTTCCTCCAACCACTCTGGGACCAAAAAACTCCCGGTATCACGCAGAAAGGAAAATAGATTTGGAATTCCAAGGCCAGAACACACCCGCTCATAGCTGACGTGACCCAATCGTGGATGGAGATAGGCCAATAGCTCGAGCTCCAAGGCAGTTGCCGGGGCAAAGTCAGTATGACCCCCTTCACTGGGGATAGGCTGGTAATGTTTACCATCCCAAAAAAGATACGCTTCCCCCAGGCCTGTGCCTGGAGCAACGATGGCGATCGGTCCTGTTGCCACCCGCTCGCCGCTCTTCAACATTACCAGGTCAGCCACTTCAAGCATCGGGATGGCATAGGCGATTGCCTCCAAATCGTTCAGCAAATAAACAGGGACATCGTTCAGGGATTCGCTCAAAACGTCGGCATCTAACTCCCAGGGAAGGTTGGTTATCCGCACCTTGCGATCCTGGACCGGACCGGCAACGCCAAAAGTGGCCGCCAAAGGAGCCGCTTGATGCTGAGTGACAAAATCCGTGACTATTTCGGTTAATGAGCCGCAGGTGTTACTCGCGTACCGACCTACTATCAGCGGTCGATGGGGGCCGCCCTCCTGAGAAAACAGGGCCAAGATCGTTTTGGTCCCGCCAATATCGCCGGCCAAGACCATTAATTACACCGCAACCACTGAGTCATCAGTGCCCAGTTGATTCGGCAAATACGCATCAGCCTCCCAATCGTTTTCCCAGCGATCGTTATCCAGAAGATAGCGAAAGCGATAGCTCTGACCGGCATCAAGGCTGATGGTGACGCTGAAGCTGCCATCCTTTAATTTCTTCATGGGCGTCGATTCAGCATCCCACTGATTGAACTCACCGCATAAAAATGCGCTATCCGAATCTACTTCGGCCGGTAACCTGAAAGTAACCCGGCAGATATTTCCACTTGTCGAATAGTTCTTCTTTAACATCAGGTGCCTCCATTTTGATTGATTATCAACATGTAAATCGCTATGGCCTCATTATCTAAAACTTGAACATTTGTCGCCAACGAAACAGGTTGTGATCATCGTCCGGTTCCATTATACAATATTATTTTGCAATTCTTGATTCTGGCTGCCAGGCTCGAGCAAGTGTGATCTTACTATTGCCAGTCACTTTGTTTCTGCTAGAATCCCTCATCGTTGCTTTTGTCGCCCGTTTGGGCATGTGCTATAAATGAGACAGATTTCACAATCACTACACTAAAAGGAAACTTTATGCATGCTAAGTGATTGGCAATTCATATTGTTGTTTTCAGTAATTGCCCTGGTATTTCCGGGAGCGCCCATACTGATAGCGCAGCTAATAAACCCCAAAAAACCGAATCCCATTAAACAGTCGACCTACGAATGTGGCGTCGAAACGGTGGGGGACACCTGGATTCAATTTAAGGTTCAGTATTACATATTCGCGCTTGTATTCGTGGTTTTTGATGTGGAAGCGGTTTTCCTATTTCCAATCGCGGCTGCGTTCAACCAGCTAGCTCTGTTTGCCGTGATGGAAATTATACTTTTTGTAGTTATTTTGCTAGTGGCCTTGGGTTACGTTTGGCGTAAAGGCGCTCTAGAATGGTTTTAATACCCTCTTTAAACCACTAAACCGGGTTTCTGCTGCTTTTTACCGAAGAACCCGGTTTTTTTACGAGAGGTTGGCAGGAGACATTTATGTCCTTTGATGTTATTGATTTCCTGGAGAGCTTGTTCAAGCTAACAGTTGCCGACTATTTACGGCAAGTGTTTGGTGTTCCCGAATGGATTATCGACGTCGTCCAAATCTTCATCTTAGCCACCTTCCTGTTATTGAACGTCCTTATTCTCATCTGGCTTGAACGCAAACTGATTTCCCGATTTCAGGATCGTATCGGTCCCAATCGTGTTGGCGGTCGCTACGGTTTGTTACAGTCAGTGGCCGATGCACTCAAAATGTTGACCAAGGAATTTATCACTCCCTCAGGTGCAGATAGGATCGCCTACAATCTGGCGCCTTTCATTATTGTTGTTTCTGCGCTATTAATGTGGGCTGTCATTCCATTCGCCCCAGGGGTTGTTGGGACTGACCTAAATGTCGGCCTTTTTTACATCCTGGCGGTTAGCTCCATCTCAGTTGTCGCACTATTGCTAGCCGGCTGGGGCTCCAATAACAAATACGCTTTGCTGGGAGCATTCCGTTCAGTAGCTCAACTGGTGAGCTACGAGGTGCCGATGGTGTTGGCCTTGCTCATCCCGATCATGTTGGCCGGCTCTATGTCTTTGCAGCGTATCGTTTACGCTCAGGAAGTGTGGTACATCCTGGTTGTCCCCTTATCGGCCATCATTTTCCTTATCTCTGCCCTGGCCGAGCTCGGCCGGACTCCGTTTGATCTGCTTGAAGCTGAATCCGAGATAGTCGCCGGTTACCATATTGAATATAGCGGTATGAAATGGGGCATGTTCATGATGTCCGAATTCATCAACGCCTTTTTCATGTCGGCCTTGTTTACAACCATATATCTGGGTGGTTGGCGAGGTCCGGGAGCAGTAGAGTATCCGCTTCTGGGTCTTGTTTACTTTTCCATCAAGACATTTTTAATTCTATTCGTCCTGATCTGGATTCGGGGAACTTTTCCCCGTGTCCGCATTGACCAGCTATTAAATTTCAACTGGAAGTTCCTGGTGCCCATTACACTGGTCTTGATTATGGCTGTGGCGCTGATAGTGAAATTGTTACCTGATGATGTTAGTTCCTGGGTATTGGCGGCCGTCCTCTTCATGGCCAATCTAGCAATAGGTCTTGGGGCTCTGGAGATCTTCCGGAGATCTGCTCACCGGCAGCGGCAGGCCGTGGAAGCGGCGCGGAATCCTGGCACCGCCCCTGTTGCGGGTACATCACCCGAGGCTCATTCGGCGCCGGCATCCGCCCATTAAGACGGTTATCAAACTGAAACCTATAATGACAGGTTGAAGATATGACAGTTCAACAAGTTGTTTTCATCATAATCAGCGCCTTTACCCTACTTTCGGCGGTGATAGTAGTTACCGATCGTAATCTTTTTCGATCGGCAATCGCTTTGATGGCCTCGTTTCTAGGTGTGGCCGGGCTTTATATCTTGTTAGATGCGGGTTTCTTGGCAGTCGCCCAAATCATTGTTTACATTGGGGCTATTTCAATTTTGATCATCTTCGCCATTATGATGACCCGGCGCATGATGCAGACTGTAGAATCCCCTTTTAACCCCCGGCCAATCTCAGGCGCTATTGCAGCAGTGGGAGTATGTGCTCTGCTCATTTTTATCGCTGTTTCTACATGGCCAGATGTCGAGGCGGCCAACGTCTCTGATATAGTACTTAGAGGCAGCGTTTCACAGATGGGGCTCTTCCTGGTAAGTCCAGATGCTTACGTCATTCCCTTCGAAGTCGCTTCTGTGCTGCTGCTTGCGGCACTGATTGGTGCGGTTGCCATAGCCCGACCGGAGAAAGATTCATGATTCCACTGTGGGCCTATTTAGTTGTCGCTGCTCTACTATTTAGCATTGGCCTTTTCGGGGTCGTGGCCCGGCGCAATGCTGTTGCCATCCTTATGGCCGTGGAGCTAATGCTTAACGCAGTCAATATCAACCTGGTTGCCTTTTGGCGTTACTTGCAACCTGAAAAGCCGGTTGGGACAAACTGGGCCATTTTTGTCATCACGGTCGCAGCGGCTGAAGCAGCTGTTGGCCTAGCCCTGATTATCGCCGTATACCGTAGTCGCGATTCGGTCGTCGCCGAAGAACTCGACTCATTAAAATTTTAGGCGATTGGCCTTTGACCATTACATTATTGTTCACTGAACTATCGGACTCGTGGAGGAATTGTTACCGCCCTGGCTCAGGTCATTTGCGGTTAACAACAAGCTGCTAATGGACAGCTTATCCTTAAGGATCACTGCATGACTGAAGAACTTTTGACCACTTTTACCTGGCTTATCCCCGCCGGTCCATTGCTGGTCTTCTTTCTCATCGTCTTGTTGACCAATCGTAACAAGACTTTGAGTTGGCTCCTGGCTTGGGCAGGTGTTGGCCTGGCATTGGTATTGGGCTGGACCGTCGCCCTGGGCACAGTGTTTATCTTCTTGGAAGATGGCGCCCACCATATGGCCGAACACCCTCTGGTTGTCCATGACGCTATTCGCTGGTTGCCCATCGGACCGATTTCGAATTGGTTAGAGATTGGCGTAGCCGTCGATTCGCTCACGGCCGTGATGTTGATCATGGTCACGACCGCCATTTCGGCCATATTCGTTTACAGCGTGGGTTACCATCGCTGGAATGAAGGTCCGGGCAGCCACCCGGAGAAAGGTAAACCAAATCACGATGGTGTTGAACCGTTATTCTCGCGCTTCTTCGCCTTCATGAGCCTATTCGCCGGTTCAATGCTCATCCTGGTTGTTTCCGACAACCTTCTTACTCTATTTGTCGGCTGGGAGTTGATGGGGCTCTGTTCGTATTTACTTATCGGTTTCTGGTACGCCAAGAAGTATGACGATCCAAAGATGCTTCCCCCGCGAACAGCCGCTGTAAAAGCCTTCATGACCACCCGTATAGGCGACGTGATCATGTTGCTCGGTATCGTGTTTTTCTATCGGGTATTTGGCACGCTGACGTTCAGTGAAGCGTTATCAGCGGAAAGCTTAGAGCACGCCGGCCACTCATTGGGCGCCGGGGGAATCGCTCTAATGGCCCTTTTGCTTTTTGCCGGAACAGTGGGCAAGTCAGCCCAATGGCCGCTGCACGTCTGGTTGCCAGACGCGATGGAAGGCCCAACCCCGGTCAGCGCTGTCATCCACGCCGCGGCCATGGTTTCAGCCGGCGTCTATATGATTTTGCGCATTTTTCCACTCATCGCCTTCGCCATACAGGGCGTTGAAGGAGTCGAATATATTATCGGAGGCATTGGCGCCTTTACAGCCTTGATGGCGGCGACCATCGCCGTCGCTCAAAATGATGTCAAACGGGTTTTGGCCTTTTCGACTATCTCTCAGCTCGGCTACATGGTGGCCGCCATCGCGGTCGGCGCGTATGTCGCCGCAGCATTCCATCTCATTACCCATGGCTTCTTCAAAGCCCTACTCTTCCTGGGCTCTGGCTCCATCATCCACGGCATGGAACATGGCGCAGGAGAAGCCCATGATCACCACACAGATCCTCAGGATATGATGAATATGGGTGGCCTGCGTAAAAAAATGCCGGCCACATTTTGGACATTTTTGATCGGCGGCCTGGCTCTTTCCGGTTTCCCCATCATTACCGCCGGTTTCTGGTCCAAAGATGAGATTCTCTCAGTCGCCTGGCATGAGGGCGCCGTAGATGGCGAAATATTCGGCTTCATCATCTTCTGGGTATTGGTCATCGGCGCTCTGCTAACTGCGTTTTATACCATGCGCCAGATTTCATTAACTTTCTTAGGCGAACCGCGCACAAAATTGGCCGAATTTGCCCATGAGAGCAATCGTTTCATGACGGTTCCCCTGGTTGTTCTGTCAATGTTTGCCCTGTTCTTTGGATTTAGCGGCGTGCCGGAAAACTTCCCCATCCTCGGCCCCTTATTCAGCAACAATTTCTTTGAGCACTTCGTGGCAACAAGTATTGAAGAAACGATGATTGAACTTTTCGGTGCATCACAACTGGAAGGGGTTGTCCTGGCCATTGAACAGTTCAACTACGTGCCTTTAATCATGTCCCTGGTTGTGGCCTTGGGTGGTCTGTTCCTAGGCTGGTGGGTTTATGGTCGAAAACCGCTTAAATTGGGCCAACCCGATCCCCTGGTCCGGCCGCTTGGCCCATTATATACATTCCTTCAGAATAAATGGTGGTGGGACGAACTCTATGAAAAAATCTTCGTCCAGCCCACAAAATGGTTGGCTACCACCTTCGTTTACGAATGGATTGACCGCGGCATTATCGATGGCACATTGCACCTCATTGGACGGTCGGTCTACAAACTCGGTTATTACGCAAAACGGTTTGAAGAAGTTGTTATCAGCGGTGGCGTTGACAAGCTCAAAGACGGCGTCTTTTGGGTGGCTCAGGAATCGCGAGGGCTGCAAACCGGTAAGATCCAGGAGTACGTGCTCTGGTCAGTCATCATCGGCTGGGTATTGGCCGTGGCCATTCTCGTCATTAATGCCGGCGTCCTTGACAATATTTTTAACTGATAGAAGTGAATTATGGATGTCCTTGAAGAATATCTGTTACTCTTTATCGTCTTTTTGCCCCTCGCGGCCGCATTGCTGATTGCCTTGCTGCCCGAGGACGAGAAGGATCTGTTACGCTGGCTGGCTCTGATATTCAGCCTGGGGACCTTACTCCTGATCCTGGTGGCCTGGTTTAACTACGATTACCGGGTAGCTGATGCGGGCATGCAATACGATATCCAAAGGGAATGGTTTCCTCAAATCGGATCGACCTTCCATTTCGGCGCTGATGGGATCAGCCTGCCCATGCTCTTGCTGACCGGCATTCTGACGCCCCTGGCCATCCTGGCTTCGTTCCGCATCGATGACAAGACCAAGCCATATATGATCCTGTTCCTACTTCTGGAAACAGCCATGTTAGGCCTCTTCGTATCACTGGACCTAATTATCTTCTTTATTTTCTGGGAATTCAGCCTGGTGCCGATGTATTTCTTGATTCGGTATTGGGGTGGCAAAGACCGGCGCTATGCCTCCTTCAAGTTTATGATCTATACGATGGCCGGCAGCCTGGGCTTATTGGTCGCTATTCAGGTTATCGGCCTTTCCATGGGCACCTTTGATATCCCCGAATTGTATCAAAAATGGGTAAGCTTCAGCGGGGAGACACTTCCCGGCACCAACCTGTCTACCACGCTCTTTAAAAATATAGCCTTCTGGACATTTGTTATCGCCTTTGCCATTAAGATCCCGGTCTGGCCATTTCACACCTGGCTCCCCGACGCACACACCGAAGCCCCGACGGCCGGTTCCATGATTCTGGCAGGTGTACTCTTGAAGATGGGCGCCTACGGCTTCATTCGCCTGACCATCCCCCTCTTCCCTGAGCAAGCCCATACGACGGCCGTAGTCCTGGCGATTGCCGGGATGCTCAGCATCATTATGGGAGGTTATGCCGCTTTCGGTCAGTGGGACTTTAAACGACTGGTGGCGTATTCCTCCATCAATCATATGGGCTTTGTGGTGATGGGCATCGCCGTCATGGCCTGGGTCTATGGCTCCCAGGCTACCAACGCCAATATGGTTGAAGATGCCATTCTGGGGACTAGCGGCGCCGTAATGCAGATGTTTAACCACGGTCTTTCTTCGGCCGGTATGTTTTTCCTGGTGGGCGTTATTTACGAACGGTCCCATACCAGGCAGCTCAAGGATTACGGTGGCTTGTGGTCTGTACTTCCCTTTTTCGGCGCCGCGCTAATTTTTACCAGCATGGCCTCCCTCGGTCTGCCTGGCCTGAATGGCTTTGTTGGCGAATTCATGATTACCCGCAGCGCCTGGAACCCCTTCACCATTCAGATCGCCCTCTCCATGCTCGGTTTGTTATTGACTGGGGCTTATATTCTCAAAGGCATTGGCTTCACCCTTCATGGTGATTTGAATCCCCAGTGGAAGAATCTCAAGGATATGAATCTACGAGAGCATCTGGTGATTTGGCCATTGATGCTGCTGATGCTCAGCCTGGGCATTTGGCCTCAATGGTTGTTGGTGGTTATCAATGCTACGGTTTCGAGGATGTTTTACATTGTCACTTGATTAGCGGCAATCGGCCGCCGGCAAGGCTTCATTTGAACACTTTGGCCTGAACGGCGACCTGTTGCGAAAGCTTTAACTGGAACTTAAGCTATGGAGTTTCCATTTCTCACAATAATTGTTATGTCGCCAATCTTAACGGCGGTTATCATCTTGCTGCTGCCCAAGGAGCGCAAGGAGAACGCCCGTATGTTGGCTCTGGCGGCAGCCGGGTTGGGCCTTTTGTTGGCCGCTTATCTGTATATTGATTACAACCAGACTTTGCCGGCCGACGGCACTTCTTGGGCCGATTCCTTGCATTACCTGGAGGAACACGCCTGGGTGCCCAGCATAGGCTTGAACTACATCGTTGGCGTCGATGGCATGAGCATGACCCTGGTTCTATTAACGGCCGTGGTCGGCGTTGGTGGTGTGCTCATTTCCTGGAGTATCGACGATCGCCCGCGGGAATTCTTCGCCTTTTTCTTGTTGCTGATAGCCGGCGTTCAAGGCGTTTTCGTCGCCGTAGACGGCTTGCTTCTCTTCTTCTTTTACGAGCTAGCCGTGTTACCCATGTATGTGATGATCGTCATATGGGGCTGGGAGAAAACCCGGGAATACGCTTCCATGAAGCTGACCCTCTACTTACTCATCGGCAGTTTCATATCTTTCATCGCTTTCCTGGTCCTTTATTTCATGTTGCCGGAATTCTCATCCGCGGCCAGCCCAACTTTTGATTTGCGAATCTGGTCCGAAGCCCACTTCCCGGTCCATATCCAACAGATATGGTTCTTACCATTATTTATAGGTTTCGCCGTATTGGCCGGCATCTGGCCCTTACACAACTGGTCCCCGGACGGTCACGTTGCCGCGCCGACGGCCGTGTCGATGATTCACGCCGGCGTGTTGATGAAACTGGGCGCCTATGCTTCCATGCGGGTCGGCATCCAGATTTTGCCTGAGGGCACCGTCTATTGGATGCCCTTCATCATCTTACTCACCCTTATCAATGTCTTGTATGGCTCTTTAATAGCGATGCGCCAGAATGATATGAAGTATCTCATAGGCTATTCGAGCGTCAGCCACATGGGCCTGGTTACCATGGGTTTCGCAGCTATGACACTCAACGGATTCATGGGCGCCGGCATCCAGATGGTCAGCCACGGGGTGATGACTGCCCTCTTCTTTTCTGTGGTCGGAATGATTTATGACCGTGCTCATTCCCGAGATATGAATGAACTTGGGGGCATGATGAAGGTGCTTCCATTCGCCATGGTCGCTTTTATTATCGGCGGCCTGGTATCGATGGGCATGCCCGGCCTGTCTGGATTTGTCGCTGAGTTGCCGATCTTGATGGGGGTCTGGAACGGAACCGCGGCCAATTTGACGGATACAGCAATCGGCTTAAATCCCTCAACCTATTACAACTGGGTCGCCCTGCTGGCGGTCCTGGGAATTGTGATCACCGCGGCCTATATCCTGAGGGCCATCGGCCGCGTTTTTTTTGGCGAATACGATGGCGACAAGTGGCACGATATGCGCCCCCTGTTGAGCATCGACAAGATTACCCTAGTTGCCTTTGCCGTCATTTTAATTGTCATTGGTGTGTTTCCCTCGACTATTTCAAACATTGTCACCTCCGGGATGGCTCCAGTCGTGGAACGCGTCCAAGAAGCCCAACAGCTGCAATCAGCCTCGACCATCCTCGATTCCGTCTCGACGGTGACAATGGGTCTGGCTCAGTGGCTGGGAGGTGCATAAGTGAGCTCATCAATTACGCTTGAAAGTGTTCTGGCCCTGGCGCCTGAACTTGGTCTGTTGATCCTGATCCTGGTGATATTACTGGTGGAGAGGATGTACAAGCCTGAACAGCGGCGAAATCTTGGCCTGATCACTGCCTGGGGGGTCTTGGTCATTTTATTGGGCACCGTGGCCTTATATGTACTTTTCGACCAACCGAACATCCAACCGGAAAGTTATTGGGGCGGTATGATCCGCCAGGATATGGTGACATTTCTTTTCCGGATCATGTTTCTTATCGTGTTGCTGATCACCACCCTGGTTTCCCTGGACTTCCCGCGTGTACAGCGGGGAGAGTATTATGCGCTACTGATGACGGCGACGATCGGCTTTAGCTTGATGGCTGCCTCGTCTGATTTGATAATGCTTTTTATCGCCCTGGAGACGGCCAGCATTTCCCTTTACATTTTGGCCGGATTCACCCAGGGCGTCTATCGTTCCAATGAAGCCGGCATGAAATATTTCATCTACGGCTCCTTCGCCTCGGCTGTGATGCTCTTTGGTATGAGTTATCTTTACGGAATGACTTCCGAGACGAATATCTACACCGTGGCCCAAGAGGTCTCGCGTATTTACGTCGGTGATGATGTAATGCGAGCGACCGTTTTGGTCGCCGCCGCGCTGGTGATCGTTGGCTTCGGCTTCAAAATATCGGCCGTACCTTATCACTTTTGGGTGCCTGATGTCTATGAAGGCGCCCCCACCCCTGTCACCGGTCTTGTATCGACTGCCTCCAAAGCAGCCGGCTTCGCCGTCTTTCTAAGGGTGTTCACGGCCGGCGTATTTGGTCCTGGTGACAGCTCAAACGCCTGGTGGTCGATGATAGTAGCTATGTGTGTTATTACCATGACCCTGGGCAATTTCATAGCACTTCGTCAGACAAACATCAAGCGCATGTTGGCTTATTCCAGCATCGCCCAGGCTGGCTATGCTATGATCGGCCTGATCACTGCCTTAACCGTGGCCGGCGGTAATCAAGCCAGCATCGACGGCGCGAGCTCAACCATGTACTTCCTTATCTATTACGTCATCACCAATGTCGCCGCATTTGGGGTGATTATCCTGGTTAGCAACAGGACCGGTTCCGATGAAATTAAAGATCTGGCCGGGCTCAGCCGCCGTTCACCATACCTGGCTTTAGCCATGTTATTCGCCCTGCTCTCATTGGGCGGCATACCGCCCACGGCCGGATTCTTTGGCAAGTTCTTTATATTCCGGGCAGCCATCGAGGCGGATTTGTGGTGGCTGGCGCTGATTGGCATCTTGAATGCTTTCGTAGCCCTTTATTACTATCTAAGTGTGGTCAAGGTGATGTACCTCTACAAACCCGAGGAAGACGGTATTCGCATTCATGTTTCCAGGGCAGCCGCTGTGGCCATTGGCCTTACCGTATTTGGCATCATCTATCTGGGCGTACTGGCCAACTCGACCTTTGAATTGACTCGACGGGCGGCAACGGCCTTTTTTGCCGGATAATCAGAGTTGTCCATTCGCTTCTGGCTAATTGCTTGTCAGAGCAGGTATTCAGCAGAATAATAGTGACTTGTTATCCAATTGTCATGATCATGAGTTGTGATATAATGCACAAGCTCATTCGAGATTAAAATATAGTGTCCCAAAATAACCAGCCTGATCAGGCTGCCCGCATGGCTGGGCTCGTAGGCCAGATTGGTTGCGTGACCAGCTTTGCCAGTTTTATAATTATCGGTGTTGCCTTTGCAGCTGGTCGGTATCTTGACAGCTTGTGGGAAACAGGAGGTATTTTAACCGTTCTGTTTCTTCTTGGCAGTTTTCCCATTACCTTATATGTTATCGTTCGTATCAGTCTGTATGCCTTAAACAGGGCTCAGCCACCGCAGCCTGCGCCACAGACCGAAAAAACGCTTAA
>Ga0307379_10010461_pt1 | contig 12271 bp, 9 predicted proteins | sample UN2MG_FD_202237 | JGI IMG/M metagenome (GOLD analysis project Ga0307379, IMG submission 202237) | Soil microbial communities from Risofladan, Vaasa, Finland - UN-2 | ecosystem: Environmental > Terrestrial > Soil > Coastal area > Acid sulfate soil | place: Finland: Risofladan, Vaasa | collected... | reverse complement strand
TCAGTTACGCGAGGCCCTGCAGCAGCAAGGCGGCATTGTTCAGCACGAAGAGGTAGCGTGATGCCAGTGCAGGAGCCGACACAATTTCAACTAAGAATGGCATTGATTCTAAAACGAAATCGGCGGCGAGAAGAAGGCGATTTCGCTCTATTGCTCATAGTGGCGCCATAGCAGTACACACCGCGGACGCATTCGAGACATCCGCGAATTCCCTTGACTTATGTGCAACAGTTGTATAATATATTATCCATACGGATGGTAGCGTTCATTAGGCCCACTGAAGTGTGCCGTCCCGTCGGCCCTGCTGAACTAAAGATCGTGTCGATTCATTTCCTGCCGCCTTCGATGTGCCCGGCCTCGCGGCGCAGCTCGAATCGCCGGCACGAAATATCACTGTATCACCATTGGGCAAAACAGCGGCCACTACTGCTCGCCCAACGCGACCTGCGACAGCATCGTGTGGATCAAACCGAGTAAGCTTTCGAGCCGCGACATCGCAGCCAAGCCTGCCGATCTGAAAACGGCGTGCTCCAAACAGTTGGCAAGCCGGTGATGCCCCGATTCACTGTGGAACCGGAATGGCGGGTGTATGCGATGAGGCCGAAATAACATGTGATCGGCACAGAACCTGGGAAAAGAGACCCTCGATATGAACAGGAATGAACACGAATTGGAGTTTTCTCCCGCAGCACGATGGATTTGGACAGACGCGTCGGCCGCTATGGACTCTTGGTGGATGTTTCGAAGAGAGCTGGCACTGCCGGCGGATTGTCGTGATGCCTGCTTGCGAATTACAGCGGCCTTTCATTATCTGCTATATGCCAACGGAGCGCTTGTTACCCGCGGTCCTGCACGCTCATACGATTTCTGGAAGGCCTATGATGTCGTGGATATCCAGCCTTATCTCCGGCCCGGCGCGGAGAACGTTCTCGCAATCCTCGCCCCGGAGCACAAGACGGGTTCGCGCCGCGGCGTGCTGGCGGAATTGAGCTGGCACGATGCCGGCGGCCAACGGTTCACTCTGGCCACGGATGGCCGGTGGAAGATGCGGCGGCACTACTCGATGAAGGCGGGGGCCGCGGGGCGGTCGCTTGGAATCGACTTGCTGCTGGGGCGCGAGGAATGGTTTGATGCCCGTCGTGAGCCGCTGGGCTGGAACGCCCCCGGTTTCAACGATTCCTTGTGGACTGCGGCGCGCGAACTGGGGCCGGTGGGCATGGCGCCCTTCACCGCTGTGGAGGCAAGCGGGATCAGCCTGCTCTCCGACGATCCGATCCTCCCGCGCTCGTTCGCCGCAATCGAGCTGGCGCGGCTCAGGCCGGGCTACCGCGTTCGCCTGGTCTCGCCCGATGAGCACACGAATGCCACCAAGGTTTTCGCCACGGAGGTTGCGTGCGCCGCGCCCGCCGCGGTTCGCCTGCATGTTCCGGCGCCGGTGTATCTGAATGGCAAGCCGCTCGCGCCTGATCCAGACACCGGTGAAGTCGTTTTTCCGGCGGGCACAAACCTGCTGTGCGTCCGGCAGGCCGGCTACGGCACGGTCGAGTTAGAGCTGCTGCTGGAAACGGAAGCCGAGATGACGTTCTCCGCGGGCGGCATACTGGGTGCGTCAGATGTGCCTTGGGCTGTATGCGTCTTTCCCGTGGGCGCCGTGGATTATCCTTGGCACGAGACGGCCGGCAGCGTGCCGCAGCCGCCGGAGCTGCCCCGCCTGCTGAATGCAACCCGCGTGCGGGAGATTCCGGACGACCTGCGGGCCGCATTTGTGCCCGCCGCTGTGCAGAGCGGCAGCGTATCGCTGGACGTGACGACCCAATGCTGTTACCATGTGCGCGGCGGGCACACCGATCCGGCGATCGAAAAGGGGCAACCACGGCTGCATGCGGAGCCTGGGCTGGCGTCGCCGTTGCGGAGCGCGCACAACCTGCTGCACACCCACCCGGATGCCGCGGTCGTGATGCCGAGCCCCGGCTACGACGCGCATTTCATCGTGGATTTCGGGCGCGAGACAATCGGCTACGTTGAATTGGCGGCGAATGCGCCGGAAGGCACGATTATCGATGTGCAATGCTTCGAGCTGATCGGACCCGGCGGCATTGCCTGGATGTACCACAACGGCTTCCGCTATATCTGCCGCGAGGGGCATCAAACCTTCACGTCGCATTTCCGGCGCGGCTTCCGGTACGCCGCAATCACCGTGCGTGGTTTCGAGCGGCCGGTGAAGCTGTATTCCCTGCGGTGCCGGCACACGGCCTATCCTGTGGAGGAGATCGGAAGCTTCGAGTGCAGCGACTGGCAGCTCAACCAGGCCTGGCGCATGAGCCTCGACACGGCGGCCGTGTGCATGCTGGATACCTACGTGGACTGCCCCGGCCACGAGCAGAGCTTCTGGGTGGGCGACGCGCTCATCACCGGGTTCATCAATCTGCTGGCGTTCGGCGCTTACCACTTTGACCAGCGCTGCCTGCGCATCGTCGGCCGGTCTTTGTCGCCGGAGTGGGTGAAGGAATACTGGCCCCGCGACGAGCGCTACACCAGCGGACGCTACCTGCCGATCGCGGCGTTCCCCAACTATCCGGAAGGCGGCCTGCCTATGTGGGCTTTCCTGTGGGGCTTGCAGTGCCGCGAGCACTGGCTGCACGGCGGCAACGCCGACGACCTGCTGGAGAACTACGGCTACGTGGACGACATGCTGCATCGCTGCCGGCTGCTGACGAATGACCGCGGGCTGTTGGACATTCCCGGCGCGTGGAACCTGATCGAGTGGGGCGCCACCGATCTCTCGCCGTACGGCGAGGTAACAGCCAACAACGTCTTGCTCGTGCAGTGCCTGCGCGTGGCCGCCGAAATGGCCCGAGCGCTGGGCATGGCCCAGAAGGCCGACGATCACGCGGCCGAGGCCAACGAACGCCAGACGGCAATCAACTGCTGCTGCTGGGACGCACCGCGTCAAGCTTACGTGGATACGGTTCGCGACGACTGGGCCTACCAGAGATACATCGAATTCTGCGCGAGCAAGGAATGGGCGCCGCTGCCGTGGGAGAAGTACCGCGGCTGCCTGCGCGTGAGCGAGCAGACCAACACGCTGGCTCTGCTGTGCGGCTGCGTCCCTTCCGAGCGGCTGGAGGCCGTGAAGGCCATTATCCGAAGGGTGGGATCGGGGCGGTATGTCCCGTCTTCACCGGCGTCGCGCAGCCAGGGGCCGCCCTCGGAGCAGGAGGCGCCGGACGGGATCGTGGCCATCGGCTCGCCCTTCTTCCTGTTCTTCTCGCTGGACGCGCTCTTCCAGATCGGTGAAGGGCGTATGGCACTGGAGGTGATCCGCCGCGAGTGGGGCAAAATGGCCGCGATGGGCTTTCGCACCTGTCCCGAAACTTTTGGATGGCCGCGCAGCACGGCGCACGCCTGGAGTGCCGCGCCGGCGGTATATCTGCCGGCCCGCGTGCTCGGCATCCGGCCGTTGGAGCCCGGCTACCGCACCTTTGTGGTAGATCCCTGCCCAGGCGATTTGCAGTGGGCGAAGGGTTCCGTGGCTACGCCGCACGGGCCGATCCACGTCAGTTGGCGGCGAAACGAAAAGAACGAACTTGAGATTACTTGCACAGCGCCGCCGGAGTGCCAGCGTGTGGAGCACGCTGATCGATGAACATGGGAATAGCGCAAAACGCGCCACTGACGACGGAGCTGATCGAACGCGTGCGCGCCGTGCTCGACGATTTTGCCAGGCAACGCGGAAAGCCGCTGCATCCGGCGGTTCACGTGCCGGCGACAGCAACGTGCCAATAAGATCCAAATGCGGAGATCCAATGCACGCCTCGCCACGCCGCCTCCGGCAGCTTCACCACCGATCGTCGATAGACCTGCGGTCCCTTTCCACCGGGATGAACCATTCTTCCAGTTCCGTCTGCATCCTGCGCAGCCGGGCAGGCTTCAATTATCATCAGTGGGGACCGCCGGCCCACGAAAATCAGGAAGAGGCGCGGTCGACACGACTCCGCGGTTGGACTTCGCCGAAGGCTTCTCCATCCGCTCGATGGTCTGGTCGATGGCGCCCTGCAACTCGGGATTCCGCCGGAGGTCATCGAGGGTGCGGCGCAGCCGGTCGGTGAGCGGCAGCTTGAGCGCGAGGATGACAGCGGCCTTCGCGCTCGGATTCACAACGGCGCCGCGCGCGTCGGGGGCGGTGTCTTTCAGAAGGCGGATCACAAAATCCTCGGCGGCCGGGGCCTTCGGTGACGCGGCGGCGCTTTCTGCAAGCTTGGCACGAAGGGTAGCCGGCAAGGCCGCGTAGCCTTCGAGCAGGCTGCTGTAGACGGGGCTCTCCGGAACGTCGGCCAACTGAGTGGCGGCAATCCGGCGCAGCTCGATGTCCTGACCGCCATCCATGATGATCTCGGCAAGCGTGCTTGCCGCCGCATCGCCGGAAGCCTTGACGAACAGCTCGAGACCATCGCTTCTCTGGCCAGAGTTACGGCTTCTGTCCTTGGCGACGGTCAGGCCCAGGTCGGCAGCCTTGCGCAGAATCTGCGGGTCGATCTTCTCCCGGCGAGCCTTGCGCATCCCCAGATCGCCGCGCACCGGCTGTGTGAAACGAGACGTATCGTGCTTGCCCTTCGCGGCCTCGGCCAACGTATCGAGCATGGCGTTGTACCCGTCAGGCAGCGCCATCATTGTCTCCATCATATTATGGCGAAACATGAATTCCCCTTGTTGGTCGCCGAGAAGGAGGTTTTGCAGGTACTTGAGAAACTCGGGCTTGACAAGCGACGGCTCCCGTGCAATGGCGGTGATCACGATCTGCACGAGGCTGCGAGGCACATCGCCGGCGAGGAGTTTCCGCTGCAGCTCGGCTGCGGCGCCGCGCGCGGTTCCTGGCGAGGCCGCCATGCCGCAAAGCAGCTTGATTCGGGTGTTGGCGGTGGCTTTGTCCAGCAGAGTGTCGCGTGCGGTCAAGAGTGCAGCCGCCACTCTCCTGTCCTTGGCGATGGCGTTTCCAGGTGATGTCATGAGGCAATATGCGAGGCTTGCGCATTCATCCCCATTCAGCGATGCAAGCCTGAGGGCCTGCGCGATCAGCGCCGGCAGAGGAATGCCATCAATGAATTTCGTGTTTCGGTTGTAATAGGGAATGAGCCTCTCGGCGAGGGCGATGCCGGCCGCTTGTTCGGCGGGCGAGGCCTCGGGCGACAAGGACGACTTCAGCATCTCGTGGATAAGCGGCGAAATACCCCGGCGATCTGCGTCTTTGAAGAGATCCAGCCGGTTTTGGAGCAGGCATACGTTGAACGCTCTCACGGACATAGCGCGGGTCTGGGCGTCCTTGTCCTTCAGCAATTCCCCCAGCCGTTGTACAAGGTCGGCGGCCTCGAACTTCCAGTTGGACGTTCTCGAGGAGAGGAATTCAAGCACGACATCGGGATCCGTCTTAAACAGCACACTGGCCGTTACGTCCTTGGCGAGACCGAGAGGACCGTACCAGAGCAGCCGCTGGAGCTGGGCGTCACCCGATGCCAGGATCGCATCCGCAAACCCATTGGGTGTTTCTTGCCCGTGTTCAACTCTCCGTGCGGTGCTGGAGAGCCAGTGTAACGAAGGATTCAGTTCTTCAAGCATCGCGCCAGCAAGGGCTTTCGCGGCGGGCGAAGCAGGGTCCAGCTTCCTCAGAAGCCCCACCGATTCGGCACCCGGAAACTGCCTGGCCACCAATGTCGCGCCGAACACACGCTCGGACAGAGCCGGCGAGCGGAGCAGTTCCTGGGCCTTCTGCCGTATTTCCGGTGCAAGCTCGCGTGTGGCGTCGAGTATCGGCTCGAAGAGCGACAACAGGAGGTGCGGGATGGGATCGTCTGCTTGTAGCGCCTCGAGCAGCAGTAGCTCCGTCGGCCGTCGGCCGAAGGCGGTTTCGATGCGATAGCTCAAAGGCAGCTTGTCGCCGCGGCAGAATGCCCGCAGCACGAGGTGCGACATCCGGCTCGACTGACGCAACTGCTCCACCTTCGCTTTGGACGCGGCCGTTCGCAGCGTGGGATACCGCAGGCGGACAGCAGCCGCGGCAATTTGCAGGCACGGGTCATCTGATGCTTCGGCCGCAGCCAGAATGCCGGGAACGTCAGGCCTGAGTACGTTTTGGGAGCACGCCAGCACGAGGCCGAACGACCGCACTACCGGATTCGGATCGGCGAGCAGCGGCCGTATTCCCTCGGCGAGCGAGGCAGGCACCTCGTTGCGCAGCCGCTCGCGCTCAGCCTGCGTGGGCTGCGCGATGCCCATGTTCTCGTCGAACTCCTCTGTCAGCCACCACACCTTCTGCAGCCAATACTTCCATGCCGCCAGGCGCACCGCCGCGTGCGGATCAGTGCGGAGCAGAGCGATGGCCGGAAACACGTCGGCCGTATCCGTGTAGAATGCGGCATTGATGCAGGCGAGGCGGACGGCGCAATCAGGCTCCGCAGCCGCCTTGCCTATCGCCTTCGGCAGGTCAAATGGCGCGGCATACGTGTAACCGGAAAGAACCGTCACTCGTGGAAATGCGGCCGCCCGGACGATGGGATCCTGGTCATCGAGAGCTGCATCCACCTTCCGCAGGAACGCCTGCTGCTCATCGTAAGCCCCCGAAACGGGGCATGTCGCCGTGCAGCCGGCCCGCACGTCGGGATCGAATGCATCAAGCTGCTGCGTGCTTTCGCTGCTGCCCCATAGCCGGGCATAGCGGGCGACTCTCACCCAGAAGTCCGCTGCCTCAATATCGCCCAACGCATCGATCAGCGCCGCGCTGTCGCCGGCGGACCAGTCTGGCAGAACGATATCGTCGCCCGCCAAGCGTGCGCCGTCGATCTTGAGCGCCAACCGTGCCACCGCTCGATAAGCGCGGCCGCGCATCTTGGCGATTCCGGCCGGCGTATCCGCGCGCACGATGGCCACCATCGCTTCGCCCGTGTAGACCGCCTCCAGCCCGCGCGGGCGCAGCATCTTCTGCAGCACGGCGTCCACCGGTTGGTCCTTCACGGCGAGCGTGACGGGCGCGGCATCCTTCACCACATCTTGCTCAAACGCCAGCCGCAAGCCGGACACCTGCTGCAGCCGATTGAGTGCCTCGGCCAGCGGCGTGGCCGTGGTCTCGAACGAAATGTTGCCGGCCTTGGCCTCGCCAAAGCACTGCTCAGATCCGCCGGCAACAACCAAGACCACAATGAGAACCAGAAGCGCCAAATTCTTCATATCTGTATGCCTCCATGCGGTACGATGGTACTCCCATGCCACAATGTGCTCTATTCCATATTATACAGTAAGACACCGCTCACGGGCAAGCGCTATTGTTTATTTTGAGATTTCCCCCGCACAAGATGCGATTGCCCCGCGATGCGCAGCCGCAAGGTGTTCAGTCGCTTGCGTTTCCTCGCCACGCCGCCTCCGGCAGCATCACCACCGATCGTCGATAGACCGGCGGTCCCTGCCCATCGTCGCCTCGCGCAGCGCCAGGCGGTCGAGGCCGCGGGCGTCAAGCGTGTCGATAGCGCCCGTGCGGTGGGGATACCGGGCCGTCATCAGGCCGGCTCGCGACGGAGCGCACACCGGAGACGCAGCATAACACTGCGTGAGCGTAACGCCCTCCGCCACCAGCCGATCCAGGCTCGGTGTGTTGGTCAGGCGGTTGTTGAACGCTCCGAAATCACCGTAGCCCATGTCGTCCGCGAGGATGAAGATGACGTTAGTGTGCTGCATCGGGTTTTCTCCTCACTTGGTGTCCTTTCTGAAAGCAGCAGCGCCGGCCTTCGCTTCCGGCTCCGCCCGGTCCAAGGAGGCGCAGATGCAAATCATGCCAACAGGACCGGGTCTTGTCAATGCGGTTTGCCCGCTGATGCGGCCCAAGCTGAGGAAGGGCGGGGCACGATGCACCGCGCCTCGGGGCGATGTTTCGCCACATTCCCCTTGAAATCATGCTCGCAGGCTGTGATAATCGGGCAAACTGAAGCCCTCTTCCTACGGATATCATGGAGTGATCTGATGGACATTAACCTTTCGGGCAGAATAGCGCTCATTACCGGTGCGTCGGGCGAGCTTGGCCGCACCATCACCCGCACCCTCGCCCGCTGCGGAGCCGACACCGCCATTCATTTCCACCAGAACAGGGCGAAGGCCGAAGAGCTTGTGAACGAGGTGCAGGCGATGGGCCGCCGCGCGATCATAGTGCAGGCCGACGTGACCGATGAGCGGTCTGTAAACGAGATGCAGAAGATCGTGGCAGCGGGGCTGGGCGATCCTGACATCATAGTGAACGGCGCCGTGATTCAATATTCGTGGACGACCGTGCTGAACCAGGCGCCGGCCGATTACGAGGGCCAGTTTCGCTCGTGCGTGCTGCACAACGTGCTGATGGCGAAGGCCTTTGCACCGGCAATGATCAGGAAACGCTGGGGCCGCATCATTGCCATCAACACCGAATGCGCAATGCAAAACCACCCCACGCAGTCGGCCTATGTGTCGGGCAAGCGCGGAATGGACGGCGTGCTTCGCGTTCTGGCGAAGGAGATCGGCGAGCACAACGTAACCGTGAACCAGGTGGCGCCCGGCTGGACGATCAGCGATAAGTATCGCAGCACCGGCACCGAGCGGCAGGAAGGCTACGAGAAGAACGTGCCGCTACGCCACCGCGGCGACGATCACGACATAGCGAACGCGGTGGCGTTTCTGGCGTCGGACCTCGCACGGTTCATCACCGGCGTATACCTGCCCGTCTGCGGTGGCAACGTCATGCCGACGATCTGACGGAAAGTCCAAGGTCCAAGGTCCAAAGTCCAGGGACTTTGCACCTTCCCGAAAATTCTTTGGATTGGGAAAAGATATTTCTTGCAATCGTGTTTCAAAATGGGTAAAGTATCGGTTGAAGCTTTCACCTGAATAGGAACGTATTAACGGAGGGAGCATCGATCTGAAAAGGGAAGCCCTCGAAAGAGCAAGTGGCTGAGCTTAGCTGCCATTGAGATTGGGCGCCCGCTCGCGTCGCACGTGTCGGCGTTGGGCGGAGTTTCAGTGTGTGCGAAAGGGATCAAAGGAGATTAGGGTGAACATCTACGTTGGGAATTTGTCGTACGATACCACCGAGGACGATCTGCGCACAGCGTTTGAGCCGTTCGGCAATGTGGCTTCGTCAAGCGTGATCAAGGACAGGGACACCGGCAAGTCGAGAGGCTTCGGATTTGTTGAGATGCCCGACGACAGCGAGGCCCAGGCGGCTATTGCGGCATTGAACGGCAAGGAGTTGCAAAGCAGAACACTAACGGTGAACGAGGCGCGGCCGCCTCAGCAGCGTACAGGCGGCGGCCCCAGGCGCAGCGGCGACGCTGGCGGCGGCGACGCTGGCGGCGGCGGACGCCGCAGCAATTGGTGAGAGCATCATTCCGCGATTGCGCGGAGTTTGCTGAATATCGGCAGATGCCGGACCGGGCTAAAACCCTGTCCGGCATTTTCTTTGCCCGATGCTTACTGGCTGCCGTTGCCGGTGAGCTCTCTTCCGCGCAGCAGGAACCACAGCGTGCCCATCACGCCGAAGCCGAAGGCCGCCAGCAGGTTGATCTCGGGCCCTATCCGCCAGAGAAATGCCCCGCCAAATGCTGCAATCGACACGATTGAATCGCGTAGCAGATAATACAAGCCAAACATACCGGCCTTGTGCTCCTCGGGTGCAAGGTCCATTATGAGCGCCTTGCGCGTCGGCTCGCCGAATTCCTTCAAACCGCGCAGGACGAATGCAAAAACAAGCACCTCGAACGACCGCGCGAAGATGAGCACCAGGGGAAACGCCGTGAAGAATATGAAAGTCATGACGACAAACGGCTTCTTGTGGGTCTTGTCGGCCAGGTAAGCTACCGGCACGTAGATGAGAATGGCCGTGGCCATTTCGATGGCACGCAGCCAACTGAACTGCATGCCGCTGAGCTGCGCGGTGTTGTAGCCGGCGATGGCATCCATGCTCCAGATCACAACGAATGCGTATGGCATTTGTTCGCAAAAGCGAATGAGGATATCGGAAACGAGCAGGCTGCGCAGGGCCGGGTTCATTTGCGGCACCAGCGCGACCAGCGATCTGAAGCCGGAATGCGAGTGTCGTTTTTCCTTCGGCTTGTCGTCTTCGATCAGCAACTGCTGGAAAACCAGTGCAACCAGTGCGAGACCGAGCGCGCAGGCAAAAGCCAGCCGCACACCATTGACCGGCCCCCAGCGGTCGTAGAAGATGCCGCCAACGACCGGGCCGAGTGCCATTGGCACGCGCCGGACGAGCGAGTGCATGGTAACGCCCATCGTGCGCTTCTTCGAGGGCAGCACCTTGGCCACCAGGCCCATAGTAGCCGGCATGGAGATGGCAGTCCACGACAGGAAGAACGCGGCGCCCACCAGCACCGCCCACCACCTGGGAATGAGGATGACCACGAGGAAACCGAGCATCGACATCAGGTTGAAGATGAGGAGCGCGCGCTTGGTGCCTAATCGGTCGGAGAGGTGGCCGCCGGGGAAGGCATAGAGTGCGCCGAGGAGGTTGTCCATGCCGTTGAGGAAGCCGATGGAAATGGCACCGCCGCCCACCGCCGCCGCCGAAAGGTACAGCGGCAGGTACTGCTCGCCCATGTGCTCGCCCATGCCCACTAGCACGCCCATGCCCAGCAGGCCCACGATGCTCTTGCGCAAGCCCAGGAAATCGGCAGCCCGTCGGCCGGCGTCGATTGTTTTGTCGTAGAAGGTGGTATTCTGCATCAGGACTACAAAGACTTAACGCGGTGTGCCAAGACTCTTGCGTTATAGTATATCACCGTGTTGCAGGTATGGGCAAGATTTTTCCGGAGGCGAGACGGGCGCGGGCGGTGCGCGATCAGCTTTCCAGCCTGGCCTGGAGTACCACGCGCTGCCCGCCGCTGATGGCGAGGATGCGGTCGACCGGCATGTTTGCCGTGGGCGTTATGTAGATCACCTGGTCGTCGCGCAGGTTCTTGAAATAGATCTCGAAATCGTCGGCGGCGTCGTTGTTTAGCTGCACGCCGCGCAGGTATTGCATTTGCCGCCAGCACGGGATGTGCTGGGTGTGCCGGCCGCAGAGGTGGATGGTGCCGCCTTCGGGGTAGACGTTCAGGATGCTTTCATCGAGCGGGGCGATCTCGCGGGCGTATTGCTGCGGGCCTACGAGCTGCGTGCTGCACCCGCAGATGTGGCCGAAGCCGTCGGGCGCCCAGCGGCTCGACGACGCATAGAAGCGAACGCGTTTGGTGAATCGCCTGCGCACGTGCCGGTGCAGCGATGCGATGACGTTAGTGATGATTTCGAGGCCGCGTCGCTCGGCGCGGCCGGGCGAGATGATGCCGGTGAGGCACCGGTCGTTGAACAGGTTGAGCGCGATGTTCAGCGGAGACGAGAAGACGGGGGTGGTGATGGATACGGCCTCGGGCAGTGCGGCGAGCGCCTTCTCCATCGAGTCCATCGCCCAGCGCACGAGCGGCGACGACTCGACGTCCACCGGAGCGAGATCCGAGAGGCCGCAGGGCAGTTGGTCGGACCAGAAATTGCCGTCCACCTTGTATACGCGTGCGCCGAAGACGGCGTCAACGAAGTGCACGCCGAGCGGCCAGAATTCGAGGAGCAGCGGATGAAAGGATCGGCGGTGGGCGGCAAGGTCGATGCGTTCCTGCACGGCCACTGCTGCGGCCTTCAGCCACGAGTCGAGCTCCGTCGGATTGCAGTCGAGGTATTCCGGGTGATCGATTCTGCAGATGCAGAGAGGGCGCGGCATCTTATGTCCGGTGAATAGCCGGATGAACGCTGCTTCGTGGGCGCGTTGGATGGGCGCCGTTTCCGCGGGAATCGTGATCACTTCGAAGTCCAAGGTCTAAGGCCAGAAGAAGAAGTCAGAAGTCAGAAGTCAGAAGCTCTGGACAACTTTGGACTTTGGACTTTGTTCTACATGCTATTTCGGGCAGATGCAGGCTTCAATGCGCGCCCAGCATTTGGGGCATTTGGGCACGTTGTCGCCGGCCGGGAAGCCTTTGGCTTCGCCGGGCCCAAGGATGGTGAAGCTTGAGCTCTTGCCTTTGCCGAGGGTTACGGTCAGCTTGTTTCTGTCGGCGACGGGTTTGCTGGTGAATATCCGGAATCTGCCGTTGTCAAGCTTTTCGCAGCTCCAGCCGTCGGGCACGGCGATGGCGGCTTTGGCCGAGGGCTTGCCGTCGACACTCACCCACATTTCGCGGGCGATGCCGGGGTATAGCACGGGTTCGCCGCCGTAGTG
>Ga0307379_10010460_pt1 | contig 12271 bp, 9 predicted proteins | sample UN2MG_FD_202237 | JGI IMG/M metagenome (GOLD analysis project Ga0307379, IMG submission 202237) | Soil microbial communities from Risofladan, Vaasa, Finland - UN-2 | ecosystem: Environmental > Terrestrial > Soil > Coastal area > Acid sulfate soil | place: Finland: Risofladan, Vaasa | collected... | reverse complement strand
AGGTGACGAAGACTGGCGCCGCCGCCGAGACGTTCGATTGCGACGACCCGCTGGCAAAACTCGGCGACCTGCTGGCCGCCCACCAGGCCGTCCATCACGGGGCCTTGCCGCGCTTCGCTGGCGGGGCCGTCGGGTACGCCGGGTACGACATCATCCGCCACTACGAGCCGCTGCCCGATTGCCCCAAGGACGACCGCGGCCTGCCCGACATGGTCTTCGGGTTCTACGACGACATGCTCATCTTCGACCACGTCGAGAAGACCGTCCAAGTGGTCTCGAACGCGGTGCTCGAGGATGGCGCCGACCCCGGCGCCGCCTACGAGACGGCGTGCGGGCGCATCGACGCCGTGTGCGAGCGGCTGCGGCGGCCGGCGCCCCTGCGCGTCGAGGACATGGTCCGCCGCGAACCCGTCCGCATGCCGTTCGAGTCGAACTTCCGGCGCGAGGATTTTCTGAAGGCCGTCGAGGCCTCGAAAGAGTACATCCGGGCCGGCGACATCTTCCAGGTCGTCCTGTCGCAGCGGCTCCGCGTCGGGTCGGGCGCCGACCCCATGGACATCTACCGGGCCCTGCGGGTCATCAACCCGTCGCCGTTCATGTTCTTTCTGCGGACGCAGGGCGTGACGCTGCTGGGGTCGAGCCCGGAGATCATGGTCCGCGTCGAGAACGGGCGCATCACCAGCCGCCCGCTGGCCGGCACGCGGCCGCGCGGCGCCACGCCCGAAGAGGACAAGCGGCTCGAAGAGGAACTCCTGGCCGACCCCAAGGAACGGGCCGAGCACGTCATGCTGGTCGACCTGGCCCGCAACGACGTCGGCCGCGTGGCCGAGTTCCGCAGCGTCGAGACGAGCGACGTCATGACCGTCGAGCGGTACAGCCACGTCATGCACATCGTCTCGAACGTCGTGGGGACGCTGCGGCCCGAGTTCGGCGCGCTCGATGCCCTGCGCGTGTCGGTGCCGGCCGGCACCGTCTCAGGCGCCCCGAAGGTCCGGGCCATGCAGATCATCGACGAGTTCGAGCCGACCAAGCGCGGCCCGTACGGCGGGGCGGTCGGCTACGTCGATTACTCCGGGAACATGGATACATGCATCGCCCTGCGAACGATGGTTTTGGCCGGGGGGCACATCGACGTCCAGGCCGGTGCCGGCATCGTGGCCGACAGCGTGCCCGAGCGCGAGTACGAGGAGACGCTGAACAAGGCCCGGGCGCTCCTCCTGGCCGTCCAGATAGCCGAGCGCGGTTTCGGGCCGCCGTAAACCCATTTCGGATTTCGGATTTGGGATTGGCGCCCGAAGTGCCACCGCTAGCCGCGAGCGCAAGCGAGCGGCGCCTTCTAAGGCTACGGCCCGGCGTTCCAGGCGCTTACAGCCACCCCTCGACCACCACCGTCGCCTCGATCGTGGCGGCGGCGTTGGCGATGGCGTGAATTATCAAGTCCCGATTTGCTTCAGTGTGTTCAGGACGGTGCACTTATACTCATTGGATGGCGTCACTCCGCACTGTGGTATCAAGTCTAAGACAATGCGAAACGCATAAGTGAAGGATGTGCCTAGGTATACGCCGAGGACATTGTCGGGGTAGACTTGGTGAACCTCTAGGCCGTCGCGGCACTCACGTACGTAATAGGCAAGGGCGTCAGTCCGGTGGTGGGTGTCCGCGCATAACAGCGTATATTTCAGACGGTATTCCTCCTCCATGCCGGCCTTTCTCGCCGTTTCCGCAATGGTCTCCCCGCTACTGGCTGCATCTGATTGCAGATGGTCGATGGCTTGGCCGACTTGCGCAATCATTGCGCTGGCATGGTCATTGTGTTTCTGTTTGACCAGCCAGTCCCGGAGCTTGTTCATTCTGTCGATTGCCCTGGACGTGCACATGCTCGTATACTGGTCTGAGAACTGCTGGTCTCTTTGCATGCGGCGTGTCAAGAACGCCATCTCGAGTAGCGATCGCGATAGGAGAGCAAGCGTCTCTCCTTGGCGCGACTTGGCCGCTTGAACTGCAGCCTCAAGCAGATTGATCGTCCTGAAGAGAAGCGTCCAGGCGAGCAGCTTGTCCGGTTGGTGCTGCACAAGCTCAATCCTGTCACGGCCGCCGACCATCTTGCGCAGCGCTTGCACGATAGGCGCGAAAAGGCCTACCAGTCTATCCACCTCCAGGGCCAAGGGTGCCACGGTGGTCTCTCCTTCTTGAGACTCGGCCCAGGTACCGCGTGGGCTGTTTGCCAAGCCAGCGGCCTGGGTGGATCGAAAACACGCCACTACAGCCACCCCTCGACCACCACCGTCGCCTCGATCGTGGCGATGGCGTTGGCGACGGCGTGGAGCAGGATGGTCAGCGTCACGGACCCCGTCTTCCACCGCACGATGCCCAGGAACAGCCCTTCGACGAAGATCAACCCGACGCCGTACAGGTCGTACTGGAAGTGAATGGCGGCCCACACTGCCGACGAGATGAGGACGGCCCCCACCGCGCCCGCGCGCGATGCGGCAATGCCCGCGAACAGGAAGCCCCGGAACAGCGTCTCCTCGGCCATCGGCGCCGCCACGACCAGCGCCGCCACCAGCAGCGGCAGGAACCCCGCCGTCCGGTACGCCTCGACCATGAACGGCGGCACGACCGGTCTGCCGGCGAGCAGCGTCAGGCCGTCCTGTGCGGCGAGGAGGACGCCGAGCAGCCCGACGCCCACGAGCGTCTCCCTGGCGCCCACGGCTCCCAGGCCCAGGTACACGCGCACCGGCATGCGAACCCACGCCAGAAGCACCACGAGGCCGATCTGAACGGGCGCCGCAAGGATCGCCGCCAGGGCAATCAGCAGACCGTTGCCGGCCATGCCGGCAACGAAGGCTTGCGCGTCGAGTTTGGGATCGCGGACGACCGCGATGGTCGCGGCTGCCACAGCGACCACGGTACCGACGAGCATCCACAGGCCGATCCACAGGGCGGTCCAGCCGAGCGAGGCCCAGAACCCCCACGGCCGGCCCCGGGGGGCGGGCACGAGGCCCGAGGGCGGAGGCCCGCCGGCCGCCGGTTCCGCGTCGCTCCTGGTCTCGCCGTCGTCACCTGCCATCGAAGTACCCGAGCAGGTCCTTCTCGGTCTCAGGCCAACTTCTTCGCCAGGGCCGCGACGACGTTTGGCGGGACGAGGCGCGACACGTCGCCGCCCAGCCGCGCGACCTCCCGCACCAGCCGCGACGAGATGAACGCCACCCGCTCGTCGGCCATGATGAAGACCGTCTCGACGCCGCTCAGCGTCCGGTTCGTCAGCGCCAACTGGCACTCGTAATCGAAGTCCGCGTGTTGCCTGAGGCCCCGCAGGATGACCGGGGCCTCGTGCCCGGCCACGTACTCGACGGTCAGGCCCGTGTAGGAATCGACCGTGACGCGCGGGATGCCGGCGGCGGCCTGGCGGACCAACTCCAGCCGCTCGTCGATGGTAAAGAGCGATGTCTTGTCGGGATGGGCCGCCACGGCGACGACGAGCCGGTCCCAGAGGGCCGCGCCGCGCCGGATGACGTCGAGGTGGCCCAGCGTGACGGGGTCGAACGTCCCAGGGTAGATGGCGGTTCTCTCGCCTTTCATGTGACGGCCCTCCATCGCCGGCTGCCGCCCGTGCGACAGGCGTGGGGCGATTGTAGAGCGCGGCGGCACAGGCGGCAATCAGAAACGCGGCGCTTGACACGCCGCCGCCTCCGTCGCTATAGTCGGGTTCGGTGATCCCATGAAAAAACTGCTCCTGTTGGTGGGTCTTCTGGCGGCGGCCGCGGGGTGCGCGGGCACGGGCTCGCGCGCCTGGCAGCGGAGCCCCATGCCGACGCACGATCGGCAGATGGTGTTCGAGGCGGCCCGGGAGGTCATCGCCGAGCACTTCGAGGTGACCGAGGCGAGTTTCGTCCGCGGCACCATCGAGACGCGTCCGCAGGTCTTCGACCGCAAGCGCGGCGGCACGCTGGCCGACGTCCGCGGGGCGGGCGGCCGGTGGCGTCGGACCGTGTCGTTCGAGATGGGCCGCGACGGTCTGGCCATTGTGGCGGCCGTGGCCGTGCGGCTGGAACGCGAGGCCACCGAGGCCGCCGTCGCCATGTCCGAGGCGGCCGGGCCTGCCCGGGCCGACGAACTGCCTTCGTCGCCCCACGGCGGCGGTAGCGTGCGGCGCCGACAGGGCGACGAGGTCTGGGTGGAGGTCGGGTCCGACGACGCGCTGGCCCGCGAACTGCTCTCGACCATCGCCGAGCGCGTCGGGGCGAGCGAAAGCGGCAATCAGCTGCCCGAGGGCCAGTCTCCGCAGGACGCCGCCGAGGAAGTCCGGCGCATCGGCGCCCAGCAGGGCCGCTAGGCCGCCCCGCCGGGTACGACGTATTTCGACCTGTCTTTGGATGCCCCCATCGTCCAGCGGCCTAGGATATCGGGTTCTCATCCCGGAGACAGGGGTTCGAGTCCCCTTGGGGGTACCAGCATCCAGCCAGGATTCCCTGCGGGTGGCGGTGCGCCTGGGGGGTGCGTCTGCGGCACGGCCTGCCAATGATTTCGGCTTTACACGGCGCGGCGGTGTCGGCAGAATGGGGCGGCCCGAGGCCGGGGGGAGGGGCCTTGCGGCGGCGGACGGACGATTCCATGAAGCCAAACGCCTTCGGAGACCACGCATGACTGGACTGGCATTCTGGGACTGGGTGGTCATCGGCGTGTACTTCCTGGGCTTGGTGGCCATCGTGGCGTGGTCGTCGAGGCGGATGCAGTCCTCGGCGGACTACTTCCTGGCCGGCCGCAACATCGGATGGTTCGTCATCGGGGCGTCGCTGTTCGCCTCGAACATCGGGTCGGAACACATCGTCGGCCTGGCCGGATCCGGCGCCAAGAGCGGCGTGGCCATGGCCCACTATGAACTGCACGCCTGGTGCCTGCTGGTGCTGGGGTGGGTGTTCGTGCCCTTCTACAGCCGCGCGGCCGTCTACACGATGCCCGAGTTCCTGGAGCGGCGGTACAACGCGACGGCCCGCTGGATCCTCTCGCTCGTCAGCCTGGTGGCGTACGTGTTCACGAAGGTCAGCGTCACGGTTTACGCGGGCGGGGTGGTCTTTCAGACGCTGCTGCCGGAGGGGACCTTCGGCACGCTCGACAACTTCTGGGTGGGGGCGGTCAGCGTCGTGGTCCTGACGGGCATCTACACCGTCCTGGGCGGGCTGCGGGCGGTCGTTTACACCGACGCCATGCAGGCCATCGTCCTGATCGTCGGGTCGGTCTGCATCACCGCCATCGGGTTGTCCACGCTCGGGGGTTGGGGCGAACTGCGCGAGTTGTGCGGCAGCCAGAACTTCAACCTGTGGCGGCCGGCTACGGACCCCGACTTCCCGTGGGCGGGCATCCTCTTCGGCGCGCCGATCGTCGGCCTGTGGTACTGGTGCACCGACCAGTACATCGTTCAGCGGACCCTGGCGGCGCGGAACATGACCCAGGCCCGCCGGGGCACCATCTTCGGGGCCTACCTGAAACTGACCCCCGTCTTCATCTTCATCGTGCCGGGCATGATTGCCTTCGCCTTGGCCAAGTCGGGGAAACTGGTGCTCGACACGCCCGACCAGGCGTTTCCGGCCCTCGTCCAGGCGCTGCTGCCGGAAGGGTTGCGCGGCCTGGTGGTCGGGGGACTGCTGGCGGCGCTGATGAGTTCGCTGTCGTCGCTGTTCAACTCGTGCTCGACGCTCTTCACGGTCGACATCTACGGCAAACTGCGCCCCGGGGCTTCGGAGCAGACGCTGGTGCGCGTCGGCCGCATCGCCACGGTGGTCGTCGTGGTGCTGGGCATCTTGTGGATTCCGGTGATGCAGTACGTCTCGGGGGCCCTGTACGAGTACCTCCAGACCGTGCAGGCGTACCTGGCGCCGCCGATTACGGCCGCGTTCTTCCTGGGGGTGTTCGCCAAGCGCATCAACGGCGCCGGCGCCGTGGCCGGGCTCATCGGGGGCTTCATTCTGGGCATGGCCAAACTGGCGGCCCAGATCCTGGCCGGCATCGGGGGGGTGAGCGAGCAGTTGCCGGCCTTCGTGGTCTCGTTCGGCCAGTTCAACTTTCTGTATTTCTGTCTCATCCTCTTCGCCGTCAGCGTGGTCGTGATGGTTCTGGTGAGCCTCGTCACGGGCAAGCCGCCGGCGGCCAAACTCGAGGGCCTGACGTACGCTACGATCACCGCCGCCGACAAGAAAAACATCCGCAAGACCTGGAACAAGTGGGACGTCGTCCACACGGTCATCATTCTGAGCGTCATTGCATCGGTCTACCTGTACTTCCGCGGCTAGGGGGACGGCGGGCCCAGCGCGCCTCGCGGCGACCTGGGGCGCGGCGGGTCCCCGTACCCGCCGCGCGACCGGCCCCGGGCCCCTCGCGAGGAGATGGCCGTGCCTTACCGCCTGCTGGCGTTTGACCACGACGAGACGCTCGCGATGGACGGCCGCATCCACCCGGCCGCCGTCGACGCCCTGGCAGCCGCCCGGGACGCCGGCTGGCTGCTGGCGCTGGTGACGGGTCGGACCCACGCCCGCATTCTTGAGATTTGCCCATGCATCAATCTGTTTGACCTCGTGGTCGATGAGAACGGCGCCGTGCTCCACCGGCCGGCGGCCGGGACCGTCGAGGACCTGGCCGCGGCGCCCGACGGGCAATTGCGCAGCGAACTCGCGCGTCGCGGCGTGCCGTTCACCCCCGGACGCGTCATCACCATCACCCACCGGGCGTACGAGGGCGAGGTCCGCGACGTGGTCGCCGGCAACGGCCTGGGTCTCGACCTGTATTGCAACCGCTTCGCCGTCATGATTGTGCCGCGCGGCACGAGCAAGGCCACGGGTCTTCGCGCGGCCCTGGAGCGCCTGTCCGTCTTGCCCGAGGAGACGATCGCCCTGGGCGACGACGAGAACGACCTGGCGCTGTTCGAGGCGGCGGGGCTGCGCGTGGCGGTCGGCAACGCCATCGACCCCATCAAGGCCGCGGCCGACGTGGTGCTGGACCGGCCCAACGGCGAGGGCGTGGCGGCGTTTCTGCGGGACCGGGTCGTAGCGGCGCCCGAGTCGCTTCCGCCGCCCCGGCGGGCCTGACGGCACCGCTCCCTGACGGTCGCGGCTCGGCTTCGCGCGCCGTGGGCGCTTCTTTCCTTGACGCTCCCCGGCCGGTTGGCGTACCATGCTTGCTTGTGCGGCGCGGGTGCGCCGCGCCGTCATCCGGACCCGAAGGAGGCGACCGATGCGACGGACTCTGCTGCTGGTTCTGGTGCTCGGCTGGACGGCGTTCTTCCTGGCGGGGTGCACGGCCAATGACGAGACGGCCGGCGGCGACGCCGACCGGCCCCTGACGCTGGCCGTCATCCCCAAGGGCACGATGCACGTCTTCTGGAAGTCGATCCACGCCGGGGCCAAGATGGGCGCCGAGGAGTGCCCGAACGTCCGGATCATCTGGCAGGGCCCCGTGCTCGAGGACGACCGGGCCTCGCAGATCAACCTGGTCGAGACGTTCATCCAGAAACGCGTCGACGGCATCGTGCTGGCCCCGCTCGACGACAAGGCCCTGGTGGCCCCGGTCCGGGCGGCCAAGGAGGCGGGCATTCCCGTGGTCATTATCGACTCCAGCCTGGCCGACGCCGACGCCTACGTCAGTTTCGTCGCCACCGACAACTACAAGGGCGGCGTGCTGGGGGCCCAGCGGATCGCCGAGTTGCTGGGCGAGAAGGGCGGCAAGGTCATCCTGATGCGGTATCAGGTGGGCAGCGCCTCCACCGAGAACCGCGAGAAAGGGTTCCTGGACGAGATCGCCAAGCACCCGGCCATCACGGTCATCTCCAAAGACCAGTACGCCGGCGCCACCGTCGAGTCGGCCATGACGACCGCCCAGGCCCTCCTCACGAAGTACGGCGAGGGACAGGTCGACGGCATCTTCTGCCCGAACGAGTCCAGCGCCTACGGCATGCTGCGGGCCCTGGCCAGCACCGGCCGCGCCGGCAAGGTCAAGTACGTCGGTTTCGACGCCTCCGACCGCCTCGTCGAGGCCCTCGAAAAGGGGCACATCAGCGGCCTGGTGGTCCAGAACCCCGTCCGGATGGGCCACGACGGCGTCAAGACGATGGTCGACCACCTCCGCGGCCGCGAGGTGCCTAAACGCATCGACACGGGTGTCGTGCTGGTGACGCCCGAGAACCTCTCGGACCCCGAGATCAACCAACTCGTCCACCCGAAACTGGAGTAGCCGCCTCGGCCCGGCCACGCATGAGCACACCGACTGACCCAGCCAGGACGACCGCCCTCCCGCCGCCGGGACCGGGCGATGCCACGCCGCTGGCGCTTCGCATGACGGGCATCTCGAAATCGTTCGGCTCGACGCGCGCGCTCGTCGAGGTCGACCTCGAGGTCCGCCCCGGCGAGGTCCACGCCCTGGTGGGCGAGAACGGCGCCGGCAAGAGCACGCTCATGAAGGTCCTCTCCGGGGCCCTCCAGCCGGACGCCGGGCACATGGTGCTGGGCGACCGACCGTACGGGCCGCGCGGGCCGCTCGAGGCCCGCTCTCGCGGCGTGGCGATGATTTATCAGGAACTCAGCCTGGCGCCCGACCTGTCGGTCGAGGAGAACGTGCTGCTGGGGGTCGAGCCCACGTCGCTGGGGTTCGTCCGCCGCCGCCGGATGCGCGCCCAGGCCGAAGAGGCCCTCTCGCTGCTGCACCACGGCGACATCCTGCCGGCGGCCCGGGTAGGCGACCTCTCGATCGGCGCCCAGCAACTGGTGGAGGTGGCCCGGGCGCTGGCCGCCAAGGCGCGGGTGGTCGTCATGGACGAGCCCACCTCGAGCCTGACGCAGGCCGATACGGACGTTCTGTTCGAGGTCATCGGCCGGCTGCGCGCCTCGGGCGTGGCGGTCATCTACATCAGTCACTTCCTGGAAGAGGTCCGGGCCGTGGCCGACCGGTTCAGCGTCCTGCGAGACGGCCGCGCGGTCGGCACCGGCCTGGTGGCCGCGACGCCCACCGCCGAGATCATCCGCCTCATGGTCGGCCGCGACCTCGCCGACGTGTACAAACGCACGCCGCACGAGGTCGGCGAGACGGTGCTCGACCTGTCGGCCCTGTCGGGCCGCACGATACCGCAGGGCGCGGACCTGCGGTTGTGTCGCGGCGAAGTGCTGGGCATCTCCGGCCTCATCGGGTCGGGCCGGACGGAACTGGCGCGGGCCGTCTTCGGCCTGGACCCCGTGGCGAGCGGCCAGGTGCGCGTGGCCGGGGTCACGACGACCGGCTGGGCCCCGCCGCGCATGCTCCGCCGCGGCGTCGGGTTCCTCTCGGAGGACCGCAAGACCGAGGGCCTGGCCGAAAACCTGACCGTGGCCGATAACCTGACCCTGTCGCGGCTCGACCCATACGTCTCGTTCGGCCTGCTGAGTCGGCGCCGGGCCCGCGAGGCCTCGCGCCGCTGGATCGAGCGCCTGGGCATCCGCACGCAGGGCCCCGACCAGCCCATCACGGGCCTCTCGGGCGGCAACCAGCAGAAGGTGGCGCTGGCGCGACTGCTGCATCAGGAGGCCGACGTGCTGCTGCTGGACGAGCCGACGCGCGGCATCGACGTGGGCTCGAAGACCGACATCTACGCCCTCATCGGCGAGCTGGCCGCCCAGGGCAAGGCCATCCTCTGGATCTCCAGTTACCTGCCGGAACTGTTGGGCGTGTGCGACTCGCTGGCCGTCATGCACCGGGGCCTGCTGAGCGTCAAGCGGCCCGTGGCCGAGTGGACGCCCGAGGCCATCATGCACGTCGCCACCGGGGGCGAGGAGGCGAGCGGATGAGCCGCGACGCGCCGACGGAACTTCTCCAGCCGCCCGCTCCCGCCGTGCACCGGCGGCTCGCCACCCTCCTGGGGCCCGTGTTCGCCCTGGTGCTCGTCGTGTTCCTCGGCGGCGTGGCCGAATACATCAAGGAAGGCACATTCAACTACTGGTCCCCGCAGAACCAGTTCATGGTCCTGACGCAGAACGTCACGGTGGCCCTGGGCGCCATCGGCATGACGATGGTCATCATCTCGGGCGGCATCGACCTGTCGGCCGGCAGCGTCATCGCCCTGGGGTCGGTTGTGACGGCGTGGGTGATCCGGGAATACGCCCCGCCGGGCGTCGCCAGTTTCGATGACCTGGTGAGCGGCGGGTCGCTGGCCGGCGTCTGGAAGACGGTGATTCTGCTGCCGCTGGCGGCCATGCTCGTGGGCATTTTGGCGGGCGCGGCGGCGGGCGCGACGAACGGCCTGCTGATTACGCGGCTGAAACTGGCGCCGTTCATCATCTCGCTGGGCATGATGCTCTTTGCCCGCGGCGCCGCCATGGGCGTGGCGGAACTCATGCGCATCGACGCCCCACTGAACTGGATCAGCAGCTTCACCAGCGCCAAGGTGTCGCTGTTCCCCCTCCACGTGGGTGGCGTAGGGCTGTTGCCCGAGATCATCGTGCACTGGGGCCCGCTGAACTGGCGCGGCCCGACGGCCATCTCGGTCGCGGTCTTGGTGACCATCGTGCTGGCCGTGGTGGCGGCCATCGTGCTGGCCCGCACGCGGTTCGGCCGGCACATCTTCGCCATCGGCTCGAACGAGGCCACGGCCCGCCTGTGCGGCGTATGGGTGGATCGCACGAAACTGTATACCTATACGCTGGCCGGGGCGCTCTTCGGCCTGGCGGGGGTCGTCGATTTCGGACGCCTCAGCGTCGGCGACTCCAGCACCGCCCAGATGAAGGAACTCGACATCATCGCCGCCGTCGTCATCGGCGGTGGCAGCCTGAACGGCGGCGCGGGCAGCATCCTCGGGTCACTCGTCGGCGCCCTGCTCATGGCCCACCTCACGAACCTCTGCGCCCACCTCGGGTTGCCCATCAACGTCCAGAAGATGGTGCTCGGCGCCGTCCTCGTGGCCGCCGTCACGGTCGACCGCCTCCGCCAGCGCCGACGGCAGTAGGTTCTGAAAGTGGTTCCAAGGCCGACCCCGCCATCTTGCGCGGCGGCCTTCCCAGGCCGCCGCGTGGGAGTGCCATGCGCCCAGGCGCGGTGGCCTGGGAAGGCCACCGCGCGGGCCCCCAAAAGGCCCACGCGGAGTTGACAAAGTAGCCCTACGGGCGAATGAGGCTGCGCCCGTCGAGGTCGTCGGGCACGGGCCGGCCCAAGAGGTCGAGCACCGTCGGCACGACGTCGACGGACCGGACGGGTTCCTGGCGGCGCTCGTGGGCGATGCCCGGCCCGGCCACCAGAAGCACCGTGTACATCTCCACCGGCCCCAGGCCCCCGTGACCGGCCTTGAGTTTGTGGCCGAAGTCCCAGCCGGGGGCCGCGAAGACCGCGATGTCGGCGGCGCGCGGGGCGTCGAAGTACGCCATCATCTGCGGCACGAGGTCGGGGTACTGGGTGTCGGCCGAGGCCTGTAGCCACGCCTCGGGCGTCTGCGGTTTGCCGAGCAGCATGGCGGGTGGCATGGCCTGCGAGTACCCCAGCGGGTCGTCGCCCTGGAGGACCCGGTACGAGACGTCGCGGGCCTGGGGCGAGGCCCGGGCCAGTTCCGCCAGGCCCTTCTTCGTGACCAGGTGGACGCGGTCCGGTCCCGGCTGGTAGGCCACCAGGTCCACGGCCTCGGCGTCGCGCAGGGTCTGGATGAGGTCGACGCGCCGGCCGTCGCGCGTGGGGTAAGCGCGCAGGTCTTCGGGTCTCGGCCGCGCGAGCCAGTTCTCGAACTCCGTCTTGCCGGACTCTGCCGCCTGGGCGCGAGGCCGCCGCAGGTACAGCGCCCAGTACCGGTCGCCCGACCCGGCGAGGACGCACGAGAATTTCTGGTAGTAGCCCAGGCGGAACTCGAACCCTATGTCGTCGGCGAAGGCGTGCTCGGGCATCTTCAGGCGGACCTCGTTGCGGAGGAACTTCTCGATGGGCCAGTGGCGGACCACGTCGGTCATGCCGTGGTCGGACACCAGGACGATGACGGTCTTCTCGAGCCGCCCGGCCGCCTCCAGGTCCCTCAGGACGCGGCCGATGTGGGCCTGGGCGTGTTCGATGGCCTTCTCGTACGCCTCCGACGAGACGCCCGACCGGTACGCCTCCATGTCCGGCGCCAGCAGGTACGCGATGACGAAGGTCGGGAACCGCCCCTGGACCCGGGTCACGTGCGAGACGATGTCGAACCGCCACAGGGCGAGGCGGTCCACCAGGTCGTACCACCCGAAGTAGTACGGCGGGCCGGCGGTGGTCCAGTTCTCCACGAACTTGGTCGCGCCGCGGTGGG
>Ga0307379_10010459_pt1 | contig 12272 bp, 7 predicted proteins | sample UN2MG_FD_202237 | JGI IMG/M metagenome (GOLD analysis project Ga0307379, IMG submission 202237) | Soil microbial communities from Risofladan, Vaasa, Finland - UN-2 | ecosystem: Environmental > Terrestrial > Soil > Coastal area > Acid sulfate soil | place: Finland: Risofladan, Vaasa | collected... | reverse complement strand
CAGAGGGCGTCAACCACTTAAGAATCTCCCGAGTTTAGTCGTGGAGAGTGTCAATATATGACGTTGATGTCTTTTGCTCTGATGATTGGGGCAGAAGACATTTTTTTCTAACGTGAATTCAAATTGCACTCGCAAATATTTGTAAATGGTAACGGCGGGTTTCAACATGGATATTGCCGTGTCGGGTAGTCGCAGGCTTTAGCCTGCGTTAAGGAGTAGCAGACTTCAGTCTGCGCCTAGAGTAGTTCCGATTTATCGGAGTATTTAAGAATAGCATAAACGCAACCTAAAGGTTGCGGCTACCGAAAATATGAGAAAATGCAACCTAAGTCGATTTAGGTTTTTTGCCAAATCCAGGAGCAGATAGTTTATGTCTAAGATAAAATTACAGGGGAAAAAATATCAGGTTATTGTAGTGGGTGGTGGCCATGCTGGCTGTGAAGCAGCTCTTGCAGCATCCGGGCTTGGTTGTAGGACTCTACTTTTGACTATGAATCTGGATACTATTGCCTTTATGTCTTGTAACCCAGCAGTTGGTGGTTTAGCTAAGGGCCAGTTGGTTAAAGAGATAGATGCTTTGGGCGGGGAGATGGGTAAGAATACGGATGCCACAGCTATTCAGTTTCGACGATTGAACATGACCAAAGGTGCAGCTGTCCGTAGTTCACGAGCACAGGTGGATAGGCAAGCCTATCGGTTGAAGATGAAAGAAGTCTTAGAGAGACAGGAAAATCTGGAATTGAAACAAGCCCTGGTTGAAGAAATTCTGGTGGAGAAAAAAAGAGTGGTAGGAATAAAAACAGGCATTGGTGAGAAGTTTTATGCACAAGCAGTAATTATTACTCCCGGAACTTTCTTAAATGGATTAATTCATATTGGTTTGACCAATTTCCCTGCTGGCAGGATGGGTGACTTCCCGGCAGTAAAACTTTCAGAGAATCTTAAGGAACTCGGTTTTCGGATAGGCAGATTCAAAACAGGAACCTGTCCTCGCCTGGATGGAAAAACTATCGATTTTTCTAAACTCAAACCACAACAAGGCGATGAACTTCCCTTTCCTTTCTCTTTTACTACTAAAAAGGTAACTCAGTCTCAACTCCCCTGCTATATTACCTATACCAACAGTAAAACGCACCAGATAATCAGAGAAGGTTTAGACCGTTCCCCTCTGTATACTGGTGTTATCAAGGGGACAGGGGTACGTTACTGTCCCTCCATTGAAGATAAGGTAATGAAATTCCCGGAAAGAGAACGCCATCAGATTTTTTTGGAACCAGAAGGTGTTGATACATCCGAAGTTTATCCTAATGGCTTAGCCACCAGTTTGCCCATAGATATCCAGTTCAGGATGTTGCGTAGTATCGAGGGCCTGGAAAGGGTAGAGATAATGCGACCCGGTTATGGTATTGAACACGATTACGTCGAACCCACCGAGCTTCGACCAACACTGGAGACTAAATTAATCGAGAATCTTTACTTCTGTGGCCAAATTAATGGAACCACAGGTTATGAAGAAGCAGCAGCCCAGGGATTAATCGGTGGAATTAATGCTGTTCTGAAAATAGAGAATAAGCCACCGTTTATTCTCGACCGTTCGCAAGCTTATATTGGTGTCTTGATTGATGATTTAGTGACCAAGGGCACTAAGGAACCCTATCGTATGTTCACTTCCCGGGCTGAGTACCGACTAATTTTGAGAGAAGATAATGTCGATTTGAGACTAACCGAGAAGGCATACACCATCGGGCTGATTGGAGAAGGGAGATACCGGGAGGTGGAAGCTAAAAAGAAAGCTATTGAACAGGAGCTGACCCGATTAAAAGAGGTCAAGATTTTTCCCGATTCCCGGACAAATAAGAAATTTTCCGAATTGGGATGGGTAACTCTGAAAAGTCCAATCAGTTTGGCTGAACTATTAAGGAGGACAGAAGTTTCCTACTCTGATTTGAAACTTTTTGATAAGAGAAGTGGCGAGGTTCCATTGGAGATAGCCGAACAGGTGGAAATTCAAATTAAATATGAAGGATATATCAAACACCAGGAACAAGAGATAGAAAAGTTTAAAAAGATGGAGAATAGAAAAATTCCTGCAAAAATTAATTATCAGGAAATTATTGGTTTATCTAATGAAGCCAGGGAGAAATTGTCTAAAATAAGACCAGACTCTTTAGGGCAGGCTTCACGCATTTCAGGAGTTACTCCAGCGGCAATCGCTATCTTAATGGTTCATATGAAAAGGATGTGAAATATGGGTGAGGAGCAAGAAAACTATTCTAAATTAAAAGAATTTGCTTTGCAGTGGGGAGCTTCGTTATTTGGAGTTTGTGACATTTCCAGGCTGAAGGGTGAATTTTTAGATTTATCTCCCCAAGTCATTAAAGGACTGGATAAAGGAATTTCTTTAGCAGTGAGGTTGTCTGATAAGATAATCGATAGTATCGAAGATAGACCAACTAAACTATACTATTACCATTATCGCCAGGTGAATTATTTTTTGGACCGTCTGGCTCTGGGAGTGACGCAGTTCATTCAAAATAGAGGCTGGGGAGCTTTACCCATACCAGCCTCTCAGACAATTGATTGGGAGAATCAGAGAGGCCATCTTTCCCACAAAGAGGTGGCGCAACAGGCAGGTCTGGGCTGGATTGGTAGGAACAATCTATTGGTGAATCCAGAATTTGGCTCCCGGATTAGACTGGTTACTGTTTTAACCGATTTTCCTATTTCCTTTGACAAACCGATAGAAGATGGATGTGGTGAGTGCAGGGACTGTCTGGAAATTTGCCCGGCAAAAGCTATCAGGGAGAGAGTGGAAGATTTTGATAGACTTGCCTGTTATAGGAAATTAAATGAATTCAGAAAGGTTTGTAATATAGGACACCACATCTGCGGAATCTGCGTAAAAGCTTGCCGGGGCCGGGAATAGCAATTTCTTGTTGATTTAAATTTTAAAAGATGTTATAATTATATGAATGGAAAAACGCGTTCCTAAAATCGCAGTCCTAACCTTCCTATTTTCATTTCTTATTTTTCCCTCCCAGCTATGGGGAGCAGGAGATGCCGGCGCTCCTGGTTCATTCTTGAATTTTGGAACTGGCGCCCGTTCCCAGGCGATGGGAAGCGCTTTTACCGGCCTTTCTGACGACGTTACTGCTATCTACTGGAATCCTGCCGGACTTTCCCGACTCCCCAGAAATCAACTCACATTCTTTGAAGCCCCACTCTGGGAAGAGACAAATTATCTCTTCGCCGGATATGGCCACCCCACAAAAAAAATGGGAACGTTTGGAATAGGATTTATAAATTTACAAAGCAGTAACTTTGAATATAGAGAAAGCATCATTGCCTACCCTGAATATTATTTTGATATAAAACAAATGGCATTCCTTTTGGCCTATGGCCGCAAATTTTTTCCATTTCTCTCCGCAGGACTCGGCTTTAAAATTGTACAAAAGAGAATGCCTGTAGAGGATAATGAGTATTCTGGTAGTGGATTTGGCATGGATTTAGGACTTCTCTACCACCCGCAGGATGTAAAAGGTGAAGGCTTTTTCTGGCAGCAGTTAAGAAGGCTTTCATTTGGCGTTAATTTGCAGAATTTAGTTCCCCCCAAGGTTCAGATGAAATCAGATGGAATTTCTCGTACCCAAGAAACTTACGGCTTAAATCTTAAATTTGGAACATCCTATCAGGTGAGAAATCTAATTCCTAAATGGAGGGACAAATTAACAATAAATATCGATTTAAACAAACCATATCTTGGAGGCCTAAAGGTCGCTTTTGGGGGAGAATACTGGTTCAAGAATACTATTGCTTTTCGCCTGGGATATGGAAAGGATAACCTTAATTTTGGTTTGGGATTTCTCTATCGCTGGGTTCAGTTTGATTATGGGTTTACTCCTCACGATTTGGGGCTCAGTCACAGGTTTTCCGTCACCCTTAAATTTGGCAGGCAGATTATTGAGATTGCAGAGTTCACAAGATACAGGGCCAGATTGCGGGCGGAAGAATACTACAAATCAGGATTGGAGCACTATCGGGCAGGAAGACTGGCGGATGCTCTGGCAGAATGGGATAGGGCCTTAATCTGGCGTCCCGATGACCTGGAAATTCAAAAGAGAGTGGAAGAAGTTTCCCGCGAAATGGAAATTACTGTAAATAGGAAATTGATGGAAAAACATATTGGCCAGGCATATTCATTCTATGAGGAAGGAAAGCTTATTGACTCGCTTGATGAATGGAGAGAGGTTTTAAAGCTCGACCCAACAAGCATCAGGGCAAAAGAATATATTGAAAGAATTGAAGGAAAACTTTCAAAGATAGACAGAGAAAAATATTTGGAAAAGGTGAAAGAAAAAAGCAAAGCAGAGATTGCCAATCTTCTGGGTAGGGGAGACAGGTTTTATGAGCAGGAAAGATACGTTGAAGCTATTAAAGAGTGGGAGAAAATTCTAAAAATAAATCCCAAACATACTCTGGCGAAAGAAAATATTGACCAGACAAAAGAGAAGATTGAAAGGTTAATAAAAGTTCACATTTCCCGAGGGAAGGAATTCTTTGATAAGAAAGATAGCGCTAGCGCAATTAAGGAATTTAAGGTAGTACTCAATTTTGCCCCGGAGAATAAAGAGGCAAAAGAATATATAGAAAAAACGAAGGAACAGGCTGCCGAAGTAGTTAAGAAAGTAAGCCGGGCTGAGATCGATGCGCTTTATTATGAGGCGGCAGATTTATATTTAAAAGGAAAATATGAAGAATCGATAAGTGTTTTAGATAAACTTCTGGAACTTGACCCGGTAAATGAGAATGCTTATAAACTACTGGAAAAGGCAAAAAGTGTACTTGAGTTAATGGGGAAAAAATGAGAAAAAAAACTGGTAGTGTAGGGCTTTATGCCCGTAAGATTATTTATGGTGCGGTTTTAGGATTGATTTTGATTTTTACATTGGAAAAATTAGTGATGGCCCAGGTCTGTGAGGAGCTTAAACCAGTTGGTGCTTCGCCTGATGGGAGGAATGGTCATGTGTCAGTCTCTTCAGGCGGTTCTGAGCAATTTGTCTTTGGCGGATTTAACCAGAACACTGACTTGTGGAGACTTAGAGAAGAAGGAGAGGGAAACTGGATATGGGAAAATACGGGTACCAGGGAGCCTAATACTCCTTCTGAGAGAGGAGGACATAGCGGGATTTTTGCCAATGGTTTCGATAATTCCATTATCGTTTTTGGCGGTTCAGCATCTCCTTTGGTCGCTCCCAGTGATATAGTCCCCTATAAATTGGCAAACCCCTGGGATGGGAGTTCTAAGTGGGAAAAATTGGTCCCTGTTGGTTTTTTTCCTCCTCCTATGGCAGAACATACAGCAGTTTATGATAATAATGATAACCGGATGATTGTTTTTGGAGGTTATAAGGCTATTGATCCAGTTGTCGCATTAAATGAAACGTACACTTTAGATTTTGACCTTGCCTTCTGGCCCCTGGTGAATCCAGGAGACAAACCTCCTGCCCGCTATGGACATTCAGCAGTCTGGACCGGCGGGCAAATGATTGTCTTTGGAGGAAAAGATAACTCCCAGGAATTCCTTGATGATTGCTGGCAGTTTGATCCAGGGTTAAATTCCTGGACTCCAGTGCCTATCACTGGAGATAAACCACCTGCCCGCTGGCAGCATACTGCGGTCTGGAAATGGGAGCCCATGGAACCGGGAAAAATGATTATTTTTGGTGGAGAGGATAAAAATGGAAAACCTCTTGATGATTTCTGGGTTTTGTACACCCCTGGTCCCGGAGAACCTAATTACAGGTGGAAGAGAATTTATCCCATCGGGGATTTGCCTTCCAAAAGGTCTGGACATGCGACAGGACTTTTCTGGGGTGGGGACGGAGAAAAAGTGTTAATTTTCGGCGGTTTTGATGGAAGTAATAATCTTAATGACGTTTATGCGTTTTTCAAAGATGAAGAGGTAGAGCAGGCTTTGGAGAAAAAGCCATTTAATGCTCCCAATCCATTCAATCCTGATACAGAGGATACCAAGATTTGCTACTACCTTGAAGAGGACGATGACGACGTAAAGATAAAACTGTTTACTTTGACTGGTGAATTGGTGTATTCGTGGGAAAATATTTCAGGAAAAGCAGGATTGAACCAGTGGCCATGGAATGGAAAAAATGAGAAGGGAAAGATTGTAGAAAACGGGGGATATATCTGTTTAATTGAAGCCGGCGGGAAAAAACAGAAATGCAAAATCGCTGTCCTTAGATAAAATTGCATTGGGAGTAAGATGAAAAGAGTTTCCAGAATCGCCATTAAGTTTTCAGGAATTGTCTCAGTAGTGATTTTGGTAATTATGCTTATTATGGCATCATTGATTTTAAGGCAAACGAGAAACTCTCTTATAAAGGAAATGGAGATAAGGGCAGAATTCTTTGCCCGGAATGTTAGGGAATCTCTTTTTCCCCAGCCAGACGCATTCTCCTTATATTTTTCTGTTACGGAAATGATTAAAGAAAAAGCAATTCTTTATGCTATGGTTTTTGATGAAAAAGGAGAAGTCATTTCGCATTCTGACACAGCAAAAATCGGGGAAAAGGCAGAGGAAATTGCAGGAAAGCAGATAGTTGTTAAACGAGAAGAGAATCTCTACAGAGTTTCTGTTCCCATTATTGTTGGCGATAAATTTGCAGGTGGTGTAAGAATAGGATTTTCTCAGGAATCAATATCAACAGCACTGGTAGAGATGAGAAATAAAATTATTCTAATAACCATAGGGGTTCTTGCATTTAGTATATTTGTTACGGTAATTGTGGTCACATTTATGGTTTCTCCAATAAATGTGCTTGTTGATATTGCCAGAAAAATTGGAAAGGGAGATTTAGAACAGAAAGTGGAAATGAAAAGAAAAGATGAACTGGGAGAACTGGGAAATACTTTTAATGAAATGATAAAGGGGCTTAAAGACAGGGATTTCATAAGGAATACTTTCGGTAAATATGTTTCCAAACAGGTTGCCGAAGCAATTCTGAATGGAAGGCTTGAACTTGGTGGAGAAAGGAAAAGGGCAACTGTTCTCATAAGCGATGTAAGAAATTTTACTGCACTGAGTGAGAAACTTCCTCCCGAAGAGGTTGTCGACTTTTTAAACGAGTATTTCAGTGAAATGGTAAGCGTGGTGACAAAATATGAAGGAACGCTGGATAAATTTATCGGGGATGCACTTCTTGCTGTATTCGGTGCTCCCATAGCCCATCAAGATGATGCCAAGAGAGCAGTATTTGCTGCACTGGAAATGCAGGAGAAGTTGAAAGAGTTCAATAAAAAGAGAGTAAAAAAGGGAAAAAACGAGATAAGAATTGGAGTTGCCGTTCATACAGGAAATCTTGTGGCAGGAAATATTGGCAGCGAAGTGAGAATGGAATATACGGTTATTGGAGATACAGTTAATTTGACCTCAAGACTTGAGCCGTTGAATAAACAGTTTGGAACTAAAATACTGATAAGTGAGAGCACCTATAGTGAAGTTAAAGATGATATTGAAGTGAGAGAAATTCCCGCTGTTGAGCTAAGGGGAAAAGAAGAAAAAGTTAAGGTCTACGATGTATTAGGAAAAAAAAGTTAGGCCCTCAGCCCGCCACTCAGTTAGCCCAAACCTCCTTTTCGGGAAGACTCCAAAGATTCTGGAGTAGCAGAGCTTGCTCTGCGTTATTAACGCGAAACAAGTTTCGCTACTCTCGACCTCCCTTTCGGGAGGACTCCAAAGATTCTGGAGTAGCAGAGCTTGCTCTGCGTTATTAACGCGAAACAAGTTTCGCTACTCCCAGCCTCCCTTTCGGGAGGACTCCAAAGATTCTGGAGTAGCAGAGCTTGCTCTGCGTTATTAACGCGAAACAAGTTTCGCTATTCCCAACCTCCCTTTCGGGAGGACTCCAAGATTCTGGAGTAGCAGAGCTTGCTCTGCGTTATTAACGCGAAACAAGTTTCGCTATTCCCAACCTCCCTTTCGGGAGGACTCCAAAGATTCTGGAGTAGCAGAGTTTGCTCTGCGTTATTAACGCGAAACAAGTTTCGCTACTCCCAGCCTCCCTTTCGGGAGGACTCCAAAGATTGGAGTAGCACCGCTTGCTCTGCGTTATTAACGCGAAACAAGTTTCGCTACTCCCAACCTCCCTTTCGGGAGGACTCCAAAGATTCTGGAGTAGCAGAGCTTGCTCTGCGTTATTAACGCGAAACAAGTTTCGCTACTCCCAACCTCCCTTTCGGGAGGACTCCAAGATACTGGGGGCCTTGGGCGAAAAAAAAGATTGACAAGACTGGGGCCTTGTGGTACAATTCTGATAGCACAAGGTTAGTGCTTAAAGAAAAGGGACGAAGGCGTTCGAGAGAACGTCTTTTTTATAATCTTTTCTTTTAAAGTTAGAAAACTGGACAAAGACGTCCTTTTTAGCAGGTTTGCTAATAAGGACGTTTTTTTATTAAGACAATAATGTCTTTCGTAGACCATTATTTTTCTTGACTAATGTAAAAAAATTAGAGATAATTAAAAAATGTATTCCACGCAACACCGTCCTAATGACTTACAATAGATTATATCTACTGATGTTTTGTGAGTCAGGTGGTAATTGAAAGGAGAGGAAAAGATGGTAGAGACGAAAGTGAAAAAGTTTATGGAAAAAGTAATTGAAAAAAATCCCGGGGAAAAGGAGTTTCATCAGGCGGTGGAAGAGGTTGTTGACTCCTTGATGCCATTTCTGGGAAAAAACCCAAAATATCAGAAAGCCAAGATACTTGAGCGAATCGTAGAACCGGAAAGAGTAATCATATTTCGTGTTCCCTGGGTTGACGATAAAGGGGAAGTTCAAGTTAATCGTGGGTTTCGCATTCAAATGAACAGCGCCCTTGGTCCGTATAAAGGCGGACTTCGTTTTCATCCCAGTGTCAATTTAGGAATCCTAAAATTTCTCGCTTTTGAGCAGGTGTTCAAAAATAGTCTCACCATGCTTCCCCTGGGAGGGGGCAAAGGCGGCTCTGATTTTGACCCTAAAGGAAAATCGGATAATGAAGTTATGCGTTTCTGCCAGAGTTTTATGAATGAACTTTTTAGACATATCGGGCCGGATACGGATGTTCCTGCGGGTGATATAGGTGTGGGAGCGCGTGAAATAGGTTTTCTTTTTGGCCAGTATAAAAGACTTTGCAATGAATTTACAGGTGTTCTGACTGGTAAGTCCATTGATTGGGGGGGAAGCCTGATCAGGACCGAAGCTACTGGTTATGGCTGTGTTTATTTTGTTCAAGAAATGTTGAAAACGAAAGGCGAGTCGATTGAGGGTAAAGTTTGCACTGTTTCTGGCTCGGGAAACGTTGCCCAGTACACAGTAGAGAAGTTGCTGCAATTAGGGGCCAAACCTGTTACTCTATCTGATTCCAATGGATATATCCATGATGGAGATGGAATAGATGAGAAAAAATTGGCATTTGTCAAGGAGCTTAAGAATGTCAGGCGTGGACGTATTAAGGAATACGCCAAAGAATTCGACTGTGAATACTTCGAAGCAGGGAGGTGGCCCTGGGAAGTGAAATGCGACGTCGCTTTTCCTTCTGCAACACAGAATGAAATACACGAAAGTGATGCCAAGAAACTGGTCAAGAATGGCTGTATCTGCGTTGCTGAAGGCGCCAATATGCCTACCAGACCAGAAGCAATAAAAATATTTCAACAAGCTAAAATTCTCTTCGGGCCTGGTAAAGCGGCAAATGCTGGTGGAGTTGCTATTTCTGGTCTGGAGATGTCTCAAAATAGCCAAAGATTATCCTGGAGTCACCAAGAAGTGGATAAAAAACTACACGATATTATGGTAGCTATTCACGAACAGTGCGTGAAATATGGTAAACAAGGCAATTATATTGATTATGTTAAAGGTGCAAATACTGCCGGGTTTGTAAAAGTTGCAGATGCTATGTTGGATCAGGGGGTAGTATAGGAAGAGTATGTGAGGAAAATGGTTGGACAAATGTCCAGTTTACCATAGCCAAGGCCTTACCGGATCCCTCCAAAACTGTTACCAGAAACCTCCAGGAAATAAACAATGCAGGAACAATGCATAAAGATTGGATAGCTATTTTAGATTTTGGTTCGCAATATACTCATCTCATTGCTCGCCGGGTAAGAGAGTGCGGTGTTTATTCAGAAATAGTCGGTTATAATATCGATGCAGATAAACTTTTAAAAAGAGCGCCAAAGGCTATTATTTTCTCCGGTGGACCGGCTAGCGTTACTTCAAGAAAAAATCCTATGTGCGATAGAGATATTTTTAATATAAATATTCCTGTTCTTGGTATTTGTTATGGGGCACAACTTATGGCTAAAGCTCTGGGCGGCAGAGTAGTAAAAGCCAATGCAAGGGAATATGGAAAGGTTACTCTTCAGGTCAAATCGAGAGAAAACCTATTTAGAGGATTATCTTCCAAGGAAACTATCTGGATGAGTCATGGAGATAAGATTTTGCGATTACCCCGGGATTTTCGGATAATCGGGTCAACAGAGAATTCTCCCATTACAGCAATGGAGAATAAGGTGAGAAGATTCTATGGACTCCAATTTCATCCCGAAGTAGTTCATACGCCCAAAGGAAAAAATATATTAAAGAATTTCCTTTTTCATTTGGCAGATTGCAGACCTTCCTGGAGTATGCATTCGTTTGTTAAAGGTTCGATTAAGGAACTAAAAGAAAAAATAGGCAATAAAAAAGTTCTATGTGCATTAAGTGGAGGTGTAGATTCATCTGTTTTAGCAGCATTACTCCATAAGGCTATAGGAAAGAATTTAATAGCCATCTTTATTGATAACGGGCTTTTGCGCAAAGATGAAGTAGCACTTGTTAAAAGAAGATTCAAGAATCATTATCGGATTAACTTAAAGGTTGTAAATGCACAAGATACCTTTTTAAAAGGCTTAAAAGGGGTTAAGAATCCTGAAACCAAACGCAAGATTATAGGAAGATTATTTATAGAGGTCTTTGAGAGAGAGGCCAAGAAGTTGGGGAAGATTAAGTTTTTAGCCCAGGGCACATTATATCCAGATGTAATTGAATCAAGGTCTCCCGGTGGTGGACCTTCGGCAACTATTAAGACCCACCATAATGTGGGAGGATTACCACGCCATTTAAAGCTTGAGTTAATTGAGCCACTAAAAAATTTATTTAAAGATGAAGTAAGACTCGTTGGCAAAGAACTGGAGTTGCCCGATGATATTATTTACAGGCAGCCTTTCCCCGGTCCAGGACTGGCAGTTAGGATCATTGGTGCTATTACCAAAGAAAGATTGGATATCTTGCGTCAGGCAGACTGGATATTAATAGATGAGATAAAACGGGCAAAATTATATCGGAAATTGTGGCAGTCTTTCTGTGTGCTCTTACCCGTAAAGACAGTAGGTGTTATGGGAGACCAGAGGTCATATGAGAATCTTTTGGCCGTAAGAGCGGTAACAAGTGAGGATGCAATGACTGCTCATTGGGCGAGGCTTCCCTATGAAATACTGGAGAGAATTTCTAATCGTATTATAAATGAAGTCAAAGGGATAAACCGTGTGGTATATGATATTTCTTCTAAACCACCAAGCACAATTGAATGGGAATAAGAAATAGAATCTCACAACCCTCCTCACCCCTGGCCGTTAAGGCCCAGAATGGGCAGGCGGCACGGGCAGGCTCAATCCTCTCCCCTAATGGGAGAGGAAGCAACAAGAGTGGGATTTCAGTACTCATTAAAGAAAGGAGGCTATTTAATGGAGACGCAAGTTAAGGTTGATGTAGAAGTGGCAAAAGAATTGGGACTTACGGAAGAAGAATTTAATGAGATAAAGAAGTTGCTCGGTAGAGTTCCAAATTTTACAGAATTGGGTGTTTTTTCAGCTATGTGGTCGGAGCATTGTAGCTATAAGAATTCACGTAAGTTGTTTACACTCTTCCCTACTAAAGGCAAACAGGTATTGGTTGGTGCAGGCGAGGAAAACTCTGGAATAGTTGATATAGGTGATGGCTTAGGAGTTGCCTTTAAAATAGAATCGCACAATCATCCTTCAGCAGTAGAGCCCTTTGAGGCTTCAGCCACAGGTATAGGCGGATGCTTAAGGGATATATTTACCACTGGAGCAAGACCTGTTGCCGGCTTAGGGGCATTGAGATTCGGAAGTCTGGATAACGAAAGAGTTAAATTCTTGTTTAAAGAAGTTATTAGAGGGTTAGCTCATTATGCCAATACCGCAGAGATTAGTG
>Ga0307379_10010458_pt1 | contig 12273 bp, 15 predicted proteins | sample UN2MG_FD_202237 | JGI IMG/M metagenome (GOLD analysis project Ga0307379, IMG submission 202237) | Soil microbial communities from Risofladan, Vaasa, Finland - UN-2 | ecosystem: Environmental > Terrestrial > Soil > Coastal area > Acid sulfate soil | place: Finland: Risofladan, Vaasa | collected... | reverse complement strand
ATGTGCGTGCACTTGCCCGCCATGGCGTAGAACTTCCCTTCATGATTAACCACCAATATCTCCTTGCCATCGACAGTAAAAGACTTCATCTGCCCCTTGGATATATCGTCTACCTTGGCTACCTCAATAAAGTCCATTTGGCTTACCCCCTTTTTCACATTTTCTCATTTATCGATACCTCTAATTCAGCATCGACCTTCAGGAGCTATACTATAGAATATAAGGAATCTGAAAAAACCGCAACCCTTTTGATTCTCAGTGTAACAAAAAAGCAATTGTGACCTTACGTAACAAAATGGACAAATGTTAGCTGGTCAAATAATTCATCTTTTCCCTTAATCAGGCGATGAACCTGGTGAGTGAATATCTTCAATACAAGAGAGTGGCACTCGGTGAATTGTACTCAAAGTTTCTTAGGTTCTATACTAGATTTTGTTATCCAGTAGACTTATCATTAAGATATTGCAGGGAAAGTCATCAAATCAAGAGTAGATTATCTTGTAAAAGGAGGAAAACATGACAGAGGGAGGAAGACGTTGGTACCACCGCGGCTCCCCGGTTTTCGTAGCCCCTATTTGGTTCATCGGCTGGCTATTTACAATCGGTTACGCCAGTCTGGTTTGGTGGAAGATTTTGCTTGCCTTAGTAGTCTGGCCGTACTTTCTAGGCTCGGCACTGAGCTGACCAGTTAAGAGAGCGTACTCTAATTCCGTACTCCGACTCTCTGCAGTGCTTCATAGCCTTGACCTGTTAGTAGTGCCAATTCGATGCCATCTAAGTAGACCACGTTGGTCAGTGTATAGAACTCTGGGTATAGCTTCACGTGGTGATGTCCTGCTACTCCCACCGGAAAAACCTGACCGTGATGATACTGGCTATGACTATCCAACCAGCCAGGACACCAAAATCATCGCCTACTTCCTTTACTATACGGGATTTAGAGACGCGGGTTAGCATAGCACAAGCATTTTGCAGCTAAAATAAGCATCGGTTTCTTAGTCCCTTGTGTTAAGCAAGTGTTAGTCTCGTATAGTCTTCTACTTGAGGCTGGCTGGAGCTATTTTCGTCCCTCATCTGTCGGGGAAATTTACGTTGGGTGCCATCTCTGAAGTGTCATATCACCACACTTCTTACAGAAAACAAAGCTATAGCCTTTCTCCTTCAAGCAATCCTGACAAATCTTGGTGCAACCCTTTAGGCAAGACTTGAGGATATTGTTGACCTTGCCACATTCCGTGCAGACATAGCCCATTCTTGCAAGGTCGCTTTCGTCAAGGTATCTACTCATCGCATACACTCCTAGGTGTATACTAATATGATACGTATTGTTTCTGCAAATACAGCTTCAAGCTATCCTCGAACCTCACTGACCTAGCAAGTGGTATAATTGGGATTGGGATGTATAGTTTGCTCAATGAGTAGCTTAGCCAGCGGATTTGGAGGGGCAATGGGTGGCCCTGAACATAGTCAGTTCTCGGTCATTGGCAAAGATATCTCGTGGGACGAACTTGCCAAACACAATAAAAGTGGGCTTTTGCGAGCGACTCACTTTGCGCGGTTCGCCTCTATTGAGGGAGACAAGGTAAAAGCTAGGTCTTTGACAATGCCCTATGGTATCTTGACAATTGAATGCCTAGAGTTGAAGTCATCATTTACTTTGTATATCACGCATAGGCTTGACTTTCTTCATCTATGGTATGCGTACAACTGGTGTCAAAATTCAGAAGCGCAGGAGACTGTACTACGAGACAGAAGTGAGCGTTTTCGGTCCCTCACGGGCAGAGATGATTTTCTGAACTTATATTCTCGGGTGTGGGGTATACGGGAAATGGAGGTACTTGTGGCACGATTCTCGGCACCTCAGCAAGGGGTACGAAAGTGGGTTAGAAGGCTGTCTGGAGGTATGTTGCCTAGCCTCGTCGTCTTGGTTTGCCCAAAGGGTTACCTAGACCGAGCAGTGCTTGATGATTGGAAAGGACTGGATGGTCTAGAGTGGTCGGCAGTGGCGAATCCACTCGCTCGGTTCGAACCACAAATCTAGCCACTCGTTTGGATAAAAACATAGCCGAATCCTTCCCCAAACCTTCCCTACAACATCGCTCTATAAAGCTTCAAACTATCCTCAAACTTAGCATGTCTTCTATTCAAGGTTTGGGGGTATAATGAACCAGGGTTACTCGTATGGGTAGAGGTGGGATATTCCGGGAGGCCTAGATGGGAATATCGAATAGAGCCTCCTGAAAGGTAAGAATTATCCGCTCTACAGCTTGATTTGACCTCTTTGCTCTCTCCATCTTGACTCTCCTAGACTGTATTTGAGTTGATGGTAAGAGAGCGAAGCTAATTAAGCACACCTAGACAATAATAGATAGCTCTTGACGTTTATCCATAACGCTCTTACAATTCGAAGTAATTGGGATAAAGGGGCACATCTTGTTTTGGCAAGCTGGAGGTGCGAACTAACTCAGAATGGGAGCTTATATTCTCATAGGAGTAGGCATTATCCTTGCACTGGTTGGCCTTTTCTTTGTGCTAGTTGCTATTCATCATTTCCGTGAGAAAGAGAGGCTAAACAAATTATTCGGTCTCGATAGGATGGTATCATCTCTTGGGCTTAGGGGGCGCCTTTGGATGCGCCTGAAGCTGTTTTTCCAAGAGTCGCCGGGGGCGTATATTTGGAGACCCCTTTTTATTGGTCTTATTCTAATCGGTGGTGGTCTGTACCTCCTGCTTACTTTTATAACGCACGTATAGCTTGAAGCAAGAAACTTAATTATGGAGTGAATGGGGGTAGTCTGGAGAGAAGGTGAGAGTAGCGAATAGAGCCTCTTATATAGTCGCTGGTCTGTCTTGGTTGCTAGCCACCATTGGCTGGATAAAATATAACCCTGGAGCTCCACTTTTGGGGATTCTCCTTCAGTGCTTGGTTTTCAATGTCATTGGGGCTGCTATTGCTGGTGGAATTACTTATGGCATCGGTTATGGCATCGCTCGCTTAGTTTACAAAATACGAGGAATCAGGGTAGGGGATGTCATTGCCAAAGCTAAGCAAGATAATTGGCAACCATAGAGGAGGCTGACATCAGGAACAAACCTAAATTATATTTAATACTCCTCGTAGGATTAGTTCTCCTATTAGCTAGTTCAACCATTAGTTGCGGTCAAAATCCACGATATATTTATGAAAATGGTGTCGTAGAAGTTGGGGGAGATGGTGAGCCAATTGAGTTAATAAATAATCCCAACGCCACTAATCCTACCTATGCCGAGCTAGTAGCCTTCATCAAAGAAGATTCCACAGATGAGCACCCTTATAGAGATGAGTCCTTCTTCCCCGTTAGTCTCTTATATGTCTGTAGTGATTTTGCTCAGGATGTGCATAATAATGCTGAAGTAGCAGGAATTAGAGCCGCTTGGGTCGGCATAGACTTTGAGGGAGATGGTGAAGGGCATGCCTTAAATGCTTTTGAGACTACTGATAAAGGATTGGTATATATTGACTGCACAGGAGGAGGCTCTTTGAGTCCGTTACTGGAATATAATGCCACTAGCTGGGATACTGTAGCCTATGTTGAGATAGGCAAGGAATATGGACTTATAGATATAGCTGAAGCTGAATCACCATCATATAGCTTCTATGAAGGATATAAACAGAAATGGCAGGAATATGAAAAGATGTTAAGTGATTACAATGATGAAGTTATGCAATATAATCAAGAAATTACTACACACAAAATCCCTCCAATGCCAAGTGCACCGGATACAAGTAAATATGGCATGTCTTTAGAAGAAACTAGGAAACTCGTTGCAGCTCTACAGGAATGGGAGGCTGAAATGGAAGCCTGGGAAGCAGAAATGGAAGCTTGGGAGGCAAAAATGGTAACTTGGGAGGCAAGACTAGAGGAGAAAAGCCAAGAAATAGATGAATTGGGTGAAGAACTGGGTGATTTCTGGTTTGAAGCACTAGGCATCGTTGAAGATGCACAGATTCACTGGTGAAGAGCCTGATGAGGAGGTAGACTATGTTTTGCAGGAATTGTGGTAAGGAACTGATAGGAAGTCCTGAAATTTGTCCTGGGTGTGGGTCGCAAGTTATGAAAAGAGAAAGCGCAGAAGCAGTTGCGGTGGGTTTACAGAACAAGCTCAGAATCGGAAATGGAAGGGTCATCATTGTATCAATAGCATCTTATGGTCTATATTTGTTTTATTGGTTCTATCTGACGTGGAAGCAAATCAAGGTTGCAACGGGTAGAAAGGATTATCATCCTGTATGGCATGCTTTGGCTCTGCTTGTGCCTATCTATTCTTTATTTATTGTGTATCGCCACATGCAGACAATTAAGGATTTAGCAGCAAAGGGAGGAGTCACTACATCTTTAAGCCCCGGAGGAGCTCTTACCCTGTTTATAGTAAGTAGTGTGTTAGTGTGGACTTCAGCAAGAGCTTCTCTGTATGGTACTGAGCTGCTAGGTGTAATGCTTGTCGTGGACATTATCAGCACTGTTATAATGGCTGGCATGCTACTTTGGGCGCAGACAAGCCTTAACAAATGCTGGAATAAGGTTAGCAAAGGTCAGATTAGAGACGCACCTCTTGGTGTAGGTGAAGTAGTCATTGTTTTAATAGGTTTACTATTATGGGCTACCTATCTCTTATAGGGTTTCCTATTTAATGTTAAATACCAGAAATATTTTGTCCAAGTAGAGAAGGAAGCGCGGGAGCAGGGACGAGCGCTATGGGGATAGCACGCTATAAAACTGGCAAATGGTGAATGCTCTCCTATCTATGAGCTAACCTACAACTAGACTTATCATTAAGATATTGCAGGGAAAGTCATCAAATCAAGAGTAGATTATCTTGTAAAAGGAGGAAAACATGACAGAGGGAGGAAAACGTTGGTACCACCGCGGCTCCCCGGTTTTCGTAGCCCCTATTTGGTTCATCGGCTGGCTATTTACAATCGGTTACGCCAGTCTGGTTTGGTGGAAGATTTTGCTTGCCTTAGTAGTCTGGCCGTACTTTCTAGGCTCGGCACTGAGCTGACCAGTTAAGAGAGCGTACTCTAATTCCGTACTCCGACTCTCTGCAGTGCTTCATAGCCTTGACCTGTTAGTAGTGCCAATTCGATGCCATCTAAGTAGACCACGTTGGTCAGTGTATAGAACTCTGGGTATAGCTTCACGTGGTGATGTCCTGCTACTCCCACCGGAAAAACCTGACCGTGATGATACTGGCTATGACTATCCAACCAGCCAGGACACCAAAATCATCGCCTACTTCCTTTACTATACGGGATTTAGAGACGCGGGTTAGCATAGCACAAGCATTTTGCAGCTAAAATAAGCATCGGTTTCCTAAGCCCTTGTGTTAAGCACCAATTGAGGAATAAAGCTTCAAGTTATCCTTGAACTTAGCATATCTTCTATTTGAGGTTATGTGGCAGTATAATTACACAAGATTAGGCTAGATATAGGCCAGCCGATGGATTTGGAGAAGGCGGGGTGACCTAGTCTCATGTGGCTAGAGGAAACACCGAGATAGCTATCTGCAATGAGAGGAGGAAACATGAATGAACAATTATTACCGCTGCTTCTTGAACACACTGCCGGTAAGAGAAGTAACAAAATTTTAAAAAATATCACTGAACAAGACCAAAACAACCAGCAGTTATCTATCCGGCTCGTACAAGACCAGTTGCAATTATTTGACGAGGCTATGCAGCTCCAATTGGATGCCCTAGCCTTTGCAGCCGAATATGTCACTCAATGGAGTGAAGCAGACCAAGTAATTGTAGCCATGGCTTGCAGAGCATTTAATCACCTAAAATCAGCCGCATATTTACTATTAATGGGATACTGGGCAGAGTGTTGGCCCCTTATGCGTGGTGCCTTTGAGGCGATGACCAGAGAAATAGTCTTTTTTAGGCATCCGGATAGGGTTAGTAGATGGCTCAAGGGACAGCAGGCGGGACAGGTAGCTCAGTCGGAGGTCAGCGAAGCAATAAAGAGCATTTATGGAGAAGAAACATTTAACGCTCACAAGGGTTTCTACAAGTTGCTATGCAAACACGTCCATCCCAACCGTGAAGCCATAGAATTGGCGACTTGGAATGGCACAGAAGGTATTGGCAGGAGGAGCATTTTGGGTGGATGCATCCACATAAACGAGTTCCCATTCCGATTTCATACTGTACTACTAATGAGTTTGCAGGCGACCAAGGCGCTAGGACTTGTCGGACTTCATGAAGCAACAGACACATGGAAGCAGCAAAGTGAAAAGCTCGAAAAAGATGTATATGCCATTGCAGATAAATTGAAGCGGGTGAGTAGCGCCAATATCAAGTAAGAAGCTAGCACAATTCGATAAAGAAGATGGGAAGATTCTGGCTGAAATGCTAGCCGAGTTCTATACTATAAAGCCTGAAGGGGAAAGCAGATTGCCTGAGGAGTAGCTCAAGACTGAGAGGAATAGCAAGGTATAATATGCCACTATTTGAGTCACAAGCGTCAAGGAATAAGCGACTAATTGGGCAATCCATTGGATATTTTGTAAATCGGGTGGCTGAAGACGTGCGTGAGGGGTATTATCGCAACGTGTACTGTGCTTGGTACGTAGGTGCAGGGTGTTTGGCTGGTACCTTGGTAACAGACATAAAATGTATAAAGAATCTTTGGGGGAAAGGGGATGAAAGAAAGGTTATGCCGCTGGTTCAAATATGTGCCTGTCCTATGATGTCAATATGGTTCAGGCATGTGGAGAAGCCAAGGGCTATTCCCGAGAAAGTATTATTTCAAGGCAAAGAGAATGCCATATACAACATCCTTAATTTGGCTGACAGCTGGTTAGAAGGCAATGCAAGGGACATCACGAATTTGGACATCCAATACAATTACGAGCAAGACCTTGTAGAGAGACGTAAGGATACAGGGAAGCAAGGCATATCCACTTGGTATGCTAGCCTCCTCTTAGTAAGGATAAAAGAAGCGTGGAGGTTCAAGAAAATCCTTGACTGGGATAAGCAAGTCTTCCCAATAAAGCAATCAAGCGATTATAGATTTATGAGACAGGCCTCATATGCTGACATAAGCGAGTTTACCAGCTCTGGTATGAAAGATATCCTCGCTCTTTCCACCTACTTGATACCAGAAGCTGGAACCGCAATGTTTGACTATTTTGACGCGATTAACAAATAGTTATCGACTATTGGTTAGCTTTTCACCACTTTAATTTGCTTAGTCACCGTCTGCACTGACCCCTGGCCATGGTCTAGCTAGCAACCCACTGCCTGACAATGCCGGTTCGTCATCATTAACGTTGTATGACCCAACAACCTCTGCAGCATCAAGCTATCTCCACCATTCTTTAACCGTAGGACTTCAAGAAAAAATGGCAGCGGAGGGATTTGAACCCCCGACCAAAGGCTTATGTATTACTCAGGCCGGTTTAGGGAGAAATAACAAAATATATCGTTATCAATGCAGATTTCATATACTTTCTGGCTCCCTTTAATATAAAAAAGGGCAGTAATAACTAAATCAAGTGACTAGCAAGCCTTCATCTGTTTTGGAACTAGAATGTCCTATGGTTAGATAAGGCTATGGAGTCATACACGCTATATTGCAAGAATAACCGGTCGAAATCAAACGACCATAAATATAGCTTATAGATTTCGTTCTAGGCACTTGATCATTGTTTCAAAGTTATTGAGACTTCTACCAGTCCATATTTGTAGTAATCATATCTTCGTAAGCTAAGGATTCGATCATTTCCCTGAATTTCTTGAGCGAGCCCATGTTCGAACGATACATGGCTCTCGATTCTTCATCAAAGAATACGTCTAGTCCAGACATAATATACAACATCCCTTTTTTTGTAGGTCCGTTTCGGAGGTATTTGTCTGAACAATCGAATAGGCTACAAATATCTTTAAAATGTTTTTGTTCGATTGGGAAAAATGTATAGTGAATGCTTTCCTTGTATTTGGATACCGATGCAGGCATGGCTCCAATAGTCGGAATATGGAAATATAATGAAACTGGATTTTTTTCGAATGTGCCGTGAGCAACGGTATTTCGATATTTCTCCTTAATTTCATTCAATTCTTCGTATAAAGTACGAGCCTGTTTGTTGTTATTCAGGTCAAAGACATTCTTAAATTTGGTACTCCAACCCGATGTTATCAAGGATGCTATATTGTGCTTTGTCGGCTCAAAATCTACGAAGGGTAACAATAGGATAAGTATATGCTCCATCATACTAAAATATGCATCCAGCATGGCAGCAGTGTAATAGAATCCTTCTCTTTCACTCTTAAAAGGGTCCTGAGGCATTCTTATGTTACCTTTCTCAAAGGAGCAGATATAGCGTTTGATAGGCTTAGAAAATGACTTATTCGCCTTTGTTCTAAAGAAGTGATACATCAGCTCTAATTTATGAAAGTTATTTGCAACGGTCACATTCCCAAGTTCAATTTGAACAGCAGCGTATGGTTGGAGTAATCCATCTAAGATATAGAAACCCTTGTTGAGCTTTTCCAGCATTTCGTCAATTAATCCGCTGGGTAAAGCTTCGTCAGTCCTTTTTAACAATTCAAGACCAAACTTTCGCAAGGAAAATGACAACGGAACGGATTTATATTTGAATGGAATAGTCCATGCGAGTTTTTCATCTTTTCCCCAATGTTTGTACTTTAACATGACAATAAAACAAAAATGCACCATGTACGATAAAGGCAGTTTTTTCGAACCTATATCAATGATGTAACCACTCCAAGCCAAATCGCTTTCAAAAGCATTTAGATCGCTTTCGAAATCCCTCATGCAGCCCCTAAAATGTTCAAGTAGCTTCTTTTCATGCGCAGTTAAAGAATCAGGCTCGTTTTTGGCCATAGTTATAACCTCCTCTGGGCGGATGGTGGAATCTTATTCGGTTCTCACGCCTTGATGTAAGCTGGACAAGAGTCCTTGAATCTGCAAGGCTTACATTTACATTATTACCAACTGGTTCATGGTTTTCAATCGCCACTATTATTACCCTGATTCTGGGAACCTAGTTCTTCGGATGATGTTAGTCAATCGGCGTGCTACGTCTAATTATGCACTAAAACAGAGGAACTCAACTACGTCGGGGTGTAGGTTAGTTCATAATAAACCTAAAGATACTTCTGGATAATCCAGGTAATATGCTTTCCATACTAGCTTCCCATTATTGTCCATAGCGGCCTTGATTCTGAAATACATTTCGTCGCGAAGCATCCATTTTTTATCCGATTCGTCGAGTTCAGTCCTATCGCCAAAAACTAATGTTCCGCTAAACCACCTGCCGGTACTCTTCTTTGGATAGAAACCTAGCTCGCTAATGCCCAGATATTTGTAATCGTAATCTCCATTGGGGTAGTCACCGGTGACTTGAACGGTAGGGATTTCCTTATAATCAATTATTTCACTATGGTCGTCTACGGTAGTATACATTGCAAAGACAATGGGTTTATCAAGTTTCCCTGCATTTGCTCTTTGTTTGATAACGGCCTCTATGTGGTTGAAGATTTGTCTCGGTATTTTAATATTCACTTATCTCACCTGACCTTTGTCTACAAATTTTAATATGGCTTTGCCGACGTCCTGTTAGGAGGGTAGGACTTAATCCAAAAAGTTATTAACCCGGTTATACCTTTTATGAGCCTCCACCGCATCATACCAACCCACCGCCTGACAATACCTATTCGTCATCATTAGCGTTGTATGACCCAGTAACCTCTGCAACATCAAGCTATCTCCACCATTCTTTAACCGCAGGACTTCAAGAAAAAGTGGCAGCGACTGGATTTGAACCATAGGGGATAGAGGATCAGCCTCGAAATGGGTTCATTTACTTGAGAAAATAGCTGCAATGCCAACAAGTGCGAGTGCTACCCCGATTCCCACTAGCATTATTGGGAACAGGCCACTGCCACTATCTTTGCTGGACAGATATGCCAAGATAAAAAGCACTGCGCTAAGACTAAATGGTGCAACGATTCTAGCTACCTTCATTTGCCCTCCAGAACAATGCTATTCTAAATAATAACACAATTAGCTGAATACTCACAATCTATTGAAGGGCACTCACCAGGGAAACAATAAGTGGCAGCGGAGGGATTTGAACCAGCTTGCAGCTAATCCGCCTTGTTTTCTACTATTGCTTTCAGGTTTTCACCTTCCTCTTTCATGTGCCTCTTAATGCCCTCAATCTGCCTTCTGTTAAGTCTTCCGGATAGCGGACCCATTCTCACTTTGACTGTGGCCGTGAAAGTACAACTTTTTTCATCGACTGGCTCCATGATGAATTGATTACCAGGAAAGATGATTGACAATGGGAATGGGGGCTTATATTCAATTAGTCTATTTGGGACCGCCTTAGTGCACATGAATTTCGCTTTATGAATCTTACCGTGAAGGTACTCCTCAAAGTATACTATGGAACCTTCTGTAAATGGCTCTCCCTTAATCCAGCGCATAACGACATGGTCGGGATGCCATGCTTTGTAGCTCTCCGTGTCCTTTAAGCCAGTGAGGAAACTGAAAATCTTCTCAGGTGATGCCTTTATCTTAATTGAATCTGTAAGCACCATCTTGTTACCAATCCATCCGTCAATGAACTATATTATCAAATTTATTAATAAGCATGGAATTGTCTAGGAAAAACCATAGCAGAAAAAGATATGAATAAGTAGCCTAATAGTTAACTAAAGGGACAAATGGAGGAAAAGCCTTATAGCATGAAAAGTGGCAGCGACTGGATTTGAACCCCGACCAAAGGCTTGGGAGAAGTCTGAAACTATTGCTATAAGCATTGGTAAGCAGAATAGAATGTCCGATCTAAGCAGTGTGTATCCCTTCCCAAATCCGTTGACCTGGTTTCATTTACCTACCTAACACACTTCAAGTTACTGGCTGCGCAAGTGCAATCTATCCCGAATCTCCTGTTCCCGACGCTTCAGAGCATCCAATTCCTTTGCAGCTTCCGCAGCTTCAAGCATCTGCTCCTTACCTGTGATGAAGCTGAATCTTGTTTTGTCCCTTGAGACCTCCGTAGGATGTCTTCGCAGGGCCCTCAGTTTCCTCTCAGCCTTATCTATTTCTACTGCTACATCGTGAAGTTCCTTCTTAAGTCCTTCTTCTGCCTTCATGAGCTGCTCCTTTAGTTATATCCCTCTGCTTACCTTGTCCAACTCCACCTAGCTGAACTATTCGTTCGATGCAGTTGTCATCGTAATTGTAGCACTCCACGGAGAATTATTCGCTTCACTTATGCTGACAGTTACTTCATTATCAGGAATGTTGGTATCGGCAATTGAAGCGTTGGTCTCGGCAATGCTTGATAAGAGGGAGCTTACTAGTAGCGCCAGGAGAACAACTAAAACAATTAGCCTTTTCATTCCTACTATTTAGCTTGGTTCGAAATTGCCTCTTATCCAATTATACCCCCAATCAACCTCACAAAAAGTGGCAGCGGAGGGATTTGAACCCACGACCAAAGGCTTATGAGTCCTCTGCTCTACCCCTGAGCTACGCTGCCCTCGTATTATTTAACACTACCTGTCAGAAATGGTCAACTCATCTTAAGAGTGTTTACTAACCTCACCCCCTTTATCCCCTCTCTTACCTAACACTCCCCCTTCCCCTGCTAAGGGAAGGGGGTCAGGGGATAGGTTGCTAAATAATCTCCTTAAGAGTGGATTTTCATCCCATGCTAGCTTAAAATAAGCAACAGCAATCATGATGAACACGATGATTTTCATTCATGGCTCCGGAGATAGCAGCCAGGCATGGCATTATCAGATAAAAGCCTTTCCAGGAGCAAAAGCCATAGACCTGCCTGGACACCCCCGAGGCGAACCATGCCATAGCATTGAACAATACGCGGAATGGCTGAATGATTATATCTTGAGCAATAAGTATGAACCAGCTATCCTCGCAGGACATTCTATGGGCGGCGGCATTGCCCAGATGTATGCCCTTAAGTATCCTGAAAACACCACGGCACTTATACTCATTGGCACCGGGGCCAGACTGAGGGTAAACCCGGCTTTTCTTTCCACAATCAGGGACGGCATTACTAACCCTGAAAAGTGGTTTAATGATGTTGTTAAACCTTTCTACAAAGACATTCCCACCGAAGCAAAGGAGCCGATATTGGAAAGGATAAAGGAAAACGGGGCAAAAGTGCAGCTTAACGATATGCTTTGCTGTGACAAATTTGACATTATGGACAAAGTAGCACAAATTAAAATTC
>Ga0307379_10010456_pt1 | contig 12276 bp, 22 predicted proteins | sample UN2MG_FD_202237 | JGI IMG/M metagenome (GOLD analysis project Ga0307379, IMG submission 202237) | Soil microbial communities from Risofladan, Vaasa, Finland - UN-2 | ecosystem: Environmental > Terrestrial > Soil > Coastal area > Acid sulfate soil | place: Finland: Risofladan, Vaasa | collected... | reverse complement strand
GTATTCCGTCAGGTCTTGCCATGTTGGCGAATAAACTATTCTCATATCTGTTCATATTTTCATTGATATTGTAAGCATGGGCAATTGCACCTACCACCCCCATCCCATAGTAAGCCGATGTAGGTGAAGGATATTTATAATGAACTATTTCAAGTTTATCGAAGGCAACCTCATTAAGTCCATTCTTATACATATATCCTCTGATAAATTCTTCTTTCGATGGGATAATCTTCATCTTATCAGGCGGTACAATCCAGATCTGTATTGGCAAGCCCATATTATTGTTAAGTAAGTACCAGTAATTATTCCCGGTTAATTCCTGATTCAAGCAGGTCATCTCTTTCAATTCAAACTCATTCATGAATGGGTTCACATTTTTCATCAGTTCGATAAATGGATGTTCCAATACTTCTTCAACTTCTACCGCTTTCCGCAGATATCTGTCAAGATGTCCCATCTCTTTGGAGTAAAGGAATCTCTTGGTTTCTTTTGATATTGGTCTGGTCTCGACCAGCATTTTTGATTTTGAAGGCTTGGCTACATAGAGGCGTAAAGGGAATGAAGCAAATGATGTGGCATTCTTGGAGGCGCAGACATATACCCAGCTTTTGTAGGCATTAAGCAGCGAGGTATAGTTCTCTGGACTTGCCAGTTCCCGCTCATAATACCAGTCAGGCAAATACTGCAATCTATTTTGCGTATTGCCTCCCCTTGCCATCGCTTTAATGGCGTTAATGATATTGGTTATTGTGCTTATAGTGGTCACCATCCTTATAGATAGTTTACTATTTTCATTAATCGAAAGTTATTTCTCCATTAATTTCCATTTCATCATCATTTGACATGTGAATTGGCTCGTCAAAAGTAGTTCGATAAACCGTCCCGTTACGATGACTTTTTATAAAAAATTTGTTATAACATTCCCCTATTTTAATGGTTTTTGATTTTATTTCTTTTTTTATACCATCTTTAGTAATAAATACTTTATGTTTTAAATTCATTTATATACTACCCCCTATATTAATCGTAGAATACATTTAAATGTGTGTCAATGTTTTTTGGTGGGTGATTATTTTTTTATATCTTCTTTATAAAAGTCTTCGACCAATTCAATTATAGCTTTAGCTAAATAAATAACTTCTTTACCTTGTGGAATTTTTACATAACTTCTTTTTTCAGGGTAATCTTCTATAGCAGTTGTTTCCACTACAAATGGAATATTATTTATTTGTTCTGTAATTTCTCTTATAGCTCCTCTAATTTTAAGGTTTTCAATATAATCTTTCATTATTTACCTCCTTTATTTTTTATTAATTATATCATCTTTATTCTTTTCTTTAAAATCATCTCCGCCATCTCAAAATCAAATGATGTATCTACATCGACCACATCTTCCTCATTAATAACATATAAAGTCAAATCATTAAAATTGATATTTCCGAAGGGTTCGGCATCTAAAAATCTTGTAATGACTACATCACTACAAAATATATATTTAGGTTCTTGAAATTCCAATCCTAAATTTTTTAAATACATTTCCCTTGGGGTATATTCATATACCTGCTCTGCCCTGCCCCTTTCATTCAAAAACATACATCTTTCTGTGCTAACATTCATCTTATAGGCGGTATAAACCTTTGTGCAGTTTCTTTCTAACATTAATTCATACGCCTTATCTATCTGTTCTGCCGTCCTTAATGGTGAAGTGGCCATTAAATAGGCAAGGTAATCTGGCCGAACCCCCATGTCCCAAACGGCCTCTTTGAAATGATTAAGTGTCTCTAACATCTCAAATCCATTTCCATATAATTCGGTTGCGTATTTTGGCGGTCTATCGATTACCTCTGCTCCATATTTGAGGGATATCTCTTTCACCTCGGGATCTTCCGTCGATACAAATGTTCTACTGATATATTTTGACTGCAGGCTTGCTTCGATTGTCCAGGCAATCATAGGTTTTCCTGCAAGCATTTTGATGTTCTTGCGAGGTAATCGTTTACTGCCTCCCCGTGCTGGTATAAGCGAAATCATTTGATAATTTTCCATATGTTAAATCACTTCCTTTGTGTTTATTTTTTATGCTTCTATTCCATAAATGCTATATCCTTTTTCATCTCCACCTAATCTCAAATGTATAAAAGTAGGATATTCAAATTTTTCCCTAATTATATCTATGAATTTTTCTCTAACTTCATTACATTTATTTGATTCATCCCACCCTTCTTTTGAGCCATCCCAACACATAAAATAAATTATAGTAGCGTTAGTTAATTTGTCGAATTTTTTAAAATATCTTTTAATTTCTTCTTCTTGTTCTTCTATAAATTTATCTATTTCGTTTATTCCTTTTTTTTCATATTGAGATGTTTCTAAGATAACGTATTCAGGTTTTAGATAACCCATTTATTTTCCCTCCTTTCATTTATTAATTATTCCTATCCCAACTACCCTCTTAAACTCCTGCTGATAGTCGCAACCCCTGTTCCACTTGCCACATCTTTTGCCGTTAAATTCTGTGCAGTCATAGCAGAATAGCCTGATAGAACCCCTGCCCCATGTTTGCTTCTCGCCGTTCACGCCATAATCTTTGATAAATTGCCTTGCCAGGTTTAGATTGCTTAAAGTGATTAGTTCTTCATTCATTTGTTTTGTTGGTTAGTGCCTCCTTTAGTTTCTCCATTAAATCTTTTATATTTATTATTTCTTTATCTTCTTTATAGGGCATATCTGCCCATGTGTGAGTAACTAAAAATGTTACTCCCGCTTTCATAAGATTAATTATAACTTCAATTTCTCTTTTAGATAATTCTACTTTCATAATTCGCCTCCTTTTATCCTTTTACCGAACCTATCGAAATTCCTTTCAAAAAATGTTTATAAAATATAAAAAATAATATCAGTAGTGGCCAGCTGGCTATAAAGGCAGCCGCCATCGTCAATTGTATCCTCGGATTTTGAGGAGTATCTGCAAAGACTTCTACCGCCAATGGCAAGGTCTTCATTGAAGTGTCTTTAATCATCAATAATTGCCAGAAGTAATCATTGTAAACAGTTACGAAGGTAAATATCCCCAGTGCTATTATTCCCGGTTTAATCATTGGCAAAATGATATGCCAGAATATTCCCCACTCATTCGCCCCGTCTATCATCGCCGCCTCTATCATCTCATTAGGTATAGTTTGTATAATCTGTTTCATTAAGAATACCCCGCCTGCACTGGCCACAATTATTAAAAATATTGATGGGTAAGTATTGATAAGATGTAAATTCTTCATCAATATAAATCTGGGTAACAATAATATATTTGCCGGTATGGCCATCGAGCCTAAAAATATCATAAAAATTGCCCTGCTTCCCGGGAATGCCCTTCTTGCCAAAACATATCCAGCCATCGAGGCTGAAGTGCATACCAATAACACCGCCATCATGGAAGTGAATAAGCTATTAAATATCCAGCGATAAAACTCCTTCACCTTAAAGAATAAAAAAGTATAGTTATCAAAAGTTATATTTTGCGGTATAAAATGGGGGTTGGGGTTAGTACCTAATGTTTCTGGTTCAAGAGAGATAACGACCATCCAAAAGTAGGGCAAAAGAAATAATAGGGCTATGATGGTCATAAAGATTATTTTTGACATTTAAACTCCTCTATATTTATCTTCATATTCATAATATTCTATTTCCCCATTCTTATTAAAATAGCTTTTAGGTATAAAATTTCTTTCATCACTTAATTTATCTTTATTAAAAAGTACCTTATAACCAGACTTTTTCATAAATTCAATATCTTTATCAATTACTCCAATATATCCTTCGTTAATATTATGACCACAACAACAACCAGTAGTTTTAACACCCCATGACCATAAATATTGAATTTCTTCAGCGATACATTTATCAATACAAATTGTTTTGGGGTTTGAAGAACCTTCTATTCTGCCTAACATACATTTTGGTCTTGGTAATTCTACTTGATTATCATAACTACCCATTTTCACATTTATACAATTACACATCTTTCCCTCCTTTCCATTTTCCCTTTTTTAACCCTTTTTTCATCTTTTATTTCTTATTTGTTCGATTTTAGACCAACCCCATCCCAATGCAAATCCAAGGGCAAAACAATATATCCTTATAAAAGTTCCCAATGATACCATTAATACTCCACCTCCCTACTAAAATACTTATACTGCACCAAAGCCAACCCCGCTATAATCACCAAAAATATAATTCCAATCGCACTGGATATCCCGAAATTGCTATCCGTAAAAGCCTCCTGAATCATTAGATAAGATATCGTGGTAGTTCTGTAATACGGCCCGCCACCCGTCATCAATAATATAAATATAAAAACCTGAAACATAGCTATCGTTAAGGTTACTAACAAATACAGGGTAGTGGGCATAATCAATGGCACGGTAATTTTCCATAAGATTTGCCAATCGGTAGCCCCATCTATCATGGCCGAATCATACAGGGTCTGCGGTATTCCCGCCATTGCCGAGATATAGAGAATAATCGGAACTCCAATTCCCGCATAAATAAGCATGACTATAATAGAGGGGATTACCGTATATTTATTGGATAGCCAGTTGATATTTCCATATCCCAATAGTCTTACAATAAAATTCAATATTCCATACCGATAATTGTAAATCCATTTCCAGGCCAGGGTAAAAGTAACTATCGAAGTCACCGTAGGCAAGTAGTATATCCCTACAAAGATGGTTCTCATCTTGTCATTCAATTTAATCAATATTGCCGATAAGAAAATCGTTATAAACAGAATCGGAGGCACTGCACCTATTACAAAGAAGCAAGTAGTAACAATTGCTCTGCGAAATAAAGGTTCGCCAAATATTTCAATATAATTCTGTAGGCCTACAAATTTATAAGTGCTCAAATTAAACTTGTGGAAACTATATATAAAAGCATTGATTAAAGGATATACTAAAAATATGATGAATGGTATAATGAAGGGCAATAGGAAAAGATAATATATCCCATATTTGCTTACCTTCTTTTTGAATTGATTAATTAGGGTTGTTGGTATTGGTTAGCCTCCTTAATGATAGAGTAGTGCTCATATTATTTTTGCCTCCAACTTTCTATTTCTTCATTATATTTTTCTATTATTGCAATTACTTTTTTTGGAGTATTTACTTTACTTTTCTTGAATCCTAATAGCTCTAATACATGATACCTACTATCTAACCATCCAGACCCATAAGGATTAAGGTGAAAGGTAACCTCGTTCATATGTAAATCATGCAAATGCTCTTCCAATATTTTTTTATATGCTGACTTTGTGTCTATCATTATTACTCCCCCTTCTTTTATTGCCTGCCCTAACATTAGTATGTAATAAAATGCTTTGGGCTTTCACCAAACATTCAAGGCTGGATTCCACGCCACTTCATCAGGCTACCACGCCACAGGGCAGGCAATATTACCTCCTTTTATTTATTTTGCGTAAAACTCATCAAGTAATTTATTTACTTTATTGGCTACCTCATCAAGCCCTTCCTTTGCAGTCAATTGCCCTGTAAAAACCCCCTGCATCACTGAACTGAATATCTTTTTATACTGCCCAAAAACAGGTGTGGTCTGTCCATCATTTTTATAAAATTTTGGGAGTTCATCCATGAAATATCTAACCTCTGGATTATCCTTAAATTCTTGGAAGGGCGGAGGTGTAGACTTTCTTGCAGGCGAAAGATTATAGACAGCCTCTAAAATGTTTGGGCCATTAGCACAGAAATATCTTACGAATAGTTGAGCATATTTTGCCTTTTCCGCATCATGATTATCAAATACTCCGAATCCGCCTGATCCAAGTGAGCTAACATTCGGTATCCCCTCTTTGGAAGGAATCGGAAACATTGCTAATTCAAGGTCTGCAAATTGCTTATCACCCTTAAGTCCGTTGATAATGTGGCCAATCCCATAAAGCAATGTTGCAATTTGATGATTGAATATTAGATTATTGATATCCGTATAGAGCAGATTCTCAACCCCTTCAGGGAAACAACCCGGTGAATTATTGTAGATATCCAAATAATATTCAAGACCTTCGACTGCCTCCGGTGAATTTAAAGTACATTTCCATTTTCCATTCTCAAGAGTGTATGGTACTGCCCCGAATCCTTGTAACATTAACATTATAAAACTTTGTTGACATTGAGAATCTCCAAACCACATGCCCATTCCATAAACACCCGGTAATTTAGCGGAAGCAATTTTCTGTAATAAGGCTTTATATTCATCTGCCGTCCAGGTCCTACCAGGTCTATCAAGTGGAAGTAAATCCAATGCTCCTGTATCTCTTGCAATCTTTTTACTAACCAGTACTCCACCAGCTCCAACGCCTATGGGATAGTAATACATCTTGCCGCTAAAACTGCTCATTTCTATTGCAAATGGAAAGAAATCATTTTTCTCTTCTTCGGTTAAATCGAAGGGTACGAGTAACCCAGCATTGGCATAAGCTCCCACTCTCAATATGGCATCGCTTATAATATCCGGTGGAGTTCCTGATGCGATATTTAAATTTAACTTTTCCGTTCCGCTATCATAAGGGATAATCTCAAGTTCAATATTTACCTCCGGATATTCTTTCTCAAACTGTTCTATGATGTTCTTTTCATATTCTCCAAGTGCAATTCCCAATCCTTCATAATTAATTGATGGGTATGTCCAAAAACTTACATTCGTTTTAGCGCTCGCCGTTATCGCAAGGCTAAAAATGAATACACAAACTAACAATACTAATACTGTTTTTTTCAATACGTTAACTCCTTTCTAATTTAATTTATTCAAATACAATTTTTTCACCACAGAAGGGGCAATATTTAATTGATAATCTTATATAATTATCCTCTCCAACTCCAAAGTATCCACTAAATATTAATTCATTATTACTTTTAACACCATAACTTATAAGGTCATCATTTGTCATAAGCTCCTTCATGTTTTTGCAACAATTTTCAACTTCGTTTATATATTTTATTTTCATTTATCAACTCCTTTCTATTTTAATTTTAAATATCTCATTTTGCCTTCCAGGCATCGCCTCCTTTTGCCCATATTCAGGTTTCGTTAATGGCATCACCTCCTTATTTTGCTTCCTTACTTAATTTTTCCATTTCTGATTTCATTTCTGTGTTTATAGCTAAAATGATTTCTAATTTTTGTGTAGTCATATCAAACCAACCCTGTAAGGGACTTAATTTTGCACCTTCATCTGTTTTTGCTTCAATTAACCCAGTAAATAGAAAATCATTGATACCTTTTATCTTTTTATTATTTTCGGTTATGTAAATAAGAACATCCTCTAATAAAATATCTATTCTTTTGGTCTTATTTAATTCCTTTAATTCACCATTGCTCATTTATTTTTCACCTCCTTTCCTATTCATTTATTCCTCCAAACAAAAAAGGCAAAGAATGCCCCGAATGTCTAAATGACCACCCTGGCATCCTTTGCCTGTTATATTTTTTTTATTTACTTTGACTGCTGTCATCGCAGTTCTCCTTTCTTTTTGACTTACGCTCTTATTCGTTGCAGAAAGTTATTATATATAAATATTAATTAATTATCCTTATTAAATATATCTTTTTCATTAAGCAATTCAATATATGGCAATGTTGCTCTGGCTACTAAAGCCATTTGAAAAACATCTAAATCAAAATGCTCGTTTATTGGATATTCTTCAAATAGATGTTCATAAATTCCAGTATTCATTTGTCTCTCCTTAGTTCATTAAGTTGTTATTTTATTTGACATTTTGATTAATTGGGTGTATATGTTAACTAAATGGGGTAGGCGGATTAAGTCTATTGTTATCACAAGGCCGTCATAACTTTGTGATTACTTCTTTATACTTAATTCGCTCCCCGCCCTTAATTAGGGTTTACACCCTCTATATATATCGTATAAACAATAAGTAAAGTTGTCAATGTTTTTTGGGAATGGGATTAATCCTCATCATCCTCATCACTGCTTATATTTACTTCGGGTATCCATAAAAGTTGTGGCCCCGCCTGCTTATTATAATAGTGCGTAAATACTGGATACCTTCCTGCATCCATGCCGTCATCATTGCTCTTTTCTACCGCCTCAAGCACATTGCCATCCTTATCTACCTTCCGCTGATAGCTTTGCACTTCTTTAATAATATTCGTACTTCGCTTGGTGATATGAAGTTTCAAGCTTTGTATAAACTGTATCCCTTCCTCAACTGACCCCTTACCCTTCTTACATGCCATGATATTATGAAATCCTGACCGCTTGATTTCTTCTATCGCCTCTGGCTTTTCATTATCAGCAAAGATTAATTTATTTTGTATACCCTCTGTTTCCATATCGGCAATCAATTCGGGAACAGTCTGCTTTCGTTTATAAATAACTTCATCCCAATATAAATCTTTTTCGTCAAGATAGACCTTAACCAGTGCATTGGGATGGATATATCCGAAGTCAAGCCCGTATATCTCTTTATCGGTATCGGGGAATTCATCCACGATATCCCAATTGGAATAGACGGAATGCTCAAGCTTACCATATTCGCCGAGAGTATAAACTGTTCTTGCATTGCCTGTATAGCCTTCTAATATTGCCCTATATTCATCATCTAAAAATATATTATCCTTATGAGTGGTATGTAGTATTGCGGTATCAAGTAAACCATCCGGCATTACATTTGGCTTCTGTTCAAAAAATCTTTTATTAGTCCAGTTCAATACCGAGATGGGATTATAGCTTAAAATAATCTGCTTATAATTTTCGCTCTTACCCCGCAACCTCCGGTCTATTTCGTTAAAATCATTTAAACTAAATTCAGATGCTTCTTCTATCCAGACTGAGGTTATACCTTCTAATGATTTTAATTTTTCGGGGTCGTCTACCCCTGCAAAATAAAGCACATTACCATTCTCACATCTGATATCCATATCGGATTTATTGATATCGAATAGCGATTGAACCTTCCAGCGGATTATATAATCTCTGAATAACTGAAAGACTGACCGCCGTAGTGTTCTGGCTACCTTTCGGGCTATTAAAATACGGTGGTTCTTTTCCTTTAAGGTTCTATATAATTTCTTTTCGCATGCCCACCAGCTTTTACCGCTACCGGCACCACCCTTTAAGACAAGATATCTGCACCTATTTTTGAAATAAGGATAGTAAACAGGATTTGTTATCGCTTTTATATTTTTGAGGTCAACTATTGTTTCCAATTATTCAATATCCTCCGGTGCTTCAACTATAATGCGATGTTCACCTTTAACATTTACATCATGCTTTTCTACATATAGCCCCTCAAGCTTGGCAATATCCTTTGCTATCTCAAGGCATAAGCGGAAATCCTGGTCAACTGATTTTTCAGTTGTAATATACTTACCTTTTTCAAGCCTCGTTTCCTTTATGGTCTTTCCTTTATAAGCTTCTTCATATAATTTCATCCTAATAGCCATGTGATAGTCCAATCCAGACTTTAGTCTTTTCTGATATTCCTTGTGCCACATAATATAAGCTTTGGCGATATATTTTTCTACTTGCCGTCCTGATATACCCCATTTTTCCGAACTATACTGAACTATCTTTTTACTAGTCCAACCACTCAACATCCGCCTTGAAACTTCAAGTATGCGTTCTTCTAATTGCTTTTTATCTGATTTTTCTGGCATAATAATTCACTCCATTAATTTAATCTATTTCCTCTATCATTACCTTAAAAGCCTTCCCTTTCAACCCTATCATTTTTATGACTGCTTCAATCTCACTTGCAGGTATATCTAATTTCATTCTGCTATTGCCATCCTGCCCTGCTATATTTATTGCTGAAAGAATATCCGGCAATGATGCAATAAATTCTATTTTTAACTTATCCATAATTACCTCCACTTTACATAATCTTTATCTAATAATTCCATAATCAGCGGATCGCCAAAGAAGCTTTTCTGGTATACCGGCCTTTCGACCCTTGTATCATTAACTACCGTATTATGGCCAATCCTTTCTCTCATTCCACTACTGACCCTTTCCATAACTGACAGACTTTTCATCTGCCCGATACTACTGATATAATTGCCTTTCTGCTTCCTGTACCCGTTTGCCCAAAAATACATATAATCGGAAAGTGTTGTCTGTGATATCTTTAGCATTTTGGCAATCCGCTTTAATTGCCATCCTTTTTCTATTAATTTAAGTATCTCCATTTTGTGGCTGTCCATATAGCCCTGATAGGTCGCCACCCTTTGCATATATTTATCACCTCTTTGCTTATAATTGTCGCCCTCCTTTTATTTAGGGGGGGCAAGATAATTATCTTGCCCCTTGATTATTCATGTTTATTTCTTTTACTTTTTCCCAATCCGTTTCCTTATATGTATAGTCAGGAAGGTTGATTATTTTCAAGATACAATTAGGGTGTTTACTTCTATATTCTTCCGCAAATTTATTGAATTCTTTTAACCAATTTTCTCTTTCTTCATCAATATTGGTTATATGCCTGGCCACCTTTGTAACACTTTTTATTTTTATTTTACTTTGTTCTATTGCCTCTATTATTTTTTCTTGAATATCTTTCAACCTTTCTTGACATTCTCCATATATTCGGCCAATCTCCTCAGTATATTTCTCATGTACTTGGTTAATACCTTTAGTAAGACCTTCATCGATTGTGCTTACTTCTTGTTTTATATTTTCTATGGCCTTTGGATTATTCTTTGGGTTATTCTTTAGTTCTTCTAATAAATCATAAGTATATTTAAAAAACTCAGGTTTGTCTGTTTCGTTTTGTTTGTTACTTTCTATAGCTTTTTCTTTATTGACAAACTTTTGATTCCCAATTTTTAAATCTCTAATTCTTGATTCAATAGAATCTAATGTTCTAAACATCTTATCTGCTATTTCATAATTTTTATAACCTTGGTTTTTCAACTCAATCAATTTACTATTTTCTTCCTCGCTCCATTTTGAATTTTTGTTATATTTTGTATATATCCCTTCTTTTAGAAATTTTTTATGAAAATAGCTAACTGCTCCAGCTACTACGTGAAACTGTCTCCCAATACCCCCAAAACTTCTTCCCTTTATAACGCTTTCTTGATATAACCATTCTGGATTTTTATATAATCTTTCTCCTCTATTCTTATTTTGTAATAACATTTCTTTATTTTCCTCCTTTTTATTTTTTTTAAAGAAATTTATTAACTTCATAAACATATATCACCTCCTACGTGATTAGTAAATTACTTACTTCACCATATCTTTTAATCTACAATCGTTTAACATACATCTCGGTATCCCCTCTGCCCTGCCGATTGCCCGCTTTATTCTGTTTTTATCTTCCTCTGCCTCCCTGATAAATTTCTGGCTGCAAGCATTATCAAGATATTCATTAATATAGTCGAGCAAGTTCCTGGCTGTCCTTTCGGGTATGTGTAAAGTTACCATAATATTAGCCTCCCTTTTTAATTGATTCTATTAAATCTTCAAGACATCTAATCAATATATATTCACCCCCCATTCTTTCTATATCAGCTTGAAATTTCTTCTGTTTCTCGGTCTGCTCACTTTTCCCTGGTTTCTTCAATTCAATAAATAACACCCTACCGCTTTTGATCGCCACTATATCAGTTAGCCCAGGATAGCACCCCAACCCCTGCAATAGATGAAATACAAACCAGCCCGTAAACTTTAGATAATCTTTGCAGACCTTGCGGACATCTTTTTCGCTTATCATATATTTCAGCACTTTGGCTTTAACCTTTTTCATCAGTCTCCTCATTTTTGGGGAAGTATTTTTGCTCTAAATCATACATAATTTCTCTTATTTGTTGTGTTGAAAATTTACGTTCATATTTCGTACCATAATAAGAATTTATTATATTGTCCAACCATCCCCACATCTCCCGATACGCCTCACCTGGCTGAAGCAACCTAACTACATCTGGAAATTCCCTATAATTAGCAGACTCACCACATATAGGACATTTAATTTGCTCTTCTGCTTTAAACTCATAATCCACCACTTTTCGCCTCCTCTAATTCCCTTTTATACAGAATTACCTCGTCATCATCTGTGCAGTTGTTGAGTAGTGCCTGGAGTTCACGCTGTCTAATCTTTTTCTCATGCCACTTCCATGCTTCGGTTTTAATATATTCCAACCCACTAAAACTCCACCTTTCAATTATTGCTCTGTTAATAACTCCCCAATCTATATTTTCAGATGATTTCATACAAAAATAATAAGTTAAAGCAATATTTT
>Ga0307379_10010450_pt1 | contig 12281 bp, 6 predicted proteins | sample UN2MG_FD_202237 | JGI IMG/M metagenome (GOLD analysis project Ga0307379, IMG submission 202237) | Soil microbial communities from Risofladan, Vaasa, Finland - UN-2 | ecosystem: Environmental > Terrestrial > Soil > Coastal area > Acid sulfate soil | place: Finland: Risofladan, Vaasa | collected... | reverse complement strand
CGCTCCAGCCACGAGCCGTTGGCGACGATTGGCGGCATGCCGCCCGACCTGTTGGGCCTGCCGGCGGGCTGCCCCTTCGCCGTGCGCTGTGACTACCGGGTCGAGCAATGCCTGCAGGAAAACCCCCACCTGCGCACCATCCTGGCCAGCCACGAGATCGCCTGCTGGGTAGACGTAGCCGGCCGGCACTAGCCGGCCACCGGGAGGGCAATATGAACGACAACCACGTACCCGTGGACACCGATATACCCGTGGGCACCCACGTACCCGTGGGCGACCACATACTGGTGCAGGTAGAGGACCTCAAGAAGCACTTTCCCATCACCCGCGGCATCATCGTCCAGCGGCAGATCGGCGCGGTCAAGGCGGTGGACGGCGTGACCTTCGACATCTACCAGGGGGAGACGCTGGGGCTGGTGGGGGAAAGCGGCTGCGGCAAGACGACCACCGGCCGCACGATCATCCAATTGTACCGCCCCACCTCAGGGCGCGTCGTCTTCGACGGGGTAGACCTGACCACGCTGGCCGGCGAAGGGCTGCGCCACATGCGGCGGCGCATGCAGATGATCTTCCAGGACCCCTTCGCCTCGCTCAACCCACGCATGACGATCAATCGCATCATCAGCGAGCCGCTGCGAGCGCACAAACTCGCCTCCTCACAAGAACAGATCGAGCGCGTCCAGGAGCTATTGCACCTGGTCCAACTCAACCCCCGCTTCATCAACCGCTACCCCCACGAGTTCTCGGGCGGGCAGCGCCAGCGCATCGGCATCGCCCGCGCCCTGGCCTCCAACCCCCAACTCGTCATCTGCGACGAGCCCATCGCGGCGCTCGACGTCTCCATCCAGGCCCAGGTCGTCAACCTGCTGGACGAGCTGCAGGACCGGTTGGGGCTGACCTACCTGTTCATCGCCCACGACCTGAGCATGGTGCGCCACCTCTGCGACCGGGTGGCGGTCATGTACCTGGGCAAGATCGTCGAACTGGCCCACAAGGACGAGCTGTACGACCATCCGGCCCACCCCTACACCCAGGCCCTGCTGTCCGCCGTGCCGGTGCCCGACCCGACCGTCGAGCGTCGTCGCCGCCGCATCATCCTGGAGGGGGACGTCCCCAGCCCGGTCAACCCACCCGCCGGCTGCCGCTTCCGCACCCGTTGCCCCATCGGCGCCTCCTGCCCCGACAAGGACCCCCACTGGCGGGACCTGGGCGGCGGCCACTGGGTCATCTGCCACCAGGCCTGACGGCGCCGGACCGACATCGGACGCCCCGCTGGCTTCGGACGCCCCGCTTCAGCGGGGTACTGGCCTACATTGGACGCCCCGCTTCAGCGAGGTACTGGCTTACATCGGACGCCCCGCTTCAGCGGGGACGCTCCACCTGAATCATCACACCCTACATGGAGGCACTCATGTCGCACCCCATCACCGTTGGCACCGCCACTGCCCAGCCTGGCACCATCCAGTACGGCCGCTGGGACATCCTCGACCACCCCACCGGCCACACCGAATTCCTGCCCGTCATCGTCGCCCAGGGCCAGCGCGACAGCCCCTGCCTGTGGCTGACGGCCGGCATTCACGGCCCCGAACAGGCCGGCCCGGCTGTGCTCTACCGGCTGATCACCCAGGACCTGGTGGACCGGCTGCGCGGGACGCTCGTCGCCATCCCGGCCCTCAACCCGGCCGGCTTGCGCACCATGCAACGCGAGCCCTACCACGCCCAGGCCGACCCCAACCGGCTGTGGCCCGACGGCAAGCCGGAGAAACCGCTCGACCCGGACAAGGAGCCCCCCTCCTCGCTGGAGCGCGCCTACCAGCGGCTATTCGAGGCCGTCGCCGCCAGCGCCGGCTACGTGATTGACTACCACAACGCCTCGACCGGCTCCATCTCCTTCGCCTTCCGCGACCGGGCGCTGTACCGCGCCGACCAGGATGCCGAGCAGAACAAGGCGGAGGCCGAGGCCCTATCGGCCACCCAGGAACAGATGCTGCGCGCCTACGGCCACACCATCATCACCGAGTTCCCGGCGGGCAAGTACATCGAAGAGAAACTGCACCGCTCTACCACCGCCGCTGCCCTGTTCGTGGGCCACATTCCCTCCTTCACCGCCGAGCTGGGCACCGGCCACATGCCCGACCCGGCCATCGTGGCCGCCTCGGCCGCCGGCACGCGCAACGTGATGCGCTGGGCCGGTATGCTGGACGGCGAGCTGGAGCCGATCACGGGCATCAAGGTCGTGGAGCCCGGCTTCCGCGTGCGGCGGCGCAGCACCCCGCGCGTGCACGAGGCCTGCGTCGTCCTGCACCTGGTCCAGCCGGGCGACCTGCTGAAAACCGGCGACGTGGTGGCGGAAGTGCGCGACGTATGGGGCCGCCCGCTCGGCGACGGGCTGGTGCGCTCCGAGTGCGAGGGCTTCGTCATCGGCCGCTCGCGCGGCATCTACTACTACCCCGGCGACGCCGTGCTGTGGATGGCCATCCGCGACGAAGACCCGATCGTGGCCCCCTACCCCGAGGCGTACTACCGGGACGATGGCGCGTAGAAATGTGAAACGTGAAACGTGAAACGTGAAACGTGAAACGTGAAGCGTGAAACGTGAAACGTGAAACGTGAAACGTGAAACGTGAAACGTGGTGCGTGGTGCGTGGTGCGTGATACGTGAGGGATCAGGTCAAGTAGTTGTTTCGTCGGAGTATGGCGTCGTGCAACCCCGCGCCCGGCCAACCGCAGTTACGCCGGGCGTAGTCCCCTCGTAACCACTGGTCTTTCACCGCGGAGGCGCCGAGAACGCTGAGAAAACCTGAAATCTCTGCGAACTCTGCGTCTCGGCGGTGAGAAGAGCCAACCACACTCAAGCCACAATCGGACAGACCTCAAGGGTTTCGGAAAACCCTTGAGGTCTTGCTTTGCGTCCCCTGGCGAGGACTGACACCCCTCCTAGACCTGGCAGGTTTCCAAAACCTGCCAGGTCTTTTCGGTTTCCGTCCCCTGGCGGGGATTAGGGTCCTTCGGACTCCAGGGCTATAGGATTATGAGCGAAATCCCACAGGGTTTCCGTCCCCTGGTGGGGATTAGGGTCTTTCGGACCCATCATGCGCCAGACCCTCAGTTACTGGTGGGACGTTTCCGTCCCCTGGCGGGGATTAGGGTCTTTCGGACCCTCGTCCGCCCTGTTGACGGCGAGGAGGCGAGGGACGTTTCCGTCCCCTGGCGGGGATTACGGTCTTTCGGACAGGTTTATTGGGTCAACTAATATGGATCCTGAGGTGTCGTTTCCGTCCCCTGGCGGGGATTACGGTCTTTCGGACTGAGCACGGGTGGACGATGGGTTCCAGTGCCGACGAGTTTCCGTCCCCTGGCGGGGATTACGGTCTTTCGGACTCACTGCTACGGCATGTCCAGCACGAGCATCGTTTTCTGGTTTCCGTCCCCTGGCGAGGATTAGGGTCTTTCGGACAGGAACTGGACGTTGACGGCGGGTTCGACTACATCCGGTTTCCGTCCCCTGGCAGGGATTAGGACCTTTCGGACCAAACGGAGCCGTCATTAATGGTGCAGCGGTGATGCAGTTTCCGTCCCCTGGCGGGGATTAGGGTCTTTCGGACCAATCGGTCCCGGGTGTGCGGATCATCAGGTGGGTTCGAGTTTCCGTCCCCTGGCGGGGATTAGGGTCTTTCGGACCGGGAGCAGCCTAGCGAGCCTTTATCTCAACCATACAAGTTTCCGTCCCCTGGCGGGGATTAGGGTCTTTCGGACCGGGAGCAGCCTAGCGAGCCTTTATCTCAACCATACAAGTTTCCGTCCCCTGGCGGGGATTAGGGTCTTTCGGACGGAATCCGGTCCCAGCCGGTTGGAGTCAGGAAGCCTGGTTTCCGTCCCCTGGCGGGGATTAGGGTCTTTCGGACAGGTGATGAACTGGTCATCCGCTGTAACATCAACGAAGTTTCCGTCCCCTGGCGGGGATTAGGGTCTTTCGGACGAATCAAGCGTCATCAGTCCTATGATGAACTGACCGAGTTTCCGTCCCCTGGCGGGGATTAGGGTCTTTCGGACTCCAGTCGTAGTCCCGCCGCTTGAGGGCACGTGCATCCGTTTCCGTCCCCTGGCGGGGATTAGGGTCTTTCGGACGTTCCTGGACAACGGCGATGGGGTTTGGAACCCGGACTAGTTTCCGTCCCCTGGCGGGGATTAGGGTCTTTCGGACTGGCTCATACTGGCGCGGGTGGAGAACCAAAGCACTGGTTTCCGTCCCCTGGCGGGGATTAGGGTCTTTCGGACGACTGTGTAGTTACTCTGGTCGTTTCTCTGGAGTTTGGGTTTCCGTCCCCTGGCGGGGATTAGGGTCTTTCGGACGAGTCTCGTTCATCCGTACCTCGGATGGACGGGCTGGGTTTCCGTCCCCTGGCGGGGATTAGGGTCTTTCGGACGCAGGGCGCGTCGCCATACTACTGGGACGCTACCACAAGTTTCCGTCCCCTGGCGGGGATTAGGGTCTTTCGGACTCATCGGCTGGCTGATGTATGCAGCTGTAGGGCAGATGTTTCCGTCCCCTGGCGGGGATTAGGGTCTTTCGGACAAGCTCCAGCCGCTGGAGGAACGGTATGGGTGAGATTGGTTTCCGTCCCCTGGCGGGGATTAGGGTCTTTCGGACCTCTATCCACATCGGCATACATGCACACGATCCAGAGGTTTCCGTCCCCTGGCGGGGATTAGGGTCTTTCGGACACCTGGCAGTACGGCAACACCTATGAGTCCTATGTCAGGTTTCCGTCCCCTGGCGGGGATTAGGGTCTTTCGGACTCAGAAGTCAAGATACTCCACCGTGACGCCACCAGTTTGTTTCCGTCCCCTGGCGGGGATTAGGGTCTTTCGGACGTGGACCAAGTGGTTGTATCAATGGGCTGACCACGTAAGTTTCCGTCCCCTGGCGGGGATTAGGGTCTTTCGGACCGGGGCGAGTACGAGAGACTCACCTTCCGCTGGTGGGTTTCCGTCCCCTGGCGGGGATTAGGGTCTTTCGGACACGAGCCTTACCACACCGAAACCTCTTATGTAGCCTTGTTTCCGTCCCCTGGCGGGGATTAGGGTCTTTCGGACTGGTGCCACAGTACGAAGTGGCAGCCTGCGTGTACGGGTTTCCGTCCCCTGGCGGGGATTAGGGTCTTTCGGACTGCCGGCGTGCAAAAGCAGATTGATGCCAGCAACCTGGGTTTCCGTCCCCTGGCGGGGATTAGGGTCTTTCGGACGGATCCCCGGGCGCGGGAGTATATGATCACCAGGACGTTTCCGTCCCCTGGCGGGGATTAGGGTCTTTCGGACTCCCCACCAGTCCCGATGGACATGGCCCACGTGTATGAGTTTCCGTCCCCTGGCGGGGATTAGGGTCTTTCGGACCCAGCGTTCTGATCGGCTGTGGGAGGCAACAGCCCATGTTTCCGTCCCCTGGCGGGGATTAGGGTCTTTCGGACCAGGTAAGCCAGTTGCGCAGGAAGGTAGCCGCTAGAGTTTCCGTCCCCTGGCGGGGATTAGGGTCTTTCGGACTTTTGCTTATCTTGGGAATGCCCTCGATTTTATTGTGGTTTCCGTCCCCTGGCGGGGATTAGGGTCTTTCGGACCCCGTTCACATGCACCAATACTACCAGTACCTGATGTTTCCGTCCCCTGGCGGGGATTAGGGTCTTTCGGACGAAGTTTCACACATACGCCTGAAGGAGGCTACCGTGAGTTTCCGTCCCCTGGCGGGGATTACGGTCTTTCGGACCGCTACGAATCCGGCCGCGTGGATACCGGCACGCTGTGTTTCCGTCCCCTGGCGGGGATTACGGTCTTTCGGACAGGGGCGCTGTAACAGCGAGGGCGTCGCATCTCCAAGTGTTTCCGTCCCCTGGCGGGGATTACGGTCTTTCGGACGTGTACCCAACAACACCGCCACTGCCGATTGATACAGGTTTCCGTCCCCTGGCGGGGATTACGGTCTTTCGGACTTCGCCCGGGCACTGCCGGCTAAGGCTCTGCCTTCAGGTTTCCGTCCCCTGGCGGGGATTACGGTCTTTCGGACTCTGGTCCGGCCGTGATATGCAGCCGGGCGATTACAGGTTTCCGTCCCCTGGCGGGGATTACGGTCTTTCGGACTAGTTACGCTCGCGCACTTTTAGGCGCCGGTTGTAAAGGTTTCCGTCCCCTGGCGGGGATTACGGTCTTTCGGACCGATGGCAGGCTCAACAGGCCACATGGGTGGCGGGCTGGTTTCCGTCCCCTGGCGGGGATTACGGTCTTTCGGACGAGATGCAGATCGAGGGTGTCAGCGACCCAGTTACGAGTTTCCGTCCCCTGGCGGGGATTACGGTCTTTCGGACTCGGTTGGCACTGTTGTACCCAGACAGGGCTACCAAGTTTCCGTCCCCTGGCGGGGATTACGGTCTTTCGGACTAATCAGTACAAACCACACATCGTGGGATGTGTCTTTGTTTCCGTCCCCTGGCGGGGATTACGGTCTTTCGGACTGGGTGTTCCAGAGTGCCCATGGCGGAGCCTACCAGTTGGTTTCCGTCCCCTGGCGGGGATTACGGTCTTTCGGACTTCGGCTCTGCAACCCGGACCCTGTCTGGTATGATGGGTTTCCGTCCCCTGGCGGGGATTACGGTCTTTCGGACCGGGGCGAAAAGGACGGCAAATCGACCGTCGGCGTGAGTTTCCGTCCCCTGGCGGGGATTACGGTCTTTCGGACTCTGTCGGCCACGAAGAATGTGGTCGCACTCACGTAGTTTCCGTCCCCTGGCGGGGATTACGGTCTTTCGGACCCGGCGGGAATTGGCGCAGATTCAACAAGAAATCAGGTTTCCGTCCCCTGGCGGGGATTACGGTCTTTCGGACCTGTCCCTGGATAACGTCAGTCAGGCAGTTGGCTTACGTTTCCGTCCCCTGGCGGGGATTACGGTCTTTCGGACCGGATGAACCAACGAAAATAGTAATTCCGAGTCCTTGGTTTCCGTCCCCTGGCGGGGATTACGGTCTTTCGGACTGTACGATCCCGAGGAGGCTCGCCTGGTGTCTATCTGGTTTCCGTCCCCTGGCGGGGATTACGGTCTTTCGGACCCTATGCCGAGAGCCAAGAGGCAATCGAGGATGCCATGTTTCCGTCCCCTGGCGGGGATTACGGTCTTTCGGACCATCTATAGGACGCCATACTTGGGGCCTAGAACCTGGGTTTCCGTCCCCTGGCGGGGATTACGGTCTTTCGGACCGCCCCATGTTGGAGACGAAGTTCCGCTAACCCGCTTGTTTCCGTCCCCTGGCGGGGATTACGGTCTTTCGGACTTAGGCCTGCTGGCATTCCACCAAGACTACCAAGTCCGGTTTCCGTCCCCTGGCGGGGATTACGGTCTTTCGGACCAAGAAGTCACCATCACCTTCATCACCGAAGATGAATGTTTCCGTCCCCTGGCGGGGATTACGGTCTTTCGGACAACCGGCCAAGGCCACCGACGAAGAGGAGGAGTTTGGTTTCCGTCCCCTGGCGGGGATTACGGTCTTTCGGACTTTTCCACGCCGTTTCGAGTCCCAGTCAGGTTGACTTGGTTTCCGTCCCCTGGCGGGGATTACGGTCTTTCGGACACGGTAACCAACCGTTGTTCCGTCGTCACGGACACCACGTTTCCGTCCCCTGGCGGGGATTACGGTCTTTCGGACTTGCCAGTGCCAGGTGATGGGTGGCGTGGCCGTGAGTTTCCGTCCCCTGGCGGGGATTACGGTCTTTCGGACCACGCATTCGGGGTGCCCGGGGGCGGTGACGAGTTAAGTTTCCGTCCCCTGGCGGGGATTACGGTCTTTCGGACTCATGAAACGCCGTTCGTGCCTTTCGTGTTCGGTAAGTTTCCGTCCCCTGGCGGGGATTACGGTCTTTCGGAATTGGGGCCGTTCCTTACAATGATAACGACAGTCTAGCCGTTTCCGTCCCCTGGCGGGGATTACGGTCTTTCGGACCCGAAAGAAGAGTGCAGCATGTGCGGCTGTACGGTAGGTTTCCGTCCCCTGGCGGGGATTACGGTCTTTCGGACAGGATACGGAACCGCCACGACACTCCCCTACTTCTGGTTTCCGTCCCCTGGCGGGGATTAGGGTCTTTCGGACCGGAGTGGCGCGCATACCTTGCTGCGGCCAACGGTAGGTTTCCGTCCCCTGGCGGGGATTAGGGTCTTTCGGACACGGTGCATATAGTGGCGGTCATGTTGCTTATGTTAGGTTTCCGTCCCCTGGCGGGGATTACGGTCTTTCGGACTTGACCCAATGGCAGGCTCTGGCTCCATCCTGCTGGCATTTCCGTCCCCTGGCGGGGATTACGGTCTGTCGGACTGGTTCTTTGGCATCCTGATGGTCGGCAGGTTTTACTGGTTTCCGTCCCCTGGCGAGGATTACGGTCTTTCGGACCGTTGGCCGAGCTTCAACGCACCGCAGAGGTGCTGCAGGTTTCCGTCCCCTGGCGGGGATTACGGTCTGTCGGACCCAGGCGATGGGGGTGTCGGTTGGCGGGGCGACCTTACGTTTCCGTCCCCTGGCGGGGATTACGGTCTTTCGGACATCTGACAATGACCGCTGAGGAACTGAGCGCAATCGCGTTTCCGTCCCCTGGCGGGGATTAGGGTCTTTCGGACCAGATGATCAATCGTGGTGAGACCACTCCGCTGACTGTGTTTCCGTCCCCTGGCGAGGATTAGGGTCTTTCGGACTGCTGCATTCGGGCGTGTCTGCCGTGAGTCTGATGAGAGTCTCCGTCCCCTGGCGGGGATTAGGGTCTTTCGGACAGGCAGCCACTACTACGGCGGCGTGATCCCGAAGTGGTTTCCGTCCCCTGGCGGGGATTAGGGTCTTTCGGACCAGGTCTCGACCGAGTGGCTCCCGGCGCCTGTCATCAGTTTCCGTCCCCTGGCGGGGATTAGGGGCTTTCGGACTTGCCGATGGTCCCCGGAGGTGAGATTCCTCCCTCTGGTTTCCGTCCCCTGGCGGGGATTACGGTCTTTCGGACCAGAGATCTACGTCAACGAGGAGCAGGTCGCCAAGAAGTTTCCGTCCCCTGGCGGGGATTAGGGTCTTTCGGACGTGGACGGCAAGGTTGGCGAAGTGCTCGACAAGATCGGTTTCCGTCCCCTGGCGGGGATTAGGGTCTTTCGGACTTGGCCAAACCGTCCGCAAGATGATCTTTGATGATAGTTTCCGTCCCCTGGCGGGGATTAGGGTCTTTCGGACACTTCGCCTTTACCAGCGATCCTAATGCTGCCGCCGTGTTTCCGTCCCCTGGCGGGGATTAGGGTCTTTCGGACTCATCCTGATAAAGAGGAGGTACATAGTGTCTAGGAAGGTTTCCGTCCCCTGGCGGGGATTAGGGTCTTTCGGACTAGACATCATTTGTGCCGATGGTGTGCCAGGCGACTTGTTTCCGTCCCCTGGCGGGGATTAGGGTCTTTCGGACCCAACCGCTGGAGGGCGTTACATTACCCTCGGGGACTGTTTCCGTCCCCTGGCGGGGATTAGGGTCTTTCGGACTGGGCCCGCGATTGCGATGGAGCTAATAGTACAGCTGGGTTTCCGTCCCCTGGCGGGGATTAGGGTCTTTCGGACTCGATTACTACCTACATAATCATCGCCCTGATGATTTGGTTTCCGTCCCCTGGCGGGGATTACGGTCTTTCGGACGAGCATCTACAACGAAGAGGAATGGACGTTTATCCAGTTTCCGTCCCCTGGCGGGGATTACGGTCTTTCGGACTATTGCGCCTAGTTCCTAACTAGGATGTTTTCGTCTTAGTTTCCGTCCCCTGGCGGGGATTACGGTCTTTCGGACCGTTATGAGGGGCGGTCCATCGGATCACGCCCGTTTTAGTTTCCGTCCCCTGGCGGGGATTACGGTCTTTCGGACCGTCCCTGATGGGGGTGTTCCGCATTATAGATATTGAGTTTCCGTCCCCTGGCGGGGATTACGGTCTTTCGGACGGAGTTAGATCAATATCCTGTTCTCGTGAGGAGGAAAGTTTCCGTCCCCTGGCGGGGATTACGGTCTTTCGGACCGTTAGCAACTGGCTACGTGATCTGGACGTGACGAAAGTTTCCGTCCCCTGGCGGGGATTACGGTCTTTCGGACCTCGCTGACGAGGAGGCACCCATCGAGGAGCTATCTGAGTTTCCGTCCCCTGGCGGGGATTAGGGTCTTTCGGACTGGCTCAAAGCGCACAAGCGCTTCATGGAGGCCCGCCTGTTTCCGTCCCCTGGCGGGGATTACGGTCTTTCGGACGGCGAGAAGAAACTAGGCCACCTGGTCAACATCGTAGTTTCCGTCCCCTGGCGGGGATTACGGTCTTTCGGACCACAGCCCGTCGCGGAGGAGAAGTCCTCCGCTATCGTGTTTCCGTCCCCTGGCGGGGATTAGGGTCTTTCGGACCCAGTTGGAGACGGGGGAGGCGCGGCGGTGGTTGGAGTTTCCGTCCCCTGGCAGGGATTAGGGTCTTTCGGACTTCATTTTCGCGATGATTTGGACGGCGGCCGAATGGAAGTTTCCGTCCCCTGGCGGGGATTAGGGTCTTTCGGACGTCGGCGGTCTTCATCGTTTTTTACGTGAATCCGAAGTTTCCGTCCCCTGGCGGGGATTAGGGTCTTTCGGACCCAGTTGGAGACGGGGGAGGCGCGGCGGTGGTTGGAGTTTCCGTCCCCTGGCGGGGATTAGGGTCTTTCGGACTCCAACCTCTCGATCTGTGCATATTGACACAGCAATGTTTCCGTCCCCTGGCGGGGATTACGGCCTTTCGGACTGATTGTTGAGACTGCCACTGGATACAGGGTTATTGCGTTTCCGTCCCCTGGCGGGGATTACGGTCGTTCGGACCCTTCGTATCTGCAATCTGCGCATCCAGCCTCTCAGGTTTCCGTCCCCTGGCGGGGATTACGGTCTTTCGGACTTCCGTATGTTGTGTGGGACCAGTCCTTTTGGGATTGCGTTTCCGTCCCCTGGCGGGGATTACGGTCTTTCGGACTTACAGTGATTGGTCCGCCAACTGGGCGACTTACACTGGTTTCCGTCCCCTGGCGGGGATTACGGTCTTTCGGACGTGACTGCCACGACTACCCTGCTTGGTCAGGTCATTGGTTTCCGTCCCCTGGCGGGGATTACGGTCTTTCGGACTGGGGCACTCCTCACTCGGCACGGCATTCATTTGGAAGTTTCCGTCCCCTGGCGGGGATTACGGTCTTTCGGACTCGAGTCGACCCCGACGCTGACGGCTACCCCTCCGATGAGTTTCCGTCCCCTGGCGGGGATTACGGTCTTTCGGACGTAGGGCTCATCGTTGCGCTGGTGCTGGCGGCAGTTGGTTTCCGTCCCCTGGCGGGGATTACGGTCTTTCGGACTTCTGGCGGGCAATCACGATACTCGCGGGAGGCATTAGTTTCCGTCCCCTGGCGGGGATTACGGTCTTTCGGACTTTGGCAATTGCTTGGCGTAGGGAAGAGGCGTTCCTAGTTTCCGTCCCCTGGCGGGGATTACGGTCTTTCGGACTTCAGCAATGAGCAACCAGTGCTGCAAGTGGTGTCAGGTTTCCGTCCCCTGGCGGGGATTACGGTCTTTCGGACTTGGATCCGACCTCCCGCGACAGCAAGATAGGAGTAAGTTTCCGTCCCCTGGCGGGGATTACGGTCTTTCGGACTCTATCGAGGCTTTAGCGGAACGTATCGCGGCAGTCAAGTTTCCGTCCCCTGGCGGGGATTACGGTCTTTCGGACCGGATCCAAAGTAATGCTGACCGTGGCCCACCTGGAGTTTCCGTCCCCTGGCGGGGATTACGGTCTTTCGGACTCGCCAAGGCCGAAACTCAGGAGCAGTCCAGTGAGGTTTCCGTCCCCTGGCGGGGATTACGGTCTTTCGGACCGCATTTTGTGCCACCACCACATGTACGGGTTTCTGATCCGCTTCCAGCACACTCGACGGCTATATGTAGGGGTGGCGCGAGAGCCTCTGAAGTACATACCAAAATCCTGTCATCCTGGCGTTTTGTGCCACGTCCGGCACCGCTTGACTTCTGTACGCTACCATTGTATATTACTGGGGCCATTTGTCAAATCGCAGACACCACTGCCCCATGCTCTCTTTCCATCTGCCCACGTCAGGAGTCCTCTGATGAGACACTCCATGGAGCCCTCGTGGTCTTCTGGCCGCCAGGTGCCCTCGCCGGCCACGACCATCCCTTGCCGGTAGCATTCCACGATCGCCCGCAGCGCCGGCATGCTGGCCCTCACGTA
>Ga0307379_10010449_pt1 | contig 12285 bp, 11 predicted proteins | sample UN2MG_FD_202237 | JGI IMG/M metagenome (GOLD analysis project Ga0307379, IMG submission 202237) | Soil microbial communities from Risofladan, Vaasa, Finland - UN-2 | ecosystem: Environmental > Terrestrial > Soil > Coastal area > Acid sulfate soil | place: Finland: Risofladan, Vaasa | collected... | reverse complement strand
ACTCCGGTGCACCCTTCGGAGAATATCATTGAAGCCGGTTCCGGCTTCATGAAGCTGAATGGCCTTGTGTCGGACCTCATACTCGTTCCTGCCGCTCATCGCTTAAGTCTCCTTCCCAATGGGCTGGGAAGAAGTCTAAGCGATGATCAAATCACATATCGATGTCCTTACGGTTTTTTACATATCGATGTGCTTACGGAAACCCATTAGGAATTAGGAAAGGAACGCTCCATTTGGCTAAGCAGACCGAAAGAATCGAAAGTAGGAAAGAAGCTGAAGGATGGGTATGGTATGTTATAAAAAAATAAAATAAATATTAAATATTGAGTCTTCATCGGTAAAACAATATTTAAAGGAATATTTAATATTTAAAATGCTACTATAAGACCTTTCTCCCTCGGTCCTCACTATACGCGCACGTAGAGTCATATAGGGCATTATGAGCCCAGATGCTTCGGTATAGAGGCATTAGGGGCAGGAGTCGTTCTTCCCTCGGCGACACGGGAGAAGAGATGTAGTCCCGATTGACAGGTGGTGGGGATGGGAGTAATATCAAAAAAAGGAGGTTGAACGATGGCTGATCTCAAAATTTGTCCCATCATGTCCGCAGGCCCCGAGGTTAGACCCTGTGTCAAAGAACGATGCCAGTTCTGGGTCCAGCACACCGTAACACCTCCGAAAGGTGGTTGTCTGTTCAACGCCATCAGGACAGCTCTCCACCTGATCTCAATAAAGCAGGAGTAAAGCGGAGGCCAGAGGTCCCTAAGGTTGAAAAATTCACTCAAGGGCTGGTACATTGATCGAGGGCAGGTCATAGAAGCATAGAAACTGCCTTGGCTTGGGGATGATGAAGATTATACTAAATTCTGATATCTTGTGGACGAGTTTCTTAATAAAAGCCAACCTTCCAAAGGGCTTAAGTGACCTTATTAAGGAATGCGAAAAAAGTGAGCATATCATTATTATTCCGCGAACTGCTCTGTTAGAATTTAACCGCCAGCAATTAGAGTATGTTGAGTTGGAAACCACCAAGTTAATACGTGCTTACCAATTGCTGAGCCAATATAATGTTCCACATGAGCCAATTGACCCATCTCGTTTGATAGTAAAACCGGATTTAGTTGAATTGATTAAAAAGCTTGGAGCTGAGGTTATTGTTGAATCACCAACGATCGATGATTTCGAAAAAGCCCATGAACGGGCTTGTTTACATGAGCCGCCTGGTTCGAAAAAACAAAAGTATGATGAGATGAGAGATTTGGTCATCTGGATGATTGCGATAAGGATTGCCTCAAAAGATGGTAAAGCACTGTTAATAAGCAATGATGAAATCCATTCTAGTTCTTTTGGGAATGCAGAAGCGGAGTCTGTCGGTCTATTAAGGGTAAAATCGATTGAGGACGCCTTTGCATATTTTGGGCTCGAGACGCCGAGTGGGATTCAAATTAAGCGCTTAATTGAGCCCGTCTGGGATGACTTATTGAAAGCCGGATTACCGCTAGAAAAGAAGATTTCTATGATTGGGCTTTCAGAGCCAATATTCGTTCAAGGTCATCACGGTATTTCTAAAGCATCTGGTGTGGTCGCGATGAAAACGGATGATGGGAAAACACTTAAGGCCAATATAGATGTAATGGTACTCGGCGATACTATCGATTATGTTAGGCTAACAAAGATTACTATTGCTGGCGCCCCGTGGAAGAGCCAAAAACTAACATTGCGCCCGAGGATATCTTTTACGACTGAAAAGGACGATTTCGAAGAACGTATTAGATCCCTAAGAGAGGTGGTCGGAGGCCAATTATGAATATTCAAATGGGAGGTCAAGTATTCGCTAATGTCCAAATCCCCTTATTATGGGGAAGTCGTGCGGTTATACAAGATATGCAAGGGCGGCTCTCTATAATTGACCTGGGCGGAAATATAGCAAAGCTGGAGATTGTGGGAGATAAGCCCGCCCCTGGTGTAGAATTTCGTCCCTTGGTGGAGGGATTCGAAATATTGGACCAAGGAAGTCCTTTATACATTTATTCCCCCTCGGAAAAATCCTTAAGAAGCAAAAAGTTGGGACTGCCTGATTGTCAAATTAGCCCCGAAGCTATACGGGTCGGAACTAGTATATTTTCTGGCAATGTTGTCGGGGGATCTGGAGTTGGAATTATAGTTACAACATCGGGAATAGGAATGGGGGCACCTCTTCCCAAGACCCTTGCTGAACTTATAATTTGAGGCGCATGGAGGCCAGAAGCCAGCAAGCGGCAAGGGTTTCCCCGTTAATAGAGAAATAGATTGATAGATTGAGGGAGGAAGGTAATGCCAAGAAATAAAAGCAAGGAACAAAATAGGACTATTGATCTTCTCGAAAAAATGCTCGTCTTCCAGCTTTATGCCTTAGGGATCAATCAAGAACGGATCGCTAAGACAGTAGGAAGGCAGAGGATTTGGGTCAATAATTTGCTGAAAGGCATTCCCAAAGGAGGTAAATCCGATGACGGCCAAGAAAAAGCCAAAAGGCGATCCCGTAGTTGATCTGCTGGATGCAATCAAGCGTCTTCTAATCCTTCAATTAGTTACTTCTGGTGTCCAAGCAGCTGACATTGCGTCCGCTCTGCAAGTCGACAGAAGTGTAGTCAGTCGTCTCTTCCCAACCCGCAAAGTAAAACGTCCTTCAGCAAGGTAGTCTTGTGCCCCTGAGTGTTTCGGACGTGCGATCTAGTCCTGGAGACCAGATTGCACATGCGGTCGAGGTCCTTGGCCATGCTAAACAACGAATCGAAATATTCAAGGCAATATATCGCGGAAAGAAACGGGTAAAAACTGTCAATGAAATTGCTTATGCTACAGGCCTCGAGCGGATTCGAGTCCTTCAGGAAGCGAGGTTACTCGCGGATAACCAAATTGTGAACGCGATAAGAATCGCTGGCGGGCTAGCGTATGAGAAAGATCCTTTCTATTCGGCCCAAAAGAAAAAGATCCTTCGGTATGTTCAAGACCCCGTTGCATTTTCTAGTTTGCCGACGAAGATTCGCCCATCGACAGTATGGCCAAAGGGTCCCACTATTAGCATGCCAAAATCTCGTATTCAAGCGCGGTATATCACAATTGACGACATTGACTCTTTTCGTAAGGTTGCACGAATACGTGTCGACCCAAACGACTACGTGGCGATAACAGAGTCACAATTCAAAAATGGAATCGCTAGGATTCTTGGCGAAAGTGGAAAATTTAAGGATTGGGGTGGAGAACGAAACGACCTCTATACGAACAAGGTCCGAATCTCAGGACGTCGTTTGCTAGCCGCGTTTGCCTTTAAGGGTAAGGGAACAAGAGGGATTTTAACTCCTCGACAAATGGGCAAGAACGCAGACCAAATACAGAGGCTCTTCAAAACTCCTGCAAGTGTCTTTATTGTGCAATACTGGGGTCAAGTACATGAGTCGATTGTCGAGCAAATGGCAGAGTTCGCAAAAGCCAAGTCGGCAGTTGAAGGTTCTCTCGTTCGATATGGGATTATAGACGGCAGCGACTCTAATCGGTTACTTAAAGCGTATGCATGGGCCTTTCGGTAATGATTTGACCGTTGTGAGGTCCACGCCAGAGGCAGAATGCTCACCGGGGAAAGGTGAGGATGTAGAGGCGACTGGAATCCAGAGACCACAGCGGGCATGGCCTCCCAAAGTTAGCGGGACGCTCGTTAGCGGATAATCGCCTCGGTGATATAGACGATTGAAGGGAAAGATTTTCTGAATGAAGGAGGGAATCATGAAATTAAGCATAGGAGAAATTATTTCAATAGTTGTTGCCATCGGTTTCGGAATTCTAAATATTATTCAATACTACAATAAAAAGGGCGTTTTAAAACCGATTTCAAATTCTCTAATAGGTCTGTTTAATGATGTTAAAGATAAATTAATACTAGCTTGGGGCGAAAAAAATAGGTTATGGAATCAATCTTATCCTTATAAAGAGGGCGAAGAAGTAAAATGGGATTATGATAGTTTTATATTTACGATGATTGAAAGTCTATATGGATTTCAAGAACATATTGTTGCAACTCTAAAAACTCTTGAAGTTAGTGATGATAAAGTATTTCAAGCTATCACTTTTGGTTTATCTAAAGAGGAAAAAGAACAAAGAGAAATATTTATGAAAAAAGTAAAGGAAGAACAAGAAACGCAATTACGGCAAAAGCAAGAACAAAAAACATCTGAGGCGGGTGGGAACCAGGACTCCGAAAGCCCTGTGCCCCCCAAACTAGAAAAGACGGCAGAGCCGGAAAATCGCCTCAGTGATAGAGACGATTAAGAATAAGGATTTTCTCAAAGAATAATTAAAAACCAAGGATTTCTCGGGCCGCCTCATCAGGTGAAAGAGAAAGTCGAAAAGCGGGAGGATAGCAGGAATCAGCAAAACGCGATAGTGCTATGGCTCCCTTTATCGGATACCACTAAGTAGCATTATTGCCCTTATTGTTCGGGAGATAGGGGAAAGAGGGGGACGTAGAGAAGAGCTTCGGATGATGCGCGAATAGCATAGGCAGCAAACCTTGCCCAAACCGCAAGGAGACGACCGATCGGAGCAGTAGAAGTCTGGAGAGGGGGAAGGTGAAAGAGAAAGCATGAGCCCCTATAACCGAATCCCCCCACATCTCAAACCGCCAATATGAGCCTATATGGGCTCAGTATGAGCCGATCGTAATGCGCTCAATATGACTGTATATTCCGGTTGAAAGCGGACAGTGATTCCGTTTCAATCCGGACACCCATTCCGTTTCAAAGCGGCCACCGATTCCGGTTGAATCCGGCCACTTTTTTGAGGAATTCGGAATCTGACGCGGCGCTGGATAACTTACATAAAATGGGCCAAGATTCCTCCTTTGAAAGGAGGTCTGAATGGCTCGAACGAGGTTATCCATGCGAAAAATACGAGAGGCCCTCAGGCTGAAGGCCGGGGGGTTGAGTTATCGAGCGATCGCCCGGGCGTGTCTCATCGGCAAGGAGACCGTGCGGGAGTATTTGGGACGGGCGGCGGAGGCAGGCTTGACCTGGCCGCTTCCGGAGGGATTGAGCGAGGAAGACCTCGAGCGCCGGCTTTTTCCCCACGAGCCGGTTTCCTTGCTGAAAGAGATGGAACCTGACTGGGCGCTCGTCCACCGGGAACTTCGCAAGAAGGGCGTCACCCGACAGCTTCTGTGGGAAGAATATCGCGTAGGCACTTCCCAGGGTTATCACTACTCGCAGTTCTGCGAACGATATCGGTGGTGGAAGAAAGTCCTGACCCCGGTCCTGCGGATGGAGCACAAGGCGGGCGAGAAGATGTTCGTCGACTACGCGGGACCAACGATTCCGTACACCGATCGCGAGACGGGAGAAGCGCGGAAAGCGGCGGTGTTCGTGGCCGCACTGGGCGCGAGCTCGATGACCTACGCCGAGGCGCAAACTTCCCAGGAGCTTATGAACTGGATCGGCGGCCATGTTCGGGCGTTCGAACACTTTATGGGCGTCACGGAGGCCATCGTCCCTGACAACACGAAGAGCGGTGTGACCTCGGCCTGTTTCTACGAACCCGAGCTCAACCCCACGTATCAAGCCCTGGCGGAATATTACGACACGGCCGTGCTGCCCACCCGGGTCCAATCTCCGAAACATAAAGCGAAAGTTGAGACGGCCGTGAAAGTTGTGGAGACGCTCATGGCCCGGTTGCGAAAGCGCCAGTTTTTCAGCCTTCAAGAGATAAATGATGCTCTCCGGCCGCTTCTGGACGATCTCAACGACCGGGTCATGGAGCATCTCGGGAAAAGCCGCAGGCAGTTGTTCGAAGAGCTGGACCGGCCGGCATTGCGGCCATTGCCGGCCGAGCCGTTTGAGATGGCCGAGTGGGCGCGGGCCCGGGTGAACATCGACTACCACGTCGCCTTCGCCAAACACAACTACAGCGTTCCGTATCGGTATATCCACAAGAAGGTCGAGGTCCGGGCCACGGCCCGGACGGTGGAGATTTATTACAAAGCCGAGCGGATCGCCTCCCATGTCCGGGACGACACGTCCTACCACTATACGACTCTGCCCGAGCACAGACCGGAGTCTCATCGGGCGTATCTCGAGTGGAACCCGGAGCGGTTCGTCCGGTGGGCCGAGCGCGCGGGGCCGTTCACGGCGGAGATGGTTCGTCGGATCATGGCAAGCCGTCCGCATCTCGAACAAGGGTATCGGGCATCGCTCGGACTGATGCGACTGGGAACTCATTACGACAACGAGAGGCTCGAAGCGGCCTGCGAGCGGGCCCTGGCGTTTGATCTCGTCTCCTACCGCGGGGTGCGCAACATCCTGGAAGCCGGGATGGACCGGGTCAAAAAAGAAGAGGCCGCCACTTGTCCCGAAAAGCCGCATGCCAATCTCCGCGGTCCCCGCTATTACTCGTGAGGGAAGACATGAAAATCGCTTATAGGTCAAATACGCGCGATGTTTTTGCGGGACAATCCGAAAACGGCCGTTTTTGGGGCCGTGGCGATCGCGTCCGATATAGTCCGGCATCACGAACGCCCGTCCTGGGTCAAAGGCGGAGGCCGGGATGTTAGTCCAACCGATCATCGACAAGCTCGGCTCCCTCAAACTCACCGGGATGGGTGAAGGGCTCCGGGAGCAGATGGAAAATCCCGCCTACCGAAAGCTCTCCTTTGAGGAACGGCTGGGCCTGCTTTTGGATAAGGAATGGAATCTTCGTCAGACGCGAAAACAGACGCGCCGGATGCGGGTGGCCCACTTCCGCGAGGCCGCGGTCATCGAGGATCTCGACTTCTCCGTTTCCCGCGGTCTCGACCGTTCCCAGGTTCTGGCCCTCACCCAGGAAGACTGGATCCGTAGTCATCTTAACGTCATCATCACCGGCCCGACGGGCGCGGGCAAGACCTACCTGGCCTGCGCCCTGGGTCAGTCCGCCTGCCGCAACGGCGTCTCGGTCCGCTTTTTTCAGATCTCGAAACTCCTCCAGAAAATCACCCATGCTCGGGCCGACGGCTCCTCGCCTAAGTTCCTTGAGATCTTGGCCAAGACCCAACTCCTGATTATCGACGATTGGCTGCGGAATCCTCTGACGGAATCCCAAACACCGGACCTTCTGGAAATCCTTGAGGATCGTTATGGCCGGGCCTCGACCATGCTCGCGACCCAGATCCCGGTGGCAGATTGGCATGATCGTTTGGGAAACGCGACCCTCTCGGACGCGGTCATGGACCGCATCATCCACAACGCTTACCGGCTGGAAATGTCCGGAGAATCGATGCGGAAACGCCGCTCGCTCTTGACTCATTCCGGCCACAAAGAAGTATAATGATCATCCAGCGTCGCTTCGCTCCGACACGTGGCCGTTTTGAACCGGAACGAGTGGCCGGTTTCGCCGGAATATACACTAAAATCAAGAAATTGGGAAAAAGGATAAAAATAAGGGGAAACAGATAAGAGGGGGTGGTGGCGGGGGTTGGATTTGAACCAACGACCTCCGGGTTATGAGCCCGACGAGCTACGTTATTCCTTGCCCTTCAGCCTCGCCAGCCTCTTCCTGGCATCCTCGAATTCAGGCAGGCCGGGGTCGGCGTCCTTCCAGAGGTCGAGGAACTTGGTGATGAACTGTTCCAGCGTGAACCGTACCCTGCCCATAGAGGCCCCCGAGGTTGATAAATTCACTCTAGAAGTGGTACATTGAGCGAGGGTAGGTCACGTTATGGATCCGATGACGCAAGAAAAGAAAAATCGCGTCGCCCAATGGGCCTTTGATACCAAAGCCATTTTAGGCCGATTCCATCTCTGGCTGGAGGATGTGGAGGTCAACTGGAATCACGGTCTATCTTCCACGGAGTTTACTTCTCACCTTTCTTTCTTAAGTGGAGCCATGGAAAGGTGTTTTGCCATGACCGGCGCGGTGACGGCCGTGGGCACGCGTCTCTTCGGCCGTTTCGGAGAAGGCGCCGACTTAGACAAGGGCGGCCTCAATCAGGTGAAGAAAGATGCCGACGCCATATCCGCTTACGTCATGAGTGAATGTCTCTGGTATCTCACCCGACAACTGCCCGAAAACCACGCCGTCATGGTCTGTCTAGGAGAGGGCCTAATGCCCAAGGTTGGGGAAACACCCGAGATGGGGTCTAACCCGCAACTGGGTTTTGGACGCGTGTATGCCCGTCCTGAGGTGGCCAAGTGGCTGGACCACAAAGTCGTCCGATTGTTAAATGATCCGTCGTACGACTGGAACAAATTCTACAGAGAGATCAAAGAGGCGGGCATTACCATCTGGGGCACGGCCATCGATACCCTGGAAAATACGTCCCGCTTTGCCAAGGGGGATTCCACCGGCCCGATGACCGTCCTGCACGTTTTTGATCAGCCCCTGCGCATGGCCAAACCCTATGAAGGCTACATGGGCAATCTCCTTCTGCCCTATGACGTGGTGGCCAAGGCTGCCGAGGATTCCGTTCTCATCGACTTTCAGACCCCGCGCTCGTTGGTCTGGCAGAGCATTCAGAAAGCTTATCCCGGAATAAAACCACACCATGTCCATGTCTGGACCCTCCGTGGCAAAAGCCGCCTCGCCCGTATCGGCGGACTGTGGCAGGAATGGGAGAGCCTGGGCGTTCATATCATCGACGACGGTTGGAAACTGCCCACGGGGATGGAAGCTTTCACCGAATCGGGAACTTACGCGCCGACATACAGCATCAGGGCCTGGAAGGATGATCACGGAGAACCTCATCTTTTTATATGCGATGGCTATGCGGCGTCCGCCGAGGCCGTGCAGGCGGCCAGCCTGGCCCCCCTGCTCAACTTGCGCGCCTTTCTCTCGGTCTTCACGTCCAGCTTTATTCTCTCCTACGAAAAAGAGCGCACCCTCATGAGCCTGGACCCTGAGGCGCCTGATTTCAGGAGCCGGCTCGAAGCGCTGATGGCCCAGGGGGTCGACGAGAAAACAGTCGCCAAGTACCAGACCATGATCCGCCAAGCCACAGAGGCCGGAATTCCTATACACAAGAAGTCCATTGAGGCCGACGATTTCTTGCCCGAAAAAGCCTGGGATGTGCTGGCCGTTACGGGCTACATGGGCCCCGATCCGTACTCGGGTGCGCCCGGCGTGGAGGAGCTCACGGATGATACTTATCGCGTTAGCGTGCGAATATCGTCAACCCGGGGAGAAAAGTTGATCTCCTTTACGTTAAAACTCATGAAACCTCGGGAGCAGAGTCGGCTTGTTTTCAACCCGCTTTTGATCCGGTTCATGTCGGGTGAAGGTTACCAAACACGGTCGGTCAAGATATCGGATTCGGGACGCATCCGCAACGAGCTCCAGACTCTTTGCTCAGAAGCCTTGGAGTTCCGCAGGGATGGAATCATCTGCATCCATTTCGACCGCATCCCGCCCGAGGTCATTTCCCATGACAACCAGAAAAAACTGCTGGAAATATTGACTTGGTACAAGAAAAACCACCCGATCTGGTTCTCCTGGCTGCAGATTATTCCACCAGGAACGCGGTCCTAGATCGGATTGCTGATTTTTTTCCTCGGTACTGATATTCTCGTTCCTAACCCAGACTCAACACCGGCACGGACCCTTTATAGCGAGGGATTTTAGGCCCTTTACGTCAAAGGGTCTGAGTTGTAAACAGATTGCTTGAGCCCCGCCAGCCTCTTCCTGGCGGCCTCGACTTCGGGGAGAATTATCTCCGTATTCCGGCAAGATCCAGAAGAAACGCGTATTTAAATGCCCTTTCTCTAAATTGTTCTAAACGACCCGGAGTAGTTATATGGCCGGCTGTCATATATGTCTTGAGTAATATCAGGTTCTGGTCTGTCTTCCTCGCCCTCAGCTTCGCCACAAACTTTGCGGCCGGCCAGTACTGGACATGTGTGTCCAGGAATCCTGCCGTTACAAGAAGATTCGGATATTCTCTGGCTTCGATATTATCATAAGGGGCATAGGAAAGCATGTACTCATAGTGCTCCGGATTGTTTGGGTTCCCCAGTTCATCGTAATGAACAACGGTGTACGGAAGCGTCGGATCAAGGATCATTGAAATGATGTCCAAATAAGGGACATCAATGATGACGCCCTTGAACAGGTCCGGAGCCATGGTAACGACACCTCCCATAAGAAGACCGCCTCCACTCGAACCGCTCGCGAATAATCTATCAGGCCTGGTGTATCCGTTATTGATGAGATATCTGGCACAGGCAATGAAATCGGTGAAGCTATTCTTCTTATTGAGGAGCCTTCCTTCCCGATGCCATCTTTGGCCGAGCTCTCTGCCGCCACGGACGTGGGCAATGGCATAAATGAATCCTCTATCCAGTAAGCTGAGTTCAGAAAGAGGAAATCCAGCTTTTTGACTGGAGCCATACATACCATACCCCTCCAACAACAGCGGATTTCCTCCGTCTTTTTTGAGACCTTCCCGGTGAACAAGCGAAATAGGAATTCGCGTCCCGTCTTCCGCGGTCGCCCAGAGGCGTTCGGACCGATAGTTCTTTGAGTCAAATCCCAAGCCTATTTTTTGTTGACTCACGAGCACTTTTTCTCTTGTTTCCATGTTGTATTCATAGTTGGATTTGGGTGTGGTCATGGAAGAATAACCGTAACGAAGGATCGTGCCGTTGAAATTATAGTCGTTTTCCTTTATTGAAACCGAATAGACAGGTTCGCCAAAATTAATGTAATGCTCTTCTCCGTCTTTCAATGAAATAACATGGATTCGGATTAAGCCGCTTTTTCTCTCTTGAAGAACGATATAGTTTTTAAAAACTTCAAGATATTCGATATCGACATCTTCCCGGGGAGCGACTAACTCCGAGGCCTCCTCCAATCTTGTGCTTCCGACCGGAATTTCCATCAAGCGGTTATTGGGAACCTGGTAGCTGCTGAGGAAGTAGAATTTCTCTTCTCGATGCTCCAGCTGGAAGCTGCTTTGACCCGGCTCGGGTCGGACGATTTCGTAGATCTGTCCCATCGGATCGTCGGCATCTAGATAGCCTCTCCATATCCAAGGACCAAGAGTTGAAAATATCAGGATGTATTTGTCCGACTTGCTTTTTTTAAGATAGGAGACCTCATCTAAAACAAGTCTATCTTCTGAAAGATCTGTTCCTAAACGATGGCTATAGGCCCGATTGTTCTTCACATAAAAAAGAGTTCTATTGTCATTGGCCCAGGCGACGTTCGGATTCGCTTCCGGGATCACCTCGGGGAGTAGCTCTCCTGTTTTGAGGTCTTTTAAATAGACTGTGAGGAAATCAGAATTTCCCGTGGTTACAAAACCATAGGCCAGAATATCCTGTTTCGGACTGAGCCGTAGCGGACCTAGCATGAAAAAGTCATGACCTTCGGCCAACCGGTCGGCATCAAGAATTATTTCTTCATCGGCTTCCATCGATCCTTTCTTTCGGCAGTAAACGGGATACTCACTTCCTGGGTCGAAGCGTTCATAATAAAAATAATCACCTCTCCAATATGGGATTGGCTGATTCTCTTGTGTTTCACGCTGTCGGAATTCCTCAATTAATTTCTCCTGAAGATCTTCAGTATGAGCCATCACTTTCGTGGCATAATAATTCTCAGCTTCGAGATAGGCCACAACCTCGGGATTCTCTCGCTCCCTCAGCCAATAGTAATCGTCGATACGAGTATGACCGTGTATCGTCAATTCCACGGGCATCTTTTTAGCCGCAGGAGGAGTCACGATTTCATCTGACTCATGCTTGCTCGAGCAAGCTACTGTGAAGAACAGAGCAAAAGAAAGCAAGACTACTGCAAAAATCATATAACCCGATTTTAAATGGATCGTACGCATCCTGAGCCTCCCTTTGCTTAACGCATCTGAAATCCCGATTCGCCTCTATTTGATTATTAACATCAATAGTGTCTAATCGAGGAAAATAAAGAGTCTTTCAACATGTACGAAATAATAAAGATACGGCCGATTTCGACCGCAATCGATTTGAACGCAAATTCTGATTTCTTTCATTGTAACTTCAATTATTTCAACACATATTCACGCATAATATTCTTGATTAGACAGCACTGTATTAACATATCGAATTGATTGGATCAAATGGGCAGATCCATGCTCCTCTCCTTCCGCGTGGACACGGTGTGGACAAAATTGCTAATAATGGCTCAGTCTAGCTAACTCAGGCTAACAATCAGGAAACAAGATAAAGACCCAAAACCAGGGGAAACAGGAGAAATGATCTGGTGGAGCTGACCGGGATCGAACCGGCGACCTCTTGACTTCCAGTCAAGAAG
>Ga0307379_10010447_pt1 | contig 12286 bp, 3 predicted proteins | sample UN2MG_FD_202237 | JGI IMG/M metagenome (GOLD analysis project Ga0307379, IMG submission 202237) | Soil microbial communities from Risofladan, Vaasa, Finland - UN-2 | ecosystem: Environmental > Terrestrial > Soil > Coastal area > Acid sulfate soil | place: Finland: Risofladan, Vaasa | collected... | reverse complement strand
CCAGGGCGATCGCCAGGATCGGCGCGAGCATCCCGTAGGAGAGCGAAGCGGCCTCGGCCGGCAACCGCAGCAACAGCACCCCCCAGGCGTTGGGGATGGTGAGCACCAGCAGCACGTCGGGCGGCCCTCCCTCGACGGGATGGCCTGGGATGAACTCGGCCGGGGGAAAATCGGAGGCCGCGTAGCGGCTGCCGGGAGTGGGGGCAGGCTGCCCGTCCCAGCCAGAACAAAGCCGTGCGACGAGGTCGGGCTGGCTGAAGCGGTCGCCCAGCGAGGGGCGGGTGCGGCCATCCCAGCGATAGACGCTGTTGACGATGAGGCCAGCGCCCATCGCTGGAGTGGGTTCGCCCGCGTCTGGCGGCTCCCACAGCGCCAGGCAGCCCCAGCGCGCCCAGGTTTCGTCCAGCCAGCCCAGGTCCGTCTCGTGCCTGTCGCCTGCGAATAGGGCCTGGACGGCGTGGGCGAACGCCTGCTGCAGGTGAGCGGTCCACGCATTGTCGTCCCGCCCGGCCAGCCGGTGCGCGCGCATCAGTTCCAGGCCGGCCAGGCACAGGAAGTACTCCAGCCGCGCTTCAGCGCCACCGGTCGCGTCGGTGGCCATACGGGACTGGCACATAAGCCGTTGCCGGCCCGCCTTCCTCAGCAGCGCCAGGATCGTCTCCAGCCGCGCCAGGTCGCCGGTGAAGGCGAGCGCCTGCTGCCAGGCCTGCTCCACGGCCTGCGCGTCCGGCAGTTCGCGGCCTTCCACCGCGGCGCCAATGCCTCCGGCCAGCGCCTCTGCCCCCGGCCAGACGTGGCCGGGCGAGACGTCCGGTCCTGGCGGCCCGGCTTGCTGCACCAGCCCGACCAGTTGCCGCGCCAGGTGGTCCTGCCAGTCCGGCCCGCCACGGGTGTACTCATCCGCGTCGCTATCTTCGAACAACGTGGCCGCGTGTAGGGTCGGATCGCACCCGCACGAACGGCGCACCGTCAGGCTGGCGGGCACGAGCGTCTGCGCCATAGAAACCAGGTTTTTGGGGAAAACCTGTTTTCTGTCCTGAATGGCGGCCAGCAAGCGCGCGACACTGGCTTCGGCGAGGGCGGCGAAATCCTGGTGCACGCTCGTCAGCGCCGGGCGGGCGTACTGGGCGGCCTCGCTATCGTCGAAGCCGGTGACGGCCACGTCTTCGGGCACGCGCAGTCCCGCCGCCTGGAGTTCTTGCAGGACCCCCAGCGCCAGGTCGTCGGAGGCGCAGGCTATTGCCGTGAAGGGTGCTTGACGTTCCAGCAACTGCCGGCCGGCCAGCCGCCCCATGCTGGCCAGGTCTCCGGTGCGCGATACCTGGGCCTCTCGCTCGAAACTGACCACCAGTTGCGGATCGAGCCCCAGCCCCCGCCCGGCCAGGGTGGCCGCGTAGGCCTCGTAGCGCTGCTGGCTTTCGCTGATGGCGTGGTGGCCAACGAAGGCGATGCGGGTATGGCCGTGCTCGATCAGATGCGTCACGGCGGCGCGCATCCCGGCCTCGTTGTCTACCGACACGGCCGGCAGGCCCAACTCAGGGCTGCACGCAGAGACCAACACGATGGGCTTGCCGGTCTGGTGGAGGTGTTCGACGCCGGTGGCGTCTGCCAGCACGAGCCAGCCATCAACGGACTGGCTGACCGGGATGCACTGGTGACTGTCGTAGGGTTTTTGCACGACCAACAGCCGCAGCCCGTGCCGCTGGACGGTGGTCCGCAGGCTGGCGAAGAACTTGCTGAAGAAGTCGTGGGCGCCGCCCTTGTGGAATAGCAGAGGAGCCAGTAGACCGATTGTAACCGCAGATGCCATGTTGCCCGCCCGTTGTGGATCAGCCTGAAACCAGGCTTGTCATCTTCTCCCTTTATTATAGCCCCCCCGCTGCAACAGTCAACCGTCCAGGAAGTGGCTGGTCTGGTGCACCTTGCAGGTGGCCTTGGGGAGGATGCCTGGCACGAGCGGATGGGCGAATTCGGCTCAGAGGTGCTGCCGCTTATTGCGGAACGCTTGCGAACGGCCAGGCAAACTCACAGGCAGAAGGATGAGCTAGACATAGCGTACGAGAAGCTCATCGCCGACCTGCGCTGGCTTTGGCCTGTTTCATCGCGGGCTAAGGCCGGGCGATTTGCCACGGATGATCGAGGGCATAAAGCGGATGATCAGCCCGACCTGCCGGGCCACGCGGGCAAATCAACGTCGAATGATCGGTGACACCTTCATGACCAGTGGGAGATATACGCACGACGGCGGTGGCAGGGTCCAAGGCTGGAAGGGATTTATCCTGGGCGAGTGTTCGTTGAAGTAGAACCAGGCAGTGCCGGCGATGGAGTTCGCATCAGTCCAGTTCCAGAGCGGTTTGGACGGACTCACAGGGAGAGTGCTATAAGGCACGCCGCCATTGCTCATCATATATCTGGCCGTTTCAGTGTGGTAGTAGTTAGCTTTCACCGGATCGCCTGCCAGGTAGCGGGCGGCGACCATGCCTTCGCTGCCCTCCGACCACACAAAGTCACCGTAAGGGTTATCGGGCGCCACTTCCAGTGTGCTCGAGAAGGTCTCTCTATAACCGTCAATGCCTGTCACTATGTAGCGCGTGCCAGAGAAAATGGTCGTATCAGTGACGAGCATGTATGGGCGTCCTGTCTTGGGATTGATCTGATCGGGAAAGCCCAGGGCGATGGCCAATGTGGCGGTCACACCGTCCTTGTTCTTCACCTCTGTCTCGGGACCTAGAGCAAGGTTGGACCAGGTCTGTCCATCAAGGTAAAGGAAGGTATCTATGAGGCCCTGGGGAGTGAGCGGGTCGCTCGTGTCAATGCCGGGGAAGAAAAAGTTGTCTACGAGCCTTACCTCAGGGTGGGTGCTTGTGATCACGTGGGGTGCCCAGAGTTCGCGCAGCAGAAACTCCCTGATTGACTCTGCTGTCTGGGTATATACACTGTCCCCGGCCAGTTGGCCCATGGCCCGAAAAGCGGAGTAGGCGTCGAAGTTGTGCTCGGCCACGTAGATTGGACGGTCAACGAAACCGTAGGTGGTCGTGAGCGTGGCTGTGACGTCCGCCTGGCTCCAGACTCGCCCCATGCCTATCGCTCCGTAGGCAGGGCTGCTCGGGTTCGTGTCACTGTATGGGCGCGTTGCGAGCCAATCCAGCCCATCCAGGGCCATCTGGCGATACGAATGGTCGCAGGTCTGCATCTCGTAGAAATTGGCCGCCATGACCACCCAGGCGTTGGCCCCCGCGTACTTCCTGAAATCGTAGGTGCGATACTTGATCCGGTCGGGTAAACGCGTCTTGGTCTGAGGGGAAGGAGTGGTAGTGTAGTCTTGCAGAATCCAGGGCCCGATTTGATCCAAAGGTAAACCGTGTGTGACGTCCCAGCAGACTTTCTTCTCCAATTCATCTGGATAGCCGTTGCGGATGGAGATCGTCTCCGTCAGACAGGTGGTGCCATTGTATAGCGTGGTTTCATCGGTCGTCGCCCACTGCCGGACCATCTCATCGGTAGCCAAAGTCATATAGGAGAAGAACCAACTGCCATCGTCGTTTTGCAGGTACTTTAGACCGCCTAATACCTGCCGGGCCTCCTCATAATGGCCCGCGGCGGTTAGGGCGATGACGATTAGAGCCTGGTCGTAGGTCCAGCCGCCGTCAGACCAATCCAGCGCTTCCTGGTGACTATCCGCCAGCTTCTCCACTGTGCTGTTGGTGGCGTCCATATCGGGACGCATGGCGACGCGGTTGAGCAGCCACTTAACAGGGTCACGATCGCCGGGTACAGTAGCCGAAATGGTGACGGACACCACTTTGCTCGTTGCGACGGTATCTCCTTTATCGCTGGAGAAAGCGAATTTGATGTACAGGGTGGTAGAGTATGTCTGGGGCAAGGCGTCAGTAAAGTCCGCCGCGAAGTACAGGGGCACCCGGAGGTCCTTGCCACCTTGCGGCCGGCGGTCCGTCAGTTCCAGGTAGTTGGGCAGATGATATACATAGTCGCCATTGGTATCTACCCGATCGTGATAGTCGCTCCATTTGAGAAGGTCGGTGTAGTTAAACAGAGGATGGCACCAGGCACACTGGGGGTCGTAATAGGGATGAGTGATAGGCAGGGTCGCCCACCATGTTTCGGTGATGGGGTGGTTCCAGTCGAAAGCATATATCCAGACCGCTTTCTCGTTATCGCGCCAATTCGTGTCGTTATCAATTTCAGGCACATCAGTACCTGGTCCAAAGTTGGGTGTCCACACCTTGATCGGCACCGTCCAGTCGGGATCGCACGCCCCCACCAGTCCCAGGCGATCCTGGCTAGGATCGTCCGAGGAGTTCTTGGTGTAGATCCGGATCGTGGCGGCATCGTACGGGTGCAGGCCGTAGGCGGAGAGGGTCAGCGTGAGATGACCAGAGGCCAGGACCCGCTTCGGCCAGTAACCAAGGGTGGGGAAGCCGCTGAATCCTGAGGTGTCCACATTCAGATTCACAACGGGCGAAGCCTGGTTGAGGATGACGCTCAGAGGCATGGAGGCTGTATAAGTGGTGAAGGTTTCCCCAAAATCCTGAGACAGGGCGAATTCGAAATACACCTGCGTACTGTAAACCTGCGGACGGGCCTTGTGGTCCAGGACAAGGGCGAAGCGGACAGGTTGATGAAGATTTAGCCAGGATGGCAGGTGCAAGTCGGGGTTACTGTGAGCATTGCTCCACTTGAAGAGGTCGGTGTAATTGAAGAGTGGATGGTTCCAGGGCAGCACCGTTTCCGATACAGGTTCATTCTTGTCGAGGACATAGGCCCAGACAGCGTCCGTGATGCTCTTCCAGTTCCGATCGTTGTCAACGTCGGGCACTCCGTCGTGGTCATTGTCAATGCCGGGTCCAAAGTTGGGCGTCCACACTTTGAACGGCACCATCTCTGTGGGCACCGTTTGCCCAACCATGCCATGACGAGTGCGGCTAGGATTACCAGGGTCGTTGTTGGTGTATACCCGCAGGCTGGCTGCGTTATACGCACTGAGACCGGAAGCGTGCAGGGTTACCATGGCTGCACCAGTAGCCAGCACCCTGGTGTCCGTGACGGAAACACCACTGAAGCCTGCAAAGGAGCTGGTATCAATACTTATTTGCACACTAACGGCCGCCGGTGCTGCACTGGCATCTGGTTTGAACAGTGAGAGTATCACCAAGGAACCAGCCAGGGCTATGCAGCAGGTGAAGACAACTATCAGGCTTTTGTAGACCATTTGGGCACCTCCTCATTTATGTCCATACAACGACTCCAGGCTGACCAACAACTGTCTGCGGCACGGAAACGTGGTTACGTTCCTATGGGTACTGGTGCATCACCAGTGGCAGATAGGTGCGTAGTATAAACTCGTCTGCACCGATATCGGGGAGGTTCAACCTGGGATCACGATCAATATCATTGGTCACCCCGGCATGCACACCTGCGTCTATCGCTGCCGAATCGGAACCGATGTGATAGTCGCCACCGTCAGGGTTCACGAAGGCAGGATCATCCCGAATATTGCCCGTGCCGGTAAGGATGCGGCCACTGCCGCCCCAGTTCGTGCTGTTGGCCCAGGCACCACTGCCCCACAGCGTGGCCTCCAGCGTGGCCGTGTTGCCCGCCGCGACGGTGATGCCCACAGTGTGGCTGACCAGGATGGTGTTGGTCAGTGCGATGGTGCTGGAGTAACCACAGCAGTCTCTGGTGACGTGGACACCGCTCCCGTCGCCACCGCTGTTGCGGGCGATGGTGCTGTGCAGCAAGCGCGGCGAGGAGCCGTGGATATACAGGCCGCTGCCCTGAGTGCTGGCCAGGTTGTCGGCGACGACAGTGTTAGTCAACGTGGTGTCACTGTAGCAATATAGGTACAACCCGCCACCGTTATGTACCGCAGAGTTGCCGCTGACGATATTGCCGCTAAGCATGGCGGCACTCCAGTACAGGTACAGCCCGCCACCGTTGCTGTAGACGGCGTTCGCAGCGACGGTGTTACCGCTGAGTGTGGCATCGCTGAGACCCAGGTACAAACCACCACCGTCGGTGCCAGCAGTGTTAGTGGTGATAATGTTGCTGCTGAGCGTGGCATCACTGGAGTCCATGTACACCCCGCCGCCAGAGTGGGTGGCAATGTTGGCGTTAATGGCGTTCCCGCTGAGTACAGGATCGGTATAATACAAATATAGCCCACCGCCATAGGAGGCGGTGTTAGCGGAGACAGTATTGCTGCTGAACGCAGCGTCACCGTGGTTGACCAAGTATACCCCCCCGCCGTACTGGGCGTCGTTGGCTGAGATAGTGTTGTCACTCAGTGTAATGTGGTTAGGGGACGCCAGACTCAGGCATAGCCCGCCGCCGCTGTGGCCAGTGTCATTGGCGGAGATGGTGTTACCGACGATAGTGGCATCATTGTTGGATGAGTACAGCCCGCCGCCATCGTCGCCAGCAATGTTGGCAGCGACGGTGTTCCTACTGAGCGTAACATCCCTGGATAACAGGTACAACCCACCGCCATCGCCACAAGCTGTATTGCTGAGAACACGACAACCGCTGATGACAGGACGAGCGCTGGCAATGTAAATGCCGCCGCCATGGTCAATCGCCAGACCGTTGGCTATCTGTAACCCCTCCAGCGTGGGGCTGACGTTGCCGGCAATGTAGATCACTCGCCCTTGCTTTATTGCGTCCAGCGTGGTCGGATTGACGTCAGGGTCGGGGGTGGTCCAATTGGCCGGGCTGTAGCCACCACGGATGGTCACGGTCTTGCTGATGTAGACCACCTGTCGCACACCACCCCGGGCGTTGATGCCCGTGCAGGTACCAGCAACCTTGACTACGTCGGTTGGTCCTGTGCTGGCGTCCACCGCCGCCTGGACGTTGTCCCACTCGGCAGTGCCGTCATTTAGCCGGACGTGGCAGTCCTGGAGGTAGACGTCCGTGTAAGCGAAACTAGAGGCCTGGGTGCCGGTGACCCAGGCACTGTTGCGCATCATCCAGGGCGGAGTGGGTGGGACAGTAGTCGCGACCTGGACAGTGATGGTAATGTGTACGCTATCGCTCACGTTCAGCGTGCCCAACGTGCACCTGACCTGTCCGCCCCAGGCGGATGGGGGAGGTATAGTGCAGGAGCCTACGCTGGTGTCGTAGGCTGTGATGTGCTGTTCGAGGGGCAGCGTGTCTGTGAGGATGACGTTGTCCACCGGCTCCGTGCCGCCAGCGGTGACCGCCAGGGTGTAGGTGACAGTCTGGCCGGGGTTGCTGGCGCTCTGCGAGGCCTGCTTGTTCAACTGCAGCCCCGGGCCAGGGTGTTCGTCGGCACCGATGTCCGGGCCAAAGCCTGCCGGGCGTGGCTCGCCGTCCACGTCGTCGCTGAGCGTAGGATACACTCCGGAATCTATTGCGACTGAGCCGGTGTTGATGTGATAGTTCCCACCGTCGGGGTTCACAAAGGCTGGGTCACCCCAGATGTTGACGGTACCGGTGGTGACGTTACCGACCCAGTCAATGGTGTTCGACCATACGCCACTCCCCCAGAGTGTGCCTTCCAGTTGCGCGCTGCTGTTGCCGGTGACACTGATGCCGATGCTGTGACTGACCAGAATGGTGTTATGTAACTGCGGCCGGCTGATTCTGGTTCTATATCTGTCCCCATCTGTGACGTATAGCCCCTCTCCTCCACCGCCATGGTTGTGGGCGATTGTGTTATGACGGAGTTGAGGACTGGACTCGTGCACGTACAGCCCGCTGCCATGGCCCCATGTCAACGCATTGTCGGTGACAAAGTTGTTGACCAGCGTAGCATCGCTTTGAGACAGGTATAGGCCGCCGCCATGGCCCGACCAAGCACCAGTGGCAGTGTTGGCGTAAATGATATTCCTGCTGAGTGTGGCATCGCTGAAAGACAGAAGCAGCCCACCCCCGCTGCTCCTGGCAGTGTTGGAATACACGGTATTCCCATTCAGTATAGCATCGCTATTGTCCAGGTACAGCCCGCCGCCACTGCTACTGGCGGTGTTGGAACAGACGGTGTTCCCGTTGAGTGCAGCGTCGCTTAAGTGCAGGTACAGCCCGCCGCCATTGGCAGCGGTGTTGCAACAGACAGTGTTTCCATTGAGCGTAGCAGCACTTTCATCCAAGTACAGCCCGCCACCGTCTGGCCGGGTGCCAGTAGCGACATTGGTGGAGACGATATTACCGATAAGCATGGCATTACTGCGGTACAGATGGAGTCCACCGCCGCCCCCGGTCGCGATGTTGTGGAAAACAGTGTTGCTGATAAGCGTAGCGTCGCTGTAGGTCAAATACAACCCGCAGCCGTAGTTGGCGGAGATGGTGTTCTCATTGAGCGTGGCATTGCTGTAGGATAGGTAGAGTCCGTCGCCACGGTTGGCAGAGACATTATTCCTGCTAAGCGTGGCGTTGGCGTAAAACAGGTAGAGCCCGTCGCCGCCATAATTGGCGCTGTTGTCGGTGAAGGTATTACCGATAAGCGTAGCATTGCTATGGTCCAGATACAGCCCACCCCCGTTGGCATAGGCTATGTTGCTCAAGACCTGGCAACCGCTGATGACAGGATGGGCATAGGCAACGTAAATGCCACTGCCGTTGCCGGTAGTCAGTCCGTTGACTATCCGTAGCCCCTCCAACGTGGGGCTGATGTTGCCCGTGATATAGATCACCCGCTCCTGTCGCTCGGCGTCCAGCGTGGTCAGGTTGACGTCAGGGTTAGGCGGGTCGGCGAAGGCAGTAGTATAGCCACCCCGGATGGTGACAGTCTTGTTAATGTGGACCACCTGATAAGTCCCGGCCGCGACTTTGATCACGTCACCGGGAGCATCCGCGGCATCCACGGCGGCTTGCACCGTGTTGAAGCAAGGGGTGGGGAGACCCGTGCAAGACGGGGCGACGTAGTAGACACTGTAGCCGTCAGGCCCCTGGGCGCGGACCACAGGAAACCCGCTGCCCAGCGCCCACAGCAGGGCCAGGAATAGCCCCGATCCCAGGGCCAGCCCCATACTTGTACCAATTGCGCGGTTCTTGAACATTTCGCACCTCCGTCGAACTGGAATGACGACTACGGTCGGATTCCGCTATTGCGGAGCGTAGCCCCTGAGAACGAGCGGCAGGTAAATGGCGTATGACGCCTTCGCTTCTGTCCCCCTTCCTTTGCGCGTAGTTGGCTCACAACAAAAAGCCCACGCGCACCTTGACGGTGGGTGGGCTTCAGCGTAGTTCAACGTTTACCCCCAGGGCGCTCCGACTGCCTTGGCCTCCGGTAACCCGCGAGCGATATGGGTTTGTACGATATGACTCCAATATATCACAAACTGGCGTATAAGTCAACATATTGCAACATGAACTATTGGATTCCTGTAGCCTGCCAGATCCAACCTGGGTTTCCTGAGTAAGCTGAACCCATTGTCCCCAATGCGGTACCCTTATGGGGCCTGTTATGACCAAGATGTGTAATCTGTTATAATCGGGTCGGCGGGGAATCGTGAGAACGGGTTGAAGCAAGCAGAATCTGACAGGACCCTCACGCGCGTCGCGCGAGGGGTGGAGGTCCCCATGTGGTATGGCTTACGCATATCGTCCAACGCCAACGCCGACTTTGTCTCGGCGATGACCGATCTGTTGCAGTCCACTCTGCGCGCCCTGATCCTGGCCACCGGTGGCATCTGCCTGGCCTGGTATCTGGTGGGGGCGCTCGTGGATTGGCCGATGGCGAGCCTGGGTGGCACGTTCCTCGTGGCGCTGGTCGTCGTCGCGGTCGCCGCCGTCGCGCTGTACGTGCTGCCCAAGCGGCTCCTGGCTGCACAGGTCTGGTGGTTGGTGGGGGTGGGGGGTGTCGTCGTCCTGGCCGCCTACCTGTTCCGGCGGCCTGAGATCGCCTTCTTGTTTGCACTGCTTCCGCTAATGGCCGTCGTCACCGTGGGTTGGCCGGCCGGCCTGCTCGCCCAGGGCTTCGTGGTGGTCGGGGTGTGGTGGCTCAGCAGCACTCTGTTGCAGGGGTCGCTCTCTTTTTCTTACGGCCTGGGCATCATCGCCGGTGGGGCGGTCGCCGGGACACTGGGCTGGTCGGTGACACAATCGCTGCTTCGCGTGACCGGGTGGGCGCTCTCCAACTATGAACAGGGCTGGCACAGTGTGAGGGAGATGAGGGAGCAGCAACTGGAACTCAGGCAGACGCAGGAAGATCTCGTCCACGCCAACCGCGAGCTGGCCCGCCTGTCCGACCGCTTGAAGGCCATGCAGCAGGTGGCGGAGGAAGCACGACGGGCGAAGGAGGAGTTTGTAGCCAACGTGAGTCACGAACTGCGCACCCCCCTCAATATGATCATCGGCTTCAGTGAGATGATTACCCAATCCCCGCAGGTCTATGGCAGCGGATCTACTCATCTGCATGGACTTCCACCGGCGCTCCTGGCGGACATTGATACCATCTACGCCAACAGCCAGCACCTGGCCCGGCTGGTGGACGACGTATTGGACCTGAGCCAGGTCGAGGCAGGACGCATGGCACTCAGCAAGGACTGGACCTTCCTACAGGAGATCGTGGATGCGGCCGCTCTGGCCGTGCGTCCCCTCTACGAATCCAAGGGGTTGTACCTGGAGATGGAGGTCCCTCAAGACCTGCCCCCGCTGTTCTGCGATGGCACGCGCATCCGCCAGGTCGTGCTGAACCTGCTGAGCAATGCCGGCCGCTTCACGGAGCGGGGAGGAGTGCGGGTCAGGGCCTGGCGCGAGAAAGAAGGCGCGGAGACGCGTGTCGTCGTCAGTGTGACCGATACTGGTCCGGGCATTGCACCGGAAGACCAGGCCAGGCTATTTGAGCCTTTTCAGCAACTGGACACTTCCCTGCGTCGCCCCCAGGGGGGCAGCGGCCTGGGATTGAGCATCAGCAAACGGTTCGTGGAGATGCACAAGGGCAGGATGTGGCTGGAGAGTCCCGCACCCATGCAAGCCCCCCACGCCAGTGGGGGGTCTGTGACGGCTTGCCCAGGCACCACGTTTTACTTCAGCCTGCCCCTCGAGACGCCCCTCCCGACCACGCTGGCCGCCGCGGACGGCGCGATGCGATGGCTCAATCCGTACGGTGAGTACGAGTACAGGATCCGCACCAGGCCGTTCAAGGCCCCTGCACCGGAGGCAGCCCCGCGCTTTGTCCTGTTGGAGGAGGGTAAGACCCTGCAACGGTTGTTCAGCCGGTACCTGCACGGCTTTGACACCCTCCCTGTGCCTGACCTGGAGGGGGCAGTTCTGGAGCTGAACCGTTCGCCAGCGCAGGCGCTGATTGTCAACGCTCCCTTGGGCGGTGGGAGGCCAGTCCCGCTAGGCCAGTTGGCCAATCTGCCCTATGGCACGCCGGCCGTGGCCTGCTGGGTGCCTGGCGAGGATGAAGCCGCCAGGCGGCTCGGCGTAGTGCGCTACCTCACCAAGCCGGTCACGCGCCAGGAGTTGCTCGCGGCGTTGGAGGGCCTGGGGAGGGAGGTGCAGCGGGTGCTCGTGGTGGATGATCAGCCGGAGGCGCTGCAACTGTTCGCCCGCATGCTCTCCTCTGCGGAGCGCGGCTACCGGGTCATCAGAGCCGAGAGCGGGCCGCGGGCGCTCAGCCTGCTCCGCCAGCAACGACCCGACGTGATGCTCCTGGACCTGATCATGCCTGGGATGGACGGATTCCAGGTGCTGCAAGAGAAGGGGCAGGATCCTGCCATCCGAGACATCCCGGTCATCGTCATCACCTCCAAGGATCCCAGTGGCGAACCCATCGTGAGCGACGGTTTAACCGTGACCCGCAGTGGAGGGCTTTCGGTGCGCGATCTCTTAGGCTGTATCCAGGCTGTCAGCGAGGTTCTGTCTCCGCTGAAGACTTGAAGACCTGGCAGGTTTCCCGGGCGTCCCGACGTCCCGATGTACTCATCGGGCCTCGTCGGGCCTCGCCCGCAACCTGCCAGGTCTGATCTGGCGATCAAGGGCAGCCAGGAAGGCCTGGCGTGTGACCGGCTTGCGCACGAACGCGCTGGCGCCCAGGGAGAGCGCCAGTTCCTCCTCGGCCAGGATCGTGCACACGACGATGGGGATGTGCGCGGTGAGGGGGTGTTGACGCAGCCGCCCCAGGATCTCCCAGCCGTCCACGTGGGGCATCATCACGTCCAACACGATGACGTGCGGAGCGAGTTCCTGGGCCAGGGCCAGGGCCTGCTCTGGATCTGGCGTACCGACCAGGCGATAGCGGGTGCCGGCGGTGTAACGCTGCAAGAGGCGCAGGGTGCCCGCGTTGTCGTCAATCGCC
>Ga0307379_10010445_pt1 | contig 12288 bp, 9 predicted proteins | sample UN2MG_FD_202237 | JGI IMG/M metagenome (GOLD analysis project Ga0307379, IMG submission 202237) | Soil microbial communities from Risofladan, Vaasa, Finland - UN-2 | ecosystem: Environmental > Terrestrial > Soil > Coastal area > Acid sulfate soil | place: Finland: Risofladan, Vaasa | collected... | reverse complement strand
CACGATTGCCATATGTCTTCGCCGCGCGTACACGCCAGACATCGTGCGTACGGCATCGAAATTTGCACCGGAGTGTATCGGATCGGTGAAATGCGCGCGAATCGTATGCACTGGCCCAACATGCCGCCAGCGCATCGGGATAAGGACTCACAGCATCACGGATGGGCAATAATATCGGCGGGACATGGTCAAGCAACACCACAGAACATCTAATCGAGGAGCGTTTGATGAAAATTGCCGCGATCGAAACCATAGAGGTACGCATCCCCTACACGGCCGGGAGTGCGTCCCAAACCAGCGCGTGGGGCGGCAAGGAATGGCTGACCGCCGATGCCCTGTTGGTGAAGGTATCAACCGATAACGGCATTACGGGTTGGGGAGAAGCCTTCGGCTACAACATCATCCCTGCCACAAAAGTGGTCCTTGACGAGCTGGTTACGCCGATCTGCCTTGGCAAGGATGCGGATGACATCGGAACCCTGATGCTGGACCTGCAACGCAAGCTCCATATATTCGGCCGTGGCGGACCAGTCATGTATGCGTTGTCGGGTCTCGACATCGCGTTATGGGACATTGCGGGGAAGGCCAGGGATCAGCCCGTGCACCAACTCATTGGCTCAGCGCGGCGCGAACAGGTCGAGACTTATGCCAGCCTGGTCCGTTACACCGAACCGGATCAGGTCGCCGCGAATGTCACGCGCGCCTGCAAGCTTGGCTTCAAACACATCAAGCTTCATGAAATCACGGTGCCAGCGGTCGCAGCCGCCAGAGAGGCGGCAGGCCCTGACGTGGGGATTATGCTCGACGTCAATTGTCCGTGGACGCCGGACGAGGCGTTGGACATGGCGACGCAGTTACAGCCGTACAATCTTGCCTGGCTCGAGGAGCCAGTATGGCCGCCTGAAGATCATGCTTCACTCGCTATGATCAGGAAGCGTGGCGGCATTCCTGTCGCGGCCGGCGAAAATGCGGCGACGCTGCAACAGTATCGACATTTGTTCGAAGCCGGTGCGCTCGACGTCGTGCAGCCAAGTCCTGCAAAGTCAGGCGGCATTAGCGAGCTGTGCGGTGTATTTGATCTCGCGAAGCAATTCGGTGTGCGCGTGGTGCCGCACAGTTTTTACGAAGGGCCCGGTTTGCTGGCAGCAATCCATGGGTCTGCCGCCCGGTCACCGGATCCGCTCGTCGAGTGGCGCTTCTTCGATACCGAAGCACGGTTGTATGGCGAACAGGTAGTACCCGCCAACGGCAAGTTCATGGTGCCCCAGGGTGCGGGCCTGGGATACGATCCGGATCCCACTGTCATTGATCGTTACAGGGTGAACTGATCGCTTCGCCGCGGATGGTGCCGCGACTACTGCCAGTTCGCTGAAAGCGACGCCCCTCGGCCCGGTCGCCTCATTGCGTCTGGCATCTCGCCCTGCTCCCGAGCACCTCGCTAAGTTCTCTTCAACGAAATGCTAGCGTCGCAGTGCGACAACAAACTCTATTTCGACCGCGGCGCCGCGCGGCAACTCGGCTACACCGACCGCGCTGCGTGCGTGCCGTCCTTGTTCACCGAAGATATCTCCCAGCAATTTCGAAGCCGCATCGATCACTTTGGGTTGCGCGTTGAAACCCGGTGCCGACGCGACGAATCCGGTGACTTTGAGTACTTGTTCAATGCTGTCGAGATTACCGAGTTGCGCTTTGAGTGCAGCAAGAGCGAACAGAGTGCAAAGACGCGCCGCTTCCTGCGCTTTGTCCAGGCTGCAGCCGTCACCAACTTTCCCGTCAATCACATGCTCTGCGTCCAGCCAAGGCAACTGCCCACTCACATAGGCGATGTTGTCATGCAGTGCAACCGCAACGTATTCGAAAGCCGGCTTTTTCGCCTCTGGCAAGGTGATACCAAGTTCGGCGATTCTGTCATCAACTCGTGTCATGCACTCCTCTTGTCTGCCCTTCCGTCAGGGCATGATGTCTACTTCATCACAAATTTTAGTATATATATAGTGTGTGGCTGCCTGGGACCGTGCGGCTGACGTGACTGCGACCAATGAATCGTACGCTCACGCACTTTCACGAGTAACAAGCGCACATGTCAGCACTGATATCCGATTGCGGCGAACTCAGGGCCTCGGAAGCAAATGAAATGATGCAGCGAACCGATACAGTGACCAGACATGATGTATTGAATAGTACGCTGTTCGCGTGCCTGGGGAGAATTGTCTGTCTCAGCCGAATCACATCACCGTGAATAGAGTTATATGGCTCTGCGCGGTGTGCCGCATTCGGTAAGGAAGGCATTGGGGATGAGCACTGTCGTACATGTAAGCCTGCCACTCCTGATCATCCTGATGATGGCAATCGTCGGCCTGGAGTTGACTGTTGCCGACCTGCGTCGCGTGCTGCACTACCCGTTGCATGTTGCCGTTGCCCTGATCGGACAAATCATACTGTTACCGGCCATAGCAGCCGCCTTGATTCTGGTTCTGGAGCCAGACCCTGTAATTGCCGGCGGGCTCATACTTGCGGCGGCGGCGCCCCAGGCAATATCTTCGAGCTATTTCTGCCTACTTGCCCGTGCTGATGTTGCCTTGTCAGTCACGCTGACCGCAGTGTCAAGCGCACTGGCAGTGATCTCGACACCCTTGATAGCGGGTTGGGGTTTTCGCCTGCTACTGGAGGAGAACGCCGGTTTTGCTCTCCCCGCGGGCGAAGTCGCGGAGCAGGTGTTGTATGGCTTGTTGCTTCCAGTGACATTCGGCATGCTGGTGCGCCATTACGTGCCCGATTTCGTCAAACGCAATCGAACGCGCTTCCAGTGGCTGAGCGTTTTCTCCGTAGTGTCGATGCTGACACTGTTACTCATTGAACAGGCTGGAACTATCTGGTGCTATCTGCTGCCCACGGTATCGATTGCAATTCTGTTCATGATTGTCGCCGCCGGGCTGGGTTTCAGCATGGCAAAATCGCTCGGCTGGAACCGCGAAGACGTTGTTACCATGGTCGCCGCATTCCCGTCACGCAGCCTCAGCATAGCGACACTGGTCGCCGTCAATGTGCTGGAACAACTCGAGTTTCTGTCTTTTGCCGTGATTTTCTTTGTGGTGCAATCGCTGCTGTTGGTGCCGGTCATGATGCTGGCGCGCCCAGCGAGCGCCGCTGACTGACACGGCGATTTCGGCAAGCGCCAACTGTTAACAAGGTCTCAACCGCATTAGCGGTGCGATGCCGGCCGTTTGTCGCTATACGGAGCGGGGCCTCGCAGCCGGCGCCGTTCCCAGCCGGCCGGCACGCGCTTCGACTTCACGCTTCAATCCGGCGAGCGACAACAGTTCTTCGTGCAGTTCGAACCACACCGTGTGGTAGCTGTCAGCGATAATCCTGGCGACGTAACGACGATCACCGGCAGCAATGCGCGCAGCAGCGCGAGCAAGGCGACTTTCATATGCTGCCAGCCGCGGCGACAGTTGTGCCAGATGCTCGAGGAACGGACCGATGCGCAGGTGCAGATCGGCCAATCTCTGCAGCACGGCGCGGTCGTACTCCGAGTCGCTATGGTCGTTCAATGTGCCATCAGGTCTGATTTGCCACGCCGTCATGATCTGTTTGAGGTCACGATTGAAGACGCAGAAGTCTTCATATAGGGCAACTACGGCAGTCGGATCCGCATGCGCGCGCTCCTCGCTGAGGAACTTCTGCAACCGGATCCGGCCTTGCTCGGAAACACGAATTCCGCTGCCGCTTCTTGAACACAGCCCCCGCTTGCACAACGGCAGATAATAGTTCTCGGCGACATTCACAGGCACTGTCAGCGCGTCGGCCAGGATGTCTGCACTCGCAAGACCTTTCAGCTCGGCCAAGCGCAGCAGTGCAAACTCCTGGATCTCGCCAGTTGGTAAAGCGGCTGCCGCGGCGTGCACAGAGAGGGGTGCTGATCGAGAGAGCACCGACAGGCAGGCAAGCAGAGCCGGCAACCGACGGCCGACTACAGCGGCGCTGACACCGGATGCCATTGCCGCCCACATGCCTTCGTCGGTGTCGAGCACGCGGCCGCACACCGTGATGCCGGGTCGAAGGGCGGCACGCCAGCTGTCGCCATAGTCGTCGAGGTCAACGGTCTCCGATATTGCCTCCCCGGGTCGCAGCAAGCGGATGGGAATCAGCGGGAGACCCCATTCGACGAGCTTGCGCAAGTCATCGCTCGCGGCCTCTTCGCTATGATCAAGAGTCAGATTGCCCACCCAGACCCGGCCGCTTGCGCCGTCCAGAGTGGCGCGTTGTCCAGCGAGCGCTACCACTGTATTCGACCCGCATCCGACGACGCAGGGTCGGCCCAGCTCCCGGCTCACCACTGCCGCGTGCGAGGTCGAACCGCCCTGCTCGGTCATAACGCCACGCGCGGCGATCACGCCTTGCAAATCCTCGGGGCTGGTAGTGGGACGCGCAAGAATCACGTCCTCGCCCGCTCGCGAACGCGCTTCCGCTTCATCCGGATCGGTCACAACAAGCCCGGTTGCAACCCCGGGACACGCGGGTTCGCAAAACGCCGCCGGATCTTCTTTGGCTGCCTGCGGCGCAAGCCGCAGCACCGGCAACTGCCGAATCTGCTCGGCGTCAAGCCGGCGCACCGCCTCTTCTCTCGAAATGAACCCTTCCTCCGCAAAGGCGACCGCGGCGCGCACTGCGGCCTGGGGCGAGCGCTTCGCAACGCGTGTTTGCAGCATCCATAATCGCTCCGACTCCACAGTGAATTCGATGTCCTGTATATCGCGCGCGTCGGCCTCCAAAGTCGAGGCGGCGCGCATGAGTTCATCGTGTACGTCAGGCATTTGCTCGCGCAGCGCGTCCAGCGGCTTTGGCGTGAACTGTCCCGACACTACATCTTCGCCTTGTGCGCGCGGTAACCACTCCCCCCAATGCAGCGGGTCTCCCGTCATCGGATTGCGGCTGAACAGCACGCCAGTGCCAGAACGCGCATCGATGTTGCCGAAAACCATCGCCTGGATCATCACCGCAGTGCCGCCATCGTTCACCATGCCACGGTTGGTCCGATAGGTTTGCGCACGCGGTGAGTTCCACGAATCGAACACGGCGCCCACAGCGGCACGCAACTGAAGCCACGGGTCGGCAGGTATCGAATCCGGGCAAGATCCGGCTCCGAGCACAACCTTGCGATACAGATCGACAAAGCGTCGGTGCGTGTCGTTGGCATAGCGCGCATCGCCACTCTCGGCAGTGAGTGCCGTCTCGACTTCTGCGTTGATACCGAGATTTAGAATGGTGTCCATCATTCCCGGCATGCTGTGGGCTGCGCCGGATCGTACCGACACGAGCAAGGGTCGCTTCGCCCCGCCGAACTGCCGGTCGGTCCCCGCCTCGAGAGCTTTCATGTGCGCAACGATTTGAGCCCATAGCGCGTCGCCCACAACACGGCCATTGGCAAAGTACGTGCGACACGCACAAGTCGTCGCCACAATTGCCGGCGGGACGGACAGCCCGAGCGAGCGCATTCGATTCACGCCCCATGCTTTCGCGCCGATCTCCTCACGCGTTAGCGAACAGGCACCATCCACCACACAAACGAGTGGCTGCGTCGATTTATCTTTTGTGCCTGGGGTCAATACAAGTCTCCTGTTTGCCCCATCACTCTACTGTAACCGTGCCGACGTTGCCGTCGACGGTAACGGTGTCACCGTCCATGATCTGTTGCGTCGCATTTCTCACCGAAACAACGGCGGGTATGCCCAACTCGCGAGACACAATCGCCGCATGGGAAATCGTGGAACCGGTCTCGACCACCACCGCGCCTGCCATCAGGAACAATGCCCCCCAAGTTGAATCGGTGGTAACCGCCACAATTACTTCGCCGGGCTCCAGCTTGCTGTCCGCTGCCAATGACGCAACGACACGGGCCCGGCCGGTATGGCGACCGGGTGACACGCCGGCACCGCTGAGCCGGGCGCTCCTCGTCATCTTTGTGCCGCCTGCATTGCCGGTCGTGCGATTCTTGAACATGGATAGCGGCGGTGGTTCAGCCTCGAACACAAAGGGTGGCTCCTTGCTCATGAGCACCTCTAACAGTGCCGTACGGTCGGCAATCAGACCTGTGTAGGCCGCGGGGTTGGCCACGAAGTCGTCTGCCTCATCGTTTGTCACCATGAGCACATCTGCCCACTTCGACAGCAGCCCACGCTTAACCAGACGCTGACCGAGCTCCCGTATCGCGCTGCGCGCTTCGTCATTGAGGCGAGTGTTAATCACCTTGCTGCGCTCGCGCGCTGCCAGGTAGTTTCCGGCGGCGCGGGCTGCCCCGGTGAACTGGGCCTGAGCCGCCGCATCACCGGCGAGCCGGGTGGCGATTTCGGTTATCGCTGCTTCGCGCTCCGCGATCAATGTCGCTGCGCGCGCCTTAGGCGCGGCCGAATCGGGCGCGAGCCGGGTACGGTTGAGCATACGCAGCACCATCTCCGGGTTGGTGCGATAGGTAGGTGAGCGGAACTCCCACACATCCGGGCCGAGGAAACCCCAGTGGTCGATGAACACATCCCATTGCTCCAGGAACCGGCTTGCCTCGCGATCGACGCTGGCGCGCAGACGGTCGAGCAGCCCGTCGACGCCCTGGTCAAAGGCAGCCGTTACATCCGGCGAGGACTTGACCTGACGCGACAATTCCCAAAGATCAAAGGATTGACCCGCCGAGTCGACTTCCCCCACGCCGGCGGTAACCTTGGCCAAGAACTCGTCAGCACCAACTGCTTGGCAGATTTGCGCAATCATGCCGGTCAATACGTTGCTGCCATGGGTGTTGAGAATGTGCCGCCTCATCAGACGCTGGCTCTCGCTTGTCAGAGAACGGAAGTAATCCAGCAAGGCCGCATCGGAAAGCTTGGCGAAATCCGGCCGGTTTGAAACCAGAGAATCGATGTGTAGCCGGTACGCATCAGTGGCTGCTTTCGGGTCGCTTTCGGGCAGCGACCCCAGCCAGGCGCTGACCTTTGCACTGCACTCGGCGTTCTCATCGCGCGGATCCGGCCGGTAGGGGGGCGCAGCCGTATTATCACCAAAGAAAGATGCGTCGATCGCCTCGGCGGTCATTCCCGGAATACGCACGCCGATCAGGCGCGTGACCGAGACGTTCAAGTAAATGTAACCGCCAAAACAGCCGAGGACTTCGCACTCGCCAGCGGGGCTGAACTCGTCCGGCGTAAAAACGCCCATGTCATACAAAGCCTCGCGGAAACCGATTTCCCACGCAAGACGACCGAAAGTAGTCCAGGTGAGCGGCGAGACCGCGACTGCAAAGACTTCGCCGGCATTGGCTCGCGTGTAGACCGGGAAGCGTTTGCTGACCTCGTCGTCACAGAGCCAGATTTTTTTCTGCATGAAAGCCCTCCTCTCCCTCTAGGCGGGATTAGCGTAATGGACCATGCCTCAGAAAACCACGTTGGTCCATATTTCATCGAGCCGCCTTGACTCATCTCAAGACAAATGCCAATAAAATCGGTAAGGATCAAGCCGATGACGAAACCAGGACTCCCAGGCACCCGCGGACGCAAACGCATCTACCTGATGCGCCACGGGGAGGTGAGCTATCGGCGCCCCGACGGGCGAACGGTATTCTCGACACAGGTCGAGCTCACCGCAGAAGGGATCGCGCAAGCCGAGAAAATGCGCGCGTTTCTCGCGCAGGTCCCAATCGACCTGGGCGCCCATACCGGGCTCACGCGCACACGGCAGACCGCCGGGCTGGTGCTGGCCGATCGGAACGTCCCATTGCAGGAGATCAACGCACTACGCGAGATCGCAGCAGGGTCAATCGGTGAGCTCAGCGACGAACGGATCGACGCGGAATTCACTTACGGTTTCGAGCGCGCGGCGGAGCCCGGTGCGGCATTCCCCGGTGGAGAGAGTTTCGCCGACTTTCAGAACCGCATTGTCCCCGCCTTCGAGGATTTCCTGCGCCGCCCGGACTGGACCACAGCACTGCTGGTCGGGCACGGCGGCACCAATGCAATCATTCTCGCGTGGGTCACGCGTGGCGGGCTTGCCGGTCTCTCGGCATTCGAGCAGGACGCTGGCTGTGTCAACATCATCGATGCCGACGTTATCGATGGTGAAATAGTCAGGCGCATGATTCGCTCGGTAAACCTGACCCCGTATAACCTGCCCAAGCTCGATCATTACCTCACAGTTGCGGAGCGTATCGTCGCCGGGCACCGCGAAATGCGAGACCGCCAGAAGAAATAGCATGCGCAAGAGTGGCTGCCGGCAATGTCCTGCCAAAGCGCGCAGACATGCGCGCCGTAAATCTCTAGCGCGCGGACATGCGCTCGGATTATCTTGCTAGCGCGCAAGAATGCGCGCACGTAATCGAGACGAAACATAATCCGCCGACATCACCATCACCAGAATGACGATGACGCAGGTTGCGGTATCCTCGTATTGAAACAGCTTGAGACTGCTGTAGAGTTCAAAGCCGATACCGCCCGCGCCAACCATCCCGAGTATCGTGGCTGCGCGCAAATTCACTTCGAGCCGATACAGCGTCGCAGCAATCCACGCAGGCAACGCCTGTGGCAACACGGCGAACACAATCACCTGCAATGGACTGGCGCCGGTCGCGCGAAGAGCCTCCACGGGTCCGGGGTCAACTTCCTCGATCGCTTCGGCGAAGAACTTGCCGAGCATACCCGCCCCGTGGACAGTCAGCGCCAGAACGCCCGCGAAGGGCCCAAGCCCGACTGCGGCGACAAAAATAAGTGCAAAGATCAGTTCGTTGATTCCGCGCGCCAGATTGAACACCTGGCGGGCGGCATGGAACATGAGCAAGCTGGGCGTGAGGTTACGTGCGGCGACAAAGCACAAGGGCAGCGCCAGCAAGACAGCGAAAAGCGTTCCCCAGATTGCCAGTTGAATCGTCTCCATTACCGGCTGCACGAGACGATCCAGGAACCCCCAATTGGGTGGGAACATGCGCAAGATGAAGTCACCGATCCACGGCAGTCCTTTCATCAGTTCCGCGAGTGAAAGATTCAGGTCACGCCCACTCCAGGCGAGAATGGCAGCCACCGCCGCGAAAATCACACCACCCCACAGCCACTGGACGGCATGCCATGGACGGCCTACGATGAAAGTCAGTCCCTTGTCTTTCACGACATCTGCTCCGTGATTGGTGACACCTCTTCGCTTGCGGCCTCTTGTGGCGACTTGCCAGAGCGCCCCGGGTAGATGCGGCCCAACGCCCGATCATCGAGCGCGTCCGGAGTACCTTCGAACACAACGCGGCCGGCATGAATGCCGACAATCCTATCGGCAAACTCCATCGCATAACCCACTTGATGCAGATTACAGAGCACCGCGATGCCGAGCTCGCGCGACGCGCGCTTGAGATCACCGAGCACAAGCCGGGCACTGTTCGGATCAAGACTTGCCACCGGCTCGTCGGCCAGGATCGCGCCAGGTTGCTGTGCCAGGGCGCGGGCGATGCCAACGCGTTGCTGTTGCCCGCCGGAGAGTCGATCGGCACGACTCCAGGCACGCTCCTCCAACTCGACACGCCTGAGGCAGTCGAGGGCAATACGCATGTCCTCGGCACGAAACAATTGCAGCAAAGACAGCCACAGCGGCATGCGCGACAAGCGGCCTGCGAGCACATTCTTCAGCACCGACAGTCGCGGCACCAGATTGTGATCCTGAAAAATCATGCCGACTTGCGAGCGCAAGCGACGCAAGTCGGCCCGGGAGCTGGGCGCGGATTCCCCGCCAACGCGCACTTCACCACCGCTCGGCTCGACCAGGCGATTGATGCAGCGAAGCAAAGTCGACTTGCCAGCACCGGACGGCCCGAGCACCACCAACATCTCACCGGCTCCGACCTGCAGGCTTACATCGACCAGTGCAACCAGATCTCCGTAACGCTTGGACAGGCCGTGGACTTCGATCATTTCATTTTCTTGAGATCGAGGTCGAGAAGCTTCGCGGTTTCACGTATCACGTCGTAATCCGAATCCTTGGCCGGCACCCACCGTTTGATCGTGCTTTTGGGACCCCAGGGAACGTCACGAATCTGCCCAAAAGCCGCGCGGATCTTCTCTTTCAGTTTCTCGGGCAGATCGCGGCGGTACACCATGGGCGGTCCCGGTATCGCCTCCGAAGTCCAGATCACCGCGACCTCGTCCTGCTTCAACATGCCGCGGTTGTAGGCCGTCTCGAGGAGAGCGTCGGCGATCGCAGCCGCATCGACTTTGCCATTTTGCACGGCGATCGCACTCGCATCGTGTCCGCCTGAAAAAATCACCCGTGAGAAATACCTATCCGGGTTATACCCAGCCTTGATCAGGCCGGCTTTTGGAAACAAAAATCCCGATGTCGACCCGGGATCGACAAATGCGAACGTCTTCCCCGACAAATCCTTGAGGTTATGTATTCCGTGATCCTTGCGCGCAACGATCACCGATCGATAGGTTGCACCCTGCCGTTGCGTTTCCATCAGCGCAAAAGCTTCGACATCGGCCACCGTTGTCGCCAACACATACGAGAACGGCCCGAGAAACGCAATGTCCAGTCTCTTGGAGCGCAGTGCCTCTATGACACCGTTATAGTCAGTGGCTATAAAAGGCTTTATCTCCATCTGCATCGACTTCTGCAGTTCGTCGAGCAGCGCCTGGTTGTCGCTCATAATGACGCGCGGATCCTCGCTCGGGACAAGCCCCATTCTCAGGACATCAGCTGCCCGCGCAAAATCCAGCGTGACCAATGTCGCCAGAATTGCTGCAACCAACGCCAGAATCACTCGCAGATTCGTACGCATACGCAAAGTATCTCCTTGGATTATCAACGACCGCGGGGCCGGCTCCTGCAGCACGCGAGGAGCCGAATAAATAAAAATCCATACTGCGCATACCTCTCCCCAGCGATGTTGATCCATATCAACCAGCTGAGAAACGGACTCGAAAGCATCACGGGGGGCCTTGATGCACGCCTAGCCGATCTTTCGCGCGACGAATCGACACTCGATTTAACGCCAGCGACATGCGGCGGATGCCCACTCACGCAAAACATGGATCCGCAGGACATTGCAGCTACTTGGGTTTAAACTCTCGTAAGGTATAAGGGCTTAACTATTTGACATCGAACAAATGAATCGTCGCGGCTTCCTGAAGCACACCTCTGCCGCCGTGGGCGGCATCGTTACCAGCGCAACCATTGGCGCACTCACCGCGCACCGCGCGTGGGCCAACAACCGCGCGACTCACTCTGTTCGTGCAGCCGAAACCAACATGCCCTATGGCGAACTCAAGCGCATCCGGGACCAGGACGGGGTAGAAATGCTCGCGCTGCCCGACGGTTTCCAGTACGTCACCTTCGGCAAGTCGGGTCAGGTGATGAGTGACGGGTTTGTCACGCCGCGCAACCACGACGGCATGACCTGCCTGCCGGTGAGCAAAGACATTGTGCGGCTGATCCGCAACCATGAGATAGGCAAACGCCCAGGCAATCTCAAACTCGGCTTAACCGGTCCCGACGTCACGCGTTATGACCAGAAGGGTGCGGGCGGTTGCGTAACTCTCGATTTCGACATTCGCCGCAAGCAGCTGGTGCAAGACTTCATCAGCCTCAATGGCACCATTGTGAACTGTGCCGGCGGCCTGGCGTACCGGGATGCAGGCTGGCTGAGCTGTGAAGAGATCGTTTACGGTCCCGAGCGAGGCTATGACAAACCCCACGGATTTACATTCTTTGTGCCAAAAGATGCCGATCGTCCAGTCCAGGCCGCACCGATCACCGCTATGGGACGTTTCAAGAAGGAGGCGGCCGTCGCCGACAATACGACCGGGATCGTCTACCAGACAGAAGATGATGAAAACGAAAGCGGGTTCTACCGGTTCGTGCCAAACGATCCGACCGATCTCATGGCAGGCGGTACTTTGCAGATGCTTGCGGTGTCGAATTTTCCCAATTACGACACACGCTACGGGCAGGTAGTTGGCGCTGAGCTGCGCACAGAATGGGTGTCGATTGACAATCCGAATCCTGAAACGGTGTCCGCCACCACCAGCTGCTTCGCCCAGGGATATGGGAAAGGCGGCGCGCGTTTCAGGCGCCTGGAAGGCATTCACCGCGGAGATGCATCCAGTATGTACTTCGTATCAACCAACGGCGGCAACGCACGTCGCGGACAACTCTGGCAATTCTCACCCGACGACATGAGCCGCGGGGCTCTGCAGCTGGTCTATGAATCGCCGGGCAGCGACGTGCTTGATTCGCCGGATAACATCTGCGTGACGCCCAACGGTGGCA
>Ga0307379_10010444_pt1 | contig 12288 bp, 10 predicted proteins | sample UN2MG_FD_202237 | JGI IMG/M metagenome (GOLD analysis project Ga0307379, IMG submission 202237) | Soil microbial communities from Risofladan, Vaasa, Finland - UN-2 | ecosystem: Environmental > Terrestrial > Soil > Coastal area > Acid sulfate soil | place: Finland: Risofladan, Vaasa | collected... | reverse complement strand
CGAAGTCCGGCCTGACCAAAGCATCACCATCACCGGCTACCGCAAGGCCATCAGCAAACAGCTAAACGCAGCAGCCGTTCCGGTTTGACCAAAGATTCAAAAGGCGCCTATCTGAGCGCACCTCGTAATGCAAATATTATGCCGCTTATCGCATCTACTTTTTACGAGATTTTTCAAGTGCTTTGAGAATGCTCGCAGAGACATGTTTAGCCAAGTAGTTGGAACCGTCGGCGGTGAAGTGGACGTTGCCATTTGGCAGTTGTATCCGGCTTAGTTTCGGCACGGCGTGAGCATAAAGGTCGTTAATCACCACGCCGTTTTCTTTCATAATTTTCTCAGCGACTTTATTGTATCTTATTTCGTCGCCCTTGATACGGCCGGGCTCGCCATCGGGTACAGGAGTCGTGCTGGCCCAGATAAGCTTTGCATTAGCGGCCTCGAGTATCTTAACAATCTTGCGCAGATTCTGTTGATATTCTGCGAATGTCAAATCCAACGAGCCATTCACTTTGTCCTTACGGCCGGGAGTTTTTGCATTGCGACTTCTGTAGCAAAGGTCGTGCAGTCCCCAGTTGAAGTGTATTACATCCCATTTGCCGTCACCGAGCCATTTGTTGATGTTTTCCAGGCCTATACCGGTATGTCTGGCGTTAGTTGGAACCCGATGGACATTGGCCTTGTCAGTAAGCAGCTTGCGCACGGGAAGTGTATAACCAATCGATATAGAATCGCCAATCAACAAGACCCGCGGCAGATTTGGATTGTCCTCGATAGGCGCAAAAACGGGATTTACACGCCTTTGTTTCTTGGCGGACTGCTTTGGTTTGGATACGTCTTTCAAATAACCTAAGGAAGTAAGAAACTTATCAGCGGCCTGAAGAGTCTGCTTAAATGAGTTGTTATCTTTGTCCCTTCCATAGTTAAAAAAGCCGTGCCCTTTACCTTCGAATGGCACAAGCCGGCAGACATTGCCGGACTCCTTCATAGCTGCGCTGAAGCACTCAACGCTTTCAAAAGGAACAGTTCGGTCCGCAGTTCCGTGAAAAATAATACACGGAGGAACACCTTTTTTAACGTGCTGCAAGGGGGACAGTTCCTCGATACGATTCCCAAACCTTTTGCCTGAACGCCTTTTTTGTAACAACCCTACCAAGTCCACAACCGGATTGAACAGCACTAACGCATTCGGTTTAGAACTGATATTGTGGTCTTCATGTTCTTCATCGAGTCCCTCAATCACGCCTGTACATGCGGCCACATGTCCGCCCGCTGACCCACCGCCTGCGACTATTTTGTTCGGATTGACGCCAAGCCGGGCCGCGTTAGCCCTTACCCAGCGGATAGCAGACTTACCATCGGTAACACACTCGAATGGTGTCGTCCCGTGCCTGTTTTTGACGCGATATTCAGCAGAAATCGCTACCATTCCCCGTGAGGCAAAATGTTCGCACTGGTGGTAAAACTGCTTCGGAGTTCCGCCGACCCAACCGCCACCGAAAAAGAACACTATCGCCGGCGACAATTCTTTTACATCCCGCTCGGGCGGCTCAAATATATGCAGTTTCAATTCGACCTCACCGATGGTTTTGTACACCACCAGTACCGGCCTTACAGCATCTTCTTTGGGTTTGCTCTGACGTTCTGCTGCTGTCACTGAAAGCACAGTGGTAACTATGCAAGCTAACAATATCACAATGGTCTTTTTCACTTTGTTAACTCTTTCAAAATAAATTATGTACTAATCCCACGGCAGCTTTTCCGTCTCACCACTTACGGCATGTGCAGGCCGTGGGTGTTCCGGGCCGAAGACGTACATATCCTCTTGTTTCTCAATAACGACGAAACTTTCATCAATCGAGCCGTCCGGGTTCGTGACCTTATCGAGCGAAAGTCCCAGATGCCTGGCAAGGAACTTATAGGCACCGAGACGCTTTGAAAGCCCATAATCGTGCCCTTCTTCTGGAAGATGAACGTTCTCTGTCTTGTCCTCTGCACCGAAAAGTTTATAAACATTGCGAATATAAGGAAACTCAACGTCCGGCGTGTTCTTCGTCCAGTCCTTGCCATCGGAGATTAGCAACTGTGGACGAGGGGCTGCAAGAGCGGCGATATCCGTATTGTTCGTCTCGTGAGTTGCACTCTTGTGAATTGGCATTCCGCTTTCGCAGTTGCATCCGCCGAAGAAATGGGCTGAGACCATTACAGTGGGAACCGAAACTGCTATACGGTCATCCACCGCAGTTAAAAGAAAGGATTGTGTCCCCCCACCAGAAGCACCAGTCACCGCGATGCGCTTCGAGTCGACGTCTTTTAGCGAGACAAGAAAATCCACGGCCCGGATGCTGTTCCAGGTCTGCAATTTAAGCACTTTCGACCGGCTGTGCTTCCATCCGGCCTCTTTCCAGTCGCCCCATCCGACCATATCGTAGGCAAAAACGACAGCACCCATACGGGCCAAAGTTGCACAACGTTTCTGCATATCGGGCCGAAAACGTCCGTAGTCATCGCTGCTTCCCCAATGTCCATGGGGACACAGAACGGCTGCAAAAGGCCCCTTACCATTTAACGGACGATATAAACTGCCCGTGACAAAAACGCCCGGAAGGCTCTCAAACGCTGCATTCTCAACACTATAGCCATCGTATTTGCGTTTGCTGTGAATGATTGGATTCAGCGGGCACTTCTTTGGCATCGGTAGAAGTTCCATTCCACGAAGAATACCCTCGCGAATGCGTTTAGCCCGTTCTTTCCATTCAGCCAAGCTGGAATAGCTTCGGGCAAACCTGGCAAGCTGCTTTTTGGCGTCATCCTCGCTATGATAATTGCCCTGACAAAGCTGAGGTTCCCTGCCCCACTCTGCCAACGGCTTTACCTGAAGTGTCTTAACAACATTACCATCACTCCATACCGGCGAGAGCAGAATTGCCATTTTTACATCGCCTTTGGCTTCAGGCAATCGGACCATAAGTCGTCTTATACCTTTATTAGCTTTCTCAGGCGGCTTTTGCTCGGCGGACTCTACTTCAAATTTCGCACCGGCGGGAGACAATATCCGAGCAATCAACTCTTTACCTTTGAGAGTAAGTGTCGCGCTGCCGCCTTTTCTGACAGTGATTTCAGCGTCGGTCGTCATTGCCCAGGCAACTTCACAGGGCTTTTGAATCTCAAATTCATCCTGCACAAGGACGGCCCGGCGGTCTTTCACTATCGAAATTCCGCGTGTAGTTTTTTTTGAAAACTTTTTGTAGGCGCTTGTCAAATCAATTAGGGCCGAGCCCGAAGACTTATTACTTAAGAATCTGATAAAACTGGATTTGGCGTAAGGGTCCTGGTCCTCGCCGCCTAACAGCGGTATGCTGTGGCTCCTGGAATTCAGGCGGTAATAGCTCCATCGTCTGCCGCCCTTTTTACTGTCCCAGTAGCCGGGCATATTGTAGTTATCCGAGCCGAGGTCGCGCGACCATCGAACACCGAGGGCGTCGAGCTCGAAATTACCCAGGTCAAGATGGCCGTGATTGACCTGGTTGTAGCCGGCCTTGATACCAACAAACAGCGCTTCAGGGTCATCCCAGCTACTGCGGAACACCGCTACTTCTACCGGCCCGCGAAAATAGCGGTCGAGGTCTTTCGGTGGTAGCTTTTTAGTTGAACGAGGCACATACCAAATCACATGCTGTGGACTGGCGCTGCGTTTGGCAAGCTCAGCGTGCTCTGCCTCGGCAAACAGGGGATTATTGTAAACGCGGGAGAACCAGAACAAACAGGGCAATGTCCTTCTCGAATTCCTTTCTCCGCTGTCCGCCAGGTTCAAGTACATTCCAGTCGAGCCGGTCATATATATCGGGAAATTTGCCGCTTCGGCCAGCCCTTTGATGCTCAAGAGCCCAAAGTCCTCGCCGAGTGCCGTTTCCAGGGCCGTCAGGCCGTAGGCGGTATATCGGCTGGCATAGCTCCAGTAACCGGGCCCTTCACCCCACGCCCCATCAGGCCCGTAAGTCTTCAGGGCACGGGGCAGCGAGCGAACCGCAGAGGGAATAATTTGCTCGGCATACTGAGGATCGGATTCGGCAACAGCCAAAGCGCCTACTATCAGTCCTCCATTGCAAACCTGGTTCCAGTTGTGTTCGCTTTGGGCCCACCATCTCTTCTTGTAGGCGATAATCCCCTCTTCGAGGCCGTTCTTGATTAAGCCGGCCCTGATCTTTTGGCGTGTTGGGGCATCGAGATACGAATACAGCCAGTCATATCCGAGGCCGACGGCATGTGACATCTCAGCGGTGTCGAGGAAATGGGAGGGATTCCAGTCCTTGAATGCGCAGACCGCCAGCAGATTCTCCACTGCCTTGTCAGCATATTTCTTCTCGCCCGTCCACCTATAAGCTAAGCCAAGGTTGTAAATCCGGTGGACACATGCCCTGCTGACAGAAAGAAGCCTCGGCCCAATCTTCTTGTAGGTAAGCACCGGCCTATCGATATATTCATCCGCCTGCTTAAGAACATCCCGTAAACACTTCTGCAGAACCTTATCTTTTGCATACTGTTTTTTCAGACTCTCCAGGTCTTTGTCCTTCAACATTAATCGGGGATGGCCCTTATCGAGCGTTTTGAGCACCGCCGAAGGCTCTACGATGAATTCCTCATCCAGTGCCAAAGCGTGATGGCAGCATGTCAGGATGACCGCCAACACTACAAACTTACACTTATTCGCCATAGTTCACCTCCATTTTATCTGAATGGTATATCACAGTGTTATTGCGACCCATCTAAGCAGAAAGCTAACCTTCCTTCCAAATCACAGCGAAATGCGGACTGGTTGATTTGCGCTACAAAACTATCTGATGTTATAGAAGATTTGTAACCTAAAAGCAAGAAAAATCTTTTGCCAGAGTCACCTAAATTTCCTATGATTACGCTTGATACAGAAAAGGATGGAATCATGGAAAAGTTTATTTACAAAACAAAACAGCAAATGGGAGCTGACGCAGCAGCACATGCAGCAGAAGCTATCAAGAACGCGATTCAAAATAAAGGTGAGGCGAATATTATCCTTGCGACGGGGACAAGTCAATTCGAAACGCTCAAAAACCTGGTAACCACAACCGGAATCGACTTCTCGAAAGTCATAATGTTTCACCTGGATGAATACATAGGGCTGGCAGCGGACCATCCTGCAAGTTTCAGAAAGTTTCTGAAAGAGCGGTTTGTCGATAAGGTCCCTGATTTGAAGGCAATACATTTCATAAAAGGCGACGCAACCGACACACAGCAGGAGTGCCAAAGAGTCGGGACTATTATCGAAACGCATCCTATCGACGCGGCGCTAATAGGGATCGGCGAAAATGGTCATCTGGCATTTAACGATCCGCCTGCTGACTTCGAAACCGAAGAGCCGTATATTATCGTCGAACTGGACGAAAGATGCAGAGGTCAGCAGTTGGGCGAAGGCTGGTTCGAGACGTTAGGGCAGGTACCTCGGCGGGCAATATCGATGAGCATCAAACAGATTATGAAAAGTACATGTTTAATTGTCTCCGTACCAGATGAACGCAAAGCCGAGGCGGTCAAGAATGCGATCGAAGGGCAAGTGTCACCCATGTGCCCGGCCTCGATACTACAGAGGCACAAAAACTGTAAGATATTTATGGACAAAGAGGCCGCGTCACTGCTCTCGTAAAGGATTCAGTACCAGATCGAAAAATTCAGGGACAGCCATAAAAGACGTTGGCAGTCCCGAATTTTATATCGTGCACAAACCACCAACCGGCGTTACGACCTCTGCTTCCACCGACAGCTTCCGAGGGAGATAGTATTGTTGTGCAAGGTTCTTGATGACCTGCCGGGCGTGTTCATCTTCGACCACGGCCACAACGCAGCCTCCCATTCCGGCGCCGACAAGACCCGCGCCAATTACGCCCGGCGTCGCCAGAGCAATATCAACCAGCATATCCAGTTCGGGCAGGCTGACATTATAGCCGCCGCCCTGCCTCCATAGCCGGGCCATACTCATACGCTGCGGATTACCTGATTCCATATCGCTTATTAATGCATCGAGCCTTGCATCCGGATAACTGTTGTCGGTTGGTACCCGTTTTCCTCCAACCAGTTTTGTCACACGGTCGCCGTTATGGGAGATACTAATCAGCTCGCCGAAAGTCTTCATATCCCCTCCTCGTAGACACTGCACCACCATTTCAGCACGAATACACTCGGCTATTCCATACAGACATATCTGGCGGATGCTATAGCCCTCTTTCGGTTCATTGTGACTTCTGAATACTTGGTGGATTTCCTCTTCGTGTTCCGGCAGAAGTTTTAAGATGTCTACCCGGCTAACAGAGGTAGGAAGTGACTTTACCATCCGATAAATCTCAGCCTCATCAACGCCGAGTTTCTGCGGATTGACATCGCGAAGGTGTTCAAGTTTACCTGCATACTGTGGGAAGTTCTTGCGGAGCATCATCAAGCCGAATATGTACGCAGCGACGCGACTATTAAAGATATTGCGGGCGGCGGTTCGCTTGCTTGCTTCAATGAGGCTGTTGGCCAGTACGACGCTGTAGCCCTTTGGAAATGCAGTATCCTCCACCGTCGTTGGAAACGCCGTAACATGCAAGACTGTGCCAGGTTTGCCACAGATGATAGCAGCATGGTCACTGCACCAGCCATGCGTGCCAACGTACCGCTCGGCATGACCACAATATTCAATCAAATCAACCGATTGAATCTGAAGGCCGTTTATGTGCTTTATGGCCTCTGCCACGACCGTAACGACCGCTGATGATGAGCTGATACCTGCCGCTCTGGGGATATTGCCATAAAACATCATATTCATTCCCTTAATCGTCTGTGCAAAGCTGCCATCGTCTTTCGTGTTTAGATGCTGAAAGTACAGCACTGCGGCGCGGACATAGTTCGACCAGGTGATAGACGGGTCATCCTTGCGTTTTTCAAACTCATCATGGCACCAGGCAATCCAGTTCTGGATTTTCTCACCGGCCGGTAGACACTCTTTGATGCAAAATTGCTCATTAGCAAACTCAGTGGACTCGACATTTTTGGCCAACACCAGGTCGTCGTCACGCCCCTCGACCACCAGCCACATATCCTTGATACAGAACGGGTTGACCGACCCGCCTCTGTGGTCGATATGAGTGCCCACAAGATTAACACGACCGGTTGAGCGAACTATGATTACGCCGCGGTCTGTCCCGTATGCGTTTGCAAACGCTTTAAGCGTCTGCAAACACATTTGTACCGTCTCGGTCTTTAAATCCTCATTACCACTGTAGATTTGGTCCAATCTGTCGTGAAATGCGCTCTTTGCATCGTTGACCAGCTCAATCCAGCCACTAACTGGGCGTCTGCCACTGACCTCAACTGCCATAAATTTTCCTTTTTTAAGATGTCCCTGTTCTGTTAAACAAGCGAGAATAACCGGTGCTACTTTGCACGGTAGACTGTATTGCCATCGACTATGGTCGACTCAACCATCACCTTGAAATTGCCCGGCGAGCCGATGATGTTAAGCACACACAAGTCAGCTTTTGCCCCATCAGCGATTGAGCCGCAGCCCTCTTTATCCAGTCCGGTCAGTGCGCATGGGTTTGTTGATAATATCTTTGCGACTGCCACAAGAGCATCCTCGAATCCAAAAGCATTATGCAGGCGGTTCCAGATACCCTGCATATCTGTAGTGAGCCAATTGAGCAGGTTGCAAAATCCACGGTCCATTGTCAGATTGCTGCTGAAAAGCGTGTTTGCCTGGTCGACGACTTGGAAGAACTTGCCGTCCTCGCTGACTGCCCCACGTATACCACCACTTGTAAACTGCTTGACCTGCGAACCCGCAGCGAACAAACAGTCTGTTATCCCGACAATCCTGTCTACGCCTTTGCGCTTCAGGATGTCTCTTACGTATGCGGGGTTGACATGGTAGCCGTCAAGAATCTGTTCGGCATAGAGTTCGTTGGATTTCAGTACAGCCTCAATCGCTCCTCCACCGTGGAATGGCTTGTACGAACCGCCGGTTGGTCCATTGGTCAGGTGGATGAAATATTTAAGTCCCGCTCTGGTTGCTTCTTCAATCTGCTCACAGGTTGCATTGCTGTGTCCGGCTCCAACTATAATATTCTTATTGGTTAAATACTCAATCAACTCGTAGCTGGGCCTGTCAAAATCAGGTACTACATTTGCCAGCTTGATGGTCCCGTTGTCTTCGATTCTGTCGAAGGAGTCGGTGCAAAATTCAAGCACATTATCCGGATTTTGAGCGCCTGCCATCTTGGGATTAAGAAAGCTGCCCTCCAATAAGCCCCCCAAAATCTTGGCGCCCGGCTGAGTCTTCGCATTGCTGAGATAACGATACAGCTGAGCATAGCAATTCTTTAGATTCTCAATTGGGCTGGCCCAGGTCCCGACATAAAACCCGGTGACGCCGAACCTAATGAGGGTTTTGCTTAACATCTCCAAACCGTAGTCATAAGCAGACGGACTGTTATCAAAGGTCTCCGATTTTATATCATAAAGACCGGTGGTGAACTCAAATAGGTTGTAGCCGTGAAAATGTATGTCAACAAAACCCGGCACGACATATTTGCCTGTTATATCTACGACCTGGTCACAGGCTTCTTTGTCGGCAGCCAGTTTGACCCTGCCATTGCGAAGGACAATATCGGTGCGTTCAACGCCTTGGTCTGTTACCACGAAGCCGCCTTTTAGCTGTACTGTTTTCATATTGATAAGAATCATACCTCAACGGTGTTCGGAAGCCAAGCCCGAAGATATCTATTGTGTGTCGCAGCCCATTCTCAGGGTTATCCGGCTCGACCTGAGCTTAACAAATTGGATGTGTGTTATGGGCACATAGAGAAACGAATTAATTGCCTTTTAACTTTACAAAAGCGTTCGGCTCTGTTAAAATTTACCAGCTAAGTTGCGAAATGGCAAAACAAAGACCTAACACGAAAATGACTGGCAAAATAGTAATTGATACCGAACGGTGTAAAGGCTGCGGCCTGTGTGTAGCAGTATGTCCGAAGAATTGCATCGTCATCTCCAGGCAATCCAACAAAAACGGTTATTTCCCCGCCGAGGTAACCAACGCCGATTGCACGGGCTGCTGTTCATGTGCCATCATCTGTCCGGAGGCGATAATCGAGGTCTTTTGTGAGGAGGATGCAGCGGCCGGCAGACCGGACCAGAAAAGTAAGCCGGGTCTAATCAAGGAAAAAGCATGAGCCCCGTTAGATAGCGAGCATCAACGGGGAACTACTTTAACTGAAAGAATCTTTTTAAGAGATTAAGAAAGATGGATGAGAGAATAAAACGCTTGATAAATCAAATAAAGGCACATCTGGTAAAGGTATATGGGGAAGGAATCAAAAAGGTTATATTATATGGTTCCTATGTAAGGGGCGAGACGACGAAGGATTCAGATATTGATATACTTGTACTGGTTGCCCCGTCCCTGAATCCTTTTGAAGTCAGAGAAAGCCTGAGCGACCTTTTGTTTGACATAATTCTTTATGAAGGCGAGCTTGTTTCCGTTATTGTAGTTCCTGAAGATTTCTTTGAAAGTTACAATTCTCCATTTATTCTGAATGTGAAAAAAGAAGGAGTGGTAGCGTGAAAGAAATAACGGATTTTATAGCAAAAGCCGAGAAATTCATAAGCACAGCCGAAAATGCTCTAAATACCGGAGATTATGATTCCTGTGTTTCAAGGTGTTATTATGCGATGTTCTTTATGTCAGAAGCAGCACTTCTTACTAAAAGTTTAAGCGCCTCCTCCCACAAAGGCGTAATAAGTTTGTTTGGAGAGCATTTTGTAAAAACAGAAATTTTTGAAAGAAACTTGGGAAAGGCACTAAACGATGCTTATGATAAAAGACTCGTTGGAGATTACGGGGTAGGTTTTACAATTACTGACCAGCAGGCAAAAGATTCGTTAGAAACAGCCCGGAATTTTGTTCAGAAATTGAGAGATTATCTTAAAAAGTGGATAGAAACGGGATAATGATACGATAGATTCCCGCTTGCGCAGGAATGACACAACAAAGAATAACCGTGGATGAAAGAATTTTAATGTGTGGCAATGAGGCGCTTGCTGAAGCGGCCATCATTGCCGGCTGCGATGCCTACTTCGGCTATCCGATTACGCCGCAAAACGAAATCACCGCCTATATGTCCAGAAGAATGCCTGAAGAAGGCAGGGTCTTTGTCCAGAGCGAAAGTGAGTTGGCCGCAATCAATATGGTCTTCGGTGCTTCGGCCACAGGCAAACGCACTATGACAAGCTCATCCAGTCCCGGCATCAGTCTGATGCAGGAGGGAATAAGCTATCTGGCAGGTGCCGAGCTGCCGGCCGTGATAGTCAACGTAATGCGAGGCGGCCCGGGCCTCGGTAACATCGCACCATCACAGGGCGATTATTTCCAGGCCACCCGCGGCGGAGGACACGGCGATTACCGAACCATAGTCCTCGGGCCTTCCACCGTCCAGGAGCTGGTCGATTGTATGCCGTTGGCTTTCGACCTTGCCGACCAGTATCAAATTCCGGTCGTTGTTCTCGCCGATGGTATTCTCGGCCAGATGATGGAGCCGATAGTCTTCAATAAAAAACCACGACGAAGCCTGCCGCCCAAAGACTGGGCCCTGACCGGAGCCAAAGACAGAGAACAAAACATTGTTCGCTCGTTATGGCTCCCGGAAGGATCACTGGAAAAACACAACTATAAGCTCCAAGCCAAATATGAGCAGGTGCAAAAGAACGAAGTCATCTGCGAACAATACCAGATCGATGATGCCGAAATCGTAGTTATTGCCTATGGCGTTGCAGCCAGAATTGTTCGTTCTGCAGTAAACCAGGCAAGAAAAGAAGGCATCAAGGCCGGCTTGATACGCCCCATTACTCTCTGGCCGTTCCCAACCGAGCAAATCGTAAAGGCCGCCGATGAACTAAGTATCTTTCTCGTTGTGGAAATGAGCATGGGCCAGATGGTCGAAGACGTAAAGCTGGCCGTAGCCGGAAAAGTGCCGGTAGTATTTTACGGCCGAGCAGGCGGTGGGGTGCCGACCGTTGACCAGGTCATGGAAAGAATCAAACAGCTCACAATACCGGTGAAAAAGCAATGAAAACAATATTTGAGCGAACACCGACGTTGAAGGATTGCCCTACGCATTATTGTCCCGGATGCGGACACGGCATTGCTCATCGATTGATAGCCGAGACTATCGATGAACTGGGTATACACGACCGCACCATTGGCATAGCTCCTGTGGGGTGCGCGGTGTTAGAGTATAATTACATTGACGTCGATATGGTCGAGGTAGCGCACGGCAGAGCACCGGCCGTAGCGACAGGGATGAAAAGGACCAATCCGGACAAGATAATCTTCTCCTACCAGGGCGATGGGGACCTGGCAGCAATTGGGACCGGCGAAATAATTCACGCCGCCCACAGAGGCGAACAGATAACAGTTATCTTCATCAATAACGCCGTATTTGGAATGACAGGCGGCCAGATGGCGCCGACAACCGTTCTCGGCCAGGTGACAGCCACCACGCAACAGGGACGAGAAGCTGCCAACGAGGGCTACCCACTGCAAGTATCGGAATTGTTGGCACTGTTGCCGGGCGCAATCTACGTTGAGCGATGCGCGCTCAGCAGCCCGGCCCAAATCCGCAAGGCCAAAAAGGCCGTCAAGCACGCTTTCGAGCTGCAGCTCAACGGTGTTCAAGGCCTCTCGCTCGTTGAGCTTCTTTCGTCCTGCCCGACATATTGGCGAATGACACCGGTTAAGGCAATGGAATGGATTGAGAACGAAATGACAAAAGTCTTCCCGCTCGGCCGACTGAAGGGCTGAAAATGACAACAAATGGTTTTTACGAAGAGATTATTATAGCCGGCTTCGGCGGGCAGGGAATTCTGCTGGCCGGCAAACTGCTGGCACAAACGGCGATGAAGGCCGGGAAAGAGGTAACCTATATGCCCTCCTACGGCGCCGAGGTCCGCGGCGGTACCGCAAATTGTATGGTCATCATCGCAGATGAGCCCATCGCCTCACCTCTGGTCGACAGGCCTGATTCGCTGATTATAATGAACAAGGCCTCGCTGAACAAATTCGCACCACGCCTCAAAAACGGCGGCCTGCTGGTTATGAACAGTTCTTTGATTGACACTAAGCCGCAATTAGACGATTCAATCGAGATGATAGCGGTCCCGGCGGACGAAATTGCAGTCGAATTAGGAAATAAGAAAGCCGCTAATATGGTAGCCATAGGCGCGTAC